>Ga0307474_10000012_pt1 | contig 193910 bp, 163 predicted proteins | sample atmos_gasesECM1C_2_FD_203312 | JGI IMG/M metagenome (GOLD analysis project Ga0307474, IMG submission 203312) | Hardwood forest soil microbial communities from Morgan-Monroe State Forest, Indiana, United States - atmos_gasesECM1C_05 | ecosystem: Environmental > Terrestrial > Soil > Temperate...
GGAAACTCGGATGGAAATCACAGCCTATAATCTTCATTGGCGGCTCCTTTCGCCCCGAGTCTTGGTTCTTCGCAAAAACTCAAGTCTACTCGGCGCCCGCAAGGAGCCGTCGTTGTTATCCAATCAAAACCTGGAGCTCTTCAGCCGGATGAGGGATCTTGCAGGCACCGCCCCACCTGCTTGCCTTAGCATAGGTCCGCTGCTATTTCCACGGGCACGACGCCGTTCTCTTTTGTGAACCTTCTTGTCCTTTGCGGTTGCCTGCCTTTGAATTTTGCGCCATCCATGAAAGCCCAACCATTTCACCGGCAGGTGCGCAGCCAGTGCGTCTTTTGTCACCCCGATTGACAGCGTCGCCGCCCTGCACAACAATAAGAGCACCATCCAATCACAACTGCTGGAGAAAAATTATGGCCGACGAAGGCGAATACCTAGCCGAGGTCCACACCGGCTCCGGGGGAAGCCCCGCAAAGTGGATATTGTTGTTGCTCGCCGTTCTCTACGTTGCAGGCTCGCTCTACTTTCTATTCAACTTGCGCGAGCGCATCGACCAACTGGGCAAGGATCAAAGTGCGAGCAACGCCCAGATCACTGAGCTCGGCAAGCGTATGCAGTCTGCCGAGGCCGACTCCGAGACCCTGGCTAAGCAGCTGGGAATGACTAAGAAAGAACTTGCTGCCCGCTCCGCTGAGCTGCAACGCGAGCAAACCGCGCAACGCGCCGCACAACAGCGCTTGGTCGAGGACCAGAAGCAGCAGATGAGCCAGGTAAACGGCGAATTCGCCAATGTCAAAACCGACGTCGGCGGAGTCAAAACCGACGTCGCCTCCACGAAGGCTGAACTTGCTGCGGCGGAAGCCAAACTGCAAAGCGCAGTTGGCGACCTGGGAGTGCAGAGCGGCCTGATCGCCAACACGCGCAGTGACCTCGAGGTGCTCAAGCACAAAGGCGATCGCAACTACTATGAGTTCACCCTGGTCAAGGGCGCGAAGCCTCAGCCCGTTTCGACCGTCAGCCTGCAACTTAAGAAAACGGATCCAAAGAAAGGTAAGTTCACGGTGAACGTTACCTCTGACGACCGGACCATCGAAAAGAAAGACCGCAACGTCAGTGAGCCCATCCAGTTCTACTCCGGGCGCGATCACTTGTTATACGAAATGGTGATCTGGTCGGTAGACAAAAAGCAAGCCGCCGGATACTTGAGCACGCCGAAGAACGCGCCAGTGCCGGTGACGACGGGCCAGTAACTCCGTGATGGTTCCTGGTGCTCACGTACTCCTCGAAATTCTCCTGCGGACGGCGGTGATCTACGCCGTCGTCCTCGCCGGCGTCCGCTTGAGCGGTAAGCGGGAAGTGGGACAGATGACGCCCTTCGATCTCACGCTTCTCCTGCTGCTCAGCAACGCGGTACAGAACGCGATGACGGGACCGGATACGTCGCTCATGGGCGGTGTGGTTGCGGCAGCGACGCTGCTGGTGATGAATTATTTTGTCGCCGAAGTTTCCGGGGGCAATCGCCGCTTCCGAAAGTTTGTTCAGGGCCAGCCCAGCCTGCTCGTCCACGATGGCACGGTCATCGAATCCCACATGGCGAAGGAGCACGTCAGCATGGATGAGTTGCAGCGGGCGCTGCGCGAGCATGGAGTGGCCACATTCCATGACGTCGCGCTGGCCGTGCTGGAAGTGGATGGCTCGATCAGCTGTTTGAAGTACGACGACCTCAATCCCAACGCCAATAACCACCTCGCGCAGCGGCGAAAAATTCTGCGCAAGCATCAGTGAAGAGAGCGGAGTTGCCTCAAATCGTTCCGCTAATGGTTGGCACTCTATCCTTTAACCGGAATCGCGGGTTCATCAGCATACCGAGACGTAGCGGAGCCAGGTTTCTACCGCGGGTCAATCTGCTTTCACTTGGTCAGGACCAGCGGCACCGGTTGGTCGTAGGGTTGGATTGTGACCTTTAGCGACTTGCGGTTGGCGAAGGCCTCGGGCGTCACCGGAAAGGCCACGATGATTGTGCCTGTGGTCCGACCGCCGGGATTGATTTTGGCTTCGCGTTCCAGGGGCGCGAGCGCGTGCTGCTTTAGGGTGGGGAATGCCTGGAAATAGCGGTCGAAATCGGCCGGGGAAGCGGCGTCGTCGCTGAAATTGCCGTTGTTCGTATCGAGGTCGGCTTTGATAGTGTGAATCCAGTATGGCTTGGTGCCATTGTTCTGGAACGAAACGTTGATTGCGGCCATGACTGAATTCTGATCGGGAATTTCCACCGAGACTACGTCGTCAATCGACCCAGTAGTCGCCGAATGGGGCCGCTGTGCCAGGCCCGCGATGAGCGCAATCACGGCGATCCCGGCTACTCCAATGAGGATAATCTTTACCGGCGGAAGATTTTTTTTTGCAGTGCCGAATTCCTCGCCGATGTGAAATGGGGTGCCGGTTGGAGCCGGTGTTGGTGGCAAAGGTGGAATCGGCTCAGGCATATTTTGCTTCAAATTGTAATCGCTTTGCTAGCGAAAGTCGCCAAGCATTCATCTTCACGACAGGTTCGGGCCCGAGATTATTTGCGGCAACATCTTGTCCTGGGTTTGCCGAGGCCTTCACACCAATACGAAGGCGGCACCGGACACGAGCCAGACGGAATGGATCCTTGACGAGTGCAAAACCTTGCATCTTGACCGCCAGTGTTACCAGGACGATAATTTCTCGGCTGCAACCTTATCGCGACTCTTTACCACGGGCGGGAACGGGTCGCCACACCCTTGTCCAGGAGAATCCAGTGAAAAAATCCATTCTTGGCGCGTTGCTACTTCTATTGTTCGTCGCCGTTGGTATCGCGGCGGCGCCGCCGTTAACCTTTACCTTCTCGGACGTTCACGCAAACAAGACAGCGATGGAGACGGACAGTTTCGCAGTCAACAATGCAGGGGCCATTGCCGGCGACTATGTGGACGCCAAGGGCATCCAGCACGCGATGATTCTAGCCGGAAAAAAGCTGACCACGGTCGATCACAAGGATTGTGCGAACAGCGGCGGCTTCTCAGCTGGCGCTATTGCGTTCTACGGCATTAACAAAGCGGGCGCGGCCGCCGGCTGGTGCACCAGCACCAAGACCGGCCTCTCCCAAGGGTTTGTGTACGCTAGCGGGAAATTCACCGCCATCAACTTCCCGAAATCAAACGGTACCCAGGCCATCGGAATCAATGATAAGGGAGATGTTGTGGGCTTGTACTTAGATTCCACTAGCGTCCAGCATGGCTATGTAAAGAGAGGCACCAAGTACACGAGCATCGATGTGTCGGGCGATAGCACCACGGAAGCCTGGGGGATCAACAACAGTGGCCAGATCACAGTGTTTGCCGTTAACTCATCTGGCGGTTATGACAGTTTCCTCTACAATGGGAAAACCTTCAAGAAAATCAGTGACCCCAGCGCGGGCACAACCGGCACGATTGCCCGCATCGTAAATAACAAGGGCGATGTCGCCGGCGCCTATTTCAATTCCTCTGGTCTAGAGGTTGGTTTCTTGCGGCATAGCGGCAAGTACTATGATGTCAAGGACCCGAAAGGCGCCAATGGCACGCGCCCGGACGGGCTCAACGACCAGGTCGAAATTGTGGGACGTTACGTGACAAGCTCCAATGCAACCGTCGGTTTCAAAGCCACCACGAAGGAGTAGAATCCGCGCAGAAGCCGCCTCCATGCTGGTTATTGGGCTGGAGGCGGCTTTTTTCCTGAATCCGGCAACGGCATGGCCAACGTCGCAGTGATTTCTCTCAGCTGTGGCTGCCTCTTACTGCTGAAAGAGGTAGATCACCAATGGCGAATTATTCACCGTATCCTGGGCGATCACGAATATGGCGAATTTGTTTTCAGGATTGCCTATCACCGTGATCGCAGGCAAGGTGCAGGTGGGATTGCTCTGTGAATCAGTCCCCGCGACACCCGGAGCTTGGCATGCTCCTGACGAGCCCACGGGATCTGGAATCGTTACTTTAGCGGACTTGAACAGCCCAACATTGTTCGAATCTTCGCCGCCCAGCTCGATGGTCGTAGCTGTACTCGCCTGCTTCAGGTTGCCAAGGCTGTCGTTAAAAAATGCACCGCCGCACATACCGGAGGACGATGGGAGCGTTTGGCAGGTTGTCAAGGAGCCACTGAACGCAGCCATTTGCGTGGGCGCAAGACAATCGGCGGAGCAGGTTGCCGGACTGGCGGTTACGCTGGGCTCATAGATGAACCCGAGATAGCTGCCGCCCACTACATTGCTGATATTCAGGGAGGCCGACGGTTGGATGACGCCTGCCGCTCCGGTGAAGGTTCCTGAAGCTGTCGACAAAAATTGATCCGCTACAAAAAATCCCGAAGGACCTACGCTGAGCGTCGCTGAAACACTGGCAGGCCGATTCGGAGGGATCGTAACAACGCCGCCATTGGCGTTTGTTGCGCAAGTGCCTGCGCTGAGCGTTGCGCCCGATTGACTGGAGTTTCCCACCGTAAACTGCGCAAAGTTGGAAAAGTTCCACGCACTGCCGTTGGCGTTTATTTGGACGGTGCCATAGGCCGCGTCCGTAGTCGCTTCCCAATTCTGACCCGGTAATGCAACGAACTGAAACGTCACGTTGCCATTGATGTCTAAGCAAGTACCCGGGACCAGTGCGGCCAAGGGCACAGTGTTAATCCCCGGACGAAGTAGCAGGGCGCGGCCCGGGATTTCGAGCGCGAACCCGAAAGGTTGAAAAGGCGGAGAGACATTGGTCTGTGCCAGTCCAATAAACCCAATCTGGTTGACGATGGATCCCAAAACCATACCTGCGCCGGAATTGGTTAAGTCCGCCGCGTCGAAGCTGTTCGAAGTGTGGTCAATCGAGACCTGCCACATGTCTCCCGGACTTTGGGTTCCAAGGTAGGAATTGCTCTGGCTTGGAACGGTCAGCGGTGGAAGGCCTTGCGGAGGGGGTGGGGCCTTGCTTGATCCGCCGCAACGCGTGGCAGGCAACGCCGTCAGCAGCACCAACAATGAAAGGCACAAGCGAAATTTTGTGAACATAAACCGGTTTCTCATCCCGCATTGCTCCGGGTTCGTTCCGTTTTCCATCAGACCAACGTCATTGCACAATCAAAGTTACGGAGGTGGTGTGCTGGGTTGCCCCCGTGCTGCCCGTCACTGCGATGGTGTAGGACCCGGCCGGCGTTCCACCTGCCGTGTTCGGCGGGCCTGCACTACTGCTGCCGCCACCGCAGGCTAACTGCAATACACAGGCTCCAATCAAAAGAACGAACAGACACAAGGTTCCGAGACATCTGCGCTTAGGAACAAACAATAAAATCCCACCGAACAGCACGGGAGCGAGCGCCAAGCCCATTCTGTACAGCCAACTTGTTGCCGCGTGTTTGGTGGAAGGCGGCGTCCATGCAGCCACCGGCGCGGCAGTGGCAATCGTCAGGGTCGACGTTGCGGGCGACCCGTCTGCCCCGATACTGAGCATGTTGGGGAAGAATGTGCAAGTCGCACCCGCTGGCATTCCTGAAGAGCTGCAGGACAACGTAATCGTGCCAGTAAATCCGTTTTGTTCCGTTCCCTTAATCGTGAAACTCGCCGAACTTCCCGCCGGCAGGGTCGTGCTGCCGGGACTTGCCGATAGGCCAAAGTCTGGAACCAGTGGAGTGACTTTTTGGATCAGGATCGGTGAGGTGCTCGCCACAAACTGACTATCGCCACTATAAACCGCGGTAATGCTGTGGTTGCCCAGCGACAGCGCAGTCGTCGAGTATGCTGCGACGGCTCTGGAGTCTAAGGTTGAGTTGCCAAGTGCCGTGGTGCCGTCCATGAACTGCACTGTTCCCGTGGGAAATCCCTGACCGGACTTGGGTCTCACGGTCGCGGTGAAGGTAACGTTCTCACTCACCTCCGAGGGGTTAAGCGAAGACTGCAGCGTCACGGCGGTTAGAAGTGGCGGCAGGAGAGTAACGATCTGAATCAGTGGCGAAGATGTGCTGCCGGCAAAAGTGTTGTCGCCGCTGTAAACGGCGGTGATCGTGTCCGTGCCCAACGTTAACCCCGAAGTTAAAAGCATCCCCACTCCACCATTCAACATTGCAGGTGAACCTAGAGCCGAAGACCCGCTATAAAAGGCGACTGTTCCAGTTGGAGTTCCGCCTCCCGACTGCGGCATCACCGTCGCGGTAAATGTAACGGTGCTATTGAGCTGGGATGGGTTGGGTGAAGACGTTAGGTTCACGGTGGTTAAAATCGGCGCCGTGAGCGTAACACTCTCGAGGACGGTATTCGAAACACTAGGTGGATAGTTGCTATCGCCGCCGTAGACCGAAGTTATGTTGTGATCTCGAACTGCCAGCGTCGTGACTACTAGATTAGCTACTCCATTGCTTAGGTTCGCGCTGCCGAGGTTTGTTGGTGGCTGTGTGATGCCATCGTAGAAAGTGACTCGGCCAGTTGGAGTGCCCTTGCTGCCTGACACCTTGGCCGTAAGCGTCACAGGCTTTCCGAACTGCACCGGGTCGGGAGAAGCGATAAGAGCCGCTTTGGCAAAAAAACCGGTGTTCAACAGCACGGTCATTGTGTTGGAACCGCAGTTCAGAGGATTGAGATTGTTAGTGCAGTTGCTATTCGCACTTGGGTTGGGAATGGAGTTCGCGACTGCCAGGTCGGGTGCTCCATCTGCGTTGAAATCCGCCGCTGTCATTGCCACAGGAACGTTGCCAGCTACATAAGCAGTCGGTCCCGCGAAGGTAGGTTGCCCGCCGCTAACGGTTGTATTAAAGAAAAGCCAGACCTGCGTGCTGCCTATAACAAGATCGGCGAGACCGTCCTGATTGAAATCCTGCGCAAGAATTGATGTCAGTCCCGCCGGGACAACTCCAACCCCTACCGGTGTGGCGAAGCTAATCGTGGCTCCCGAACTTGTATTCGTCAGAATTTCTATTACGCCGTTCTGCGCCGCCACCACCAGGTCTGGCAATGTCTGGTTCGCGCTATGAAACTTCGCGAAGCCGACAAACACTGGGCCTCGGCTGAGGCCCGTGGCGACATTTACTGGCGTCCCCAGGCCGCCGTTCGCTGTACCCGGTAAGATCCATAGCGAGCCGGTATTGGCATCTGCCGCAACGACGTCTGAGAGGCCGTCGCCAGTCAAGTCTGCGGTAACTACAGAAGAAAAGCTTGCAGAAATCGGCACCGCAGCCTGAGCCTTAAAGTTACCGCCGCCCGCGTTTGATAACACAGTGACTTTGCCGGAGCCATCAGCGACGGCCAGGTCTGACAGCGTTTGTGTGGAACTGGTGAAATTACCTAATGCCAGAAGATAGTTACTGGCTCCGGCTCCAACAGAAACTTGGGATTGCGGCGCCAAGTCGTAGCCACTCGCGGTGCATGATTGTTGCGTAGTTACGTCATCCAGGAAAATACTCACCACTCCGTTCGAATCTACCAATGCAACATCGCCAAAGCCGTCACCATTGAAATCAGCGGACACGAGCGAGTACGGAGTAGCTACGCCGTAGCCGGAGCCATCGTCGCTGTAACCGAAGAAGCTGCCGTCTCCTGTGCCATCATTGCCGAAGTCTCCGAACGGACCAAACAAAGTCGATTCCGCTGGGGAAACGATTGACTGGTTGGGGACGATGGCATCGGGAAATGGCAGGGGCTGGCAATTCGCATTCATCTGAACGAGAGCTGTTGCAGCCGAAACTGGAAATGCCGGGGTTATGTAATCGCTGCGTGCACCTTTGAATTCCAACCAGTAGTAGTTGTTGTTGACATCAATGCCGTTGTTCAGGAAGGCGCTGATCGAGTTCCCCGCTTGATTCGCAGTTGCCAGGTCCGAGACAGTCTGACTTTTGCCAGCAGTAAATGCTCCTGTTGCTACGGAAGCCGGACCGAGCCCAGTGCCAAACTCCAGCGGTATCAGCGGTGGTCCTCCGGTAACGGGACTGCTCAAGAGATCGCCGAATCCGTCGCCGAACAGGATGCTCACTGAGTTGTCGGTCTGATTGGCAATCACTAAGTCCAGGACTCCATCGCCGTCGATGTCCGCCCCCGCCATTGACACTGGAGTAAGACCAACTTGCGCAGTTGGCTGGCCGAAGAATGTGTCGAGTAAAAAAAAGACTTGGCCGCCGGAGGTGCTGTTCCAAAGAAGATAAGCGCTCGGGAAAGAATTGAAGTTCAATTGGGAAAGGCCAGTGCTCGCGACCACAATGTCGACCACCCCGGTTGGCGCGCCGGTATTTTGCCAGCCTCCATAGTTTGCGGCATACACTGCAGTCACACCCGCCGGGATTCCCTGCCCGTTGGGATTGGGGTCAGGCGGTATCACGAGCGCAACTTTGAAAGTAGTAGCACCTCCCGAGCAATGTTGGTCATTGCCGTTGCTCAGTATTGCTACCGTGCCGTCTTGAGCGGCCGCAACCAAATCCGGGCAGGTTGGCCTGCTATGGATGACGTTGCCCAGCGCCAAGAACACTGGCTGCGACACGTTATTTAATCCAGTCTGGAAGTTGGCACTGGAAAACGTTCCGCCGCCTTTACCGGTAAGAACCCAGGCCGTGCCGGTTTGCGAATCGGCCACCACCGCGTCGCCTATCCCATCTCCGTTCAGATCAGCAGTCACGATTGCGGAAAAATTTGCCGTTGTGGAGAACTGCACAACCGGTGTTTGAAATGTCCCGTTGCCATTGCCCAAGAGAACGGTCACGTTGCCGAGGTTGTCGGCGACGATCAAATCCGGCGTACTCTGACTTGAGCTGTTGAAGTCTCCGGTGGCTATCAGATACGCCGACGCACCGGTCGTGATTTTGTAAGTGGCAGGTGGTACAGAGAACGTTCCACTGCCATCCCGCTTGTTGAGAAAAACGCTAACCGTGCCAGTCTGATCCACGACAGCCACGTCATCACGGCCGCTGGAGTCTCCTTCAAAATCTCCGACGGCGACTGACGAAGGCCCTTTACCAGCAGGACTGTTGGTCGCATACTGGGGTGCCTCCGCGAACTGCGCCATGGCAGTGACTACGCCTGCGAACAAAATTATGATTGCCCCGATTATGCGCTTTAACTTAAGCATTCCTCATCGCTCTCTATAGAAACCGCGTCGGCTTATTCCTGAAACAAATAGATCGCCATCGGCGATTGATTGACCAAGTCTTGCGCGATTAAGAAAATGGCGAACTTGTTTTCCGGATTTGCGGAAACTGCGACGGCGGGCAAAGTGCAAGTCGGGTTTCCCTGGGAATCCGTCCCGGCAACTCCCGGCGATGTGCATGCGCTAGCCGGGTCCGGAATGGTAACCGTCGCCGAGTCAAAAAGCCCGTTGTTGGTCGCGTTCTGGGTTCCAAGATTGATTGTGATGTTGGCGTTCGCAGGTTGCGTGGGATCATCGTTGGGGAACGCGCCGCCGACGAGGCCGGCGCCTGAGGCTGTGCACGGGGAATTTGGACAACCGAAAAATGCCACCTGGTTTGCTGTCGGCACGCCCGCCAAAGGAATCGGGATCGCCGGTTCAGATATGAATCCCAGGTAATTTGCGCCTAAAATGCTGCTCGTATTGAGTGGGCTCGAAGGTTGAATCAGACCAACCGCCCCTGAGGTATTCGGCCCGTTGTTCATGATGAGGAAACCAGACGGCCCTGCCGCAACGGTGATTGTGTTGCCGGTCGGGGAGGATGGCGGAATGCTCACCACCGTCCCGACGGCGGACTGAGCACAAATGCCATTGGAGAGCGTTGCTCCGGATTGACTCTGTGTTTTCGCGAGCGTGAACTGAGTCAGGTTGGAAAAGTTCCACGTATTTCCGCTGCCCGTGGTTTGCACGCTGTTTGCCTGGACGCTGCCATACGCCGTATCGGCGCTGGCTGACCATTTCGAAGTCGGCAAGGTGACAAATTGGAAGGTCACATTGAATAACCCCAGGCAACTGCCGGGGACCAGGGCGACCGGCGACGAAGCGGATGTTGCGATACCCTGCGTGGCATTAAATGAGTTAAATCCCGGCCGAAAAAATGCGACACGTCCGGGAATCTCAATGGTGAAGCCATCGGCTTGAAACGCGGGCGAGGGATTGGTCTGGCTGAAGCTGAGAAACCCTCCGTCGAAGGCAATTAATCCGTTGGCGGAGACAAGTTGCGATGCGTAGTCCGAAGCGCTGAAGCTATTTGTAGTGTGGTTAATGGTGACTTGCCAGACGGCCCCTGAGTCTCCCGTACTCGGATCAGTTCCCTGGGTTCCAACATAGGAGTTCAGGTCGCCAGACTGTGATACCGGTGGAAGGCCGGACGGCGTGAGATTCAGATTGCTCTTGCCTCCGCAAGCCGCGCTCAACAATGTTGTCGCAAGAACCAGGATGTCGGCCGCGTGTGCTAACAATCTTCTCTTCATGCTCTGTTACTCCTTCAGGCCTACTCGTGGCGAAGTCCGGTCTGTGTCGCCAAGAGCTAGAACGTGTACTTCACACCGAACTGCATGGTCCTCGGGCGATGCGCGTCTACCGGATGCAGAAATGAACTTCCTGTTAGACAATCCGTGTGGTCGGTCGTAGTCGTCGGCGCACCGTTGTTGAATGTCGTAACTACAGCTGTGCCGCCGGCAGCGGAAAAATCCGGTCCCGCAAGATTTGAACTCGAAGAAAGCACTTCCTGTCCGTTACGAGAAAAGGCGGTGTACGCGCCGGGTCCATAGCAACTGATGGTGTTGTTGGCAGTGTTTCCCAGGTTCGGGTCGTAAATCCGGAACTGGGTGTGGTTGAAAATGTTGAACACCTCCATGCGAAATTCAAGCCTGGAAGATTCGGTTATGTTGAAGTGTTTAAGCAAAGCCAGATCGAAATTCAGGCGTCCGGGATTATTTAGAAAATTACGGCCTGAATCGCCGAAGGTCAGTCCGCGAGGTGCCACAAATGCAGCGGGATTCAGAAGCAAGGGGCCGATGCTTTGCGGATTCTTGCCGCCAAAAGGCGGCTTGGCGTATGGATCGCCGATTACGTCGGCATACGATCCAGCGCCTGCACCGTTGGCAACTCCCGCGTTGTCCAAAGTCGAGATCTGTGTATTGCTGCCGCCATTTATCACGCTGAACGGCGTCCCTGATTGATAGCCCGTGATCCCAGACAACTCCCAAGAATCCAGTAACGCATGGCTCGCCCGCGACGGGTTTATGGGCATCGCGACCTGTGGCGCGGCTCCTGGTTCCATGCCTTCGTAGCCCTCGTCTGAAAACCAGTAACGTAGCTTGTTGGCCAAAGCGTCGAGCGCATAGACATAGCTGATGTTCAACAAATGACGCTGATCGAAGTTGGAGCTCGCCCGGTTCGCCTGCACATCGAAAGAATTCACAAACGTAGCGTCGGAACGATCAGAAGAATCGTCCAGCGAATGGCTATAGGTGTATGACACTCCCAGAGTGAGCGGCCCTGCTACGCGGCGTAGTGTGGTTTGGAATGCGTTATAGCCCGAGTTCGCGATGTTCTGCAGCGAAAAAATTCTGCCCAGGCCGGGAGCAAACTGGCGCAGCGCATTTGGATCGGGTGGAGGTTGTGTGCCTGGAACGTTGGGTTGCACCAAGCCATAACAGGACGCCTCCAAATTCACAAATGCCGGTTGCGCCGCAGTAACGGTAGTGTTGTTGAGTAAGAAAAAACTGCCACCGTTGAACGCGCCGCAATCGCCGAGGCCTATGTTGAGCGTTCCAATCAAGGGTTCATGCGGCCCGAAGGGATTCAAAGAATTGGCCAAGGGAGCTAATTGGTTGACCTCAAGCTCGGTTGTTAAGTGAGTTCCCTTGCTGCCTACGTACGCAAAAGTCGCCACCATGTTCTTAGGAAGCTCACGCTGCACACTCAAACTCCACTGCTGCACATAGGGCCAGACCGCCTTTTTGGGGATGGCGGTCACACTGAGAGGAAAAGCGCCGAAGTTACCGCAGTTAAGTTGCGAAGCCACTGATGCCCCTCCTCCGATGCAACTCCAGCTAGAGGGAAAATTCTGCGTCATGTCCAGCACCAGGGGCGAACTTCCCTCGAGAGAACCAGTGTTGGCTTCGTCGCCCGTACCGTGCTCGAAGAAAATCCCGTAGCCGGCGCGAATCGACGTTTTTCCATCCCCCTTCGGGTCCCACGCGACACCGATCCGTGGAGCTGGGTTGAATAAATGGCCACGCATGCAACTTGCCGGCACGCCCTTAACACCGCATTGCAGCAGGCCATTGGTGATACGCGGATCCAGATTGCCGAGATTTATCGGAATCGGAACCCCTGAATTCGCGTCCACCAGATCTCCTTTGCTGGGATCGACCACCACCTGGCTGGCAAGAGAACGGTTAAAGGCACTCGGATCCCAGTTAAATGCGTTGTTATTTTTTTCGTAGTAAGTGCCAAACAGGCTTACCCGCAAACCGAGGTTAACCGTCAATCGCGGTGTCGCCTTCCAATCATCCTGAAAATAGGGCTCGGCAAGTTGATAGCGCTGGTAATAGGTGCGCTGTGCGCTGTCCTGCTGAAAGCTGCGAATGTTCCCTGCCAGGAAATCGGCAAACGCGTTGCCATTGCTGACAGCACTCTGATTGGAAAACGTGAGTATTCCCTGCAGGTCGCCGGTGGCTGCGCCAATCGCCGAGTTTGTCTGGTTCCTCTGGTAAATGACAAACTGACCACCGAATTGCAAGAGATGTTTTCCAATTGCTTTGCTTATGGTGTCTCCGCCGCTATAGGTCGGATTGGTGTGGTCCCACGGCATGTAACCAGCATCCACGGCAAAGCCATTGCCGCCGTACGCCGCATTCGTGCCGCCGATCACGATGCCCGGCATCTTCCCGCCGAAGCCGTTGTTGAACAGATTGCCGATGGGACATTGAGATCCAACGCATGGACTGTCCAGCGCTTCCGGCCGCTGCCATTGCGCACCCGGTCCGTTGGTGTCCGTCAGAGTAATGTGCGAATCGGTGTAACTAAACACGAACTCATTTAAAAGCGTCGGAGAAATCGTGTGCGTCAGGCGCGCCACCATGCTGACGCCGGGTCCGACGAAGTGATTCTCGATCGTGGGGAAGCTATTCTGAACGAAGCCCCACTGTGGAGTTGCCACCGTCGTGTTCCAGGAATCGTGAATATAACGGAAGGTTCCTTTCAGCTTTGGGGTGAAACTGTGATCGAGCCTGAACAGTTCCTCCCGCCAATTCGTCGGTGGGGAAATGGTCGCGTCGTAGCAAGGGATGATGGGGTTGCCAGTCGTGGGATCCGTCTTCCCTACAAGGCTTGAATTGCACCCTGACGCCGCATTCGGCTCCGGGATGACTCCTGTGGACAGAACGGCAAGGGCATTTCGGTCGAGCAGCGCCAACTGGTTATTGGGAAAGGTCTGGAACTTACCAATGGTCTGACTCGTGCTCCCGGGACAGTCCGGATACTTCGAACGCGTGAACAGGCCTCCTCCGGGCGGACACACATCGCTGAAATTGCCCGTCCGCTCTGCGAGCGTCGGGACGGCCTGATTGAAAATGTCCTGGGATTCGGGAGCGCGTTCGTAACGAAATTCTTCGGAGAAAAAGAAATATGTCTTGTCTTTATTCGCGTTGTAGAAATTGGGAATAAAGAGGGGGCCACCAATGGTGCCGCCAAAGTCGTTCTTGCGATAAAGTGGCGCATGCTTGGTCTGGTCGAAATAGTTACGTGCGTTGAAAAGCTCGTTGCGCAGAAACTCGTAGCCGCTGCCGTGAAATTGCGCTGTACCCGACTTGGTCGTTACTAGAACCGTACCTGATGCCGTACGCCCGTACATCGCGCCGTAATTTGAGGTCAGCACTTTCACTTCCTGGATCGCGTCTAAGCTCGGGTAGACGATTAACGTGCTGTTCGCACCGTTGATTCCGACATTCAGGAGATCCGACCCGTCAGCGTCGAAGGTGTTGTATTCCACGCGTCCGCCGTTCACGCTGTATTTCACGCTGCCCGAAACGCCAACCTTGGCTTCGTCCTGTCCAGTCTGGTTGCTGACTCCGGGTGCCAAGGCAATCAGCTGGGTGAAATTGCGCCCGTTCAAACCAAGACTGACGACCTCTTTCTGAGTGATGGTGCCGGAAACCTCCGACGATTCCGTTTCTACCTGAGCGGTCTTCTGACCCTCGACGGTTGTGCTGGTAACCGCTCCAGCAGGTTCCAATGTGGCGTCCAGCGGGATGTTGTCACCAGAGTTCAGAGTAATGCCCGGGGCTTGAAACACCTTGAATCCCTCGGCGGAAGCCGACAAATCATAGGTGCCGGCAGACAATCCTTTTAGTAGGTACTTGCCTTGGTCGTTCGTTACCGCGGTTTGAACCAGTTCGGTGCCCCTGGTCATCTTCACGGTTGCACCCACAACCACTGCGCCGGTCTGATCGGTGACGATGCCAGCGATGGACGCGCCCGAGCTCGCGACCGATTGCGCGAAGGCTGCCCCGGTGAGGCTGACGATCAACTCCACAACCAAAAAAAGAGCTTTTCGGAATTTCACCGCGCCTCACCTTGCCCTTGGGAGCGACTTTTGTCATGTACTGCCCGTTTACACCTGGCACCACCAGCGAATTCTGCGCGGAAAAATTCTTGGCAGAACTAGAACACGCTATTTGCAAGAGAATCGTATTTCTACCTCACAATTGTTACGACACGGCAACGGTGATGTTAAATTCCTGTTACTGACAGTTCCTTGCGCGCTCTGAATTTAGTTCGAGGTCGACGTCTTCAATTCACACAACTTTGACAGTGCCGTCACCCAGCGGCAACAAACCTTGTAGATACTTCGGCGACTAAGACACGGTGCCCCACGCGGCATCCTAGCGCGGGCTTTTATCTCCGCTGCTATGGGAAGACAAGAACTTCAACCTGCATCTACAAGGAGAACTAAGTATGCGGAACCGAATTAATTCGCTCTTTGTCACCCTGTTGGCTGCTTCGGCACTCGTAGTCGTGTCCGCGGCCAACGCTCAAGTCACAGTAAAAGTCATTGCTGCGGGATCTTCAGCCCAATGGCAGGTGGACGCGATTGCTGCGGCCAATGCTCCCCAGCTTGGTGGGGTAGACTCGCACCACTACACAATCAAAGGAAAATGTCCTTCCACCGCAAATTGCGGCCAGATTTTCGATGTCCGCCCCGGCGTGAATCATGCCGAAGGGGGCAATCTCTGGGTGGTATGGAACAACGCTCAGACCGAGGTTTGGGCCTATCTCTCAGTGGACTCAGTCGTGGGCATGCGTGCTTTCTTTTCCAGTCCGAGAGCTCAACTTCAGTTAGACAGCGGTACGGAGACTTCAGGCAGCGCACTGAACCTCATCAGCTATGCTCTCTTCAAGTATGGCGACACAGGGAATTGCGGTCCCAGCGGAGCATCGGAGACGACCTGTGACGCCCCTGCCTTGCCCACCGCTATCTACAACGCGCTCAACAACAAATCCATCACCGCAGGTATAACTGACGTGCGGCCGGAAGACGCAAAGTTTGCTCAGGTGCGTATTAACTCGGCTCTCGCCAATAATTTGAGCGGTCTGGGCTACACTGGCACGCCCACCGGTATTCCCGTCGAAAGCCCATTTAGCTCATCCACGGCGACGCCGATCGTCTTTAACATTAACGGCGCCGATCCAGTTACCGGTAATAGCATTCCACCATTCACCGTCTTCGAGGTCGGGGCTTCTCCAATAACGATCATCGATAACAGGACCGATGCGAGTGGGTTGGGTTCGGGCGTCAAGAATGTGACGCAGGCTCAATTGCAAGCGCTATTCACCGGCAGCACCTGCAACATGAGCGTTTTCGGCGGCTCCGCTTCGGTTGCGGTGAACCCGATACTGCGTGAACCTATGTCCGGCACCATGAACACCAATGAGTTCACTAACCTGACTAGCCCCGTGGGCGCGAGCGCGTTTGTGAATTCTCAGGAAACGAATGTTGGCGAACCCACTCCGGGCACCGCCGCCAACCCCCTGAACATGACATGCGTAACTGGCCCTGGCACCCGTTACCGCGGCATCGGCACCGGCGAAATCGTGGGCGCTGTCTTCAACGGTAACAGCAGCACGTTTTTCAACGGAGTTGACGCCATCGGCTACACCTTCTTCAGTTATGGTAACGTCTCGAAGCTCGCCGGTAGCTCGAGCTATGGCTACTTGACCGTAAACGGCGTTGATCCTCTGATCGGCCAACCCGGTTATGTGGCCGGACAGTTGCCAGTTTGCGCACTGCCTTGCCCGGCCAAACCGGGAGCAACCTTCAAGCACCTGCGCGACGGAACGTATCGGTCCTGGTCGGTTCTGCGTGCGGTGAGCGACCGGTCCGGCGTCAACAGAAATAATCTCGACGCGCTGGTTGTTGCGGCGCAGAACAACATCAACAAGACCGTCCCTGACTTCGTCCCATTCAGGGCGGCGGCGGGAGACCCCGGGCTAAAACTCTACCGCTCGCACTCCAAGAATGCCTACACCGTTGGGGGCCCCAGCAACGGCCTCGGGGGTGTTCCGGAGAATGGTAGTGACGTAGGTGGGTGCATCAAGAAGTTGGGTCCGCCTCCGGGACTGCTCAATCATCACGAGAACACGGGTGTCTGCAAGCTGTAATTAAGACACTAAATCAATGGAAGGCAGGCGGGCTCGTAATATCCTTCCTGCCTTCTTCTTTTGGTGGTTGCTCAAGCCGGTGAGTCGTCAGGAAAGTTTAAGACGTTGAGTGAGGATGGAAATGGGATTTCAGAAGTCGACGACAGGTCTGCTAGGTATTTTCCTATGGTTGTTGAGCCTATCCGCTCCGGTCGGCTGGTCTCAACAGACATCTACGGCGCCGAAACAACTTTCCGGACAGGAGGTCCCGGTCTCCGAAGCCACGAAGGAAGACTGGAGTTCGCTTTCGCTGACAGGGAGCCATTTAAGCGCAAGCGCACCGCTGTTAGGAGAAAAAGACAACTTCCCCAACTTTACCCGTGAACTGCTACAGGTCCAATGGCGATCGGGCGATCCCATCGACCTCTATGTAATCCTGCCCAAAGATGTCAAGCACCCTCCAGTCATTCTTTATCTTTATAGTTACCCGTCAGACACAAACACATTTCTAGACGAGGACTTCTGCAATCTTCTGACCAGGAACGGATTTGCGGCCGTCGGATTCGTTTCGGCCTTGACCGGCCATCGTTATCACGATCGCCCCATGCGGGAATGGTTCATTAGCGAGCTTCAGGAGTCATTAGTGAGCTCTGTTCATGACGTGCAAATGATTCTCAACTATCTCGCCACTCGCGGCGACTTGGACATGGATCATGTGGGTATGTTCGGAGAGGGTTCTGGGGCGACGATCGCTATACTCACAGCCGCAGTGGAGCCACGGCTCAAAGTTCTCGACTTGCTCGATCCCTGGGGCGATTGGCCAGACTGGCTGAGTAAGTCCTCCCTCATTCCGAAGGAAGAACGGGCTGATTATCTGAAGCCGAAATTCTTGAAGCGAGTGGAACCGCTCGACCCTATAAAGTGGCTGCCACAATTGCCTCGGACGATGCGGCTCCAGGACGCCTTATACGAGAAAGTGACGCCAGGCACAGCAAAAAAGCGCATCGAGAGTGCCATGCCGGCCACCGCCCAGATCGTTCGTTACAAGAACAGCCAAGCACTTGAAGACATCGCGTCCGGAGGCAGGTTCTTCGATTGGGTAAAAGAGCAGGTGCGGCTCCCTGTTGCAGGTGACCAGAGCGTCCGATTTGATACGAGCGCGAAGGCGGCGTTTTAGACTCATTCGACGGGAATAGTAAAGGCAGCTTGAAAACTGCCATACACTTCAAATCGATAAGAACGTAAGAACAAAAACCTCAAAATGGACGGTCAGTCAGCCCCAATGACAAAAACTCTGGCTTGCGCGCCCACGGGACATGCCGCTCCTTTGGCGGCCCATTCTTGGACCTTCGCCAGGAACTCATACTGAGGCAAGGGGACTGGAGTGCGGCCGTCGCCGGGAGCCCAGCCCCAGAGTACGAGGGGCGTATGCATATGCTCCGCAATCTGCTCAGGCGTACGATGACCGTTCCGCTGGGGATCTTTGAGCAGTTCACACAGTTGTTGATCCGTCAGCGCCTCCCAGATCATCGGCATCGCGGGAGACGGCAAATGCCAACCGGGCGCTCCGGGGGGCATATGCACGCCCGCCAGATTGTGGCCCTGGTGACAACTGCTGCATCGGACAACGTTCACGCCATGCCCGTCCGGTCCGCGGTGGATTAGCATTTTGTGTCGATGGCTGTCGTCTCCCTGGCGGGGAAAATCTCCATTGGAGTGGCAATTCATACACCGAGGGTGGTGGAGCGCCGGAACAATTGCTTCGAAAGCGGCCGCGGCCCCGGCGTCGTCGCGAGGCACGGCTTCATGAACGACTTGGGCTCTGGCAGGTTCCACTCCTTGAACCGCAAACCAGAGAATCAGCGTCGATACGAAACAGTAGATTGCGGCAACCGCAAGGACGGACGCGGTGGATTTTCGATTCTTAATACTGACCTCTCGTCTCCGTGGGTACTCTCACGCAGCGCAGCCTTCACACGCTGCGGAGTAAACGGCAAATCCCGAAGACGTGCACCCGTCGCGTCGAAGATCGCGTTTCCGATCGCCGCAGGAGTGACTGTGATGGCAGTTTCTCCTGCCCCGGTTGCCGGCACATCCGCAGGCGTCACAAAGACCGTCTCGACTGCGGGCATCTCGTAATCAAGATACAGAGTGTTATAGGTTTCCCAATCGACCGAGGTCACGCGCCGGTTGTCCCATGTAACTTCTTCGACCAAGGCGCGGCTCATGCCCTGCAGAATGCCACCTTCGGTCTGATTTCGCAGACCGTCAGGATTCGAGACAGGGCCACAGTCCAAGGCAATTACGAAGCGCCTCGGCCGGACCGTTCCTGTTTCCAGATTCACGTCGACTTCAGCAACGAGCGCAGCGTAGCCATTGTCTCCTTCATACGCGACGCAGGCGATACCACGTCCGCTTACCGTTTCCACGCGAGAGATATTAAGCCTAGGCGAAGAGCGGGCCTGCCAATTCGCTGCATTGGCCGCAGCCTTGAGAACTCCGATGACTCGTGAGTTCTGCAAATGCTGCAGCCTGAAAGCCGCAGGGTCGGCCTTAGCGTGCGCGCAGAGTTCGTCCATGAAACATTCGTTGGCGAACGTATTCTGAATCCGCAACGGAGAGCGGAGCGGGCCGGTGAAGAACGGCGAACGCACATTATGAGTCAGAGCCCGTTCACTGCGGATGGTTCCGTCGCCACCACAGGCGCCAGCAACGCATCCCGCGAAGTAGGATGGCATGGTGTTGCTCTGGTTGCGAAACTTGCCAGCAGGCGGCTTGGCTGAGAGTGGCTCCAACGGCTCGGGTTCATACCCGAGGAGCATGCCGGTGATGACATTCCCCGGTTCATCGTAACCCGGTCGATTGCCAAGAGAAGCTACCCAGTCCTCACGATCCCAGCCAACAATTCGCCCATCGGGTGCCAGTCCCGCATGATGCTCCACCACACACGCCGAACCAAGGTTCTCCCACATCATTTCGTCTTGACGAGAAAACTGCAAGCGGACCGCTCTTCCCACCGCCTGGGAGAGTATGGCCGCATCCAGGGACACGGCATCGGCCCCATTCAGTCCATAGCAACCCGATCCTCGCACATAGATCACACGCACTTTATCCGTCGGCATATCCAGCACCTTTGCGACGATGCTCCTGGTGGGGTAAACCGACTGTGTTGCCGACCACACAATTGCACTGTCCGGCTTCACATCGGCCACCGCGCACGATGCGCCTACGGATCCGTGCATTTGGTACGGATACGTGTACCTCGCCCGAATGACGCTGTTGGCACTGGCGATCTGAGTGGTAGTGTCGCGAGCGTCAACGCTAAGAACGTCGTGGGCAGGCTGCTTCTGAAGATAGTCGAAGAAACCGTTCTGCGGCGGAAGCTGCCGGCCGGGATTCCACTGTACCGCCAACTGGCGCGCCGCCAATGCTGCCTGGTATTGCGTTTCCGCGACGACGCCAACGAAATTCTTGCGGATGACGACCTTCACCAGACCTCTAATATTCCGCACCGATTGTTCGTCTACATGAGCAAGCGTTGCTCCCATTCCGGGGGGCCGCACGACACGCCCGTGCAACATTCCAGGGACTCGAACATGGTGAACAAACTCGAACTGCCCAGTCATTAACGCGGCTCTGTCGAGCGAAGGAATTGCTTTGCCCAGCACCGTCCAATCTGCAAGAGATCGCCGCTTCGCCGTTGTGTTCAGCGCGAGATTGAAATGCTTGTTTCCAATTAGCTCCTCGTAGGTGACACGACGCCCGCTCTTGCCCGTGACGATGCCATCCGCAAGCGTGAGCAGCTCAACCGGTTCTCCCAACTTCGTAGCCGCGAGACTCAACAGTGCTTCCCGAGCGGTGGCTGCGGCAAGCGCAAGATTTTCCGAGTTAAAATTCGTCGGAGTCGATTGACTTCCAGACGTGGTTCCCTGATCCGGACAGAGAGATGTATCGCACTGTATGAGCTTGACGCGGGCCATCGGAACACACAGTTCCTCCGCTACGAGCTGGGATTGAGCCGTAAGCATACCCTGCCCGAAATCGCACTTCCCCGTGTATGCAGTGACGATCCCGTCAGCTCTGATGGCCAACCACGAATCGAGTTTCTCAGGATCAATGTGGGAGGGATGGGTTCCGAACTGTCCTGGACCCTGTGCGGAGAGCAGACGCAACGGCCCCGCCCTGAAACTGACAATCAGCGCTCCACAACTTTGCAAAAACTCACGGCGGGACTGCGTCATGGTCGTCTTGCCTCTGCATACTTGCGAATTGCCCGCAACATGCGAGTGTGCGCGAAACAGCGGCACAAAACGCCGCCCAAGGCATCTCGAATCTCCTGATCAGACGAATCCGGTTTTACGTCGAGAACAGCCTTTGCCGTCAGGATCACGCCGCTGAGGCAAAACCCGCATTGGGCCGCCCCCTCCTCAATAAACGCTTGCTGAATTGGATGAGGTTTTTCCGGCGTGCCCAAGCCCTCCAGGGTCGTAACTTCATCTTGACCAACTGCTCTTACGGGCATGACACAAGAGCGTACGGCCTGGCCGCGCATGATCACGGTGCACGCTCCGCACTGAGCCATGCCGCAGCCGAACCGAGGTCCGCGTAACCCAAGTTCGTCATTCAGAACAAACAGCAGTGGCGTTTCCGGATCAACCGACACGATATGCTGCCGGCCGTTCACATTCAGGAGGGTCTTCTTCATCGGACGGATTTGTTGATCCAACCACTCGCGACGTGCGTCAGTGGATCGGGATCGGATTGAGAACGAGATTCAATGGGCCAGATTCAATACGAACGATCAGAGCTGTGACAACATCAGCCCTGCCTGTACACCAATTTGAGCCCATCGGCCTGTAGAATGCGTTGAATCTGATTGCGCGCGTGCACCGCCCACGGGCCGCTGGTGTCCAACTTCACATACGCGCGCCAGTGCTTCAAAGCTTTGCGCGGTTCTCGGACCTTCTCATAGGCGAGCGCCACATTGTAATGAGCGTCGCCGTAAGTGGGGGCCAGTTGCAGGGCGGTGTTGTAAGCCTGGATCGCCTCGGCGACCCGTCCGGTTTCATCCAGCACATTGCCCAGATCAAAATAGGCCAAAGCATAGCGTGGATCAATTTCAATGGCAGCGCGGTAATGCTTCTCCGATAGCGCGTAATCCTGCCGGTTGTAATGCAGCGTGCCCAGATTGATGTGAGCAGCCGCGTGATCAGGATCGAGTTCCAGCACCCGTTGATAAGCCGCGATTGCCTGAGTCTGAGTATTGGGATCTTCCTCGAGTGCAATGCCCTGGGCGAAAAGTCCGGCAACGTCGGCGGGAATGGGGCCCGGCTTCACCAGCGGTCTCGTGGTACTCGTCAACACCTTGTCTCGAGTAGAAAAGTCGAACATGAACTGACCGGCGATCGGTTCCAGCAGTCTGCCTTCGTGGCGGAAAGCGACGCGATGTCCGGTGCTGAAGGCGCCGGCTTCGAGTAAAGGATTCTCCATTCCGGCTACCTGTTTCTGCATAGCATCAAGCGATCGCCGGATCACCGCAGGGCGCACTTTGCGAGCGCACAGGTCGCGAATTTTCTTGATTTGGATTAAGTCAAAAAAGGAATAGCTCTCAGCGGCGGCTACCAGTTCGGCTTTTTCCCAAGCTGCCAACTGACGCGCCGTGAGCCGGAGAATCCGCAGCAACTCTGCTCGACTATAGCGGTACACGGTTGTAGGGAACGTTCTGTGCCCATTATCCGAAGTTGGGCCGGTATTGGCAAGTGGAAATAAGACTCTAAGGGAATCTGAAACAGCAACCTGCATCGCCGATGGTGCAACAAGGGCATTCGCCGAAGCACACTTAGGCCCGGACGCCTCGTCCGGGCAGCAGCCAAGCGAGCCGGCGTTCGCGCCAGTACTCTTTCATCCCAGCTCGCCTGTCACGAACTTTTAATGTTCACGGGCACAAAACTTTGCCATTGCAGCGATATCATGGAGCGTTCCTAAAAAGAGCGTCTTAAGAAGATCGCTCCTGAGAACAGTTCAACCACAGCCATGAAACGCAAAGCCGTGCAAGATCTGGAATCCACGAAGGAAATGACTCGCCTGGTGCAGCAGGCCTGCCTGGTCGCCAAAGATGCCGCGTTTAATCTACGGGACTTTCTCGAGAATTCTTCGAACATGGCCTTCATCGCAGTGCAGGACTGCGAGAAAGAACTTGATCGCGCCGAACGCAAGATCGACGACGGGATCACGCATGCCATCACGCAGGTCAGCGAAGTGGAGGCCCGCGAACTGCTCGCCTGTCTGAAATTCATCATCGATCTGGAGCGCATTGGAGACCTGGCGTGGTCGGTGACCCAACGCCTGCAGCGCTTGACCCCTAAAATCCTGCGCGACGACCGCCGGGATTTGATTGCCATGGCGGACATCCTCGAAAGAATGCTGCAGGTCGTCCACAAGGGATTTGTGAACCGCGATCTGGAGTCGGCGAATTGGATTTTGAAGACCGACTCCCAGATCGATCGGGTCTGCCGCGAAGTCTTCCGCCGTCACCTGGAGAAAAAAGGCAAAAGCGAGCGCCGCGACTACAGCACCAACCTGCTGCTGATGGCTCAAGCCTTCGAGCGCGCCGGAGATCACACGAAGAACCTGGGCGAAGAGTTGGTTCATTTAGTGGAAGGCCGCAGCGTGCGCCATGAACCAAAACGGGCGAGAGGCTCACGTGCGGTGCGCGAAGCGTAAGCCATGAAGAAACAAGAGATGGGAAGGAATCGCTGCGGGACCGCAACCCGAATCTGGCCTACAAAGGCCTCTACGGTTACTTCTGTGCAAAACTACGGTTAGTTAGGACTTGCGCTTTATCCGCCGCGAGAGATACCATCAAAGTGTTCCCAAGCGGCCATGCTCCCTAGCTGGCCTCCCGCGCCCATCAACTCCAGGCGCCTAGACGGACAAAGATCATTCACGGATGAACTCCAACCGCATTGGGTTTCCACGCACGCTCGGTGCACGTGCGCGAGGTAAGGCACCATTTGGAAAGCGGTTGCACCAAAGAGCAAGCAAAGTCCCTCGTTGGGGGGACTGAAACGCAGAACTACAAACGAGAAACAATATGAATGTTGGACCCGGAAATCCCTCCGGAGGCGGAGGGCAACGCAGACGGCGGCGGGGACGTCGTCCCTCGAATCGTGCAGGGCAGCCCGGCGGCCGCGATCGCCAGCAACTGAGCGGCATCTACACCGCTCCCATGGACCACAACTATCGAGGCGCGGGCGGAGACAAGGGTTCACGGGGACGAGGCGGCCGTCCCGGATTTGCTCCCTCTTATGCGCCTGCAGAGCCCGACCCGCTCCCGCCTAACGAAGACGCCAACTCGCGCATCTTTGCCTTCGTGGATGATTTATTTTTCCAAGCCAAGATTCAGGAAACCGCGCGCAAGCTCAACGTGAAAGTCGAATTCGTCAAGAACGAAAAGGATATGCTGGAGCGGATCAAGCTCAACGGCGAGGAAAAGCCTTCGCTAGTCATCTTCGACATGAACAATGCGAACGCCAAACCGCTCACTCTCATTCCCAAACTCAAGACCAAGTTGAAGAAGACTTCGATCATCGGCTTCCTGTCTCACGTGCAGGGCGACTTGAAGCAGAAGGCTCATGAAGTGGGATGCGACATGGTACTGCCGCGCTCCGCATTCTCCCAAAACCTGCCCCAACTGCTCCGCCGACACGGCGCCCCGGAAGACGAAGCCACGGCACAGTAGTGTAGGCGCGAGCTTCCTCGCTCGTGCGCGTGTGGATTCGAGGAAGGACGCGGCTTCAGCCGTGCCGCCAATTCGTGCATTTGGTTCAGGCCCCGCAGGGAACTTTCCCTTACGGCGTCCCGTCTGTTCCCGGTTTCCCTTAGCTTGTTCCCGTTTTCCTCCCCACCTTAGCCATCTCTAACCCTCCCATGGCCACAGCCCATGGCTTGACACAGAATACATGCACACATATACTGTGTTAATGAACGTCACGCTATCCATTGACGAACAGCTCGTCGCCCGCGCCCGAAAGAAAGCGGATGCCTTGGGCAAGAGCCTCAATCAGCTGATCCGCGACTACCTGCAAAAGCTGGCGGGGGCCGACGACCCCGAACAAAGCATCGAGGAGTTCAGAAAGCTCTCCGGTCGCGGCCATTCACGCGGCTGGCGCTTCAATCGAAACGAAATTCATGAGCGCTCGTAGCTTCTTCGATACCAACGTTCTTGTCTACGTCGACGACAAGGCTGCGCCGGCGAAGCAACGACGCGCTCTGGACCTGGTCACCGAGCACCGCCGTGCCGGCACCGGCGTCGTGTCGTTGCAGGTCCTCCAGGAGTATTTCGTCACCGTCACTCGCAAACTTCATGTTGATCCGCGTATCGCTCGCCGCAAAGTCGAATTGCTGGCTGAGTTCGATGTCGCTGCACCCGAGGTCGCGGACATTCTGGCCGCTATCGACCTGCACCGGCTCCACGGGTTCTCCTTCTGGGATGCCCTGGTCCTGCGGGCCGCCAAACAGGCCGGCTGTCGCGTAGTTTTCTCAGAAGATATGCAGGAAGCGCGGGAGGTCGATGGCCTCCACATCGTAAACCCATTCCTTTAGCGCCCGCAGTCTGTCTGCTCCGTGGCTGTGGCTCAGACTACGAGGTTCGTTTTCCTCTCGAGGGTTCCGCTTGGGCGCGTTTTCCCCCTGCGTGAACGATGACCCCCAGCGGAGTCTCGGGGACGGACGCGATGTTCCCAATTTGACCTATTTCAATATCCTCCCTGGGGGCAGACCCGGATTCCCAATTTGGAACCAGACCAATCGCCCCTTCGATTTTCTCTTGCTCTTATCCTCCATCTACGATAATATGTAAGCACATAGATTATCTACAAGATAATCTGCGCTCTTTGACAACCAGTCCCGAGCGAGCGGTTCCGGAATGGAACGCACATGGATGGCGCTCGATGTAACTCCAATGTTTCCAATATTTTGCCTCTAACTACCTTAAGAACCATAGATCTAGGAGGCAAGAAAATCTTCGGTCCTTTGTTTTCTATATTTTGGGCCGAAGCGAGAGTTTTTTTGATCAAAATCCTGCACCAAATATGTGCAGTTAGATGACAGTGGTTTACGGTGGACCGAACTCCAGCCCGGCGGGCTGCGCAAGAGCGTCACTCCTATCCCGGAGGCCACTGCAAACTTCGGCCCCCCAGCAGATGAACGTGCAGGTGAAAAACCGACTGCCCGGCGCCAGGACCAACGTTGAGCACAGTCCGGTAGCCATCCTCGATACTGCGTTGGCGTGCAATGTTCGCCGCAGCGAGTTGGCAGTAGCCGATTAGCTGGGCGTCTTCCGCCGTCGCCTCCTTCAGACCTCGGACGTGCTTCTTAGGAACCACCAGCACGTGGGTGGGAGCTTGCGGATTGATGTCGTCGAAGGCGTAGGTATGTTCGTCTTCGTAGACTTTCTTGGAAGGGATTTCGCCGCGAATGATTCGGCAAAACAGACAGTCGTTCATGACACGTCCATGATTCGGGATTGGAGACATGCCCGCTACAGCGGGAGGTCAACAGGACGGGGAAGGCGCGTGCCTACTATATCCGATTGGCGTAGAAATTTGCAGTGCAATCCTCGGTGCTCGTGAGGAATTTCCTCTACGGACTCCGCCCGTCTGAGCATCCGATCATAGATTCCATTAACCCGGAAAAGATGAAACTGGCGATCTAAGCAAGGGAAATTCGTTGCCAGGTTTCAATTCAGATTCAAGCGCGTCGTGGAGGCTACTCAGTCGAGCCTTACCAGAAAGATTGAACCTTGCGAAGTTTGAGTGTTGCGCGCCACCTCTTCGGCACGTTTGCGGTCGTCATCCTGTACGCGGACTCGCACCCACCAATCGCCGACTGGGCTGCTGAAACATTGCACTCTAGCGGTGTGATAGCGATGCGACAAATGATCAGCCAATTTATCCGCAGCGTGCTCTTTATCGAAAGCGCCGATCTGCACTGCCCATCTTCCGCCAATTTCCAAGGGAGAGGGAGTACTCAACACTTCGATACGGACCATGGCAACGCCGGGTTGCAACACGTCCAATTTCTTCGCCGCCGCTTGCGAGAGGTCGAGGACGCGGCCTTCCACAAAGGGACCGCGGTCGGTAATTCGCACGAGCGCCGAGTGTCCGGTCTTCACGTTCGTCACCCGCACAATCGAGCCCAAAGGCAGTGTTCGATGAGCCGCGGTCATGGCGTGCATGTCGTAAAGTTCGCCATTGGAACCCCGTCGATTGTGATACGGGGCTCCGTACCAACTGGCGAGGCCGGTCTCGACTGAAATCGGCCTCGCATCCGCGGGAATCCGGAGCGCATCTTCGTCCGTTGGAGCGAGTACGTGCGTGTTGGTCGAAGGTTTAGTACTCACAGAACTATCCTGTGAATCAGGTTCGCTCATCGGCGGAGGGGGCGGAACGTCGACACGGGCTTGCTTATGTCGTCCGCAGCCCGTCAGCAGTAACGAAAGCAGAAAAATAGCAAGAACGATGGCAGCACAGTGCTTCCGGGAGCCACCGTCGGTGCGTCCTGGACGATATAAGAATGAACTGTCTACTTGCGAGGAGGCTGATGCTGTTCCATATAGTCGGCGAGACGGGTCATCTTCTCTGCCGCAATTCGCAACGCTTTGGTGGAGTGCTGACGGACCGCCGGTACCACTTCGTCGTTCAGGTAGTTGAGGAACTCTGCCGCTTCCTTCTCCACGGTGTTTGCCGCCTCGGCTACCGATTTGTTGATGCGCGCCGATGCTTCTTCCACCTTCTGGTTGAAGTCGTTCATGGAGACCCTTCGATTTCGTGAGCGCGTTAGCAGGCACTCGTAAATTGCGGATACCAGGCGCAGCCATTATTCCCTGCTTAGAGACGAAGGTCAACTGGGAGGCATCTTCGTTCATACCCTTCGAAGCCCCCGGACCACCTCTGGAAACTCAGGCTCACTGCAGTAGAATCGCGTCATGCGAAATCCTCCGTCGGCGACCCTTAGTTTGTAGTGTTAGAGTGCGCGAAGGTTGTATGGCGTGAATAGATGACTGTGGAACACCACACTTCGGAAACTCAACTTTCGACGGTGAGTATCGGTTTTCAGCACCGTCTGCTCGAATGGTTTGACCGGCATAAGCGCGACTTGCCCTGGCGGAAAGATCGAGATCCGTATCGGGTCTGGCTCTCGGAAATCATGCTGCAGCAGACTCGCGTCAATGCCGTTATAGACCACTACCAGAGATTTGTGCGGCGTTTTCCCAGCATCGAAAAACTGGCTTCTGCGCGGGAGTCGTCAGTCTTAACGGCCTGGAGCGGACTCGGCTACTACCGGCGTGCCCGCATGCTGCATGCAGCGGCGAAGAAGATCGCGAAGGAGCACGCGGGAAACTTTCCCGCCAGTGCCAAAGATTTGATTGCTTTGCCCGGGATCGGTCGCTACACAGCGGCGGCGATTGCCAGCATTGCTTTCGGCGAACCCATCGCAGTGGTGGATGGCAACGTGGAGCGAGTGTTGCAACGCGTGCAAGGAAAGCATCTTCGTGGCGAAAGTTTGTGGCGCGCCGCGGGAGAACTGCTGGAGGAGCGGCGCCCTGGCGATTTCAACCAGGCCATGATGGAATTAGGCGCAACCCTGTGCCTCCCTCGACAGCCCCAGTGTTTGCTGTGTCCGGTGTCCGATCTCTGCATGACGCGAGGAGAACTTCATACACCCGGAAAGGGAACACGACAGACGACCCGAGAAATCCGTTATGCGCTGGCTTACCGGGATGGGGAGATATTCATGACCAAGCGTCCGGGCACGGCCACACTCATGCCAGGCATGTGGGAGTTGCCGGAGATGCCGGGCACGAATGGTGCAACCCCGGTGTCGTTTACGCTCCGGCATTCTATCACCGTGACCGAATATGTGGTTCGCGTGCTGCGAACCTCAGATCCTGAGGGCTTGGACGGACGCTGGGTGAGGAAGGCCCGTGTCACAAGACTACCCTTGACGGGTCTGACGCGGAAAATCCTACGAGCGGCAAGACTCATCTAAAATAAAAGCATTGATGAAGTGGCTTCGTAATATTTTCGGAGGGAAAAATATGGCTGCACTCACCGCGGGAACATCCGCGCCGGATTTCGAACTGCGAACCATGGATGGGAAACAATTTTTTTTACGCGACGTGCTCACTCGCGGTCCCGCAGTCGTAGCTTTTTTCAAAATCTCCTGCCCAGTATGCCAATATGCCTTCCCGTTTCTTGAGCGGATTTACAAAGCCCATGGTGGAAAGAATGTGACCATTGTCGGAGTCTCTCAGAATGAGAAGAAAGACACGGCCGCGTTTGCAAAACAGTACGGCGTGACATTCCCGATTCTGCTGGACGACACGAACACTTATCCCGTGTCGAATGCGTACGGCCTGACCAACGTGCCCACCGTTTTCTGGATTGCACAGGACGGACAGATAGAAGTTTCCAGCGTAGGCTGGGACCGGAAAGAGATCGAACAGATCAATCGCAAAGCGGCGGAGGTCAGCGGGGGCGGGGCAAAAACGGTGTTTCATGCGGGTGAAGTAGTAGCTGATTTTCGCGCTGGTTGAAGTTCCAAAAACTAACCCGCGGTCGCGGGGAATCTTTCCCGGCAGCGCCAGCGTCTTGCCGGATGTCGTGAGGGGATCACTGCCATTGCAGTGGAGTCTGGACGCGCCCACGACGGCTGCCAGAACGGCGGTCCTACAGCGAACTAAAGGGTCGGTGCGCTGGTAACGCTGCCCTTCCTCGCTTTCCCGTACAATGAAAGCCTTGTCCAACGTCACCTTCTCGGAGCCTCTGAGGATGCGCGCCGGCGTCATTGTGGTTTGCTCAATGCTTTTCTTGTCGAATATTTCGGCCGCACAGGAATCGCCCAGACACGCGTCATCAGCCAGTTCCGTGCGGCTGCCGGGAGCTGCCTTTGCGGCCTTGGAGAAAATTGATCCGGAACGTATCCGGGCGCACGTTCGCTTCCTTTCTCATGACCTGCTCGAAGGTCGCGGCACCGGGCAGCGGGGCGGTGACATTGCAGCCGAATACATAGCGACACAATTCGCTCTTTATGGATTGAAGCCGGTGCGTGGCACTTACCTGCAGACGGTTCCCATGGTCGGCATTACGCCATCGCCTGAAACTACATTCGCACTGGTCTCATCGAAAGGCACGGCTACCGATCTCAAACCACTCGAACAATATGTCGCCTACGACCAGACGCAACAGCCGCAGTCCGAAGTAGATGCTGACATCGTGTACGTAGGCTACGGAATCGAAGCCCCTGAATATAAGTGGGACGACTACAAAGGCACTGACGTGCGCGGCAAAATTCTGCTGATGCTGGTTAATGAGCCGCCCTCCGCCGATGTGAATTTCTTTAAAGGGAAAGCTCTCACCTATTACGGGCGCTGGACTTACAAATACGAAGAAGCCGCTCGCAAAGGCGCTGTCGGCGCGATTCTCATTCATCAAACTGAGATGGCAAGCTATCCATGGGAAGTAGTTCGAAACTCGAATTCCGGAGAAAGGTCATACCTCAAGCTGGACGGAACACCGAGGCTGAAGGTTGCTTCATGGGTGCAGCTCGAAGTCGCCAAACAAATGGCTGCTGCCTCCGGCATGGACATAGACAAGATGATGGCCGATGCGCGCTCGCGCGATTTTCATCCGGTAACGTTGTCCGCGAAATTGAAGGCACACATGGCGAGCAAGATTCGTCCGTTTGAATCAAACAACGTGCTGGCCATGCTGCCAGGAGCGGACCGCAAACTCAATGGTGAAGCTGTGATATATACCGCCCATTACGATCACCTCGGCATTCGCCCCGACATGCCCGGGGATAACATTTACAACGGCGCCAACGACAATGCGACCGGTTGTGGAATCTTGCTGGAAATTGCGCGCGCCTACTCGGAAGCCGCGCTGAAACCACGTCGCTCCATTGTGTTTGCGTCCGTCACCGCGGAGGAGCAGGGTTTGCTGGGCTCGGAGTATCTGGGCAAGCATCCCCCAGTTCCAGCGGGCAAGATCAGCCTCGATCTCAACTATGACGACGTACCACCCCTAGGCTCGCCTGAGGAAGTTGAAGTTTCAGGATCTGAGCGTACCACCTTCTATCCTGTGATCGAGGCGATGGCGAAAACATTTCGTCTGACGATTCGTCCCGATGCACGTCCCGAAGCTGGACACTACTATCGCTCCGATCACTTCAGCCTGGCACGTGTGGGCATTCCCGCGTTCTCGGTCAACGAAGGCACGAAGTACAAAGGACACGATGATGCGTGGGGCGTGCAACAGGCTGAAGAGTTCACTTCGAAGCACTATCATCAGCCGAGTGATGAATATCATCCGAGTATGGATTTCACCGGCGACGGGGCGATGGCGCGATTCGGATTTGCGCTGGGGTGGGCGGCAGCATCGCAAAGCAAATTGGTGGGCTGGCAGAAGGGCGACGAGTTCGAAGCAGCGCGCACGAAAAGCTCTGCTGGCGCCGAGTAGGAGATCGGTTTAGCTTGCCATCGTCTTTAAATCGGGGCTGAGGATTAATGTCGGTTCCGTGACCCGCTGTACGTCGTCTGCATTCAGGCCGGGCGCAACCTCTTCCAACAGCAGGCCTCTGGCCGTCACTTGGATGACGGCCATCTCCGTAACAATTGTGTTCACTACTCCGACGCCCGTCAGCGGCAGCGTACATTTCTTTAAGATTTTCGGCTGAAGATCTCTGGTCGTGTGCTCCATGGCGATAATCACACGGCGCGCGCCGGCCACAAGATCCATCGCGCCGCCCATGCCTTTTACCATTTTGCCGGGAATCATCCAGTTGGCCAGATTACCTTCCTCGTCCACCTCCATGGCGCCAAGAACGCTTAGGTCAATGTGTCCGCCGCGAATCATCGCGAATGAATCCGCGCTTGAAAAATACGCCGTGCCAGCCATTTCGCTGACGGTTTCCTTGCCAGCATTGATCAGGTCACAATCCTCTTGCCCTTCCATGGGGAAGGGGCCGATACCGAGCATGCCATTCTCACTCTGCAGGATCACGTCTATGCCAGGAGGAACGTAATTGGCGACCAGCGTCGGCATCCCGATACCAAGATTGACGTAGAAACCGTCACGAAGTTCCTGTGCGATTCGGTTCACGATGCGCTCGCGCTTGTCCACGTCTTTGCTGGGTTTGTTCAAGGTCGTTGGTCCTTGGTTGTTGGTCGTTGGTCAGTGAGCCTTCAGTTCTGCCTAAACGGCCAACCTCGAACTACCTATGACGCCTTTCTTGTCGTTCGCTTCTCGATTCGCTTCTCGTACGACTCGCCCTGAAAGATGCGATTCACATAGACACTGGGAGTGTGGATCAGATCGGCTTCCAACTGACCCACCTCGACCAATTGCTCGACCTCGGCAATCGTTACTTTAGCAGCAGCCGCCATCATCGGATTAAAGTTGCGGGCTGTTTTTCGATAAACCAGATTGCCCCACTTGTCGCCTTTCCAGGCTTTGACCAACGCGAAGTCGGCCTTCAGTGCGCGTTCCATGACGAACATGCGGCCGTCGAATTCGCGAGTTTCCTTGTTTTCAGCGACGATCGTACCGACGCCTGTCGGCGTAAAGAATGCAGGGATCCCGGCTCCGCCCGCTCGAATGCGTTCGGCGAATGTTCCCTGCGGCACCAGGTCCAGCTCAACCTTCCCTTGGAGGACCATCTGCTCTAGCATCTTATTTTCGCCAACATAGGTCCCGACATGCTTCCGAATCTGTCCCGCCGAGAGCAGCAGGCCAAGGCCAAAACCGTCCACGCCCGCGTTATTGCTCACGGTAGTTAGATTCTTCGCCCCACTGCGGACGAGTGCTCGGATCAGGTTCTCCGGAATACCGCAGAGCCCGAAGCCCCCGACCATGACGGTCGCGCCGTCGGAGATATCGCGTATTGCCTCGTCGGCATTAGCAACGACCTTATTCATGAGAAAGAGATTCTAACCGAGAATTGGGCCGGTGAGCCATCAGATCATCGAGTTTCGAAGATCTGTCTTTTTCTATCAATCGATGACTCCCTCACTCAACCTGGTTGTTCCTCGCTTACCAAGGCGAGTTTTCTTCAACTGGTGGGCTCGCTCGAACTCCATCGCCAACTCACAAGTATCGAGGTTTTCGCGGATGTGGGCAAGATGCTGCTCCAGTTTCATAAGCGCGTTTCGAATATTTGCCTTGTTCGTAAGAGCGATATCGCGCCACATCGAATAAGGACTGCTGGAAATGCGCGTCATCTCGCGCAACGCCCGGCCTCCGGCCTCGAGCAATGGCGCATCCTCGCCGTACTCATCAACCAACGCGGCGGCCAGCGCCGTTGAAATCATCTGTGGCAGGTGGCTGATCCACGCGCAGAGTTCGTCGTGCTCCCTGGCGTCTATGCTCGCGATACGTGCGCCAATCTTTTCGACCCACTCCAAATATTCTCCGCTCACACCGTCATACACTTTTTGCCCATCCACCGGCGTCACAAACCATGCGGCACCCTGAAAAAGATCGGGGTCAGCAAACTCGACGCCAGACTGTTCCTTGCCCGCCATGGGGTGCCCGGCGAGAAAGCGAACCCCACTGTTTTTTCGAAAGACCAACTTAGCTCGTTCTAAAACCTCCGCCTTGGTACTGCCAACATCTGTGAGAAGAGTCTTCGAAGGCAACGCGGGGCCGAGCCGCTCGATCAGGTCGATGATTCCACTTACAGGCGTTGCGAGCACGATGAGCTGACTGCCCCGAACCGCGTCGGCGGGATTGGTGTGGCCGGTATCGATCGCAGCTTTATTTCGCGCTCGCTCGAGTACTGGTGCGCGATCACAGCCGACGATTCGTCCGGCAAGCCGGTGCTTCTTCAGAGCCAGCGCGAGCGAACCGCCAATCAGGCCGACGCCGATGATCGTGATTTGGCGAATGGGCAATGCCTCTCCGAAGTCGGGGCTCTTCCTGCAGTCGATTGCTTAACTGAAATCAGGCAACTGTGCGTCCGACAGCGGGCGCGATCATACGCAACTGGTCCATCAACTCGGAAAATTGATCGGGATAGAGCGACTGCGCGCCATCCGACAAGGCCTTGTCAGGGTCATTGTGCACTTCGATCAACAGTACGTCTGCACCAGCGGCCACGGACGCCCGCGCCATGGGAGCAACTTTGTCGCGCAGCCCGGTGCCGTGCGACGGGTCGGAAGCCATGGGCAAGTGCGAGAGCTTGTGAATGATTGGAATGGCCGAGATGTCGAGAGTGTTGCGGGTATAAGTCTCGAATGTGCGGATGCCACGCTCACACAGAATTACATCGTAGTTCCCGCCGGCCATGATGTATTCGGCGGAGAGCAGCAGTTCCTCCAAAGTCGCAGCAATGCCACGCTTGAGCAGAACAGGCTTCTTGACTTTGCCCAACTCGCGCAGCAAATTGAAATTCTGCATGTTGCGCGCGCCTACCTGGAAGATGTCCACGAAAGGCAGCATGATGGCTATTTGCGAGATTTCCATGACCTCGCTGATCACGAGCAAACCGAAGCGGTCGCCGGCCTCGCGCAAGAGTTTCAACGCTTCCAAACCCATTCCCTGGAAAGAATAAGGAGAACTACGCGGCTTAAAGGCGCCTCCGCGAAGCGCGCGTGCACCGGCCTTTGCCACACGCTCGGCTGTGGCGAAAAGCTGGTCGCGTGATTCGACCGAGCATGGGCCTGCCATCACGACTACCTGCTCGCCACCGATTTTCAATCCGTTGGGAAACTGGACCACAGTTCCCTGTGGCCGAAAACTTCGTCCCGCTAACTTGTAAGGCGCGCTGATGCGGTGGACGTGCTCGACGCCGGACAGAACTTCAAGATTGCGTATGTCGAAATCGATTCGCGCGCCGACGGCAGCCACCACAGTCTGCCGTGCTCCAGTCGAGCGATGCACGGAGAAGCCCCTCTCAACCAGGTGTTCCACCACCCGCTGGATCTGCTCCTCCGTTGCCGATTCCTGCATTGCGACAATCATAGAAAGTGGTTGGCCATTGGTCGTTGGCCGTCGGTCGTGGTTTTGCCAATGACCAACGACGAATGACCAACGACGGTTTCAGTCATTTACTTCAGAATCCAATTCCGTCTCCCCAGCCCCTTCCGCAGACTTGGGCGCGATCTCTTCCTGCTGAATCTGGCGCATGATGTCCATGATGCGTTCGTAGATGCAGAGCAGATCACGATCGGGCAACGGACCCGGATTGATGCCTCGCACGTTTTCGAACACCGCGCGCTCTCGGTCTGGCTCGTAGATAGGCATTCCAACCCCACGTTTCAATTTACCGATCTCGTGGGCCGCCTGAGCTCGCTGGCTCAGCAAGTCCACCAGTCTGCGGTCAAGCTCATCGATTTTCTTGCGCCAGTCGGAAATATCCATAAAAGTCTTAGCGCCTAGCCTCAGCTATCAGCGAAGCAACAATTCGTGGGCCGAAGTTGATGGGCTGTTTGACTGCACCCATAAGTCACGGCTTACAAGGTGAAAGCTGAGGGCTGATAACTGAGAGCCGCTTTATGAATTCTGCCACAGACGACGCTTCTTTGCCGTGATTGCGTTCGATGGTTTCGACAATGGCACTGCCGATCACCGCCGCGTCGGCAAATTTCCCCACCGCCGCGAATTGCTCCGCGGTCGAAATACCGAACCCGACTGCGATAGGAAGTCTCGTGTACTTGCGAAGGCGCCGAACCAGCTTCCTCGCATCTTCAGGCAGTTGGTGGCGGGCTCCAGTCACCCCCGTACGCGAAACCGCGTAAACAAATCCGCGGGAAGCTTCCGCGATCCGCTTCAGTCGTTCGTCCGCGCTGGTAGGGGCCGCGAGGAACACAGTCGCCAATTCGTTTCGCCGCATTTCGCGCAGATAATCGTTTGCTTCCTCCACCGGTAAATCCGTCAACAGCGCCCCGTCAACTCCCGCGTGGCGCGCCACCTTGCAGAACTTCTCCAATCCCATGCGCAGGATCGGATTCAAGTACGAGAAAATAATCAGTCCAGTCGATTGCGCGTGCTGACGCACTTCCGCCGCCAGTTTAAGCACATCAGCCAGGGTTACTCCGTGTTGGAGCGCCCGCTGGCTGGCCCGCTGGATCACCGGGCCGTCAGCCACAGGATCACTGAAGGGCACTCCGAGTTCGATCACGTTCGCACCCGAGTCAATCGCTGCCAGGACGACGTCGCGCGTAGTCGCCAGATCGGGATCGCCACAGGTGACGTACGCTACCAAAGAAGGGCGAGTTTGAAAAGACAGAGGCATGGTCTTGCCAGCGCGAAGAATTCCCGATTTTCAATTGACGAATGAAGAAAATTTAAAATCGCAAATGATCTACTCGTCCAACTTGAGGTTTTCTCTTAGGATTCCGATATCCTTGTCTCCCCGCCCTGAGACGTTTACGATCACGATTTCTGACTTCTTCATTCTCGGCGCCCGTTTGATCGCCTCCGCCGCGGCGTGCGCCGACTCAAGCGCTGGAATAATGCCTTCGGTCCGAGCCAGCAGTGTGCAGGCCTCAAGCGCTTCCGCGTCCGATGCAGAAACGTACTCCGCGCGGCCCGAATCATAAAGCGCCGCATGTTCCGGGCCGATCGAAGGATAGTCGAGCCCCGCGGACACGGAATGCGTGTTCGCGATTTGTCCGGCCGCATCCTGCAGCAGGTAGGAATAAGTTCCCTGTAACACGCCTGGCGAACCACCGTGAAACCTCGACGCATGTTCGCCCAAGCCTTCGCCGCGCCCGCCGGCTTCGACGCCGATGAGCTTCACCCGTTTGTCCTTGATGAAGTCATGAAAGATGCCAATGGAATTGGAGCCGCCACCAACGCAGGCGATAATCGCGGTGGGTAGCTTGCCTTCAGCTTTGAGAATCTGCAAGCGCGCCTCGCGGCCAATGATTTTGTGAAAATCCCGCACCATCGTGGGATAGGGATGGGCGCCGAGCACGCTGCCGAGAAGATAGTGTGTGGTGCGAACGTTGGTGACCCAGTCGCGCATAGCCTCATTGATAGCATCTTTAAGAGTGCGCGAACCCGATTCGACGCCGCGGACCTCAGACCCGAGCAACCGCATGCGGAAAACGTTTAGTTCCTGACGCCGCATGTCCTCCGTGCCCATGTAAACAACACACTCGAAGCCAAGCAGCGCGCAGACAGTAGCCGTGGCGACGCCGTGTTGTCCCGCACCGGTTTCGGCAATGATGCGGCGCTTGCCCATGCGTTCGGCCAGCAATCCCTGTCCGAGGCAGTTGTTGATTTTGTGGGCGCCAGTGTGGAGAAGATCTTCACGTTTGAGATAGATCTTCGCGCCGCGAAGTTTCTGGGTGAGCCGGCGTGCGAAAAACAATGGTGTGGGCCGGCCGGCGTATGTTCGCAGGAGTTCATCCAAACGGCGTTGGAAACCGCGGTCGCGCTTCGACTTGTCGTATTCGCGCTCCAGTTCTTCCAGCGCAGCCATCAGCGTCTCCGGGACGTAACATCCGCCATAGACGCCGAAGCGGCCTTTGGTGGGAGCTTTGGCGGATTTGTTCGTGATCGTTGCGGTTGCCATCTTCCTATTGGAGGCTCTCCTCTCGACGAACGGCAGCGACAAACGCCCGGACTTTTTCGGGATCCTTCTTGCCTGGTTTCGATTCGACGCCGGAGGAAACATCGACGCCCCAAGGCTTCAGTATATGAATCGCGTCAGAAACGTTCGTAGGATTCAAGCCACCAGCGATCACAACCCTCACCGCTTGTTTTATCTGTTCTACACGTGGCGCGGCTTTGTGCCAATCAAACGTCACCCCCGTTCCCCCCGGTTGATCGGGAGTTCCTGAATCAAGAAAAATTGTCTGAAAGAAGTCTGGCAATCCCGGCGCATCTGGATGGGAGCGCGCGAACGAGGCGACTCGCTCCATGCTGGAGATAAAACTGTTTGTGCTTTCTTCCGACCCGATGAACTCATCAACCCGCAGCGACAGGTACATCTTGAATCCTGGCGGAAAACATCCCAGTCCATACGCTGTCGTGCCGTTTGCTGAACCCACATGCGGCCCGATGTGAAGTTGCGATGCGGTCAAATTGCCGGCATAGACGAGCTGGATAAAATTCCCGGGAGTGTTTCCGACGAACACCCCAACTTTCTCGATGTGAGCGGGAAGGTGGCGGACAATTTCGCGCACAGATTCCGGGGTCACGTTTCGCGGGCTGTTCTCGTAAAACACGAATCCAAGCGCATCTGCGCCCGATTCGACCGCCGTGAGCGCGTCTTCGAGGTTCGTGATCCCGCAAATCTTTACCCAGGTCATAAAGTCAGTTCTTCGTCCTCAGTGCTAGCTGCGAGGTTGATTGAGACTCATTTTCTGGCTAGCGTGTAAGACTCGCGCTGCGCTTCGGACAAAAGCGTTTTCAACGCTTCTCCGGGCGACTTCGCCTTCATCAACGACTCCCCAATTAGAAATGCGTGATAGCCAGCCGCGCGCAGGCGAGCGATATCCGCGCCGCTATTGATTCCGCTCTCCGCTACCCGCAGCGCATTCTTCGGAATCGAGTCCGCTAGCCGCATGGCTGTTTCGAGATCGACCTGGAAGGTTTGCAAATTACGGTTGTTCACGCCGATCAAGGTGCAGCCTGCGTCGGCGGCGGAATGTAATTCCTCTTGGTTGTGTACTTCACATAACACATCGAGGTTGTATTCAATGGCGCGCCGGGTGAGCGTCTTCAATTCTGAGGGCGATAACGCGGCTACGATTAACAGAACTGCGTCCGCGTGGTTCGCTCGTGCTTCCAGCAACTGGAATTCATCGATAATGAAATCCTTGCGCAAGCAAGGCAGCTTCGTGCTGGCCGATGCGCGCCGCAAGTTCTCCACCGATCCTTGAAAGAATTCCGCTTCGGTTAACACCGATAAAGCAGCCGCACCTGAGCTCTCGAGTTCTTTCGCCAGACTCGCAGGATCGAAGTCAGAGCGAATGACTCCGCGCGACGGCGAGGCCCGTTTGAGTTCCGCGATGACAGCTAAGCCCTTCGCGCCAGCCGATTCCAATCCTTCTCGGAAGCCGCGCGGAACATGGCTTGCAGCTTGCCGGTCGAGTTGGCGCAGATCAGCCTCAGGCTTGGCTTCAGCAACTCTTCGGCGGGTTGCGGCAACTATTTGATCGAGGCTGGTGGGCATGTCGAATTGAAAACAATTATACGGGAAGGCCATCGGACGATCTGTCACGGATTTGTCGAACCGGGCTTCAAACAGGATCAGGTTTGACTGTGTGGCTCAGTTGCTCATCGGTTCTTGTGAAACACGAGTTGCCGGACGTCGGGCCAAAACTCGGTAAATGCATTTTTGCCCATGAGTCCAGCAAACCCCCAGACGGTTCGCAATGCCGCGGCTCGATTCGTCGCCTCACTGTCGGCCCGCCAGGTGTTGGAAAGAAAATTGTTTCCCGGAGTAGCAATGTAGCGGGCGTACGCTGGCATGCGATTGCCGTGTCTGTCATGAGCAACGAAGGTCATGAACACCACACGTCGTACGCGTTCTTTCAAAGGGTCGCTGGCGTTCCTGAAATAACCGTAGCGAGGATCCTCTCCCCACAAAGCGCCAAGTCCGGCTTCAATGACATTGCCGGTGGAAACGCCGGTAAGCCGCATCCCATACCGGTCTCCGAACCCTCCCCAATGCGGGCCGTATTCTTTAGGGGCATCCCTCCCGGTGCCGATGCCCGCGCTAAACAGACCCACGGTGAGGGTTTCAGGGCCGACTGTGTTGTCGACAATCCAGGTAAGGCGCTGATGAGCTGTGATCGGTTGGTAGGGCGCGGAAGGAAGCGTGGCGGATGCACTTTGAACGCTCTGTCCGGAAGCCAACACGCTTCCAACGACGAGGAGACTGGCGAGTTGCAATTGAATCAGCTTCACAAATGTCTCTCTCGGATGCTTGGAGCGCATGGTGCGGAGCTTCTCAATGGTATCGTTATTTTCTCGCCAGACTTGCTTGTTGAAATAAAAAATAGGAAATACAAGTACCCCGCCTTATCCGCGTGAAAGTCTTCAAACCAATCGACTCAGAAAGAGGAAAGGGAAACCTTTGGTGCCATCGAAGGGACTCGAACCCCCACACCCTTGCGGGTACATGGACCTGAACCATGCGCGTCTGCCAATTCCGCCACGATGGCAATAGTGATCCGGTTACGGAGACTCTTGCGAGCCACCTTTCAGGAGAGAACCACAACAATATTCTACAGGCGCATCGCTGGCTGTCAAACTTGAGATCGGGCTTCGGGCTTCAGCTGCAGGGTTTGAATCCGAAGTACACGACTTAAAGTAGAAGCTGGCGCGCTGACTCCGAACTCTTGGACGCGAATCATGAGAGCTGAAGCCCGAAGCCTCTTCGCAACTCTCATCCTTCCAGCTTCGCGGTCATCGTAATATTGGCTTTGAGCACCTTGGACACAGGGCAGCCACTCTTAGCGTTCTCCGCAGCTTTCTGAAAAGCAGCTTGATCCGCATTGGGCACCCGGCCAACCACGTCCAGGTGAACTGCGGTAATCGTCCAGCCGGAATCAAGTTTTTCCATCGTCAGTGTAGCCGTAGTCTCGATGCTGGATGCGGTTAGATTGGCGCCGCCCAGTTGCCCGGAGAGCGCCATGGAGAAGCATCCAGCGTGTGCCGCCGCGATCAATTCTTCAGGATTCGTTCCGGGAGTGTTTTCGAATCGTGTGCTAAAAGAGTAGGGAGTATTGTTTAGCACGCCGCTTGCAGACGATACCGACCCTTTACCATCCTTCAATCCGCCCTTCCACACCGCGCTTGCATTGCGTTGCATTCTTTTCTCCTTAGATTAAGAAGTCACCAGTCATTGTAGATGGAAGCAAGGGGAGGTGTCAGGTCGCCGAAGCATCTAGGATTTGGCACGTGGCATTCGGTCCAGTGATTGTGTGCCGGGTGCTGGTTGGAATCAATAGAAGTCGGAACAGCTTAGATAAAAGCCGCAGCCCGGGCAGGTCTGCTTGCAGCGATGCTCTTGCAGTTCGTTCGAGCAATTCGGGCAGAAGCGAATCGCGGCGCTGCCCCTAGAATTGCGGGCCGCAAGGTCGTCCAGTTTGGATGTTCCAGACATCGCTGGCCCAGATAATGGTTCCATCGTCATCGTAAGATTTGTCCGGAACAGAGTTCAGGCGACTTTTGCGTCTCCGCCAAATTTGACTTCCTGATCGACCATTGGCAAGGTGCTGCTCCAGGAATCGGCGGCAATTCGCCAGGCGCCGAGACGACGCCAGGCGCGCAGAAACCTTCCGGCGTCAGCGACGGTTGCATTTCCCAGTTGAATAGAAACGGTATAGCGGCCCATTTCAATAGCCATATCGCCGGAATAGTCTACGCGCATGGTCTCAAAGCGCAGATTTTCGTATCCCGAGTCGCCGCACTGGCGTAGCATGCGCTCGATGCTTTTTGATCCCTGGGACGGCTCACGATGCGAAACCATCAAGATTCCATCGGAAGCGAATAACGCCGCTGCTTGATCATAATTTCCGGTGTTGAATGCGGTGCAAAAATCCTGGGTAAGTCCACGAATGGTCGATTCGACATCGAGCCGTGAATTGGATCCAGCGATGTCGCTACTGGGCGGCCGGTACATCAGACTACCTCCTGGGGGGCGCAGGATTGTTCGGATACGCTGACTGGACGAGACGCAAGCAGCAGCCCGAACCTGCATTGTACTGCAAAAATCAGAGTAGAAAAATACCAAGTTTTCTCGCCGCTGAAGGAGACAGTCCGCCCGGGAACGCCAATCTTTGGTCTCTGGGGTTATGATGATTTGGGCTTAGCCTTTGCGATTCTGAATTCTCAACCGAGGCAACCAGCATGTACTTCGAACAGTTTTATCTGGGTTGTTTAGCGCACGCTTCTTACACCTTGGCGTCACAGGGCGAAGCGGTTGTGGTCGATCCGCAGCGAGACGTGGATATGTACGTGAAAACCGCCGAACAGCAGGGAGTTAAGATCCGTCATATCTTTGAAACCCATCTGCACGCCGATTTTGTTTCTGGACATCAGGAGCTCGCCGCGCGCACCGGGGCTAAGATCTACATCGGAGCCCGTGCCGGGGCAAGGTTTCCCCATGTCCATGTGCAGGATGGCTTCGAGTTGCGAGTCGGCAGAACGATTCTCAAAGTACTGGACACGCCGGGACACACGCCTGAAAGTATCTGTCTTATAGTTATCGATGAGGAAAAGTCAACCCAGCCGTGGGCGGTTCTTACCGGTGACACGCTTTTCGTCGGTGATGTGGGAAGGCCAGACCTTTCGAAAACGCACACTCCCGCGCAATTAGCCGGCATGCTCTACGAAAGCTTGCATCACAAACTGCTCGCGCTCGCGGATGATGTGCTCGTCTACCCGGCGCACGGAGCCGGTTCACTCTGCGGCCGCAACATGCGCGCCGAACGCTCCTCAACCATCGGCACCGAGCGGCTCACGAACTACGCGCTGCAAATCAAGAGCAAAGAAGATTTCATTCGGCAGTTGACCGCCAACTTGCCCACCCGTCCCGAATACTTTCTGCAGGACGCGGAAATAAATCGCGAGGGCGCCCCTGCGCTCTCCGATCTCATCGAACTGCCCCCGATCTCTGCTCCTGAGTTGAAGTCGATGTTAGACGCGGGAATGGTCGCACTCGATGTTCGCCCCATCGACCAGTTCGCCCGTGAGCACGTACCCGGCTCGATCAACATTGCTCTCTCAGGACAGTTTGCCTCCTGGGCAGGAACGGTTCTGGGATTGTCCGCTCGTCCAGTGCTGATTGCGGATTCTCCGGAACAACTTTCCGAAGCTCCGCTTCGATTGTCCAGAGTGGGCATTGAAGATGCCTCTGGATATTTGAAAGGTGGCGTAGCAGCGTGGAAACAGGCTGGATTTGTGCTCGCCGAAGTGCCCCAGATCACGGCGCAAGTTTTGCGGGAGCGCCTCCAAGCTCACGCTTCCCAAGTACTCGATGTGCGCCGCGAACCCGAGTGGCACGCTGCACACATCGAAAATGCAACCTGGTGGCCTCTGGACAATTTCAAGATATCTCCCCCAGAGATCGACCGCGACCAACCGGTTGCCGTCCATTGCAAGAGCGGATATCGCAGTATGATCGCATGCAGCCTGCTGCAAAGAGCCGGTTTCCAAAACGTTACAAACGTGATCGGCGGCATTGATGCGTGGCTGGAGGCAGAGCTTCCAGTCAAGAGTGAAACCGCATTCGAGGCAGAGGATGCACGCGCACTGATCTAATTTCACAGAATTAATCACTGCCGATAAGCCCGGTTGCAAAGGCGCAGACCGTCAAGTTAAGCTAAATATCGCTAATACACTCGCGCAATGCTGACAAGCGAATCGGAAAAAAGTTGAGGCGGTAAACAAATCCTGTCGGAACCTACCTTCAGCCACCGCTGTAGTCAGGTCTCGATTCGTAGCGGCGATCACACGTACGTCAACGGACACTGTTTCGACACTCTGTTCTCGGACCGATAAATCGCCACCGGAAGTTCCGCGCGGGCCGGAAAGGCGACAGGGTTGGGTGACCCCTTAGTGTTTGCCATATGGTCCCCTAATCCGTATGAAATTCCGGTTTCACCAAACCAATCAGCTCCTCGCGAACCCCATGAAGGATCTCTCGCGATAAGTTGGGATCGGACACAGCACGGGATAGATTGATCGCTCCGAGCAGAGCGCTCAGAATAAGCAGGGCACGCCGGCGCTTATCCGAGCGCCGATTCGATGGAAGAAGGGCGCTGAAGAACGCCAGGCTCCGCTTCACCCGCGCCGTGTACAGGGCCCGCGCGGATTTGCTCCCCCGGGTCATGTCGCCTACTAACGCTCCCATTGCACAGCCGGTTCCCGGCGCATCGCGGTGTGCCTCCGTCAGGTAGTTCTGGAGAAGGTGCGCCATGTCGGCTGTATGCTCTTCCCAAACGTCAAGATCCTTGAATGCCGCCGCGAGCGCCTCCACGACCAGTTCATCGCGCGATCCGAAGTGTTTGTAGAAACCGCCGACAGTAACACCTGCCTCCTTCATCACATCGGCAACGCCAATGCCTTCCAGACCGAGTTCGCGAAACCTCTTGGCAGCAACGCTCACGATCCGAGTGTGCGTCTCCGTCTTGTCACTCTTCGAATAACCCATCGGTCATCACCATCTCTTCCCGAGTCCGCATGGATCGCTCCAGGCAGGGAAAGCCCTTAGAGTATTAGCGTACTCTTCATTGGTTGGATGCAAACCGCCTCATCCTTGGTGCAAGAAGCTCATTGCATCAAACAATAAATACAGGCGGACCTTTTAGCAAATGAAGCGACAACGAAATGTTCCCGAAAAGATTTTATGAAATACTTTGCAACTGTTGGATTACGATCATACTCTAGTGTAGAGAAAGCGCAAATCAACCTGTTCCCCAGCACAGGAGAAGCAATATGAGCAACTTGTCCCCAGAACGAAATAAAGCAATCGTGCTCGAAGCATTCGAGACACTGTTTAACAAGCGTGACTACGCTGCGGCGGAGCGCTTCTGGTCACCGAACTACATACAGCACAGCGCACACATACCACCAGGTCGCGAAGGTCTATTCAATCTCGTCCGCTCCGTGCCGGAGACGTCGCGCTATGAGAACCAGCTCATCATCGCAGAAGGCGATTACGTCATAGCGCATGGCCGCTTCACGGGGATGGGAAGGCCCGCCGCCTGGATCGCAGCCGACGTTGTCCGGTTCGAAGACGGTCTCCTTAAAGAGCATTGGGATGTTTTACAGGATGAAGCGACCAAGGCCGAATCCGTGAGCGGCCTTCCCATGTTCGGCGACACATTTCCGAAGTGAGGGCCGAAGACAACGCAATCGCCGTGAAGGCGTTCGACACTCTTTTACGAGACCAAGGAGGCAGTAACTATGACGTCATCTGTTGTTTCGAATGAAATGTACGTGATTTTAGGAGCGAGCGGGAACACCGGCTCGATCATCGCCAATTCTCTGTTGGCAGCGGGCAAAAAGGTACGCGTCGTGGGACGCGACTCGGGGCGAGTACAGCCCTTTGTCGACAAAGGCGCGGAAGCGTTCACGGCTGATCTGAGCGATGCGGCTGCGCTCACTAAAGCTTTCAGCGGTGCGCGCGCTGCATATTTGATGTTGCCGCCGGCGAAATCCCAGGAGGAGCAGGAGCGAGCTAGCGATGGGATCGCGAAGGCCGTGAAGAAATCCGGCTTGCGCTACGCGGTGCATTTGAGCAGCTACGGCGCGCAGGTTGCGGAAGGTGCCGGTCCAGTCTCGGGACTGCATTCTTCGGAACAAAAACTGAACGCCATCGAAGGTCTCAACCCTCTGCACCTGCGCGCCGCGTATTTCATGGAGAACAATCTGGCGGCGATTGGCATGATTCACGCGATGGGAATCTTCGGAAATGCGCTGCTACCCGACCTAAAGATTCCCATGGCCGCCACGCGCGACGTTGGTGACTACGCGGCCGAGCGCCTCCTACACCTGGATTTTGCCGGCAAGCAAACGCGCGAACTGCTTGGCGAGCGCGACCTCTCGATGACGGAAGCTACCGCAGTGATTGCGCGCGGCATCGGCAAACCGGATCTGCGTTACCAGCAGTTCCCGTATGACCAAGTGCAGCAGGCATTGACGCAATTGGGTGTTCCGCCGAAGGGAGCTGCCATGTACATCGAGATGTACAAAGCCATCAACGCAGGAGTCCTCATTCCGTTGGAGCCGCGTTCGCCGGAGAACACTACACCTACTTCCTTCGAAATATTTGTGCGGGATGTTTTTGTGGCTGCGTATCGCGGGAAAGCTCCCAGCGCGTAGGCTCTGCCTTCGGGGTGGTAACAGTTGCGGCTGTTTGCAGGCGAGAGTTCTGGAGAAATTAATGACAACGATAAAGGCGATGCGGCTGGCTTCCGTGGTCACGGCAATCAATGTCCTCGTCGCGAGCGGCTTTTCCATCGTGGGGATAATCCGTCCGCAATACCTGATCCCTGCCGGATCCGTTCCAACGCGGGCGTCGTTGATATTGGCGATGTACGCGGCGGCGCGCACAATTCCTCTGGCTTTGTTCGCGTTGTGGGCGATCTACAAGCAGGCGGCGCCTGCGTTGGTGCTCCTGGGTGCGCTCGCCGGCGCGATGCAATTGCTGGATGCCGGAATCGGTCTGTTTGAGCATGATCTTGGGAAATGCGTTGGGCCGCTCTTTATCGCTGTCCTCCAATTCTTCGTGGTGTATCTGCTTCACGGATCACGCCGCAAACCAAGCGCGGATAGGTTCAGCCCCAATTAAGCGATGCGGACTAACTGATGCTCGGAAACAGGAGAATATCAATGAAAAACTCCAAGGAACTCATGCTTGAATACACCGCCTTCTCGTTCAGAGATCCGAAGAAGGCGGCGGAGATGTTTGCCGAAGATGGCGCATTTGAACTGCCGTACTTGCGACGTTCGGACTTCCAACACAGTACACGGGCCGAGACGCGATCGCCGGCTTTTTCCAATCCGTGCTCGACATCTACCCCCGTTTCAAATTCGAGAATGCAAAGGTGCTGATCGATACTCCCGACCAAGCCTTTGCCGAATTCGAAGCCACTGCGGTGTCAAGCAAAACGGGACGAACCGTTCATCAACTCTTCTTTGCGCGCCTGGTTGCCGAGAATGGAAAGATCAAGTTGTTTAGAGAAGCTCTGAACACTGTCGAAGTGGCGCGGGCCAATGTACAGGATACCGCGGGCTTGTTTTGAAACGGATTCGTCGGGCCGTTACGGGTGCCTCCATCCCAGCAGATAAAGGAACGGTCGCTGACTGCGCGGGTATTGAACTGTTCGTTGATGGGGCCGAGCGCAGGTCTAAGCGACTCCCCCGGTTAGGAGAAATGTCAATGATCACCCAACAGGCTCCTATCAACCACGCGGATCGCGATCTATACGCACGGGAGAAGGTCTTGAATTCCGCCATCATTGCCGCCGACATCAGCAGCGGCTGGGAAGCATATCTTGAGATTTTTGACGCGTTCTACGCCGATCATGTCGAGGTCAGCGACGGCACGGAGAGTGGCTCGGTATTTGGCCGGGAGCAGATTCGCGCACTCCTCTTCAAATTCCTTGTCCCGATTCATGTAATGGCTGAGATTGGCGGCCTGTCGGTACAGATTCGAGAAACCCCGATTCCCGGAGACACCGCCGATGAGACACATTCGGCCTGGTCAGTGGATCTGATCGGGGTGTCAGGCAGGACGTGCCAGATTTCCTGGTGCACACTTCGACGGTGGGCTGATTCTCGCGTCGTATACGAACGCCATTACGACCACCAGCAAACCGGCGGGCCACTAACCTACGACGATCTTCGGCTGAGTCCGTCATCGGGGAGTGTGGGCGATCAACGGCCGTTTTAGCCGTTGCAATTTGTTAGCAGCGAGATGAGTACCGGATATAGAGGAGGAGCGTGATGCCAACTACCACTGTTAGTCCCACCCTGAAGTGGGACGTTTTAGTAACAAATCGTCAAGGCCTCACCCGCGACTTGCCACCCGGGAAAGAAAAATGGATGTGGGTGCCGACATCGGGCACACTCATCTTTGGCGAACGGGACGCTGTTCTCGTCGACGCCTTTCTTACCGTCGAGCAGGCGCATGCCGCAGTGGAATGGGTCGCGGCCAGCGGTAAGAACCTGACTACGATCTATGTCACTCACGGCGATCATTTCTTTGGCATCGGCGCCCTCCTGAATCGGTTTCCGAATGCCAAAGCGGTTGCAACGCCTGATGTTCTGAAGGTCATGCGCCGGCAAATGTCCCCAGAATTCGTCGCGAGTTTCTGGAAGGCACGCTATCCCGGCCAGATTCCGGAGCACCTGATCCTTCCCGAGGAACTCCAAGGTAATGTGATTGACCTCGAAGGTCGTGAGCTTGTCGCGGTCGAAGTAGGGCATACCGACACGGACAACACGACGTGTCTTCACGTGCCATCAGTCGGGTTGGTCGTCGCTGGCGACGCCGCCTACAACGATGTTCACCTCTACCTCGCCGAGTCAAACGCGCAAACTCGCCGCGAGTGGATCACTGCGCTCGACACTATTGAGACGCTAAAGCCGCGCGCCGTGATCGCGGGGCACAAGAAAGCTGATAGCGACGACAATCCAAGAATTATTGAAGAGACCCGTCAATACATCCGCGATTTTGAGCGCATCGCTTCGATGACGGCAACGGCGAGAGAGCTATACGACCAGATGCTGGAGATCTATCCGGATCGAGCCAACCCGGGCTCATTATGGGGTTCGGCGCACGTGGCGAAACCGTAATTTCATCGCGATGAAAGACAGCGCATCGCTCGGGATGGACGGCTCAACTGAAAGAACGCGATATATCAAATGCTTCAAGACTAGAACGACTTAAGACTTCGCAATCGATGAAAAGGAGGGTATCCCATGAAAAATAACGCAATGGCAATGGGCGTCAGAACACGAATCATCTGCGGTGCGATGGTGATCATGACAATCCTGTTAAGCGTAGGAGAACACACAATGGCACAAACAAAATCAACGGCAGTTGTGAAGAACATCGTTATCGTCCACGGCGGCTTAGTAGATGGGTCCGGTTGGGAAGGCGTCTACAACGTCTTGAAGAAACAAGGCTACACGGTCACCATCGTCCAGAATCCGACCATCTCACTGGCAGACGACGTGGCGTTTACCAAGCGTGCGATCGCCGCTCAGAACGGCCCCGTGATACTCGTCGGTCACTCGTATGGGGGCGCCGTCATCACTGAAGCGGGCAACGACCCGAAGGTGGCGGGGCTGGTTTATGTCGCTGCCTTCGCGCTCGACAAAGGCGAATCCGTGTCCGCGCTGATCAAGGACCCGCCTCCTGGCGCGCCTGTACCGCCGATCCTTCCGCCCGTGGATGGATTTTTGCTGCTCGACAAGGCAAAATTTCCTGCGTCTTTCGCCGGCGATGTGAGCCCGGAAAAGGCCGAATTCATGGCCGACTCGCAAGTGCCGTGGGGCGTGAATGCGGTGGGAGGCACCATCAGCGAAGCGGCATGGAAGGCCAAACCTAGCTGGTACCTTCTAACGACCGAGGACAGGATGCTTCCGCCCGATGCGCAGCGGCTGATGTCGAAGCGCGCCGGTGCAACGGTCGTGGAGGTTAAAAGCAGTCACGCCGTGTATCTGTCGCATCCACAAGCGGTCGCTCACATCATCGAAGAAGCAGCAAGAGGCGCATTGGTAGCAGCGAAAGAAGGCGCAACGAGTGCTGCTGCAGATTAGTCTTTAAGCACCACAATTGGATTCGATGAGGCGGAGGTTTCGAAGCGCGTGATTCACGCCTTCGGAATTCTTCACCCCGTCGAGTCCAGCGTCAAACTTCGTAGTAATGTTCAGTTGACCTTCTTGCAGGCATACGTTCGCCGGAACCGAGAGCAATCACGAACAGTACTCGCTCAGCGGCGACCGTCATGCTGGAATTATCGAAGCTGGCATCTTGAGCAAGCCACCCCGACGATGCGGTTAGCGGTTGTTAAATGCCCAGCGCTGAAGCGGATGGGTGAGCAGGGTAAATTTAACCTACCGGCTTAGTGGCTATTGACGAATTCCATAAGACTGCGGGATTGATTCGCTCGGGATAAAGCGTAAGCATCTGTTCGTACAGCCCAACCGCGGTCTTGGTATGGGAAGCAATCCTGTCGAAATCGCGAATATATTTTCGTGTCGCCTCGATGTTATCTGGCGTATCGGGTGCGCCGGGCCTCTTGTGTCCGGCAATAGCGGCCACCGGCTTCAGAGACTCGATCGTATCGAGTGCCGCAAGCCACTCGTTGCGGCCTTCCGCATTCGACTCGCCCAGATGAAGATGAACATCGTTGTAGAGCGCATCGCCGCAAACGGCAAGTCCGATGGAAGGGACGTGGAGACAGGTTGTGCTATCGGTATGCCCGAGAGGAACACTTATGAGTTGTTTCCCTTCCAGTTCGAGAACACGGTCCTTGAGTTCGTCGGCAATCAAGAGCGTCGAATCGATTTGTCCGGGAAAGCGTGGTTTCCAATATGACTCAACCACGGGAACCGACGCCTGCTTTCGCATGACCGCGATGACTTCGCTCGTCGCGACGAACCGCACCTTCGGAAATTTCTTCCGGATTGTGTTTACGCCAAAGAAATGGTCGCCGTGGCCGTGGGTTGCGTAGATTGCCGTCAAATTCTTGCCGCTGTGCGCGATCCAGTCTACAAGTTTCTGGTTTCGATCGACCGTAATCGCCGTGTCCACCAGCACGGCATCGTGCTCGCCTGAAATAAGCGTCGAAGAAATGGGCGACCATTTCATTTCGCTCGCGCCGGGCGGAAGGTCGCGTGTGACCACCGGGATCTGGGCGCTGACAAGAACGTCCCACTGCAACCGATTGGTCATCACTCCTCCTCAATTTGCCGGTTTTGCTTCGACGGCGCAGCGATGTTGGCTCAGCCTGCCACATCGGACAAAAGGGTCTCGACTTTCTTGTCGAGATCCCTCGCGACTGTAAGCACCTCGGAATTCCGATACGGAGCCAGGAGACTGGACATCCTGTCATAGGAAATGTGGACGCCATCAGAGCGTTCGTCGACAAGCACCGTAACGGGTGCGTAAGACCCGGTGTCGGGAACGTACCTTGCCATTTGTTGCATGATGAGCGGATTGCCCAAGATGAGGCGGACCATTCGGGGCTTATCGCGACCCGTCGCTTTCCTTATAACGGCGCCGTGGTCCAGTTCCATGAAGAGCATCAGGCCCGTCTTGCCCAATCCTTCGCGAACTACGCTTTCGAACTCTGGAAACGTCGGCGCAGCCGCTATCCTCTTCGCGAATGCAACTATCTCCGGATGGCCTATTGCGGCTTTGATCGCTGCCAATATCTTGTCGAATGGGCGGGACGAGATCAGACTGAATCGCTCGACCTCAACTTTGGCTATCATCCCGACCGCCTTTCTTGCCGGCCTCAACGAGCGAGCCGAGGATTTCGGGCCAATTCTTCTCGAAGGCGGCGTCGCGTTGCAGTCCGCGCTCCAGCACGGTTCTTACACGGTTCTGGGCTTCGGGCCACCCGAGTGCTGTTCCAAACGAAGTAAAGGCGTCGAGAAGCCGATCGAACGGCGGCAACGAGACCTCGTTGACGAGATTTTTTGCCGCAACGAGAGCGCGCCGATCGAAGGAGCCAATCCGGCGTGCGAGGGCATCGACGAAGCCGTCCAGCTCGGCGTCCGGAAGTGATCGGTTCACATAGCCGTATCGTTCCGCTGTGTCGCCATCGAAGTCGTTGGCACTCAGAACGATTTCGAGCGCCCGCCCGCGCCCCACCAGGTGCGGAAGGCGCTCTGTGCCTCCGCCCCCGGGATGCAGGCCAACTCCAAGTTCGGGGTGGCCGAGCTTCGTGTTCTCGCGCGAGGCGAACCGCATGTCGCAGGCAAGAACGAACTCGCTGCTCACGCCGCGCACGCAGCCCCGGATTCTTGCGAGGCTGACGACCGGTGCTTTCGTTAGGCGCACGAACGTGTCCATCAAAATGGGTAAGCCCGTTGGGCCGATAGCGCTCGTGACGTTTCCGAGCCTGCCCGTCAGATCGAAGTGCGATAGGTAGAAGTCCGGAAGCGCGCTTTCGAAAACAACGACACGCAGACTCTCAGTCGTCTCCATGCGGACAAGAAGGTCCTGGAGGGCCTGGAAGACATCCCCGTCGACGACATTGAAGGGCGGATAGTCGAACACGGCTCTCCAGTACCCAGGTGTTTCCTCGATCACCCGCATCGGTGACGCATTCGGTTTTGCCACGATTCATCCTCCTTTAAGGTTCAGCGAGCGGGACGGGTCTGTGATCTTCTTGTCTTCGTAAGAGCGCCTGATCGGAAACGCACAATCTCATGACGAGGTTTCGCTCGTCGCGAACAACGGAGGTCACTGGAGTTGCTGATGTAGAAATTCGCTCGTCCGACCGTTGGCAAGGTGAGCCGCGGCGGCATTGTAATGCGCCCCATTATGACGAGAGAACCCTGTTCCGCCAATTCATCGCAGTGCTTGCGAATGTCAGCATTCGCCCCGAACAGTTCCTGCAGAACGACAACGGCGGGAGCCGGCAAAGTCTTCGGCCGCGCGATATAGGCGGCAAACGTGCCGTCATGCCCTCCTATCGTGATGCGATCTTTCATTGTGTACTCCTGAGACGACGACTTTCATCCGGGCCTCCGCCGATGTCGTCCGGATCGGCGGAGGCCCGCTAATTCATGCCAAGTTATTCATGCCTGACTGAACGGACATCGAGAGTACTAGAGTAGTGTGGCCAAGAATCGCGATTCCGATCACCGACGCACCTCACGCTGCTGCCGTGGCTGACGCGGAGGCAGCAGCCTCTTCGATGAGCTTGGCTGATTCCTTCGGATGAGACATGTAGGCCACATGGCTGGAATTCACTTCGACCGTCCTGGCGTTGGCGCGTTTCGCCATCATCCTCTCTTGGTCCGGATTGATCGACCGGTCTGCGGCGGCGACCATGTAAAACGTGGGCTTGTGCTTCCAGGCGGGATTCTTAACCTGATGGGTGAACGCGTCGGTCGAGATCGGCACTTGCGATATAGCCATAAACTCTGCCTCATCCCGTGGGACATCCGCTGCGAAGTCAGCCACAAAATGCTCCTGGTCTATCCACCAGTTGTTGTTGCTGTCCGGTTTGAAGGCCTTGGACGCTTGCGGCAGGGCCTGTTCGATCGACGCACAGCTCTCACCTTCATCGAGAGCAAAGGCGGCGATGTAAACAAGTGCCGCAACCTTTGGATGATTGCCAGCCTCGGTGATGACGGACCCGCCATAACTGTGCCCCACTAGAACCACTGGTCCGTCCATGGCGTCAATGGCCGCCTTTGTGTACTTCTGGTTATCGGCGTAAGAGGTTTCGGGGTGCTGCACCACCGACACCTTGTATCCATCATTTTTGAGGATGTTAGCGACGGCTTCCCAGCCGGAGCCGTCGGCGAAAGCTCCATGCACTAGAACCACGTTCTTAATATTCTGTTTCACGATCATTCTCCTTTGCAGTAAAGATCCACTCGGACCGATTGATTGTCGATGTCGGACGCCTTCGCACCAAACCGCCCTAGTTGGCGTGTGCCGAGGTGGCAGCCTCTTCGATGAGCTTGGCTGCTTCCTTCGGATGAGACATGTAGGCCACATGGCTGGAATTCACTTCGACCGTCTTGGCATTGGCGCGCTTGGCCATCATGCGCTCCTGTATCGGATTGATCGACCGGTCTGAGCCAGCCACCATGTACCACGTCGGCTTGTTCTTCCAGGCGGGATTCGTGACCTTGTGGGTGAATGAATCGGTCGAGATCGGCACCTGCGCTATAGCCATGAAGTGAGCTTGAGCCTGCGGAATATCCGCGGCGAAGTCGGCAACAAAATGGTCCTGTTCGATCCACCAGTTTCCATTGCTATCCGGCTTGAATGCCTTGGAGGCTTGTGGCACCGCTGTTTCGATCGACGCGCAGCTCTCACCTTCATCAAGCGCAAATGCGGCGATGTATACCAGCGCCGCAACGTTTGGATCATTGCCGGCCTCGCTGATGATCGATCCGCCGTAACTGTGGCCAACCAGAACCACCGGCCCGCCCATAGCATCGATTGCGGCCTTCGTGTATTTCTGGTCGTCGGCATAGGAGGTCTCGGGAGGTTGCGCCACCGATACCGTGTAGCCATCCTTCTCAAGGATCTTTGCGACGGCGTCCCAGCCGGAGCCATCGGCGAAGGCCCCATGCACCAGAACCACGTTTTTGATGCCGGTTGGCGTGGCCGCAGCAGCAACTTTTACAGTCTTCTCCAGCAGCAGAAGCGCGGTGATCAGCGCGACTGTGAGCAAAGCAATAGGGTAAGGCTTTTTCATGACCGTTCTCCTTTGTAGTTGCATATCCATTCGGATCATTTGAGTTCGATCCCTAACAATCTTCGAACCGCTCCTACTCCTCCGTGACCCCAACATCGCAATCACCCTACCGCTCCCTACGGGCAATTTGTTTCTTCTTTGCCAATCCACGCGCGTATGTATGGTGGACAGTTTTGCAATTTGATCCCTGCCGCCTCGCAATTCGCCATGAACTTCACCGCATCCCGATCGATCAGAACTATGTCGCGCAAGTCTAGAACGATGCGCAGATTGCCCTGTTCTTGGCTCAGAACACGTTGCAACTCTGCCATGTCTTGGATTTCCATTCGGCCGGTCAGAGTAAAAACCACTGACTCCGCTTCGGACGATGTTTCGATCCTCAATGTCACAGCAGTCTTCTTCGCAAATGGACGATGCAAAGCAAATGCCAAATCTAAATCGTTCAAATAATTAGGATTTTGGACGAAGCAGATTTTCGAGATCTCGAAAATTTTCGAAAAACCGAAAGTCGCGAAACGGTCGGGGAAATCAGATCGGTTAAGCTTTGAAGCTCTGTTTGTTAATTTTCAGCGACCTGATCTTGGAGTCCAGGGTTGATTGCGGTATGCCAAGTTTGGACGCGGCACCTGATGGCCCAGATACTCTGCCTTTGCTTTCAGCCAGGGCGGCTTCAATTATCTCTTTCTCTTGGGCAACGATTCTTTCAGAAAGCTGACTTGTCGTCGAACTGATGTGCGATGGCTGCCGTGAAAGCCAACTCTCATCGACAGAGAACGTCTCCGTTTCACTCAATACGATCGATCGCTCAATGATGTTCTGGAGTTCGCGGACATTCCCGGGCCAGGAATACGCTTGCAGCAGTTCCAGAGTTTTCTTTTCTATGGCCTTGATTCTTTTCCCGGCTTTTCTTGAATAGCGGTCAATGAAGTACTCGATCAGCATCGGAATATCCTCCCTTCGTTGGCGAAGGGAAGGAATCTCCATTGGGATCACGTTTAGGCGATAAAACAGATCGCTTCGAAAAGCACCCAAACCGATAGCCGTCTGCAAGTCGCGATTGGTGGCCGCAATCACACGAACATCCGCACGGATAATATGGCTGCTTCCAATTCGCTCGAACTCCCGTTCCTGCAAAACGCGCAGGAGGGTGATTTGGGTCTCCATAGGAAGTTCGCCGACTTCATCGAGGAAGATGGTGCCGCCCTCAGCAAGCTCGAACCGGCCGAGGCGCCGCTGTAGAGCTCCGGTGAACGCTCCTTTCTCGTGACCGAACAGCTCCGAAGCGATCAACGATGTTGGGATGGATGCACAGTTGACATTGACGAAGGCTCTGGCCGAGCGCTGGGATCGTTTGTGGATGGCGCGAGCGACGAGCTCTTTGCCGGTGCCCGTCTCACCGGTTATCAGGATTGTAGAATCTGAAGGCGCAACTTTCGCAACCTGCGCGAGAACGAATTGGATGGACGGCGAGTCCCCCACGATCTCCTCGAACATGAAGGCCTTGTCCACTTCGTCGCGGAGAGCAATGTTCTCGTTTCGCGTCCTGTCTTCGGACCGCTTGCGGTCATCAATGTCGGTCGCGCTGGCGTACCAGCGAACGACCTTCCCATCTTCGTCCAGGAGAGGATTATACCGAATTAAGAACCAGCGATACTTGCCGTCTTTCCCGAGGGCACGCTGTTCGTTTTCGAAAGCAACGTCCGTGGCAAGCGAGTCTTGGCGAGATTTGCGAAGCCTCTCAACATCCTCGGGGTGGAAAATGCGCTCCCGAAACTTTTTGTCGATAACGTCGTCCAAGGTCAAGCCCGTGTAATCGAGTGCTGCTCTATTCGCATAAATAGCACGGCCATCGGGATTCAAGACGACGATTGAAAGCGGAATGGCGTCGGTAATGCGGCGGAGTTCTTGTTCGTCTCGGCGAAGCTTGACCTCGGCTCGCTTCAGGTCCTCGATATCAGCCCCTGTTCCGAACCACTTCAGAATGTTTCCGGCCTCGTCCCGCATGGCCACACCACGATGCAGGAACCAGCGGTATTGGCCGTCCGAAGCCCTGCGTACGCGAACTTCGTTCTCGAAGGGCGCGCCCGTGGTCAGTGAGTGGTGGCACTTTTCGGTGTGCTTGGCAAGGTCTGCGGGGTGGATCATCTTCTTCCAGCCATCGCCAGCCATTTCACTTACGGACATCCCTGTAAATTCCTGCCAACGGTGATTCGCGAAATCTCTAGAACCGTTTGGATCCGTGGTCCACGCCATCGCAGGAATAGTTTCGATCACGTCGCGGAGTTGCTGCTCGCTCCGCCGCAACGCCTCTTCCACGTGCTTACGCTGAGTGATTTCTGTTACCGCCCCGACAAATTCGAGATCGCCGGATTCTTCATTTGTTGAAGGACGGCCCATCGCTCGGACGTACTTGACTGAACCGTCCGGCATGAGCAGCCGATGCTCGAAATCAAAATTCTTCCTTTCCTGAGCAGCGGAATTGATTGTCTGGGTTACAAGTTGCCTGTCCTCCGGGTGAATTCGTTCGAATACCCGTTCCAATGTCGTGGAGGGTGCTGTTTCGAATTCGAATATCCGAAACGTTTCCTCGGTCCAATAGATTTTCCCACTCGACACTTGCCAGCCAAAGCTGCCTGTGTGGCTTAGCCTCTGAGCTTCCGCCAGGTAAGCCTCATTCCGCCGCAACGCGTCCTCAGTTCGCTCGCGCTCGGTCCCGTCTCTGGCCTCACCTGACACCCTCTGTGCCGGAGACAGCATTCTCGAATGGTGCGACTCAAGAGACATGTTCTGTCAGTATCCCCATAGGATTGGCGACGGCCATTATAGATCGTGCCCAAATGCAAGACCAAGAGTATCCGCGTAATGATGACACGTTTCGATCAGGATTCTATCCGTCGGAGGCGGCTGCGGCCAAGTGGGTTTCGGGCCGCCGATGCGCAATGTCGGGATGTGTCGTTGGGGAGCGGACTTCCTGACCAACCTTTCCGCGTATACCGGTACAGATGTTCTGGAGGAACGCGACGGCCGTGTTGCTGTGTACTACACCTTCATCGATAGTGGAACTCCGCCGGTCTCGTCGACGAAATAAGGCCTTCGCTTGGACGGAAAACGTGGCTGACGCGCAGCAGCGCCGTTAGATATCCGCCGGACTGCTGTTGCGAACCCAGCAGTCCGGCTTTGTCCGTTCTCGTCAGCAGATGGTGTCGATTTTCGTTAGGTCAGGAGCGCGGGTTACTAATTCGGACGTTTGCGAACAGACCACATTAAGGGAGCTATTGCCAAGAGACCAAGAACCGGCTCCGCACCACTGTCTCTTCTCACTAGCACCAAAAGAAGATTCGGCTACGTCTGCGCAAAGGAGCGGATGACGATCTCGTTTACCGAGCCGCGTTTTTAGATTTCCAGGAGCTCGCACGAGCCAGCGGTGTGGCAAGACAGTCACTCATTCTCGAACTCGAAGGGAGTCGCCCTGAGATCTGAAGCTTCGGCGATTTCCTCCGTAACTAACAAGTCCGTTCGTATACTCATCGCGCATCCAATCCTGAGTTTGAGAAGCTTCTCCAGAATGTCCGGGTAGTTGGCTTCGATATAGGAGGATAAATGGCGCAGGCATGGTTCGTCACCGGCAGCTCTCGTGGTCTGGGTCGTGCAATTGTTGAAGCGGGCCTTGCTGCGGGCAATAAGGTGTTGGCGACAGCTCGGGACATTAAGTCGCTGGCTGATCTCTCGGAACGATATGGAGATCAGGTCAAGCTCTTCGCAATGGATGTGACCGACGAAGCAGCAGCAGCAAACGCCGTAGTGGCGGCCGTCGATGTATTTGGCTCGCTGGATGTGGTCATCAACAATGCGGGATATGGCAATCTTTCGTCTGTCGAAGACACGCCTCTATCGGAATTCCGGGCACAGATCGAAACGAACCTCTTTGGAACGATCATTGTGACGAAGGCAGCTCTTAGGTATTTTCGCGAAAAGAAAGCAGGCCAGTTCATTCAGTTTTCATCGGTGGGCGGAAGGATTGGCCCTCCGGGACGTGGGCCGTATTCGGCGGCGAAGTGGGGTGTCGAAGGCTTCTCCGAGGTGCTTTCGCGCGAAGTGGCACCGCTCGGCATCAAGGTCACCATCGTTGAACCCGGTGGCTTTCGCACAGACTTCGCGGGCAGTTCCACCGAACTTAGCGAAGGTCATCCTGAATACGATTCGACGGTTGGAGCTACCGCAAGATTTCAGCGTAACTACAACGGCAAGCAGCCTGGTGACCCCCAAAAGGCAGCTCGGGCGATTGTCAAGTTGACGCAAGAACGGAACCCTCCGTTGCGACTCTTGCTCGGCAGCGATGCGTACGCCGCCGCGGAGAAGAATGATCTTGCGCGATTAGAGGAAGCACGAATATGGAAGAAACTTAGCGTCTCCACCGATTTTGAAAAAGCAGGGACGCTAGTTGGCTCTTAACTGAACCAAACCACAGCCGCGCGTTCGGGAACGACCTGCGGCGCTCCGGACAAAAAAACGCCGCTCTTGGCGCCGCTCGGCTATAGGCTCACAGACCCAGGTCCGCTTCGCGTGAAATCAAAAGGTTAGAGCCGCTCCTAATGAAGTGGTAGAATCTCGTGCGGGTGCTTTCTTATGACTTGGCAATGGACTCTTAGCCCGAGAATCGCTGGCCAAGTGCTTCATGGGAAAAATGACAATGAACTGTGGAAATCCGGGAAAACCGAGACACTTTATTACACAGTTGCACATTCTTCATTTGAGATGAAAAGAGAACAGAGCCATAAACAGGTCGTAAAATCAGGCATTTGCAACTAACGCCGGGATGGCGGAACTGGCAGACGCAGCGGACTCAAAATCCGCCGGGCTTCGGCCCTTGGGGGTTCGACTCCCCCTCCCGGCACCACCTCTAAACCCAAAGAATCAGCGGCTAGCTGAGTTAGCTCTCTGCATGCGATGCAACTCCGTAGCAGACGCAGCGGACTTTTCGCCAACACTCAACGCGCGATGTTAAATCTATTCAATTGAAAAAGTTAAGTTTGGTTGTGCACATGTGTTACACATTCTCAGTTTCTTCGCCACTTCTAAGAAAGGTAAACGTTCCGGTGAGGGCCGTAGGTAAGTCGGATGATGAGAGAGGTGTTCGATAGATGTCCACGTAAGAATAAGTGGGCATTTATTGTAGAGTTGCTAAGCTATTCCTGTTGGGGCCAGACCCGATGATAACGATACTGTCGGGGCTTGAAGTGGAGGTTGAGATAAGTGCCTTTGGAATCGGCGGCGAGGAAGGCGGTGTGCTCCGCGGCGGGAACATCGAAGTATTGATAGACCTCTCCACTTTGTCTAAATTCCAGTTCCAGCACCCGTTGTTCAGGAGCATAGCCGATGCTGGCGATACTGCTGGAGTCTACAGGAACGCGCCGCATGGTTTCTTAGATGCGGATGAACCTGGGAAGGATCGGGAGCGGAGCTTCTGCTTTCAAGCAGTCCCTAGATGGGGTTGACGAGACGGTCCGCGATGCGGATCAGCACTCGTCGCAGATAGTCCTCGGGAACGAGGCTGTTGAGTTTTTGCCGAGTCGATCAGGCTGTAGATCGCCGCTGCGCGTTCTCCGCCAGCGTCCGATCCGGCGAACCGGTAGTTCTTACGACCTGAGGCCACACCTCGCAGAGGGCGTGCGGCAGTGTTGTTGTCGATCTCGATGTCACCATCTTCTATTAATATATATATAGCCAGTCAGCGCGTCCCAGCGGAAGAAACCAGGGCTTGAGGCGGGAAGTTCCAGACCGCAACCCGGACACTAAATCCTCGCACGGCATCGGCAGTGAAATCTGCAAGGCTCAAACGCCTGTGAGCGTTCGACTCTATCCGCGCGCACCATGTTTTACACCGGCGTTGAGTTGTCGTCACCGACATCGATATCTGTCATCACCTCCCAGTGCGTAATGACGCATTGCAAAACCTGCATCCACTGCTGCGCTTGAAGACCCCGAAAATTCGAGTCACGCCCACAAGCAAGACATTGGCGCAGCAACAAGACGGTCGCCGAAGGGGACCGGCCTTCCGCCATCGTAGAGAACCACTCCCAGCTTGAAGTTATCGCCGCAGGCCTCCGCCAACTTTCGGAGTCCCTTGAAGTCGCCAGCATTCACGGTAGCGCTGGCCTTGACTTCGATGCCGACCAATGCGCCACTTCCCGTTTCAATCACAAGGTCAACCTCGTCCTGATCTTTGTCGCGGTAGTGGTATAAAGCACAGCTCTCACCAAACCAAGACGCCTGTTTCAACACCTCAGAGAAAACAAACGTTTCCAGCAATGGTCCGAACATTGTCCGGTCTTTCGCGACCTGCTCCACACTAGCTCCTAAGAGTGCGCCGAGCAGGCCGGAGTCAAGGAAATGCAGTTTCGGCGTCTTTACCAAACGCTTCAACTGGTTCCAAAACCACGGTTCCACCCGACGAACGAGAAACAACTGCTCCAGGATGGCCACGTATTTCCTTGTGGTCTTGTCGTCAAACCCAACTTGGCCGCCTATCTGCGTGAAATTGGTGAGCTGGCCAGAATGGTGGGCAAGAACCTGTAGCAGACGCGGCATTGGGTCGAGTTTTTCAACGTCGGCAACCTCGCGCACATCCCGCTGCACGATGGCTCTTACATAATCGCGTGCCCATGTCTGGCGTCGTTTTGCATCTCCGCGTCGCAGCATTTCGGGGTAGCCGCCAATCAGCACGGCTTGTACGAGGTCTTTGCCGATCATTGGCTCCGCAGGTTTGCCAAGTTTGCTATCGAACGCTGCTTTGAGGAACCCCGGCTTCTTGCCTCGGACTTCAGTCCGCGAGAGGGGCAGAAGGCTCACGATCTCCATGCGGCCGGCAGACTCTCCGAGACTTGAGGCAGAGTGAGAATATTGGCTGAGCCCGTCAACAGAAACCGGCCGGGCCGGCGATCATCATCCACTGACTTCTTGATAGCCCGGAGAAGGTCGGGCACTCGCTGTACTTCGTCAATGGTCGTTCGATCGAGAGCGCGCACCAACCCAGTGGGATCGCTGCGTGCCGCGGCCAGAACTGTGTCGTCGTCCATGGTGATGAATTCGCGATTGCCCGCGACCAAATCGCGAACCAATGTGGTCTTGCCACACTGACGCGGACCCGTAACCATGACAACCGGCGTGTCCTTGAGCGCGGTAGCCACCAGTTCGGCGGAAAAGCGAGGAAAGAGCGAGTGATCGATATCGTCCATGCCGGGCGGAAGCTCCGTCTAGTTCGGATTGATGGTTAGTCCGTTTCGGATTATAGGCTCGTCTGATCCGGAATTAAAACTGAACTGCGCCGGAATCATTCTGCTCGCGATCGGGCAGATCAAGGATTACGATCGCCTGCGGATTTCTTGGCGGCGGCAGATCGCTACAATCTGGCTATCGCGTGTCATGCCCACCTTCCCACAACAACGTCAACACCCGAGTACATTTGTGGAAAAAGGCGGCGCGAGATGATCCCTTTGAAAAATCGTGAAACTTAGCCGCCGATCTTCATAATGACCCGCTTGGTCGAAAAAACGAAGCCTGCGGGATACGCCCCGTCCGGCAAACCCTTGAAGCTGCCATGAATCGCCCACGATGTTACGCGCGTTTGCCCACGCCGTAAAGGTGCTAAAATTCTTGGTTCGTCATACTCCTCGAAGGTGTTCTTATGCCCGATGTTCTCCAGCTTTCCTCGCCGACTCCCCTGACCAGCTTTAACGAAGATGAGATTCTCTTTCGCGACAACATCCGCCAGTTCGCCGAAGAGAAAGTTCGTCCTTTGGTGAAGGAGATGGACGAGAAGGGCGTCTTCGACAAAGACCTCATTCACCAGTTCTTTCAGCTCGGGTTGATGGGAATTGAGATTCCCGAACAGTACGGCGGCGCAGGCGGCAAGTTTTTCGAGGCAATTCTCGCGGTAGAGGAGCTTTCGCGCGTCGATGCTTCCGCGGGCGTGATTGTGGACGTCCAAAACACGCTGGTTAACAATGCGTTGCTGCGCTGGACCACCGACGAGCAGAAGAAGCGGTATTTACCGCGGATGGTTGCGGACTTGTGTGGCGCATACGCCCTGAGCGAGGCGGGTTCGGGCTCGGACGCGTTTGCACTACAGACGAAAGCGGAACTGAAGGGGAGCGATTATGTCCTTAATGGGGGCAAGTTGTGGATCACGAATGGCAAAGAGGCTGGCATCTTTATTCTGTTTGCCACGGTCGATCCGGCGGCGGGATATAAGGGCATCAGCGCTTTTATTATCGAAAAAGAATTTCCTGGGTTCACCGTCGGCAAAAAGGAAGACAAGCTCGGCATTCGCGCTTCTTCGACTTGCGAGTTGATTCTCGAGGATTGCCGCGTTCCCAAGTCGAACGTTCTGGGCGAAGTGGGCAAGGGATACAAAATCGCGATTGAAACCTTGAACGAAGGCCGCATTGGGATCGGGGCGCAGATGGCGGGCGTAGCCCGCGGCGCCTGGGAATATGCCGCGAAATACGCGCAAGAACGCAAGCAGTTCGGAAAAACAATCGCTGATTTCCAGGGCATTCAATTTCAGATCGCGCAAATGGCTACTGAAATCGAGGCTGCCCGGCTGATGGTCTACAACGCCGCTCGCATGAAAGATGCCGGCATCCCCTTCGTCAAAGAAGCTGCCATGACCAAACTGTTTTGCTCCCAGGTAGCTGAGCGGGTGACGTCGCTAGCTATAGAGATTTATGGCGGCTACGGATTTACCAAAGACTATCCGGTGGAGAAGTACTGGCGTGATTCGAAGATTGGCAAAATCTACGAAGGCACATCGAACATGCAACTGGCCACCATCGCCAAACTGGTGATGAGCTCGAAGTAGCTCGTCTCGCCGGTGGTAGGGAGCCCCCGCTTTAGTTTCGCCGCAGAATCAAATCTCTTCTTCTGTCTTTGCTGAGGAGCGTAGCGACTAGGAATCTGGTCTTCGCAGGCCATGCGAAACCCAGATTCCCCGCTTTGCCCGGAATGACAATCAGAACGATAAAACTTTTGAAGACGGGGTGACGGTTTTTTCCACGCATTTGCGTAATGCGTAGTGGAGGCTGGATATCAGCCTATCGGCCCTCGCGGAGCGGGCAGCGTTGGAGCGCAGCCGTGCTTTAGCCGCCACTTAAGGAAAAGGAGACGTGACATGAACTCAAGCTTATCAGTATTTCGGATTCTTGGTGTTGCCATGTTGGGGGCACTCGGTGTACTCGGACTAGTGGCCACTTCCCAGGCTCAAATCGCCGCGACTGCTGCCGGCACCGCCCAAAGCTCATTCTGCGGCAACCAGCCGCTCTGCTATGAGGCGAACGATTTTGCCGCGACCATTACCGACTTTCGCACCAGCACGGCGGGCTATTACAAAGTCATCGACGTCGATGTGCGCTTCCAGAACAAAACCAATCAGCCGCTGATTCTCGCCTACGTGGCGGGCTCGGGGACCGCGCTGGACGACCGCGGAAACCGCTACGCAGTGGGCGGGGGCAACGCTTTGCGCGGGATCGGACAGTCGTATGGCGGCAATAACTTCGATCCCAAGTTCAGCCTCCGGGTAGGAGGGTTCGGTGACGCCCAGTTCGAGTTGGTATGGGCCCCGGGTCAGACACCTTACGGCTTGACCTTCGAACTCAATCTGACGGTGGACGAAATCAATACGATAGAGGCCAATCAGCATACTATGGGCGGAGAATTCCCGCTGCACTACCGGGGTCTGGCCAACGGCGTTACCGGGGGCGCCCCAGGACAAGCGACTGCCTTCGCGTCACAAGGACAAGGAACTGCATCCTCAATCCCGGGCTTGCCTCCCTGTGGCACGACCGCGACTACCCTCGGAGGCGCTGCTAATTCCTCGGGAGTTCAAGTCCCTGCAAGTGCCAACACAGCGGTCTCAAACGCCACGACCGCCTTCTCCAATCTGGGATCGCTCTTCAAGAAGAAACCTGCGGCACCTGCCGCACAGGCCGCTCCGACCAACGCCAGCGCTGCTCCCTGCCCTCCGGCGGCGACGGGCGCAGGGGCGACCTCTGCGACCACGATGACCTCTGCTGGATCGTCGATGTCGGCGACCAACGGAACCACGACGCAATCTGTGGGCAATGCTTCGACCAGCACGGCGCCTGGGGCAGTAGCGAAAACCGCGACCACCAGAACTACGACCACTACCACCGCGACCGCCACCACCGCCAAGCCCGTGGCAGTCGTAGCTAAAGCACCAGCGCCACAACCCAACGCTACGGTCAAAAAGCCGGTTGCGACGCCAATTGCGCAGAAACCCGCAGCAACGAATCAGTGATCATCCGCAAAGCGAAAATCCCTACGCCGCCAGAGTGGCAGCGTAGGGACTCCTCACTACGCCCGGCGGGACGATCCTGCGATCTTCCTACTTCACCGTGACGGCAACCGGCTTTGACGGAATGCCATTCCCTACTACCACCAGCGAACTTGCTCCCGTGTCCATCCCGGCCGGCACATCGAAGTTGGTGGAGACTATGGCCTTGCCGGTGGCAACGCCCATGCTGCTGTGGTCGTGCGTTTTCGCATAAAAAACGTGGTGGCTTGCCTGATTGGTAATCCGCACCAGTGGATAATTGGTCGCGGTTTCGAACTCGTCTCCAAACGCAGCCGCTTGCGATAAGCCGTTGAATTGCTGGCCGGAGATTTTGTAAGTGGAGCCGCGCTTGACGGTAGCGGGAAAAGAAGTGATCCTCGGCGCCCACGAGCTCTTATATGTCCCGGTAGAAGTGTACGCGTAAGTACCTGCGACCAGCACCTGACCAGCAGGCAGCACAATCAAGCTGGCCCCCTGACCCACGAATGGTCCCGGAGTCATATTCGTCCCATCGTACTCATACAGGGTTCCGGAATTGCCCAGCACCAGCACGTTGCCGTTGGTCAGCAAAGCCGCAAACGAGTCGCCCGCCGCGTCGCCGCCGGGGAAGTCGGGGCCTGCTGTCCATTTGCCGGTTGCAGGATCGTAGATTGCCGTGTGTCCAGTGCTGTCCCCGAGATGGAGAGCGCCTGTGGCGAAGACCGTGCCATCCGGACGCAAAATACCAGGTCCCGTTTCTCCGGGCGGACAATATGTGTACTGGTTATGGTTTCCATATTTGAGGCAGCCCTCCTCCGGAGGTCCCATCAAGTTCTCCACCGTGCTGCCCGCGCTTACCCATGCGTGCTTGGAAGGGGTGTAGATCTCCGAGTTGGGACTGTGCTTCACGTCCCAGGTCAAGACCGTCCCGTTGGGCAGAAGAACCCAGCCTTCCTCGGCATTGAAATCACTTTTGCCGGCGGAGCCCACCTCTGTCCACTTCAACGTAGCCGGATCCAAGACGGCCATGTCCTTATTAGTCTTGCGTCCCAGCAAGAAAAGGCCATTGGGTAGCACGGTCGAGGGAGAGTCTCCAATGTCGTACCATCCTTTGGGCGGCGCCACCATCGTCCACTTATTCGTCTTGGGATCGTAAATCGCACTTTGGTTGACAAGGGCGAATTGGGCGCCGCAGTTGCTGTATTCTCCCCCACTGATCAACAGTCGGCCGTCAGCTAGGACGGCGGCAGTGTTCGCGTAGGGAGCGTATCCGGAGGGCAGGCTGGCAATTTGCTTCCAGGTTCCGCTGATGTAGCTTCCAGTTTTGTTGGGGGTGAGCTTCCAAAAATCTGAACAGTTCCCACCTTGCACTACGATTGAACCGTCGGTTAACAGATACTCCACAATGGCACCGTCTGGCGCGGGGTTGACTAGTGGCGTGAGCTTCTGTGCCAACGAACTGCCTGAGAGAACGAACATAAGTATGGTTGTCGCGAGAGATAGCTTCTTGGGCATGGATCACCTTTCCTGGAGTGCTACAACGATAGCGAATAAAGCGCTGGGAGACGAAGTGCAGGTCCGCAATGCTACACAATCCCATCGGTTTCGGGCAACAGAAAAGTACGATTTGGACCGAGAAGACAAAACAAATTTCCGTCGTTTTTGTATCGGCGGAAGACACTAAAGCGAGTCGCCAGCTATTGTGCAAATATTTGCATTTTAAGTATGGGTCCTCACCCTTGTTCGAGCGCCACGGCAAAGGCGTCGAGCGAGAGCGATCGCAACAGATTGCGGCGCATCCCTCGCTCAACTTCAGCGAGGCGATCGGCGGCGAGAGAAATCCAGGCAAAGTCAGCAGATTCGGCCAGGGTCTTCAATTCCGTCTGGATATCAATGTTGCAAACCAATTCCGGGGTTCCCGAATTCAGGAACGTCAAGTCCTGTAGCAGGGAGTAGAGGGCGCGCAGCAGCTTTTCCGTTTTTTCCCGACCCTCGGCTCCGGCTCGATAGGTTTCCGTGATCTTGAATAGCTCGCTGTGATCGTTGGTTCGCAAAGCAGAACTGAGAATGGCGAGAGCGTGCGCGCGAGCCGCGGTGTAGGCAGCCAGATCGAAGCTGCGGGCGCGGCCTACGGCGCCCTCTGAAAGTCGGGCCAGCAAGGCTCGCTGTTTCGGCGCCGAGTCGGGCCGATTCTTTGCCAGATACTGTTCGATTTCCTCGGCCGGCAAGGCATTGAGCGTGACGACCATCGAACGCGATCGGATCGTCGGCAACAACTCACCCACATTCTCCGTCAGCAAAAAGATCGTGGCGAACTCGGGCGGTTCCTCGAGCACCTTCAGCAAGGAGTTAGCCGCCTCTTTCATGAACGCGGAATCGGTAAAAATGTACACTCGCTCTTTGGCCTCACCCGGCCGGTAGTAGATCGTCTCAATCACACGCCGCACCTGATCCACCTTGATCATCATCTGCGGCGGGTCGGGCGGAATCACCAGTACATCCGGATGAGTTTGGACAAAAAGCCGTGTCTCCTTCTTATCGGTTTCGCGCAGACCTTCGCGGGCTTCTACGGCCTCGGCAAAGCGAGCTTCAAGATCTTCCGCCTGGGTAATACGGACGCAGTTCGAACACTTGCCACAAAAGTCGGGCAGGCCGTTCGTGGTCACCGGAGCCAGGCAATTCATGGCTTTGGCTAGCATCAGCGCAAGGGTGTATTTTCCTGAACCCGCGTGGCCAGCCAGGATCACGGCTTGGGGAAAACGGCCGCGCGCCAGCATATCGCGCAGGTGACGGAGCGCATCCGAGTTGCCGTAAAAGTCAGAAAAACCCATAAAACCGACTCACCATCAAGGCCAGAGAAATCAGCAATGCAACGAATCGAGGATACTACGGACTTTCGACGGACGGTTTAGCTTCCGCATTGCTTAAGATTTTTCTGTGACTCTGTGTCTCGGTGGTGATTCAAGCAGTCTTAGCTGCTAGTTTGAGCTTCCGCCGCACAACGTCCAGGATTTGTCTGTGCGTCTGCTCAGGAGTGCCGCGGGCGTCCACGACGATCACGCGCTGCGGTTCCCGGGCCGCGATCGCAAGATATGCGGTCCGCACCCGACCAAAGAACACACGGTTTTCCCCTTCGAACCGGTTCTCGTCGCTTTTCGCACGATCATGCTTGGCAATTTGACTCTCATTGCGACGACGAGCTCGGTCCACGCTCGTGGCTACGTCTGAATCCATCAGGATTGTGAGGTCGGGCTGCAAGTTGCCACAGAGGATTCGATGCAGAGCCAGCACCGGCTCACTGCCCAGCTTGCGCCCGCCGCCCTGATACGCCTCTGTCGAATCGGTAAAGCGATCGCAAAGGACGATTTGACCTTCGGCGAGCGCGGGTTGGATGACCTCCACGATGTGCTGTGCCCGCGCGGCGAACATTAGAGCCAGCTCTGCGAGCGGGGTAAGCGAGGACGTTTTCGTATCCAGCAGAAGCTGCCGAATTTTCTCTCCAGTGGCTGTGCCACCTGGTTCGCGGGTCACTACCACGGGCAAGCCCAGGGTGCTCAACACCGCAGCCAGCTTCTTCAGTTGCGTGCTTTTGCCGCAGCCGTCAAGACCTTCGAAAGTAATGAATCTGCCGCGCTGAGCGTGTGAGGACACGACCAGCATCATAGCAAAGCGCGCTTGAGAGTATCGTCACGGAGAATTCCCAATTCTGTTTGTCATTCCGAGAAGCGCAGCGACGAGGAATCTGGGTTTTCGTTGGTTAAGCCGGACCCAGATCCCTCGCTTTGCTCGGAATGACAACGGGAAGAACATCAGGCCACTACGGTACACAACGAAAACCCTCAATCTGGGTTAAGTGCGTCGGTGACCAAATTCGCACTCGAACTGTTATAGTCATCTGTCCTGACGTGTTTGTTGAATTTTTTGTCCCTTCAAGAAGGAGCTCCATGCCATCGTCTTCCCGTTATATCGGGTTCTGGGTAGTTGTGGTTTGCACAATCGCGATACCGGTTCTGGCACAAAAAAACAAAGCGGCACCCAAGTCGTCTGCACCCACCATCACCATTTCCGTGGATGCAACCGACGCTCCTCGCAAGATCATCCATGCACAAATGACGATTCCGGCCGCAGCGGGCAAGCTCACGCTTTACTATCCGAAGTGGATTCCCGGCGAGCACGGCCCCACCGGACCGATTCAGGACTTGGCGGGGCTGAAGTTCACTGCCAACGGACAAACCTTGAAGTGGCGCCGGGATCTGCTCGACGGATGGACTTTACACGTCGAAGTCCCCGCAGGAGTGTCTGCGGTGAATGCGTCGTTGGACTTTCTTTCGCCCGCGGGGCAGGAAGGCATATTTACCGGTGGACCATCGGCTACCGACAAAATGACCGTATTGAGTTGGAACACAGTTCTGCTTTATCCCGCAGGCTGGACATCCGATGATCTCACCTACCAGGCCGATCTGCGCTTGCCTGAGGGTTGGAAGTTTGGCACGCCACTACCCGTCACTTCGCAGTCGGGAGGCGAAGTCAAATTCGGTCCCGCATCGTTGACCACGCTGGTGGATTCTCCCGTGATTGCCGGCGAATACCTGCGCGTCGTGCCGTTGAGCGAGAACCCACGTCAGGAAATGGATATCGCGGCCGACAATGCCGGGGATCTTGACGCGCCGCAAGCCATTCTCGACCACTATAAATCTCTGACCGACCAGGCATTGAAGCTTTTCGGGGCGCAGCACTTCCGCGACTACCACTTTCTTTACAGCCTGAGCAACCACGTCGCGCACTTCGGACTGGAACACCACGAATCGAATGACAGCCGCAGTTCGGAGCGTTCCCTCGTGGACGCGGACCCGCGGCTTCTGGCTTCCGGACTGCTCTCGCACGAATATGTGCACTCCTGGAACGGAAAGTACCGGCGGCCCGCCGACCTGGCGACGCCAGACTACGAGCAACCCATGCAGGACGATCTGCTGTGGGTGTATGAGGGACTCACTTCGTACTTAGGAGACACGCTGAGCGCTCGCAGCGGAATCCGCACTCCGGACCAGTTCCGCGACAATCTGGCTTCGATGGCGGCGCGGTTGGATCATGTTCCGGGCCGCAGCTGGCGCAATCTGCAGGACACGGCGGATGGTGTGCCCTCCATGCAGGGTGCCCCACCCCAGTGGGAGTCCTGGCGGCGGACGGTCGATTATTACGACGAAGATGTTCTGAACTGGTTGTGGGTGGATACGATCATTCGCCAACAGACCCATGGACAGAAGTCGATGGACGATTTCTGCCATCTTTTTCACGGCGGGCAGAGTGGGCCACCGGAGGTAAAAACCTACACGTTTGATGACGTGGTGAACACGCTGAAACAGGTTGCTCCCTATGACTGGCGCGGATTCTGGACGGAGCGGCTTATGAACCATGGACCGGACGCGCCGCTTACCGGCATCGAGAGGAGCGGCTGGAAATTGGTTTATGATGAGATCCCATCCGAACTGACCGCGACACGCAAGCGCGAACTCAAAGAGATCAATGCGGAGTATTCAATCGGCTTGCTGCTTGAGGAGAGCGGAAACATCGTCGACACTGTCGAAGGAATGCCTGCCGCGAAGTCTGGCATCGGGCCCGGGATGAAAGTAGTAGCAGTGAATGGAAGTCGTTTCTCGGCCGAAGTCTTGCGCGACGTGCTGAAGGCAGCGAAGGACAGCTCGGACCCGATCGAGTTGCTGGTTGAGAACACCGATTACTACAGAATTTATAAACTCGACTATCACGGTGGAGAAAAATATCCGCATCTGGTACGGGATGAATCCAAGCCAGATGTGCTGACTGAGATTATTAGGGCACGATAGATGGAAGACTCCGCCGCTCGCTGACCCGCCTGCAGCCTGTATAATCAGAGCTAGGCCGCATCGCATCAGCTGTCTGGAAGGTGATTTCTTGAATACGCCTATGGCTTCTCGTCCCGGTCAACCGCAAGGCCCGCAGCCACTTCCCGACGTGGAAACGATTATCGCGGTCGGCTCCGGCAAAGGCGGAGTGGGAAAGACTACCCTAGCCGTGAATCTGGCGCTCGCCATGTCCAAGCTCGGGCACAAGGTCGGCCTGCTCGATGCTGACGTGTACGGTCCCAACGTGCCGCTGATGCTCGGCATCAACGCGCAACCCAGAGTTCTTGCGGACAATCGCATCGAGCCCATCGACGCTCATGGCCTGAAAGTGATTTCCGTGGGTCTCCTGAATCCCGGAGACAAGCCGCTGATCTGGCGCGGGCCGATGCTGCACTCCATCATCAAACAGTTTCTCGGTTCGGTCGTGTGGGGACAACTCGATTACCTCGTCGTGGATCTGCCGCCGGGCACCGGCGACGTTTCGCTTTCGCTGATTCAGACTGTGCCGCTTACCGGGGCAATCGTGGTTTCGACTCCGTCGGATGTTTCCCTGCAAGATGCCCGCAAAGCCATCGAAATGTTTCGCCAGATGAAGGTGGACCTTGTGGGCATGGTCGAGAACATGAGCTACTTCGTCTGCCCGCACTGCAATCACGAAATCGATATTTTCTCCCGTGGCGGCGCAGAGAAGACCGCGAAGCAGTTCGGCGTTTCGTTTCTCGGAAATGTGCAACTGGATCCAGACATTCGCAAGTCCGGAGACAGCGGCAAGCCAACCGTCCTCGAAGGCGAAAGCTCTCCCCATGCCAAATCGCTCTTCGACTTTGCCCGCAACGTCATCACACGTGTCGGCGAGATCAAGTCCACCGCCGGAGAAAGCGTAATCCAGATTCAGTAGCGCAGCCCGCCATTAGGGCGCGAATCTTCCCAAGCGAAAGATCGGATCGGGATCTTTGTGTTCCATCACCAACTCCGCGAGCATCTCGCCCAACGCGGGGCCGTGTTTGAAGCCATGGCCTGAGCCGCCTCCTGCCAGCCAAACGTTTTTCGCTGCGGGATGCCGGTCGATGATCAGATGATTGTCCGGAGTGTTTTCGTATTGGCAGACACGGGTCTCGTGCAATGGCGCGTTTTTCAGCGCGGGAAACCGGAAGGCAACATAATCGCGAATTGATTTGAGCCCTTCCTGGCTCACGATTCGTTCGCCTGATGTGGGATTGAATTCTGGTCCTCGCGTGTCGTCGGCAACTTTGAAACCGCGTCCATCGGCGGCGGGGATGCCATAGATAAAGCGGTCGCGATGGTCGGCCCAGACCGGCAGTTTGGCCTCTGAGAAGCGATCATCGCCGGCGGGCGTGCCGAAGAAGAAGACATCCTGCTTGGTGGAAAGAATGCGATCGCCGATGGCCTGGGGGAAAAGCTTGCCCAGCCATGGACCGCAGGCGAAGACATACTGGTCAGCGATCTGTTTTGTGCCATCCGAGAGCATCAGTCCATTGCGGAGGCCAACTTCAAGATCTAAAGGTAAGACGGCCAGCTGTTTGTATTCGCCCCCTTCGGCCAGAAATCCGTCCGCTACCGCCTGGCAGGCAACTCGTGCGCTCAGAAAACCACCTTCAGGCTCGTAAATCGCCCAGCGCACGTCTTCAACATTGATCTGCGGCCAGCGTCTTCCCACTTCTGTTCCTGATAATTCCTCATAAGCGATGCCAGCCTCGCGCAGCAACGGCAGGGACGAGCGCTCGAACTGATCGTCGCTGGATGTCGCCATCCACAACACGCCGATGCGATGGAGAAGCCGTCGATGCCACCGCGTCTCATGTTCGTTCCACAATCGCATGGCGTGAGCAGCCATTTTGGTGTACGGCTGGCTGGGGCCGTAGGTGCCGCGCATGATGCGGGTTTCGCCGCCAGATGATGATCGTGAGTTGCCTGGGCCCCAGGCATCGATCAGGGTCACTCGGGCTTGACGCCGCAGCAGGTATAAGGCGGTCCATCCTCCGAAGGCGCCGGCGCCGATCACCGCTACGTGTGGGTTTGATTGCATGTGATGACGAAATCTTCTTCTGAGGATCGTTTCAAATTGGACGAGTGCACACCTCAGCGGCTGAAGCCGAAACCATTGCAGTTTCTGGCGGCACGGCTGAAGCGATGCCCTTCCCGCTCCTGCTTTCCGAATGAAGAACCGCACAAGCTTTCGGTCCTTCCCGAAACGGGACAGTTTACTGTTCAGTACTGGGTACCCCCCCTCCCCCTTTGCCGTGTAAAATCTAGAAAACAAACGACCATGTCTCCAGCTGCCTGCTAGATCTTTGAGTTTGCAGGACTTACGCGCAAAATCTAGAGAACATGGGAGTTACGGCGTAGGCAGCTTCCCGTTTTGGAACTAAAGCAGTATTTTGGAGCACAGGTAGAAGCCGCGCCGTCGTCCTGCGTCAGATTGTCAAAGATCAAAATATTATCTTGTAGATAATCTACGTTGCACTAGGTTATCCGATTTTGAGGCGAGCGGTCAACGATAAAATGCGCTGCGGAGTCGGGTGGGTGTTATTGGTTACGCTCGACGTGTCGCGCGAAAACACAGTTTAGGCCTACGGCCAATATTTTCTGGACAGAGAAACATTATCGAGGCACACTTGGGCTCGCCCAAAAAAGAGGAGTGGAATTTATTCTGCGTAAATCGAGCTCAACCGGAGGCCTATGGCAAACGCATTTGGCACGGATATTTTGATTCAAGCGGAAGACCCAATGAAGGCGGCTGCCTTCTATGTCAAGGAACTCGGCTTTACGATTACGGAGAACAAACCAAACATGGTGAGCCTGCACGGAAAAAACATCAATTTCTTTATTGAGCGGGGCCCCACGCTTGGGCCGGTTATGGAGGTAACGGTCAAGAGCGTTAAGGAGGCGAAGGCGAGACTGCAGAAAAAGGATTGCGCCGTAGTTAAGGACGAGCCTGATTTTCCCCGATGTTACATCCGAGATCCGTACGGGCTGATCTACAATCTGACCGAGTAGGGAATCCGGGACTCGCGTCTTCTGCGTTCTCGCCACCCTTACGAATGTTCCTCAAACCCAGGTTACCGTGCAAAGAACGGACGCAAACCTGGGGTACCAGACGCAACAGTGCGCCACCTCACCATTTTTGTAAGAAAAGCGGGCACCTGGGAGGTGCCCGCTGGACGTCGGTTAGCGGTGATTTGCGGGTTATTTCTTTCCCGAGAAGACTCCGGGCAGAACTTCCGTGCCTTGCAGTTGAACGGCTTGCAAGGTCTGAGGATTAAGTCCGAGCGCCTTCAGGATAGTCGGAGCAACTTGCGCCGTCTGAACCGGTGTCGTCAGTGTCGTGGCTTTGAAACTCGGGTTCGAGACCAGGATCATCACGTTGGTGTCGTCATGGGAGAAGCCGCCGTGTTCCGCCTGCTTCGCCGTGCTGCCCGAGTAAGTCACGCCCACGTTCGGCGCAACTGCGATGTCCGGACTTCGCGGATCGCCGTTGGGCGGGATGCCGGGCGGGTTAAATAGTTGATTGATCGATTGCCCATAGAAGATTTCGCCAATGCCCGCGATGTTATTCGATGTGGGGGATTGGGTTTCCAGTATCTCGACCTCAGCCGCCGCGTTGCAGGAACGCTTCAGCCATAACAGCGAAACATCGTCTTCCGTGGGGCCAATCTGGCCACCCGCGTTTGACTCGGAGGGCGGCAAACAGTCGTCGATCAGCCTGCTGGGCGAGGTTGTTACCGGCCCAGAGGAGGTAATGCCAACGTAGCGTTGAGAATCGATCGGACTCTGACCGTGCTTGGCGGTGATGATGACCAGCGTCGAGTCGGACAAGCCCTCCTTCTGGAGTTCCTCAGTCCATTCTCCGATCGCTGCATCAACAAACTGAATTTCGTGGACCAATCGGGCACTTGGCTTGCCCATTGCGTCCGTGTAACCGCCGCTGCCCAGGTTGGCTTCGATCAGCTTTTGCCCTACGCTCACGGCCTGGAAATTCATGCCGAAAATTGTGGGCACTTGAGTCTTCTTCTTATGGTTGTGGCTGAAGCCATCGATTTCGTTGAGGATGGCGTTTACCTTGAGTGTGTCGTAGCACTGGATGTTCAGAAAGCTGTTGGTCCAGGCGGTGAGATCGGCGGTCGGGTCCGGAATGGGATCGCACGCCAATCCTAACGGGGTCGTGATGCCCTTCAGGGCAACCACGTCGGAATTGATTTCTGGTCCATAGAAGTCATCCAGGTTTGTGCCGTCGCCGGGGCCGGAAACCGCAGAGTACGCTGGGTGCTTGTCGGACCAGGCGGTGTAGCCGCCAGCGGCGTGAATCACGCCGAAAATTGTGTTCGTGCGGATGAAGTTCCACGGATACACCGGGAGACAGTTGTTAAACGGGTCGCGAATTAACCTAGCTGGATCAATGGAGTTGATTCCGCCGTCTCCATTCTTGGTACTGATACCGTCAATGCCGTTCAAGAATTTTTGGTTGATGTCGATGCCCTCTTCATACTCGCTCGTGGTGCCGTTAGCCCGGCCGACAGTACAAGGTCCGCCCTTGAGGCCGTTGCCCGTAGTTTTCAATGGAGGAGCATAGACTCGGTCGTAGGCGACATCGTAAAACGCACCAAAGGTACGCGGTGTACCCCCGGTCACAATTGCCATCAAGCCGGGAAATGAATCGGAGGGCCGCGAGGTGCTGGTATCCAGATAGTTCACGCCGGTTGTGCCCAGTTTCGCCAGGTTCGAGCAGTAGGGTTGTCCGCCATTTATTCCTTTGACTCCCTGCGAACAGTTCAGATAGTCGACGGCGTGCATGCCATCGATGCTCACCAGCAAGACATGGCTAATTTTGTTATGTTTTCCTGCGTTTTGCGCAACTACGGCCGGCACCAAAGCCGCAGCCAGAAAAAGAATGGTGACAAAAGCCCTTGAACGCCTCTTAGTTTTCATGCGAACAAAATCCTCCTGAGGAGGAAACATAACGGTCGAATGTTGCGCTCAGGTTAAGCCGCAATGAATTCTTGGGTGCGAGTGTGGAAATCTTTGCTGGCAGGATGGCAGAAGATTTGCCATGGCGGTCGCTGACCGATCTGTTCCTTCGTATGCGGAAGCAGGTTTCTCGACTCCGCTCGAAATCACAGTGGGAGATTGAAAATCTCCTTTACGGAAGTTCTGCTAACCGAGGCAGCCTGGAAGTCGTCCAAAGGCTGCAGAAAAGCATTCTCCGAGGAGGCATATGATGTCTCGCGCCGTTGTTGCTCTCTGTTTTGTGCTTTCATTTTCGCCCGTATTTGCTAATGCCAATCCTGTCCCGGAGAATGCCGCCGGCGAATATTCCAAACACTTTGGGGCTCTTGGTAAATTGTCGGTTGCCGTTGCCCAGGCCATGCCTGTCGAACAGTACGGCTTCCGTCCGCATCCGGACTCTATGAACTTTGGCGAATTGATGGTGCACATCGCGGCCACCAACTACCTATTCTGTGCTGGCTTGAAGGATTCCGATCCGCCGGCGTTGTCGTCGCCCACCGAGAAAGACGCGGTCGTCAAATTCCTGAGCGATTCCTTCGACTATTGTGCCGCTGTGATTCCAAATCTTACGGACGAGCAGCTCAACAAAACACACAACTCTCCTGATGGGAAGCTGCTGGGGCGGGAAATTCTGCTGGCCCTGTATGTTCACGTGGCACATCATCGCGGGCAGGCGGAAATTTATTTGCGGGATAAGGGCATCAGGCCGCCGTCTTACATGATTTGAAATAAGGGCTGGTGCTCAACTGGGGGTGTTAAGAGCAAACGCCTCCCGCCCCTTGCTAAAAGCGCAAGGAGCGGGCATCCTAATTTTCGAGTTAATCTCCTTGCTGATGTATTCTCTCCGCGAAACGATCGGAGCACCCCGACTGGCGCTTGACAGGCCTCGCATGGCTTCCTAGAATTCGGGCAGGCCAATTTGCATCCCCCGATGTAAGTGTTGCATCTAAATACCTTACAATGGATAGAGATCGATGCCGGTTGCCCCGCCGGGTTAGTGTGATACAAGGGAGTGTATGCCTCCGGGACCGCCCATAGGCGAGCGCGAACGTGAAATCCTCACCGCTATTGTGGAAACCTTTATTGCCACGGGCGAGCCGGTGGGGTCGCGTACTCTTGCGCGTGCCAATCGGGAAGGATTGAGTCCGGCGACCATTCGCAACGTGATGTCGGATCTGGCGGACTCGGGGTATCTGGAACAGCCCCACACTTCTGCCGGTCGGGTGCCCAGCACCGAGGCTTATCGATATTACGTCGAGCAGCTAACGGGCAAGGCGCGGCTCTCGAATGACGATGAAAATATTATTCAGGAGTCGTTTCACGGGGTCTCCGACGTGCAGGAATTCATGGAGCGCACTTCCCACGTGCTCTCTCTGATCTCCCGCAATGTTGGGGTCGCGGTAGCGATTGGAGGAGCCAAGAACGCGCTGGAACACGTTTATTTCTCCCGGCTGGGGGATCAGAAGGTGCTGGCGGTGTTGGTAACCCGGTCCGGTCTGGTTCGGGATCGGGTGCTGCGCTTGGATCTTGCCCAAGCTGATTTGGATGCGGCTGCTCGCTTCCTCAACGAGAACTTTCGCGGCTGGACCATGGAAGCGATGCGAACCGAGTTGGCTCGCCGGTTGGAGCAAGAACGCAGCGAGTACGACAGCCTGATGAGCTCTCTCGAGCAGCTTTATAAACAGGGCGCACTAGCGGCGGATGATGGCGCGCAAACGGTTTATGTTGAGGGCGCCTCCAACTTGGTAGCGGGAGAACGCGACCGCGAGCGTTTGCAGGAATTGTTGAAGACTCTGGAAGAGAAACAGAAAATCGTGGGCTTGCTGGGCGCGTATCTCGATGCGAAGCAGGAAGCGGTGCGGGTGGTGATAGGTCTCGACCAGACGTTGCCCTCGATGCGCAATTTCGTGCTCATTGGTGCGCCAGCCCGCGTTGGCGGCGAAGTCATGGGATCGCTCGCGGTCATCGGGCCGACCCGCATTGATTATCAACACACGATGACGGCCGTTTCCTATATCGCCCGGCTGTTTGACAAAATCTTGAATGAGTCCGAGTAAATAATTTCGGTAAAGAGTTTTATGGCAAGAACAAACGGAAAATCGGAAGTAGATGCTCACGAAATAGATGCGGCGCACGAATTGCCTGCATCCGACAATGCCCAAGACGAAGCTGGATCGATGGAGTCTGCATCCTCACGCGCATCGACCGAAGGCAGCGAGTTACAGAAACTTCGTGTGGAGCGAGAGACGCTGATTGATCGATTGGCGCGTCTGCAAGCTGAATTTGAGAACGCCCGCAAGCGCAGCGCTCGCGAGCAGCAGGACTTTCGCGAGTACGCCATGGCGGATGCGGTGAAGGCACTGCTGCCTACGCTCGACAGCTTTGAACGTGCGCTGCAGACCGGTCCTCAGGAAAAGTCCGAGTTCCGCAGCGGCGTCGAGCTCATTTACAAGCAATTGCAGGAGGCGCTGCAGAAGTTGGGTCTTCGCGCCATCCCGGCCAAGGACGAACCCTTCGATCCCTATCTTCATGAGGCAATCGAGATGGTCGAAACCAGTGATGCCGCAGATCATCAAATACTGGAGGAGTTGCAGCGTGGCTACAAGTTGAAGGACCGCTTGTTGCGCCCCTCGATGGTCAAAGTTGCGCGCAATCCGAAGCACTAACACTCAAGAAAATTGGAAAGGACTTGGAACTATTCTGGCCAGCAACGTAAAACGCGACTACTACGAAGTGCTCGGGGTTACCCGCGAAGCTAACGAGCAAGAGATCAAGAGTGCCTATCGCAAACTGGCGCTGCAGTTTCATCCTGATCGCAATCCGAACAATCCCGACGCAGAAGAAAAATTCAAAGAATGCAGCGAAGCCTACGCGATCCTGGCCGATGGAGACAAGCGGGCCGCCTACGACCGCTTTGGACATGCGGCCGTGAGCGGGAGCGGAGCAGGCGGGTTCGATCCCACGGTTTTTCAGGACGTCAGCGAGATCTTCGGGGACTTTTTCGGCTTCGGAGATCTTTTCGGCGGAGGGTCACGCCGGGGCAGCCGTGCCCAGCGCGGTCCCGATCTGCGGGAAGATGTCACGCTGGAGTTCGAAGAAGCAGTATTCGGCACCGAAACTAAGGTTACAGTTCGCCGCCACGAAACCTGTGAGGACTGTCGGGGCTCTGGCGCGGCTCCTGGAAAGGCCCCCGTGCCATGCCGATCCTGTGGGGGCCGCGGCCAAGTTCGCTACCAGCAGGGATTTTTCAGCATGGCCCGCACTTGCCCCACCTGTCAGGGCGCAGGCAGCGTGATCACGGATCCATGTCCCAAGTGCAAGGGCGAAGGCCGTGTGTTGCGACACCGGACGGTGGATGCGAAGGTTCCCGCCGGAGTCGAAGACGGAACCCGCATCCGCTTTTCCGGACTCGGCGAGGCAGGAGCTCATGGGGGCCCAGCGGGTGATCTTTACGTCGTGCTGCACGTCAAAGAGCATCCGTTTTTTGAGCGTGAAGGCAACGACCTGCACTGTGTAATTCCGGTTTCTTTTGCTCAAGCAGCGTTAGGAACTGAAATTCACGTGCCGACGCTCGACGGCGAACATACCCTGAAAGTGCCGGACGGAACGCAGTCGGGTACTACGATGCGCATCCGCGGCAAAGGCGTACCGGTGCTCAATGGTCACGGTAAGGGCGACTTGTTCGTCGAGGTTCGCGTCCAGACTCCTGGCAAGCTTAACAAGCGGCAGCGCGAGTTGCTGCAGGAACTGGAGGGAACGACGCGCGTGGAGAATAAGCCCCAGCGTCGAACGCTGCTGGGCAAAGTGAAGGATATCTTCGGATAGTCAACCGCAAAAAATTTCCAATTCTTCCGCACGATTTCCTTTGTGTACCTTGGTGTCCTCTGTGGTTTAAGCTTTTCTCCATACATTTATGACCCGCCGACGTTGGATCGCCGACGAAGTCTCTGGTAACCATGCGGCTCTGACCGGCGCACATGCCGAACATTTGTCCCGCGTGCTTCGGGTCGGTATTGGCCAGGAATTCGATATCACAGCTGGAAATGAAGTCCGCCGCGGACGTGTCACTGCCATCTCGGAAGGCCGGGTTGAGTTCGAACTGGGAGACGAGATTGCTGTTCCGGTGACCGTTGATGTAACGCTGGCGCTCTCTATTTTTAAGTTCGACCGCATGGAGTGGGCCATCGAGAAATGCACGGAATTGGGAGTGGCCCGCATCGTCCCGGTAATCGCGCGGCGTACCGAGGCTCATCTCGCCGCCGCGGTCGGGAAGCGCGTCGAACGCTGGCGACGGATTGCCTTACAAGCCGCCGAACAGTCGCGACGAGTCTCTCCGCCTGAAATTTCTCAGCCGTTTAAATTGAAGGATGCGGCGACTCTGCCAGGAAGCTTCCGCATTCTCCTATCCGAAAACGAAAGGGAGACGGTGCTGAAAGACGTCTTCCCGCTTAATTCTCGCGACGGCGCCGTTGTTATGGCTCTCGGTCCCGAGGGTGGATGGACGGATGAAGAACTGAGTTTGCTTCAGGGAGCAGGCTGGACTTCAGCATCACTGGGAAGCAGAATCCTGCGCGCTGAAACCGCGGCGATTGCCGCCATGGCTATCGTCCAATCTGAACTGTCTTAGGCGAGTTGGTTTCTATACTCCATTTGTAGGTTTCTACCTTCGTCCTTTGTGATTGATTGTTCTTCTGCTGCCGACACAGATATCCTCAAGCATCTCTGATATGCTCCTGCCCAGTGGCTGCTTCGAAACCCATCCCGGCTGCGCGAGTGCTCGAAGCCGACGAGCGCCAGTGTGAAGCCATCGAACACGTGTGCGGCCCGATGCTCGTGCTCGCTGGTGCAGGCACCGGGAAAACCACCGTCCTCACCCGGCGCATTGCGCGATTGGTCGGCGAAGGCCACGCTCGACCCGACGAAATTCTGGCTGTGACTTACACCAAGAATGCAGTGCAGGAGATGCGCGAGCGGGTGCGCGACGAACTCCGCGGCAGAGATGTGTCCGGTTTGCAGATCGCCACGTTCCATGAGTATTGCAACGACCTTCTCGGACGCTGTGGCAAGCAGTTTGGTGTGCTCGACGATCAGGATCTTTGGATTTATCTGCGCAAGCGCATTCGCGAGCTGCACCTCAACTACTTCGTACGCGCGGCCAACGTCAGCCAGTTTCTCCATGATCTTCTTAGTTTCATGCGGCGCTGCCAGGACGATCTGGTGGACCCCGAGAAATACGCGGCCTACGTTGGCCAACTTGAGCGGGGCGAGGTCACCATTCCACGGGTGAGCAAATCAAAAGACGCCGATGATTTAGCGGATGAAGAAGTCCTCGGACGCTGCCAGGAAATCGCCAGCGTCTTCGCGACGGTTGAGCGCATGCTGAGCGAAGACAATCTGGGTACGTTCGGTCACATGATCACCCATGCGCACGCATTGTTGGAAGGAAACGCCGAACTGCTCGCTAAAGAGCGCCAGCGCACCCGGTTTATTCTGGCGGACGAATTTCAGGATGTGAATTTCGCGCAAGTCAAGATTCTCGAGAAGCTGGCCGGGGTAGAACGCAATGTCTTTGCCGTGGGAGATCCGGATCAGGCTATCTATCGCTTTCGCGGCGCCTCGAGTGCCGCATTCGGACTCTTTCACGAACATTTTCCGGAGGCGAGGATGGTCGTCCTGGAAAAGAGTCGCCGCTCTACCAGCGCAATCCTCAAGTCGGCGTTCGCGCTAATCTCCAAGAACCCAGATGTCTTTCCGGCTGCACAAGGCCCGGGATCCACCTATCAGCGTTCTCCGCTGATTTCTGCCCGCGAAGAAGAAGCAGCTCGTAGCGGGACAGCGTTGCCTGCGCTTCCCGTTGACACGGTTGTGCTAGGAGCGAAGGAAGTTGAATGTTCAGACCTGGCGGCCGCCATCCGCGACCGGCAGCGCAAATCACGGTGCAAATGGAGTGACTTCGCCATCCTCTACCGCCAACATTTTCATCGGGAACTGATCGTGGCGGAACTGGTCGAACACGGTATCCCGTTCGCCATTGAAAACATGGATGTCATGGATACGCCCGAAGCTCGCGACCTGTTCGCCTGCCTGGGGGCGGTCGTCTCGGCGGCCGACAGCGCCAGTCTTTTCCGAGTCGCCGCCTTACCGCAGTTTGCGATCGATCCCGAGAAACTCCGTGCCGGGATCAGAGCGATTCCCAGAGAAGAAAGGAAATCTGGAGTGGCGTCGGTCTTGGCCGGGATTGAAAACGGCGCGAAGGTGCTGAGTGCCTTGCGGCAGGTTCGGGATGAACTGAGCAGGGCTGCGACCACGAGCAGTGGAGTATTGAACATTATCATTCGTCAGTTTGGATTGAACCGCGCTTCACCCGCGATCATCGCCGTTCTCGAGTTCGTCAAGAGATGGGAGGAAAAGCCGAAACCCATCACGAAAACCGGCGACATCGGTGAATTCATTGACTACCTCCAGTATTTCCGAACCGCTGGCGGGGTTATCCCGATCTCTACGGGTAGTGAGAATGCCGTCCGGTTGATGACAGCGCACGTCGCCAAAGGACTTGAGTTCAATCACGTTTTCATCATTCGTGCCAATTCCAATTCGTTCCCGTCGTCTTACAAAGAACCGTTAGTCGACTTTCCCCGCGAGTTGCAAGGTGTTGGGTCCGTGCCGCTTTTCGATGACAAGGAACTTTGCCGGCAGGAGGAGCGACGGCTGTTTTATGTTGCCATGACCCGGGCGCGAGACTCGCTCACCATCTACGCTCGACAGGGACGAGGTAAGGATCCAACCCCGGATGGTTTTCTGCGCGATCTGCTCAAGGACGGGCGCTTGAGGCCATGGCTGCGCCAGCGTCGACCGCTCGAGTTCCAAACTGACTTGTTTGCTGAGGCCGCTCCCGCAGTTCCCAGTTCGCCTGTGAGTGAATGGCTGAAGTTGCCGCCCGCCTTCGATCTGGGAGCGAAGCTCAGCGCCAGTGCATTACAGACTTACGAAATTTGCCCGCTGCAATTCAAGCTTGAGCGCGAGTGGCGGATCCCCGGCGAGGTGCCTGCGGCCATGGAGTATGGCGCCACTATTCACCGCATCCTGCTGGCGTATTACGCTTCGATTCGTGCCGGACGGACCATCGAGGATAACCAACTGATTGAACTGTTCAAGACGGATCTCAGTGCGGCGGGCATTGAAGAGAAATATCAGCACGAGCTTTATGAGCGGCAGGGAGTTGAGCAGTTACAGGAATTTCTGGTTACTCGCAGACGCGACCCTGCGCCCCGTGTGCTCCATACGGAAGAGTGGTTCGAAATGCAGATCGGGCGGGCCAAGGTCGTCGGGCGTATTGACCGAATCGATCAACTGGACAACGGGCGTGTCGTGATTACCGATTACAAGACGGGCCGGCCAAGATCGCAGGAGGATGCCGACAAGAGCCTCCAACTTTCCATCTACGCTCTGGCTGCCCGCGAAAAATGGGGTTATCACGCCGATCAGATGGTCTTTTACAATCTTGAAGAAAACAGCTCGGTAGTCACGCGCCGCAGCGAGAGCCAACTGCAGGAGTGCCGGAAGAAAGTGGAGGAGGTTGCGGGAAAGATTGCCGCGGAGGAATTCGATGCCAAGCCAGGTTTCTATTGCACGTTCTGTGCTTACCGGAGCCTTTGCCCCGCGACGGAAAAACGCCTTCCGACCATGCCTCCTGGAAAGAAGTCGGGCAGCCGTAACTAGACTTAGGGAAGATTAGAGTTGTCCGTCGGAATGACAGCGGGATAGAGTTGTCACGCGACCCGACGGCAAAAAACTTAGGGGACGCTTTTCGCGTCCCCTCTGTTTTAGTTTGGTTGAAGGCTTTTAGTGTTTCTTCTTTGCGGCCTTCTTTGCTTTCTTTTTGGTTGCCATTTGATCTATTCTCCCTTTCCATTTTTCATGGACTTGAAATGCAACGGTCGTTTGTTGCAACTCATTGATGTATAGAGTCTATAAAAAGTGAAGTCAAGAAAAAAATGATGTTGGATGAGCATGTGATCCATACACCAAAGTCACTAGAAGAGCGCTCAAGTAGAAATTTCTTCGCGGGGAATCTGTTCATCGTCTCCGATAACAAGAATTCTCCTCAGACATTCGAGGAAGTTTGGCGCCCCAAGCTGGTTCCGCCCAACCTCTTATTTTCAAGAACAGATCAGCCGAGCGAGTGGCGAAGCCTCAACTGAATTCATCCTTTTTGTCGTTAGCACATCTATAATTGAAAAGTACGAAATAATCGCGCAGGAGCACTTAAATGGCTGCTTTCGACGATGTGGTAATCATCTCGGGCTGTCGCACGCCGGTGGGAAAATTTCAGGGAAGCCTTTCGGATTTGAGCGCCACGCAATTGGGAGCGATCTCACTTCGCGAAGCCGTGAAGCGCGCCGATCTCGATCCCAAGCAAGTCGATGAATGCATCATGGGAAATGTAATTTCCGCGGGACTTGGCCAGAACCCGGCGCGGCAGGCGGCAATCTTTGGCGGTCTCGCCCCCGAAGTAGGTGCCATGACCGTAAACAAGGTTTGCGGTTCCGGATTGAAGGCGGTCGCACTGGCGGCGCAGGCGATACAGACGGAGAACAGTTCGATCGTAGTCGCCGGTGGGATGGAATCGATGACCAACGCTCCCTATCTGCTGCCACAGGCGCGCAAAGGATATCGTCTGGGGAACGCACAGATCGTCGATTCCATGGTGAACGACGGGCTCTGGGACATCTACAACAACTACCACATGGGGGTCACGGGCGAGAATGTGGCGGAAAAATATGGCATTACTCGCGAGGAGCAAGATCAGTTCGCGGTGAACTCACACCGCAAGGCGGTGGCCGCCATTAAGGAGTGCCGCTTCAAAGCGCAGATCGTTCCGGTGGAACTGCCTTCGAAGAAAAAGGGTGAGGCGCCCGTGATCTTCGATAAGGACGAATCTCCTCGCGAAGATACTACGATCGAAGTCCTGCGATCGCTGAAGCCGGCATTCAAGAAAGACGGCACCGTGACTGCGGGCAACGCTCCCGGCGTGAACGATGGAGCTGCCGCTGTTGTGGTGACTAGCGCTACGCGCGCGAAAGAACTCGGCGCCAAGCCCATGGTGCGAATCGTGGCGCAAGCGACCAGCGGAGTCGAACCGAAGTGGGTGATGATGGCTCCCGTGGGTGCGGTTCGCAAGATTTGGGAGAAGACCGGTTGGAAGAATGAAGATGTGGATTTGTATGAGTTGAACGAGGCGTTCTCGGTGCAGGCGCTGGGTGTGATGCGCGAGCTTGGGCTTGATCCCAACAAAGTGAACGTCAACGGTGGAGCTGTTGCTATTGGGCATCCCATTGGGGCCAGCGGGGCGCGCGTGCTGGTCACGCTTATTTATGAGATGATCCGGCGCGATGTTCACCGGGGGATTGCAGCGCTTTGCCTGGGTGGTGGGAATGCTGTTGCGATGGCGGTCGAAAGATAGCTTACTTTTGGGCGGATTGCGAGGGGCCAATGTCCTCGCGACAGCCAGCAGGACGCCGACGCTACCAGGGATGGACACAATCACGAAGAAGAATGCCATACATCCGAACCGGTGATACCAAAGGTAATGTGGTGGCCGGTTATCCCAACTCACCAACACATACGACAGCCTCTCGGATGCTTACCTGGCCGCTGGGCAGAAAGATTTTGCGCTGCAAAACGCAAAGAAAGCGCTCGAACTTATTGCGAATGACAAGACGGACAGCGAACAGTTGCGAAATGCCATTCGAGACAGCGCCCAGCAGAAAGTCACGCAGATCGAAAAGCCTGGCGGCTATTGAGGGTTGCACAAGATAGCGGCACAAACTTCCCATTGTCATTTTCAAGTGGGGTCGGTTCGCACTTCGGATGGGGTCGCGGCCGCCGACGGCAGCGTTACCGTGAACACCGCACCACCTCCTGGCCCTGACGTCGCTTCGACGTTTCCGTTGTGTTCTCGCAGGATGGCTTTGCAGATGCTCAGGCCAAGGCCGGTGCCGCGGCCGGGGCGCTTGGTGGTGTAGAAGGGATCGAAGATGTTGGGCAGGATGTCTGGCGAGATCCCGGGGCCGTCATCTTGGAAAATCACAGCGACCGACTTTTCACTCTTCTCCATGCGAATGCGTAACGTGCCGCGATCGCGCACTTCGCGCATGGCTTGTTCCGAGTTCAAGATCAGGTTTAGAAATACCTGCATCAACTGATGGACGTCTCCGCTCACGGCAGGGACCGACGTCTCTTTCAGGAAATCTACCGTGATATTGCTCTTGCGCAAGGAATATGCGTGCAGATGCAGAGTCCTTTGTACCAGTTCGCCGAGGTCGATGGGGCTCTTGCCGGGGGCTGGGGGCCGGGAGAAATACATCAGGTTTTGCACAATCTCTGCGGCACGGCGAGCCTGCTGCTGCAGCGTGACCATTTGTTTCTTCACAGACTCGGGGGCTTCGCCCTCCTGCAATAAATCCGACATCCCCAGGATGGTGGTAAGCGGATTATTCAGTTCGTGGGCAAACCCACCGATCATCTGGCCCATGGCTGCGAGCCGTTCACTTTGGATGATCTGTTGTTCAAGTTTCTTCTCCACCGTGATGTCGCGTACCGAGACGATGACGCCGCTCAGTTTGTTTTCCGCATCGAACAGCGGGCTGGCGGAAGCTCGCATGGTGCGCCAGCTTCCATCGCGGTGACGGGCGTTGTAGTCACAGGAGCCAAACATCTTCCGGCCTTTAATCAGGTCGCGATATAGGCTAAACAACTCGGGCGAGTAATCTTGTTCTTCTTCAACTTTCTTTCCCAGCAGGTCTTCTGGTTTGTAGCCGCGAAGGTCGTGGATGCGAGAACTTACAAAGCTGTAGTGCCCGTTCAGATCGATGACCAGGATCAAGTCGGGAAAGCTTTCCAGAAGATACCGCTGAAACTCCTCCTGGCGGCGCAGCGCCTTTTCCATCTCGCGGCGCTGAGTTATGTCTACCAGCGTTCCCTGGTAGCGGACGATCTTTCCGGCCGCATCCCATACGGCGCGAGAGGTGTCAAGGAATATGCCAGGCGTGCCGTCCTTGCGACGCAATGTGATTTCCCGCGTGCGTACACCTCCCCGGTCATCAGCGGACCGCCCGAGAACCGGGCTTTGATTGGGATCCGAGTTCAACGCTCGGGAATCTAGAGAGAGCAGTTCTTCCTTGCTTTCATATCCCAGAACATAGACCAGCGCGACATTGCCATCGAGTAATTTACCTTCCGGCGTACTGAAGTAAACGCCTTCCTGCAAAGTTTCGAACAGTTCGGTAAATCGCCGCTCCTTTTCGCGTTCTTCGGTGACGTCACGGGCAAGGGCGCTTACGCCTACCACTTCGTCACCCTTTACGATCGCGCTGAGGGCGCAATCGAAATAGAGCACGCGGGAGCTTGCTTTCAGACGAACAGAAACCACACCGGACCAACGGCGTTTTTCGAGAAACCGGGCCAACCCGTGATCCACATCTTCACGTTTCGGCTCGTCTAGAAACTCCTCTCCCCGATGACCGATAATCTCGCCGTAAGGAATGCCGAGCAATTCGGTTACGCGCCGGTTTACGGTCTTGATCTTGCCATCTAAGGAAGTGGCAAAGGCGATGTCGTCGAAGGAATCGATAAGCTCTTTGAAACTGCGTTGCGAGCGGGCAATGAGTTCTCCGAGTTGATCGAGTTGCTCCGTGGTGGGTGCGGCGGCCCGCTCCTGAAAGCCGCGAACCAGCTCTTTTAATTCGGTGACCCGCTTTCTTCTTCCGTAAATGAAGCCCACAAATGCCATGGCCACACAGAACACGGCAATGGACAGGAGACCGAGATGATAAGGGAGATTTTGCAGCCGTTCCCAAGACTCTGCAGCTAATCCCGTGGCGAGGAGAACCACGAACAAAAGCGCGATCCGCCAGAGCCAAGCTTCTTCCTGCTCCAGGTTGGTTGGGGTTCCTGCGGGACGCGGCGGTTGTTTCTCTGGTTCCGACATAAGAAGTCACCCGCGGCCATCGGCGTTGTTCGCACGTCGATAGAGCCCGGGCCTAGGCGAATCCTAGTCCACGGGGCAGATGCAAACAACCGAAAGTGTGTTGGGTAATTTGGTTCACAGACAAAACGCTTAATCGTTGTTCGCTTGTCACACCTTCACCGTGACATCCGTCACCACTTAATCGAGAGCATGAGGCGTAGGGTGGAGTTTTAGGCTGACTTGTCGCTGGGTTTTCCGTCGTCACGACGGGTCTAAACACTTCTTTTGCCTGAAACGCAGGTCCAAGTTTCATAAAACGTTCCATGCTTTATAAAACACTTAGCGCCGCGGTTTTCGGCATCGATGCCAACATTATTGAGGTTGAGGTCGATGTGTCTGGAATTAAGACAATGGAAGATCACTTCCACACCGTCGGCCTGCCCGATGCTGCTGTGCGTGAGAGTCGGGATCGGGTGCGGGCGGCACTGAAGAACTGCGGGTATGACATTCCGCCCACCCATATCACGATCAATCTTGCCCCTGCGGATATTCGTAAGGAGGGTTCCGGATTCGACCTGCCCATGGCGCTGGGAATCCTGGGCGCTTATGGTGGGCTTAATAAGAAGGAGATGCCGGATTGCCTTTTCGTGGGAGAGCTGTCGCTCGATGGCGGGGTTCGCGGGGTTCGCGGTGCGCTTCCGATTGCTATTGAGGCGCGTGGTAGGAAGATTTCGCGGTTGGTGGTGCCTGAGCTTAACGCCAAGGAAGCGGCCATGGTCGGCGGAGTGGAAATCTATCCGGTCAAGTCGCTGCTCGATGTGATCCGCTTCGTGAATACGGGCAACGGAATCGTGCCGCTCAAAGTGGACAGCGAAACCTTGCTCAGCGAGGCGCAGCAATTTCTGGTGGATTTTAAGGACGTACGTGGCCAGCATTCCGCCAAACGTGCTCTGGAGGTTGCGTGCGCAGGCGGGCACAACATCCTGATGATCGGTCCTCCGGGCTCTGGCAAGACTATGTTAGCTAAACGAATGCCCACGATTCTGCCGCCTTTCACATTTGAAGAGGCTCTCGAGACCACAAAGATTCACAGTGTTGCGGGGGTGCTAGACCCCGGCGCGGGATTGGTGGGTGTGCGCCCTTTTCGCTCGCCGCATCATACGATCTCCGATGCGGGATTAATAGGCGGCGGCGCAGTGCCCCGTCCCGGCGAGGTCTCGCTGGCGCACAACGGTGTTTTGTTTCTGGACGAGTTGCCTGAGTTCCCACGCAATGTGCTCGAGGTCATGCGCCAGCCCCTTGAGGACGGAACCGTTTGCATCGCTCGTGCTTCCATGTCGCTAACCTTTCCCGCGCGCTTCATGCTGGCCGCGGCTATGAATCCCTGTCCTTGCGGTTACTTCAATGATCGTTCGCGCGAGTGCCATTGCACGCCGCTGGTCATTCAGCGTTACATGTCCAAAATTTCGGGACCATTGCTTGACCGGATCGATATCCATATCGACGTGCCCGCAGTGAATTATAAGGAGATGCGCTCGGGCGCCGAACCGGAAAGCTCGGCCAAGATTCGCGAACGGGTGATGCGAGCCCGCGGGGCGCAGTTAGAGAGATTCGCGTCATCGCCGCGAGAAAAGCTCTATTGCAACGCCCAGATGGGCCCTCGGCACATCCGCGCTTTCTGTGAACTCTCCTCTGACTGCGAGCGGTTGCTGGAGCGGGCGATGGCGCAGCAAGGTCTGACCGCCCGTGCGCATGATCGCATTCTCAAAGTCGCCAGAACCATTGCCGACTTGGAAGGAGGGAAGGCAATCGAGCCCAAGCATATCGCCGAAGCGATTCAGTACCGGACGCTGGATCGGACATTCTGGGCTTGAGTTGAATCGGAGATTCTGGACTTGAGATTGTAAAAAATTGTATGGAAATGGACGCTTGTTCGTCCCAAGCCGAGGGCAAGTTGCCCAATTCAGCATTGATCTAAGTTACTTTTTATCAATAGATTACTGCCACGTTGCGGAAGGCAATCAACAGGAAATGCGAGCTGACCGACAGGCATTCTTGGGGACAAGATAGAACGGTATTGCAAGAAACACTTGACGTCCCGTTCATTCTAACGTAGGGTGAAAAGTTCCGAAGGCTTACGTATTCAGTTTGGTCTGACGAATCTCCGCTGGCAACCGGACATAATCCTATAAACCGAGAAACTTTCGGGCCAGACGGAGCATCTATACCAGTAACCAGAGATTTCCCGTACAACCCATCTGAATTGAGTAACTTAGGTATTTCTGGTCGGGTTTCGTCTTGCCAGAAATGGGGCGTTGCGGGCAGTTTGCTCGGGTTAGGAGAGTGACTTATTATGCGGTCTGATCGCGTTTTTGACGCTTTACATACTTTGCGGAACCGTTATATGCTTTGCCAGCTTGCATCGAAGGCTACCCGAAAGTTTCACAAGCCCAACACCAGAATCCAGGAAACCATGAACGAGGTTCTGGATAAAATTGCAAGCTCGGAACGGCAGACGGTTCTGTCGGAACCTGAAAATTTTGCCGAGGCACAACGGCGGGCTGCTTAACCAGCCCCGCCGCCTGCCCCGCGATTGACCAGTCTTTTCTGAGTAACCCCCCTTTTGAAAATCCCTTCGCAGGTGAACTAGATAATGACCATCGCAGAGTTAAAAGAGAAAAATATTACAGAGCTGACCAAGATCGCCCGATCCTTGGATCTGCCCGGCGCCAGCGGACTGCGCAAGCAAGACCTGATCTTCAAAATTCTTCAGGCCCAGAGCGAAAAAGAAGGCCACATTTTTGCCGAGGGCGTGCTGGAAATCCTGCCCGACGGCTATGGCTTCCTGCGCTCGCCCGACTATAACTATTTACCCGGGCCTGACGACATCTATGTTTCGCCGTCGCAAATCCGCAAGTTTGACCTTAAGACCGGCGACACCATCAGCGGACAAGTTCGTCCCCCGCACGAGGGCGAGAAGTATTTTGCGCTGGTCAAGATTGAGGCCGTCAACTTCGAGTCGCCGGACGAAGCGCGCAACAAGATTCTTTTTGACAATCTGACGCCGCTCTATCCGCAGGAACGGATCAAGCTCGAAACTACTCGCGAGAACGTCAGCGCCCGGGTCATGGATTTACTCACACCCCTCGGTAAGGGACAGCGCGGCCTGATCGTTTCGCCGCCTCGCGCCGGCAAGACCATGCTGCTGCAAAACGTCGCCAACTCCATCACGACCAACCATCCCGAAGTAGTTCTGATGGTGCTGCTGATCGATGAGCGTCCGGAAGAAGTCACCGACATGCAGCGCTCGGTGAAGGGTGAAGTGATTTCCTCGACCTTCGACGAACCCGCCGCCCGCCACGTGCAAGTCGCGGAAATGGTGATCGAGAAGGCTAAGCGGCTTGTTGAGCACAAGCGCGACGTAGTGATTCTGCTCGATTCCATCACGCGCCTGGCCCGCGCTTACAATACGATTGTCCCGCCCAGCGGTAAAGTACTTTCTGGCGGCGTCGACTCGAATGCGTTGCAGCGTCCAAAGCGCTTCTTCGGCGCAGCCCGCAATATTGAAGAAGGCGGGTCACTGACCATTATTGCGACGGCCTTGATCGACACGGGCTCCCGCATGGACGACGTGATCTTCGAAGAATTCAAAGGTACCGGCAATTCCGAAATCATCCTTGACCGCAAACTGGTGGATAAGCGCACCTTCCCGGCCATCGATATCCAGCGCTCCGGCACGCGTAAGGAAGAGCTGCTGATCCCGAAAGAAGACTTGACCCGCATTTGGGTGCTGCGCCGGGTGCTGAATCCGTTATCACCGGTGGAAGCCATGGAACTGCTCATCGACAAGCTGAACAAAGCCAAGTCGAATGGCGAGTTCCTGGCGAATATGAGCTCGCTGTAGTTGCACTATGTGGGGCGGGCGCCCGCGCCCGCCTGACTGCTCGTACGCCAACGTTGACCCTCCCCCAAAAAGCCCCTCAATTCGTTTGCGGAATCGGCTTTCATCAACCCTCTGGGAGTTGGTGCCCGAATTCACGGAACTCGTATAATTTCCTTTTCCGGTGTTGACGAGGTTATTGTGCGACTCAAGCCCTTCGTGCCGACTCTCTTTCTTCTACTGATTACTCCCCTGTCATTGGTGCCGTCACTAAGTCAGAATTCCGGTCAAAATCCGGGCCTGGGCTCCGGACCCGGCCTCACTCGCGATGAGCACGAAAATGAGGAGCACGCCAAGATGGAAAGAGATATGGCGAAGAAGGCGAACCAGGAACGTCAGGCTCAACTACAGCGCGACACTGACCACCTGCTCAAACTTGCCAACGAACTCAAGCAATACGTAGATAAGACTAATGAACATACGCTGTCACTTGACGTGGTCAAGAAGGCAGAAGAGATCGAAAAACTGGCGCACAGCGTGAAAGAAAAGATGAAAGCGAACTGACTGGTCACACGCGTGTAGGGCGGACACTCCTGTCCGCCGCCTTTGATGTCAGGCATTGAGTTCCTACATTTTGAAAAGCAAGGTCAAAAAAGCGGACAAGAGTGTCCGCTCTACGCGAGCCGTTACTCAGCGCTATAATTGCAACTCGGTATCAATAATGAGGACTTGATATGCCCCTTCCACAAACTGAAGTTCCAGGACGCTTGCAAGCCGAACTCATGTCGCGTGGCCTGCGCATGACTCGGCAACGACGCACCATTCTCAGCGTAGTCGAAACTGCCAAACAGCATCTCGATGCCAGCCAGATCTTGCGGCACGCGCAGCGGCTTGATTCGCACATCGACCGCGTAACCGTCTACCGTACCCTGGGCTTGCTTAAGAGGCACGGTTTGGTGGATGAGTTGGATCTCATGCACATGCAAGGGGAAAAGCATTACTATGAGCGTCGCCCGCAGCGCGACCACATCCACATGGCTTGCCTGCGATGCGGCAAGATCACGGAATTTGAGAGTGATCTGTTCGAGCGTCTCAAGGGGCAAATCCAGCGCGAATGCCAGTTCCGAATCGTCGTGAGCCGGCTCGAAGTGGGAGGGTATTGCGCGAAGTGCCGTACGGCTTCACTAGCCTGAGAATTTTTACTCGTTGCAACTGGTTGCAACAATCCTGAAACAGAAAATCAACCAAAAACTTGACTGGAGACTCCAGGCACTCCTACGATTACGTCTGTTTCGTAAATGCAACTCGGTTGCAAATAAATGAGGCGAACCATAAGGTGTTTTGTGTGTCTGTTTGCGCTACCCGCTGTACTGTCCTGCCTCGCCCAGGAGAGCCCCTATTTCGTCACCTACGACCATCACATGGAGGAACCCGGCAACCTGGAGCTTGAAGTATCAAGTACAACCGATATCCCACGCTCCGGGCAGAAGTACTATTTCGCCCCGTGGACCGAATTTGAATACGGCGTAACTGCCAGATGGACTGCGGAACTCTATCTCGAAGGACAATCCACGTGGGACGACAGCACAATCTTCACCGGCTGGAGACTCGAAAACCGTTTTCGGCCCTTGAAACGCGAGCATTGGGTCAATCCTGTTCTGTATCTGGAATGTGAAAACATCAATGAGGCCGACCGCATCCAAAAAGAACTGGAAGGCGCAGCGCCGGATGTCAGTTCACCCAATTCGGTGCTGCGTGCCATCAAGGATCACGAACTGGAGACCAAACTGATTCTTTCCAGCGATGTTCACGATTGGAACCTGGCCGGCAACTTCATTGTGGCTAAAAACCTTTCACGCGGTGAAGGCTTCGAATTCGGATATTCGCTCGGATTTTCGCGTCCACTCGCAACCATGGCCTCAGGATCAAACTGCCGCTTGTGTCGGGAGAACTTTTCCGCCGGCATGGAAATCTATGGGGGACTGGGCAGCACGCTCGGCTTTGGTCTGAAAGACACCGCTCAATACGCAGCGCCTGTCTTTGCCTGGCTGATCAGCGACAACGCAACCCTTCGTTTTTCTACGGGTGTCGGTTTGACCCACCAGAGCAGTCCGGTGCTTTTCCGTTTCGGTTACAGTTATGAAATTCAAGGAATCGGCAGCAGGCTGTCACATCTTTTCGAAGGCAAGCCATGAGCCGCCTGGGAATTGTGGGACTCACAATCGCATTTGGTTTGCTCGCCGCCGCCCAAAACCCTAGCTACCAGTCTGATCCGGACTGGCGTCCACCTGCCGAAGCTGCGAACAAAACCAATCCGCTCGTCGGAAGATCCCAAGCTGTCGCTGGAGGAAAAAAGCTTTTCCTGAGAAACTGCGCCGAATGCCACAACAAGGATGGCAGCGGCATTGTCAAGAAACATTCGGCTGACTTCCAACTCCCGATGGTGCAGCAGCAGAGTGATGGCGCACTGTTCTGGAGAATCACCAATGGAAACCCAGATCACGGTATGCCTTCGTTCAGTAAACTCCCGGAACTGGAACGGTGGCAACTGGTGCTTTTCCTGCGCACGTTCAAGCCACCAGATAGCCGCCCGGGGCCGTAAGCGCGCTGATCTGATCATTCGGCTGCGGTTCGAAACTACGGGGTGGCGCACGCGGACATAGTTGATTACGAATGTGCTTGCGTGCAGTCTACGCCAAGCGCCACCCCTGTCCGGCACGCAGTGTTTCCAATGCGTTGCGCGGTATAATGCGCATGCTCGCCGGTATATCTCGGTGTTGTCCGCCGCAACTTTCCCTTTGTGGGTCGCTTGAGGAGGAAACATTGTCACACGATCTCGATCACCAGGACCAGCAGAGCCATCCTCAACGCCAGCATCACTATTGCGGCAACCTCTTCGGATGCGGTGAGGAGCAGGGCATCGGCGTGCTCCGCGAAGACATCAAGGATGCCGCATTCTCCAAGCGGTCCGCAGATCGCCTCCTGCGCATGGACGAAATAAATCAGGCGCAGCTCGACGGCTATCTGAGCGCCCGCGGCGTCTCACGCCGTCGATTGTTGCGCGCCAGCAGCTTCATCGGTGCATTGGCAGGCGTCGGGCCATGGTTCAGCAAACTTACGCGTGCGGCGGATGCCCTGCAGGGTACTGCGGCCGCGAAGAACGACGATCAGGGCCATGTACATGTGGTCGAGAGCAGTAGTCAAACCGTGCATCTTGGAGTCTACGACACCACGCTCGATCCCATCCTCAAAATCGATTCTGGCGACATCATCAGCTATCCCAACACATGGTCGCACTTCTTAAATCAGATGCAACCGGGTGTTCCCGTCGAGGCTCTGGCGAAGCTTCGCGTCAGCAATCCGGGACATGGGCCGCACTCCATCATCGGTCCCATTTACGTCAACCATGCCGAACCCGGCGACGTGCTGGAGGTACGCTACAAGCGTATTCGTCCCTTCGATTGGGGCGCCGTTTTCAATAACCCCGGATCGCTTGGGACCGGTTTGCTGGCGCAGGATTTTCCCGAAGGTCAGGTGAAATATCTGAAGCTCGACGTTTCCAACATGACGGCGGAATTCAACCGCGATATTCATGTGCCTCTCAAGCCCTTTCAAGGGACGCTGGGCGTGGCTCCGCCCGACGGCTTCTATCCGCCTCTGAGTCCGGGTGTGACCAGTTCCGTTCCGCCGGGCCCGCATGCAGGCAATACCGATTTGAGCGAAATGATCGAGGGTTCGACCATGTTCATTCCCGTGTGGAAGCCCGGAGCGCTGATCTACACCGGCGATTCCCATGCCCTGCAGGGGGATGGAGAAATCAACCTTTCCGCGCTGGAAACGCGCATGCGGGAGTTGCGCATTGAAGTTGTGCTCCACAAACAGAAGAATTTTGCCTGGCCAGTGGCTGAGACTCCGACTCACTGGATCGTGCTCGGTCTGGACAAGGACCTCAATGTGGCCATGACTCTAGCCGCACGCAATGTTATAGAGTTTCTGGCGACGCGCGCCAATCTCACCAGGCTCGACGCCTACGCTTTGTGCAGCATCGCTGTCAGTTTCCGGGTGACGCAGGTGGTGGACATCGTGCGCGGAATTCACGCCATGATCCCCAAAAACGTTTTCGCAGCCGGCCTTCGCGAGAAGATTGCCGTCGTTTAGTTCGTCTAGGCGGTTCACCTTCACCTGGCAGGCTGGTAGTACAGCGCGAGTATGAATATCGTTCCCACCAACGTCGCAATGCCGAAAGTAAGAACCAGCCATTGCCAGGTCCCGAGCGGCAGTTTTCTCGCGCGCCGCCTGCGAATTACTGATGCGTTCTGCCTTCTCCTATACACGCCCAGTACTTGTCGAATGAACGAACCCATCACTGTTAGATTCCCGTGGTCTCGTACGTCAGGATTGCCAGGCTCAAGCGATAGTCATAGCCAGCTTGTGCGTTTGTAATTTCGGCCTGCGTTTGCTGAAGCTGCGCCTGGCTGAGCTCAACAATTGAGCCTAGCCCCAGGTTGTAACGGGATTGAGCAAGGCTTAGCGCCAGATTGGCCTGCTGTAACAATTGCTGCGTGACTGCCAGCCGCTGGTAGGCTGTGTTCGCATTGAGCCAGCTAGTGCGAACATCGCGGGCGATGAGGTTGCGCATGTCCAGCAGCCGTTCCTGGGTTGCTTGTGCGCGGAGATTCGCCTCGCGGGATCTCGCCGTATACAGGAAGCCGTTGAAAAGGGGAATCTCGATGTTTGCGCCGACGGCGCCATAGGTATTGTTCAGCGCGCTGGGGCTTGGAGCCACCGCCGCATTTCCTACGGGCGTATCTCCAACTGCGCCAAGCGCACGAATGCTCGGAAAGAGTAAATCTCGTTCTGCGGTTTGAAATTTCCTGGCGGATTGGTACTGAAACTGGAGCGAAAGAATTTCCGGTCGAGCGGAAAAAGCTTGCGAAATTAGATCATTTACATTACCCGGCGGCGGACTTACTGAGTTCGCTTCCTCGACAAGCTGAAAGTCCTGCAAGCTCGGGAAACCGAGGACCATGGACAGCGTAGCGAACGCGGCGTTCTCGTTGTTTTGCGCATCCAGCAGCAGAAGCTGGGCTTGCGCCAGGTTGACGCTTGCAAAGCTGAAATCCAGTTCGGATTTCAGCTTGCTCTTGAAAAGCGCCTCGACCTGGTTGGAAACGGTCTGGCGTTCATTCACCGTCTGTTGCGCGACCGTCAGTACGGCGTGAGCTTGCAATGCATTGTAAAACGCCTTGTTCACAGCCAGCAGGATCTGTTCCTTGGTTGCGATGGCATTCTGGTTCTCGGCCTTGGCGGCATAGTTGGAGCTGGAGATCAGATTCGTAGTGCGTCCAAAGTCGGTAATGAGCTGCGTGACCACGACGCCGGCAGCGGCACGTTCGTAGATGATCGAGTTATTCAGAGTGCCCGCAGTAATGCGGCTGCCGGACTGCGCATCCACCCCAGTAAGGTTCCCCGTGGCCGTGGGCCACAAATTCGACCTCACTTCGCGGGTGACTTGCTCAGAAGCAAGGGCGAGCAACCGAGCCACAGAGATCTGCGGATTGTTTTTTATCGCGAATGCTTCTGCTTGTTGCAGGGTCAGAGAGGTTGGCATGCCAGGGCTCTGGGGAACTGACGATGGCTGCGCATTCGCCGGGGGGCCACTTTGCGCCGGCCCGGTTTGCGGCACCGGGGCGGCCGGTAGACTGTGCGCTGTCTGCACATTGATGGACACTTGGGCGAAACTAAACCAGTGCAAGGCCAGCAACAGCGCGATCGGGATAATGTATTTATACTTTCGCTTCATGGATTCGTCGTTCTTTCATTCTGCAGGCTCCACAGGCAATGCCTCTGCCGTCTTGCGTCGGCCGTAAACCAGCAAGTACGCCGCGGGTACGATGAATATGGTCAAGAGAACCGACGAGGTAAGTCCTCCGATAATCGCGCGAGCCATGGGCGTGTACTGTTCAGCTCCAGTGCCTAATTTCAGCGCCATGGGAATCATGCCGATGATGGTGGCCAGCGAAGTCATTAAAATTGGCCGCAGCCGCACGCGGCACGCGGTAATGACCGCGTCCTCAGCTGACAAGCCTTGCCGTTCGAGATTGTGAGCAAAATCAACAATCAGAATGCTGTTGGAGTCCGCAATGCCCACCAGCATCAGCACTCCCATGAGCGACATAACATTCAATGTGCTGTGCGTGAGTGGAAGGATGAGCAGCACACCGACAAATCCCATCGGGATCGCAAGCATGATCAGAAACGGATCGACGAAAGACTTAAATTGCGCCGTGAGAATCAGAAATAGCAGCAAGAATGAAATCAGAAAGCCGAGTGCGAAACTCTTGAATGAGGCCTCCATCCCTTGCACCATTCCCCGCAGGTTCACTCGTACGTTGCCAGGAATGGTGGCTTTCGCCAAAATGTCGCGGATGGAGCTGGTGACGCGGCCCAAGTCTTCTCCCGTGGGGGTTACGTAAACGTCCATGGAACGCTGAATCTGATAGTGGTCAACCTCGGTTGGAGTCTGAACTTGTTTCACATTCACAACATTATTGAGCACCGTAATAGGTCTGCCTTGCCCACCGCAAGCCCAGGCGGGCGGAGCGCCACCAGGCCGGGCTGGGGCTGTCGGGCCGCAGCTCATTCCCCCTGCATCGCCGGGATCACGCAAGGGAATCTGTCCAAAATCAGCCATATCGTGAATTGCGGATTGACCGTGCTCGAAGAACTGCACCGTCAGGTAATAATCGTTGCCACTCGCCCGATCAACCCAGTAATTGGGAGCGATCATGTAGTTGGAATTGAGCGCAGTGATGACGTTGTCCACTACGTCTTTTTGGGTAAGGCCCAGCTCTCCCGCGTGCACCCGGTCAACATCGAGCCGGAGCGTGGGGTAATTCATGTCCTGAGGAATGTAAACCTGGCCCACTCCATGCACTTTTCGTATTTGCGTGGCCAGGTTCTGTGCGATGCCATAAATTTGCGTTAGATCAGGGCTGCTCACTTGTACGTCAATCGGGGCGGGCATGCCGGCATTCAAAATGGCATCCACCATCGAGCCACTGGAGAAGAACGTCCGAATGTCCGGAAACTGTTTCCCCATCCGGTTTTGAACCTGGTCCATGTAGTCGAAACTGCTTAGCCGGTGCGGCTCGTTCAACTGCACCTGCACCGTCGCGGTATAGGCACCAGCGTTGGTGGTGTACAACGCGGAGAAATCCGGCACTACGCCAATGTTGGAAACGATCAGCTTCAGGTCCTTCGGTTCCACGGTATGGCGGATCAAGTCTTCCACCTTGGAAATGTATTGATCCGTCACTTCGATGCGGGTACCGGTCGGGACTTTTAAGTTGATCGTGAACTGGCCGGCATCAGTCTTGGGAAACAACGCCAACCCAAGCAGTGGATAAATTGCCAGGCTGATTAGGAACACACCACTCAGCGCCAGCACTGTCAACCCCGGGCGTACCAGCGCCCGCCTCACCCAGTGTTCGTAATAGTCCAGGATCTTGTTGAACATGCGGTTGAAACGCGCATTGAACCTGTCCATCCATGACTGGCTCACAGGCGTTTCCCGCTCAATCTCATATCCTTTATGTTCATGCTCGGCGGCGTGAGGCACGGCCTTCAGGAATCGGGAGCAGAACAAAGGAATCACGGTCATGGCTACGACGAATGAAGCTAGCAGCGAAAGGCAGAACGCCAACGCTAGCGCCGAAAAAAGAAACTTCGATACGCCGTAAAGAAAAATCACTGGAAAGAAATCGACCACGTCCACGAGCGTAGCAGCCAGCACCGCCAGGTTCACTTCAGCGCCGCCAACTTCGGCGGCAACCATCGGCACGGCTCCCATCTCCAGGTGCCGGTAAATATTCTCCAACGAAATAACGGAGTTATCGATGACGCGCGAAAAAGCCAGCGCCATTCCGCCCAGGATCATGGTGTTGATCGTGCCGCCCATTAAAGCCAGTACGACGAATGCGGCCAGCGCAGAGAGAGGAATGGAAAGGAGCACGGCCGAGGTAGCTCGAAAGCTTCCCAGAAAAATCAGGATCATCAGACTGGTAAGAATCAGCCCCAGAAATCCCTCGTGTAGCACGGTGTGGATCGCTTCCTTCACATACACCGACTGGTCAAACACAATATCCGTGACCATCTGCTTGGGAATGTCGTAAAGATGCCTGGTCAGTGCGCGCAGGCCGTCTACGACCGCGATCGTGTTGGTGTCGCCACCTTGCTTCATCACCGGGATGTACACAGATTTCTGTCCATCGATCCGGACGATGTTGGTTTGAATCTGGTGCGCGTCTTCCGCTTTCCCAACATCGTTCACCGTGACCCAGGAGTGTCCTTTGACCTTGAGCGGGAGCTTGCCCAACTGGTCCATGTCGTCGACTAGGCTGTTGGAATAAACGAAGTAATCGTAGGGGCCCATCTTTACGTCGCCCGCAGGCAGGATGAGGTTCGAATCGTTGACCGCTCCCACCACGTCCATCGGGCTTAATTGCCGCGACAGCAACTTGTAGGGATCGACATAGACCATGATCTGGCGATAGGTTCCGCCGAACACACCCGGAATCTCCGCCCCCGGCACGGTCGCGATCTGGTTGCGGATCTGAAACTGCCCATAATCGTGGAGCTGAGTTTCGTTAAGACCCTCTCCTTTCACCGTGACCAACGCCACCGGCAAGCTGGAAGCATCGAATTTCAGCACGACCGGTGGCAGCGTTCCGGGCGGCAGGCGCTTCAAGTCTGCGAGTGCTAAGTTGGACAGCTCAGTCACATCGGCATCCGGACTTGTCCCCGGCTGGAAGTACACCCGGATGATGCTCACACCCAGCAGCGACCGGGACTCCATGTGATCGACGCCCGCAGCCAGGGTAAAGAAACGTTCCAAAGGGTCCGTGATATCGGTCTCGATGTCGGCCGGCGGCATACCTGAATAAAAAGTAGCCACCACCACTTCCGGCAAATTGATGGGAGGAAACAAATCCACCGGCATGCGCGAGATGCTGGTCACCCCAATGACCAGGAGCACCAGGCAGATGACGATGATGAAGTACGGATTGCGAATTGAAAATCCTGGCATAAACCTTTATCCAATAGCTGCTACTGCGCGTTCTGCTCCTGGTACTGCATCACGGACATGAGTTGCGGATGAACCTTTTGACCGGGTTTTAGTCCGCTACGATCGCTCACCACAACCTGTTCTCCTTCGTTCAATCCGGAAATGATTTCCGCGTCCGTGATCGTCTGCAATCCGACCTGCACCGCGCGGTCCTCCAGGGCTCCATCGGGATTCACCACAAAAACAGTGGTTTTATTGCCCTCGTGCGTCAAAGCCTGCAAGGGCACGGTAGGAACGTTTTCTTTTTGATCAAGCTCCACTCTGGCTTCAGCGTAGAGTCCGGGCATCAACACCCGCTGCGGATTCGGGACATCGACTTCGGTGTGCATAGTGCGAGTGTCGGCCCTCACATCCACGGAGAAGCGGGCAACTTTGCCGGGAAAAGTCCGGTTCAGGGAAGGCACATGAACGTCCACGTGATCGCCAACACGGATATAGCGAACGTAAGATTCCGGAACCGGAATGACCAAGCGAAACAGATCGTCCTGCGACAACCGCACGATCGGCATTGCTTGCGTGCTCGAATTCGTGCCCGCTTGAACTAGGGTGCCCAGGTTTGCGTAGCGTTCCGTCACTACTCCCGGGAAGGGCGCTGTGATTTTGGAATAGTCGTAGAGTGTCTGATCGTGAGCGAGTTTGGCCCTGGCCGCTGCCATCTGACTCTGCGCCGCTTCCAGCGCCGCTTTTCCGGCGTCCACTTGTGAGGCCGCGGCAAGGTCCTTGCCCTGCGCGTCGTCCACTTCCTGTTGCGCGACAATGCCGGGTTGAGTCTGGAAAACCCCGTTCAATCGGGTGTATTGAAGGTGCAGAGCGTTGTACTGCGCATCGTAGCGTTTCAGTTCGTTATCTGCGCGGCTGACCTGATTCATCGCGTTCTTGATTTCGGCCTGATCCTGCTGCAGTTGCGCCTGCAGCTCTGGAATCTCCAGGGTGGCGATAACCTGACCGGTCTTCACATGGGTCCCGTAGTCCACGCTCAATTTCTGTACGTAGCCTGATTCCTTGGCATAGACATCAATCTCCTGAAAAGGCACCAACTCGGAAGACAAAGTGATTTGCCGGCTCAAAGTTTTTTTCACCACATGGGTCACCCCCACAGTCACTACCTGTTCCGCATTCGCCTCGACCTTCCCGTTGCGTCCGCCGCCGCAAGAGGACAGCGCGAGCGGCAGCATGGTGGCAAGCCCGAGCACGGCGTAACTGAAAACGTGAGATTTATCTGCCAGCCTGCAATTTGCCAATGTAGACGCGGGCGTCCTCGCCCGTGTTCCCACCCAGTTGAAATTCATACTCAATCAGAGTCTCCCTAAATCAATCCTTGAGTACCTGCCGTAACTTATCCACTGAAAATTGCTCGGAGCGACAAAAGTCGATGACTCTTTGCTCCGCTTGCTGCAATCTGGCTGCGGCCATCGGAATTTCTGATGTAATCTCTTTGGGAACGGTCAGCAGTCCGTGGCGGTCCCCATGCAAGAGGTCGCCTTGGTGCACCTCCAGGCCGCCTACCTTAACCTTCGACCCAAACTCGAAGATATGGGCGTAGGCATGCGACACCGCCACATTTCCCGCAAACAAGTGCAATCCCTGGTCCTTCACGCGCGGCAGTTCCCTTACCGCGCCATCGGTCACATAGCCCACGCAACCCAGCGCTTTGAGGATCGCAGCGTGCATATCCCCGAGGAAAGCTCCCAGACCTGGGGGCTTGTCCAAATCCTCGAGCACCACAATTCGCGGCGCAGGTACTTGCAAAATACTGTTCCACCAGTCCGTCCGATCCAAATAAATTCGCCCCGCGATGGGAGGCTCGCCGCTACGCAGTTGGGCAGTGGCGGCGTAACCAACCATGGGTGGAAAGTCTTCAAACATGCAGCGTATACGCGCGTCGGCGAAACCGGCGTTCCGCAGCCTTACCTGAAAGGTCTCGATTGCGTTCGAAACCGTGCAGGTGTCTAACTGCCGCAGAGCATCAAGCTCTTCGACGGGTATAGGCTCGAGGGACATGCGAATCCTCTCCACAAGATGTCAAATGACACTACCCGGTTGCGGGTCAATCGCGTCGGTCTAAAGCGCTTTCCGTACAGCCAAAAGCCTGCCAAAGACGGAACTTGAACCGGCTCAACCAGTACAGAATGACGCAGCGCGAAACAATTAAGAATTAATTAAAGGAAGAGTACCGAGGGACGGAGGGGGTCTGTTGTAAAGGCTGTCGGTGAAAACGTGTTTTGGAAGCAAAGGACCAGCGGGAGCCACCCGGGTTTCGATTGTGGCCGGAGAGACGAAGCTGAAACTCGCACGTGGCGCCACCCACCGAACCGCATCTCTATCGAGATGCTGTCGTTTGGGATCGACAGATCGCCGGTCGATAGACTTAGCGACATGAGACTGAGAAGTGGACGGAGCCCAAAAACGAGTCGCGACAGTAAGGGTCAACGAACAAATGGCAATGACAATTACCATTCCACGCCATCCGCGCCCACCAACCTCGCGATGTCTCATTGTTGATAATTGCATAAAGCCGTCGCCGCAGGCTTTTCTCCGACAAATTATACAACACCTGCGGTGGCCCCGGACATAACCTCGGTACTGTATGCACTCAAAATGCCGGCACTGCGGAAGCTTCATCTACGCCTGCGGCGAGGCCACAATTGTTCGAATGTCGGTGTTATGACGCTGCCCATAGCCTCTCGGGATGGCAAGGGAACCCTTTACTACTAAAGGACGAGGCGACTAATACCAATTGATTGCACGACGATGAAACGTTCAGCAATTCCAACTCATCCAACAGCGACATGGACGATCTGTTTGTGCAACCAATCAGCGTGATCGTCGGGAGGGAAGACTTGAAAATCCGTGGCTGCTCGTATCTTCTTAGCGTGACCTTATATGTGACTGCATGTTTCTTTTCATCTACCCTAGCAGCCCAAGACGCACATTTTCACAATGCGCCCTCGTCCAGTTCGCAACTATCGAATCCGTACGCCGGGCAGCGGGCAGCCGTCCTGGCGGGATCCAAACTGTACACTACGGACTGCGGTTCCTGCCACGGAATCAATGGACGCGGAACCGGAAACGTTCCCCCGCTCGCGAAAGGGCCTACGCAATCAGCGCCCGACGGAGAGGTCTTTTGGTTTATTACCACCGGATCTGTAAACAACGGTATGCCGTCGTGGGCCAGTATGCCTGAGCAGCAACGCTGGCAGATTGTCGCTTATCTAAAATCCCTCAAGAATTCCCCGAGCGCCCAGACCCAGGTTGCCTCTGCTAGCGTGAAGCCGGTCAAAACAAATGCTCCACCGCCGCAACCACCCTATACGGACTTTCGCTTTGAGCAGCCAGGAGAAGTTCGCAAGATCACCGTGCAAGGCCTTCCGGCGCCATATGTAACTGACTCAGCGAACAATGGACCTCAATTGGTTGACCGTCCCCGCGGTGCGTGGCCAAAAGCTCCTGCTGGATTCAAGGTGCAGCAGTACGCAACCGAACTGGATGATCCCAGGCTGATCCGGACGGCTCCCAACGGCGACATTTTCCTGGCGGAAAGCAGCAGCGGGAAAATCAGAGTGTTCCGCGGAATCACCGCCGAAGGTAAACCGCGGCAGGTATACATTTATGCCACCCGACTCAACCAGCCTTATGGCATCGCTTTCTATCCTCCAGGAGACAGCCCTCAATGGATATACGTGGGAAATACCGACTCCGTCGTCCGATTTGCATATAAGAATGGGGACTTGAGAGCAAGGGGGCCAGCACAGCACATTGTTGACCTGCCTCACGGCGAAGGACACTGGACCCGCGACGTGCAGTTCACGCCCGACGGCAAGAAGATGTTTGTCGCAGTCGGGTCGGCCTCGAATGTGGACGATCCCGACACCACGCCCGACGAAAAGAATCGAGCCGACATTCTGGAGTTCAATCCTGACGGTTCAGGGATGCAAGTGTACGCGTACGGAATCCGCAATGCCGGAGGCGGGTTGGCGATCCAGCCCAACACGGGCGAATTGTGGTGCTCGGTCAACGAGCGTGACGGCTTGGGAGACAATCTCGTGCCCGACTACATCACGCATGTCACTCAAGGAGGCTTCTATGGCTGGCCGTGGTGGTACGTCGGCAGCCATCAGGATCCGCGACACGAGGGGAAACATCCGGAGTTGCGAGATAAGGCCATCGTTCCCGACGTATTGTTGCAGCCGCACAATGCTTCGCTCGAGATAACGTTCTATCAGGGCCCGCAATTCCCGGCTGAATATCAGGGAGATATTTTCGCGTCCGAGCATGGTTCGTGGAACCGATCGGTGCGCACTGGATATGAAGTAATTCGCGTTCCTCTGCACCAGACCAGCCAAGCCAGCGGCGAGTATGAGGATTTTGTGACCGGGTTTGTGGTCGACAATGGACACGTCTGGGGAAGGCCGGTCGGCGTAACCGTGGCGCAGGACGGATCGCTGTTGGTAAGCGACGACGGCTCAAACTCCATCTGGCGTATCAGCTACACGGGCGCAGACAGTCAGCAAAGCGTGCACGAGCGAAATCATGCTACGCAGGATACGAAGAGCGCTTCTGAATAGAAAGACCGCGATTACCTTTCTCAGCACCCTCACGGCTGTGGGGTTGTGCGCTTTTCAATTCGGAGATCGGAATGGGTTGAACAGTATGCCGTTCGCGCAAGTTCAGCCGTTGGTCTCGAACCTGGTTAGAGCGCAACGAATGGCCAAGCAAGGGAACATCGAACTTCACGTTGGACAGCCAGTGCCGGGAGAGCCTGTAACCCTCCGAGGTGAGTTCACGGACGCAAGTTGTTACCTTGGCAATCACATCCACGGTTACGATCATGCGTTCTGTGCGAAGTTCTGCGCCGCTGCTGGCAGTCCTTTGATATTTGTTTCGGATCAAGGCGGCCAAGTCTATGTTGTCCTCAACCAACAGAAAGGCATACGGCTTCCCGAAAACGTCCTCGATCGCATCGGCGTCCCTGGCATCGCGATTAAAGGCAAAGCGCTTGACGCCGACCGACTACGTGCGCTGGCAGTGGAGGGACTAGCGCCCTAGAGGGTCGGCGTAGATTCAGGATGAAGTGCTCTGGCGGGCGAAACCCAAGGCTACTGCGCCCATCGCGCCAATAATCAGCGCTGATCCCGATATCGCCAAGGCTGAAGATAGCGGGCTTCCGTGGGTGAAGGTCTGCAAAATCACCGCGCCGGGAAAACTGTACGAGCCCAGCGTTAGAGCGATCGCGATGAAGAACTGTGTGCGCCCGGTAACTGCCATGCGTTCCAAGGCCACGCCGACGATGATCATCAACATGGCGAGGCCAATCCAATGGGAGTGCGCGTCGACTTGACGGACGTAGGCATACTTGGTTGCCGCATAATCGTCAAGCGCCATTTGCGCGGCAGGCAAGTTCCGTCCGGCAGCGTCCACAAACGCCGTAGCCAGCGAACTGCCCATTCGATCGAGCGTCTGGTGCTCGACCAACAAGGCGTAATAAAGTCCGTACAGCATTCCCAAAGCTGCCAGTGCGAGTCCCCCAAAAATCAGAAGTTTGCGCGCGGTGGTCATCGCCCTTCTCCGAGTTGTGCATCGAGCACGCCGGTGTAACGCAACACCCCGGCCAGCATGCCGATCAATGCAATAAAAACCATAAGACCCCCGACATCGGCAACTCCTCCGGCAATCAAGCCCAGGTGCATTTCCAACAGAACAAACACCGGCAAAATAATTGACCCGGCAAGCAGCAGCTGGACCCAGCGTCGCTTCCAGAAAGAACTGAGAAAAATGTAGGGCTGAATAAAAGAAAGCAGAATGGCGAGCAGTCCAAATTCAATCACATGCGAGTGCGCCGCAATATCCACCGCCTTCTCGGCCTGCAGCTTGCCGTAGTCGCTGACCGATTGGGCCGCATCGCCGTCAATCCCAATGGAAGCCTTCAACATGGCGCTGAGAATGGTCTTTTCTCTGGCCTCATGTTCGTACAAATCCAGGCCGGCGTACCACGCGCCGTAAAGGAATCCCAAAAGAATGAGAATAGTTCCGCCCGCCAGGAGCGTTCGGCTTTCCCAACTGTAATCCGGCGGCAATACCGGTTCAGCGTCGTCCGCACGCGCTCCGCGGAAATAGCGCCACAGGCCCCAAGCCTCACCGATGAGCGCGGCGATCAGTCCGGCTCCGGCAGCGTCGGCGAGGATGCTCGCCCAGCCAATCACCGAAAATGGACTGTACGTTAGCCCGATGTAATGGATGAGAAAAATTCCGACTGGGAGCAGCCAGCCGCCGGCAACAAACAGCTGAGCCAGGACTCTGCGGGTCTTGAAACCGAATGCGACATACGGCTGCAGCAGCGCAAGAAGTACTGCCAGGTACCCGGTGGCGATCATGTGCGCATGCGCGTCGAGCTTGGTGCCGTGATCTTCCAACAGGCCGCCGATTGAAGCGAAAGCTTCTCTTACACTCGCGGAATCCCGAGCAGTCACAGCGCGAGTTGCTGCAAGCAGTGCCTGACCTGTGCGCGCACCATTCTGATGCAGAACGAAAACGGCGAAAATATCGCCGAAAAGCATTCCGCACGCGATCAGCGAGATGCCGCCAAAGATCAGCACGCGGCGGGCGCTCATCGGAGCGAATGTTGCTATCGAACTGGTAGGAGCTGTGAATGCCATAGCGGTGCCGGACTTTCTTGCTAGTCGGCAGCCCTGACGTCGGCACGGGCCTTGCGAAATGCTGGCATGACGTGCTTCGAAAACAGGTGTTGCGTCTTGATGCTTTTCCAATGTTCCAGCCCGCCAAAATTGGAGACGATGGCCAACTCTCCGATGCCTCCTTTTGCGGCAAGCTCTCGCACCTGGCAGATCACTTTCTCAGGCGTTCCGATAAAACCAATTTCCTGTTCCACGATCTGATCGTAGGTCAGTTTGGTTAGCGATTCGAGCGCTCCGCTGGCATAGAAGCCATAACCTTTCGCGTTCAACTCGGCTTTCTTTTCGACGCTCTGGATGGACTCAACTGGCGATGCGTTGAAGGCGAGGAAATTGTGCAGGGCCTGTTCAACCTCTTTGCGAATCTGTTTTTCATCTTCATCCATGTAAACCGGGCGGATGTAAACGATGTCGGGCTTATGCCCGTGTTCAGCGCAAGCTCTCTTATAGATGTTGAGCGGGCCTTCCAGTACTTTCCAGGGCAACAGCGGAGGCACAAAGATACCCCACCCTTTTTCTCCCGCCATCTGGTAGGTAATGTCGCTGGTGCCGCCAGTATAAAACTTGGGATGCGGCTTCTGCAGCGGCCGCGGAACTACGGCGACGTCTTTTACTTTGTAGTATTGGCCATCGTAGGAAAATCTTTCTTTGGTGAACGCCAGTTCCAGAATCTCAATAGCCTCGTTATAGCGCGGGCGGCTTTCCTCGAGTGGCAAAGCCGAGGGTCCGAAAAGCCAGGCATGGCCGCGGCCCAGCCCGCACTCCAGACGCCCATTGGTCAAAATGTCAGTCTCGGCAATCGTTCCCGCCAGCCGCATGGGATTTTCCAGCGGCAGAGTGTGGAGCGCGGTGCGAAAGCGGATGCGCTGCGTGCGCTGAGCCGCCGCCGCGAACATCGCCAGCGGATTGGCCGAGATGGAAAACTTCTGGAAAAAATGATGATCAATGACGGAATACACGTCGAATCCCGATTGATCCGCATGTTCGATCTGCCGCATGATCTCCCAGATCATTTCGTAGTGGGACTTCCCCGGCGGGGTCTGAATCTCACAATAAATGCCGAATCGCATGCCCTTCCTTTCGAGACTTAAGCGGGCAAAAGTTGCGCGGAACGAGCTCGGCAGGTGTGGGGGAACGTCTGCCGCGGTCCGCCCACCACTACCATGTCACTCGTGCCACGAACTGTAATTGGCGCGGGTTGAACACCGAACTGGGAGTTCCGTACAGTGGATTCGGCGAACCTTCTCTGTAGAACGCCGGGGCCCCAAAGCATCCTGGAGCTCCCAAATCAGATCCGCAAAAGTCCGCGGCGCCGTAACTCGTATTGTAATAACGGACATTCACCGTGTTCATCAGGTTGTACGCTTCCGCCATGAGCTGAAGCTTCAGGTTCTCGTGAATAGGAAATGTGCGCTCCAAGCGAATATCCACGGTTTGCAAGGAGTCTCCACGGAACGTATTGCGCGGCTCGCCGCCGACCCGGTCGTTATTGCCAAACACGTCACCGTTCGCGTCGAAGCCCGCGTACTTAGTGAAGTACTGAGGTGATTGCAAGGTGACAATCGTGCTGAAGCTGAAGTCCCGCAAAAACGTATTCCAACTCGACGGGCTGGTGAAAATCGCATTGCCCACGAAGCGATGGCGGGCGTCGTCGGCAGAGTTCGCCCGCTCTGCGGCGAAGTTACCGCTATCCTGCGGAATGAGAACGAAGCTCGGATTCGGCCCATCGTCAATCGAGTGCGAGTAGGTGTAGCTGATGGCATACGAGAAGTTGTGGGACAGCCGCTTGGTCATGTTTACCAGCAGCCCGTCGTAGACTGAGTCCCACCTCGAAGTGGCTTCAAAAAAAACGCTGTATTGCGGGTCGCGGAATCCAGGTACGCCGTTAATGTGGGGCACCCCCGGAATAACCATCTGCGCCGGATACGGCGTGCAGTTGGTGGGCGGCAGCGGCCCCGGGGAATTCAGTGGCGAGGAAAAGTCGAAATAAACGTCTTTGCAAATGGTTTGTCCGCTCGAGTCGTGCACCAGCACCGTCCCGCTGGGATCAGGCTGGTTCACATTGTAAAAGCTGCCGAGGTGTACGCCCCGCACGTGCAAGCCGGAGATGCTCAACACCGAATCCTTGAAGGGACGGAACTCCAGCGAGGCGCTGGCCTGAATCCCATACGGATTCTTGCTGTTCTGGTCAAAGCGGACGATGGTGGCATCCTGCAGAAAACCGCAGCTGGCCAGCGTTCCATCGGGGCAGAACGACTCCGGCGTTCCATTAGGATACGTCGCATTGGTAAGCAGCGCATTCAGGCCGAGATAGTTGATGAACGGTGAACTGGCGAAACTGAAAAGCCCAGTGTTGGCATTCAAACTGTTTTCAAAGGGTCGTCCGGGATAGGTGGAAAGACCACCGCAGGAAGGCGCCTGGCACATGAGCAACGGCGACGGAATAATCCCGTGGAATAGCCCGAAACCGGCGCGAAAAACAACTTCATGCGAGCCTCCTATGTCGTAGGCCAAGCCCACCCGCGGGTCTACGTTCTTCCATTGCGTGTTGAGGACACCCGAAGGCCACGTCTCAAACTCCCAGCGGACGCCTCCGTTTAAAGTAAGTTTCTGTGAAGCTCGCCATTTGTCCTCAATGTAAAAGCCATTGTAGGTGTGATCCAAAGTGGACGAGGCTTGTCGCCGGATGTTCTGGGGAATCGCGCCGCCTTGGTAAACTGCCGTCCCGCCGGCAACAGAAGTCTCTGTGAATGGCGGGTTGGTGCTGGCATTGAAACGCTCAAAGAAGATCACGAACGGATCCGGACACGCAACGCCTGTGGGACAGCCAGCCGCACCGTCGGTGCCAAGAAAAGCGGAAAGGTCCGCGAAGTCCGCTTCAAAAGGGTAAAACAACGGGAACGACTCATAGGTGCCAACCCGGTCGAAGTTGCCGCCAAAGGTGACAGTGTGCCTGGATATATTGTGGGTCACGTTTTCGACCAACTCGAAGCGCGACTCGCGGTAAATATCGGGATTGCCCCGGTTCACTCCCACCGCAAACGTGTTGGCAACTTCGAGATGTGGCTGGGTGGAGACGACCGGAAAATCGAAGGTGCGATGCGCGTACTGCATTCGCAGATCATTCACCCATGAGGATGAAAACACGGTGGTCAGGCCGCCAGCAAGCGACTGATCCCGAATATAGTTGTTCTTGAATGCTGACGGAAGATCGAAACCGTTGTTCAGCGGCGACTGATTGGTCAGGCGATCGTCATTGATGAAATATCGCAGGTACAAAGTGTTCTTTTCGTTGAAATTCTCATCCAGCCGAAAAAATCCATTGTCTGTATTGCCGTCGCGCAACACAAACAGATTTTCCGCTGGCAAGTGGAAGGCGTTGGTTTTGACGGCATTAATGGCGCCGATGTTGTCCAGCACTGCCGAGTTGTAGGTAGGCGATTCAGCCCGCCGTTGCCCTTCATAATTGCCAAAAATGAACGTCTTGTCTTTTCGAAGCGGCCCGCCGAGTGATGCACCAAATTGGTTTTGCCGCAGTACGTGGAATCCCGGGGCGGAGAGAACGCTGATCGCATCCAGCGCGTCATTGCGAAAATACTCGTAACCCGAGCCATGCCACGCATTAGTGCCGCTTTTGGTGATGATGTTGACAATTCCGGCGGTCGCACGGCCAAACTCCGCGCTGTAGTCGGTATTGATCACGCGAAATTCCTGAACTGACTCCTGGGGCGGCGTGCCGCGCTGGATCCCCGACGCGGTCGAAATGTCGTCAGCGCCATCGACTGCGATGAAATTGAAATGAATATTCTGCCCGGCAAAGGAAAGTTTGGTAACCGGCTCTACAATCACGTCCGTGCTGCCCGAAGTTGTGTCTCCGATCGTGACCCCGGGCGCAAGCAACGCGAAGTCAATGAACTGGCGTCCGTTCACCGGCAGATTCTCGATCTGCTGCGTGGTAATCACTTCGCTGACCATGCTCCGCGTGGGTTCTGCCACAGCGCCGACATCTTGCACCTCGACGACAGTTTGGACCTGGCCGGGCGATAGCGAGAAGTCCAGATTTCCCGCTTCCCCGACATCCAGATGAATCTTCTTCGCCGATTTTTGAAAGCCCTGCCGCTCAGCCGTTACCGTGTAATCGCCCGGGGGAAGTAATGCGATTTGGTAGTCGCCCATGGTCGTAGCGGTGGCAGAACGACTGAGCGACGTGGCCGTATTCACCGCCGCCACGGTAGCCTGCGGAATCGCCGCGCCGGTGGAGTCGTATACCCGGCCCTGAATGGTCACATTTACAGTCTGCGCAACCGCGGGACCTATGCTGACGGCTGCTAGAAACCAGCAGAGTAAGCTTGCCTTGCTCATCTGTCTCCGCGCACTGCCTGCCGCATTCTGCGTCATGCTAGCCTCCCCGTTTTTCGACTGCTGTCTTATGTCTTCTTCACATCTCCAGTCTTTTTTCCGTCTAAAGTTTTTGGCGGCCGCAACACCCGGCCCAGCGAACCGTTCGAACATTGCACCAGAAAACATGCGAACAGGCTTTCACTCGCAGCACATCGGCACGTGGGTCCCAGGGGACCGACGGACGGTTGAGGATACGCTGCCACGGGAGGGAAGCCGCCCACGCTGACCCGACTGATTTCTAAGCGTTCGATCCATGCCAACCGAGACAGCGCGAAAGAGATGGTGGCATTGTTGCGCTGTCTTCTTCCTTCGTCAAGTGTTTGTGGAAACCTGAGTTTCCGCTTCCTAGTGCTCGATGGCCGTGTCTGTCTGCGGTGGCTTCTGCGTCACCTGCTGCGGACTTGGCAATTGCGAACGATCCCAACCCCCGCCCAGCGCCTCTACTAGCGCCACCGCTGCGGTCATCCGCTGCACTTGGAGACTATTCAGAGTCTGTTGATTCGACAGCAGCGTAGTCTGGACGATCAACACGTCAACGTAAGGATCAAGACCCGTCTGGTACCGTGCTTCTTCCAAATTAAGAAAAATTTGGGCGGAATTTACTGCCTCCTGCTGCTGTTGTATGCCCTGCGACAGTATGCGAACTTCGGCAAGAGCGTCTTCCACTTGTTGGAATGCCGTCAGCACCGTCTGCCGGTAGCTGCCGAGATCCGAATTATAGGTTGCAATGTATTGTTGGACAGTGGCGCGCCGCAGTCCGGCATCGAATATGGTCTCCGAAAGCGACGTGCCGACCGACCAGAACCGGCTCGGCCAGGACAGCCAATTAGTGAAGGATGAACTCTCAAATCCCCCCGCCGCGGTCAAAGTCAGGTTCGGATAATAAGCAGCATAAGCGATGCCGATGGTCGCGTTGGCTTGGGCCATCAGGCGTTCGGCGGCGGCGATGTCCGGCCGGCGTTCGAGCAGTTCTGAGGGCACGCCGACTGGTATCGGGGGTGGAGCAACGGTCATCGGCTTCACAGGAATAGAAAAGTTGGATGCTGCATTGCCCACCAGCGTGGAAATTGCATGCTCATATTGCGCTCGCGCGATGGCAACGTTGGTCGCGCCAGCCTGCGCGCTTTGCAGTGTGGTTTCGGCCTCCACCACCGAAATCTGGTCGTCGATGCCCGTTTCATAGAGTGCGTGGGTTAGATCGAGTGTTTTTTGGTCCGCCGCCACGGTATCGTTGAAGATCTTTTGCAACTCGTCCTGGCCGCGGATCTCGAAAAAAAACTCCGCCAAGCTGGCCTGCTCGGTCAGACGCTCGTTCTCGAGATCTGCTGCGCTGACTTGGGCAGCGTACTGAGCTTGATGCACGGTGTTGCGAATCTTGCCCCAAAGGTCAGGAGCCCACGAAGCTTCGAGGGGCAACGAATACACGCTGGTCTGCAGTTGTCGGACAGCTGCGCCTGTGCCTGTCGTGGTCACGGGAATCGTGCCCAGAGTCGATGAGGTTCGCGAGCGGCTAAACGAGGGTGCAACCGCCAGCGTCGGGAAGTATTGCGCGCGGGCTTCGCGCACGATTGCGCGGGCTTCCATAAAGTTCTCGAAGAACTGTTTGATGTTCTGGTTGTTAATGTTCAATTGTTCTTCGAGGGCGTTCAGTTCGGGATCGTTGAAGATCTCCCACCACTTGCCGCGTAGTTTGGCATCCGCAGGTTGCGCAACCGTCCAGTTTTTATTTTCCTTGAATTGGGTAGGCGATTCCTTATACACGGCGGCCGGTGGCTGTGCGGGCGTTGCGGGCTGGTATTTTGGCCCGACCACGCAACCCGATAAAATTAACGAGAAAACAATCGCGCACAGTCGGCCCACGCAGTGCCCCGGCTTTTGCCGAAAATTAGTCATAACGTTTCTGCATAACAAGAATTCATTTCAGTCGCCCGCACCCGCTGGGTTAAGTCCAGGAAGCATATCCCGCTGCTTGCCCTGCACGCGCAGCCGTAGCCGGTCTAGCGCCAAATAGACCACTGGTGTTGTATAGAGCGTGAGCAACTGGCTCAAGATCAGTCCTCCCACAATCGTGATGCCCAGCGGCCGGCGAAGCTCATATCCCGTACCCGTTCCCAGCGCCAACGGCAAAGCGCCCAATAACGCAGCCATGGTCGTCATTAGGATCGGACGGAAGCGCAACATGCACGCCTCAAAAATCGAGTCGATTGGCTTTTTCCCCTCATGGCGCTCTACCTGAAGGGCAAAATCGATCATCATGATGGCGTTCTTCTTTACGATTCCGATCAGCAAGACTATGCCAATGATCGAAATGATATTGAGATCCTGCTTGAACAGCACTAAAGCCAGCATCGCGCCTACGCTCGCCGATGGGAGTGTGGAGATAATCGTCAAAGGGTGGACCAGGCTTTCGTACAAAATCCCGAGGACGATGTACACCGCCAGCAGCGCCGTAACAATCAGTATGGGCTCGGTGCCCAGAGATTGCTGGTAGGCCAACAGCGTGCCGGCAAAAAAACCTTGCAGCGTGGAAGGCGTGCCCAGCCGCTTCTGCATTTGCGTGATGCTCAACGTGGCATCGCTCAGAGACATGTTCGACGCAAGGTTAAAGGACACGGTGACCGAGGGAAACAATCCCGTATGGTTAATGGCCAATGGGGTCGTATTGGCTCGGCCCTTGGCCACGGCGAACAGCGGAATCCCGCCGCTGCCGGACGTATGAAGGTAAATGTCTTTCAATCCTTCCGGACTTTGCCAATACTGGGGAGCCACTTCCAAGACCACGTAATACTGATTCAACTGTGTGTAGATGAGGGAAACTTCCGACTGGCCAAATGCGCTATACAAAGACGAGTCCAGTTGCTGTGTAGTAAGACCGAGCTTTGCCGCAGTCACGCGATCGTAGGTCAGCAGCTCATCAAGGCCGCCATTCTGCTGGTCCGAACTCACATCCTGGAAGCCGGGCAGGCGTTTCATCTGATTCAATAGGGTCGGTCCCCACTTTATAAGATCTTCGACCGTGTCGGATTGGATCGTGTACTGGTACATCGCATTGCTGGAGCGGCCGCCGATGCGCAGATCTTGCACTGCTTGAAGGAACCCGGAAGCCACCGGCAGACGGTTCAATTGCGGGCGTAGGCGGTCAATGATCTGAGCGGCACTGACCTTGCGCTCCGCCAGCGGCTTAAGCGCAATGTACATCGAGCCGGTATTTGTGGCCCCGCTGCCGCCGGTAAACGCGATCACATTCGCGACGGCAGGATCTTTCTTGATCACAGCGCCGATCTGCTGAATGGAGTCGTTCATCGCCGGAAAAGATGAATCCTGCGGCCCGCGTACACTGCCGGTGATCGCTCCGGTGTCCTCCGGCGGGAAAAAGCCCTTGGGTATCCTGACGATTAGCACTACATTGAGGGCAATTGTAACGAAGAGTACGACCAAGGTTAGGCTTGGATGATCTAGCACCCAGTGCAGGCTGGTGCGATATAAGGACAGCATCCACTCGAAGAACTTCTCGCTGGCCATATAGATGCGGCCATGTTTTTCTGCACGCTCATCCTTCAACAGGTAAGCGCACATCATCGGCGTGGTGGTCAGCGAGATGATCATGGACACGAAAACGGCCGTCGAAAGCGTGACCGCAAATTCGCGGAAGAGACGGCCCACAATTCCGCCCATCATCAGAAGAGGGATAAAAACCGCAATCAGCGAAATGCTGATGGTAAAGACGGTAAACCCGATTTCCTCCGCTCCCTTCAGCGCTGCGGCAAATGGCTTCATGCCGCTTTCCAGATGGCGCGCGATATTTTCCATCACGACGATGGCATCATCGACCACAAATCCCGTGGCAATGGTCATCGCCATCAACGAGAGGTTGTCCAGGCTATATCCGAACAGATACATCACCGCGAACGTACCGACCAGCGAGACCGGCACGGCGACACCAGGAATGAGCGTCGCGCGGCCATTGCGCAGGAACACAAATACCACGACGATGACCAGGCCGATGGATATGAGCAGCGTCCTCTCGACGTCACTGACAGAGGCGCGGATGGTCGTTGTGCGGTCTAGAACGATCGTGGTATCGATGCCGAGCGGAATAGATGCCTGGATAAACGGGAGTTGCGCGCGTATGCGGTCGACGGTGGCAATAATGTTGGCGCCGGGTTGGCGGAAGATGATCACCGTAACCGCGCGCTTGCCATTCAGATACCCAGCCGCTCGAATGTTCTGTACGGAGTCTGTCACCTCAGCGACGTCGGAAAGGTGAACCGCCGCACCGTTTTTATAACCAACGACCAGCGGTTTGTAGTCCGCGGCCAGCGAGATCTGATCGTTGGCGAGAATGTCCGCGGTCAAAATGCCGTCAGTAATTTGGCCCTTAGCCAAGTCAGAGTTCTGCAGGCTCAGCACGGACTGCAAATTCGACACCGTCAGTCCATAGCTGGCCAATTGAGTGGGATTTGCGTCCACCCGCACCGACGGCAACGCTCCACCTCCAGCATTGACCTGTCCCACGCCCTGTATCTGCGACAACTTCTGCTGCACGATCGTCGAGGCCACGTCATACAGTTTGCCGGGACCGTACTTGTCCGATGTAAGGCCCAGAATCATGATCGGCGCATCGGCGGGATTGACTTTGCGATAAGTCGGATTGCCCGGTAGGTTGGCAGGCAGATAAGTTCGCGCCGCATTGATCGCGGCTTCCACGTCGCGCGCCGCGCCATCAATGTCGCGGCTGAGATCGAACTGAATGGTGATCGATGTGCTGCCGAGCGTGCTGGTGGATGTCATCTCCGTCACCCCCGCAATATGGCCGAACTGCCGCTCCAGCGGCGTGGCGACGGACGACGCCATAATCGCGGCGCTCGCTCCCGGCAAGCCGCCACTGACGGAAATAGTCGGAAAGTCTACCTCCGGGAGAGGCGCTACTGGTAGCACCTGGAAGGCAATTGCACCTGCAAGAGCAATCGCCACCGTGAGCAGTGTCGTTGCAACCGGCCGGCGAATGAAAGGTGCGGAAATGTTCATGCCGGCCCTGCCTGTTCTACGCCTCCGGCTTCTGCCGCGCTCGATTTGTGCCCAAAGCGCTGCGCCAGATTGTCAAAAAAAATGTAGATAACCGGCGTCGTATACAGCGTGAGCGCCTGGCTCAGCAGCAATCCGCCCACCATGGCGATACCCAGCGGCCGGCGCAACTCGGAACCGAAACCCGTTCCCAGCGCCAGCGGCAACCCCGCCAGCAGCGCGGCCATGGTGGTCATCATAATCGGGCGAAAGCGGAGCAGACAGGCCTCGTAAATTGCATCCGTCGCGTTCTTTCCGTGCTTCCGCTCGCCTTCCAGCGCGAAGTCGACCATCATAATTCCGTTCTTTTTCACGATGCCGATCAGCAGCACAATGCCAATGATCGCGACCACGCTCAAATCCTCATGAAAGAGAATCAAGGCAAGAAAAGCGCCAACCCCTGCTGAAGGCAGCGTCGACAAGATCGTAATCGGATGGATAAAGCTCTCGTACAAAACACCCAGCACGATGTACACAGTTACCAGCGCGGCAAGAATAAGCAGTGGCTCATTGGAGAGTGAATTCGTGAACGATGCCGCCGTACCCTGAAAATCGGCCTGAAGGCTGGCAGGCATGTGCATGTCTTTCTGCACTTTGACAACTGCCGTGATCGCGTTGCCCAACGCGGCGTTGGGCGCGAGATTGAACGAAACCGTAATGGCCGGGAATTGACCCTGGTGGCTAATCGAAAGCGGCTCCGTCGTCTTCTCAAAGCGCGAGAAAGCGCTCAGCGGCACGGCATTGCTCATACTCGAGTTGGTAATGCCCGCGGAGTTCGCTCCGTTACTCGATGTCGAAGTGGCCGAAAGCGTTTTCGCCGGAGGAGCAAACGTATTTGCCGACGGAGTGTAAAGCGCTGAAGTCGTTAATGCATTCGATCCCGCAGCCGACGCTCCGGAAGAAGCGAATGAGGTAGAGGCACCAGTACCCGTTGCGCCCGCCGACGCATTGGACTGGATGTAAAGATGATTCAGCTTGTCGGGGTCCAACTGAAAGTGCGGCTCACTCTCAAGAACAACGTGGTACTGATTCACCTGCGTATACATCGTATTAATCTGCCGCTGGCCGAAGGCGTCATACAAAGTGTTATCGATGGTCGACGGCGCAATGCCAAATCGCGAAGCCGTCACTCGGTCGATTACCAGAGACACAGCCAGCCCTCCGGTTTGCTGATCGGTCGCCACATCTTCCAACTCCGGCAACTGCTTCAAACGGCCGACAAAACGATTGGTCCAGTCATTCAGTTCATTCGCATCAGGATCTTCAAGCGTGTACTGGTACTGCGTGCGACTGACCCGGTCGTCCACAGTAATGTTCTGCACCGGTTGCATGAACAGGTCGATTCCCTGAACCTGGTCTAGCTTTGACTTGAGCCTGCGAATTACGTCGGACGCACTCATCTTGCGTTGCGTCAGGGGCTTGAGATTGATTGACATTCTGCCGCTGTTCGTCGTCGTATTGGTACCGTCTGCGCCGATAAACGACGACAGGCTCTCAACCGCGGGGTCATCCAGAACGATCTTTGCCAACTCCTGCTGCTTCGCTGCCATGGCCTTAGATCCAATGGTCTGCCCCGCCTGCGAGATGCCTTGAATGACTCCCGTGTCCTGCACTGGGAAAAACCCTTTAGGGATGATGATGTAAAGGAAAACCGTGAGCAAAAGCGTAGCCAGCGCGACGAACAGCGTAATGGTCTGGAAGCGAAGCACAAATTTCAAGGTCCGGCCATAGAACGCGATCATCCGCTCGAACACGCGCTCCGAGGCTTTGTAGAAGCGCCCCTGCTCTTCCTCCGGCCTGCGCTTCAAGATGCGCGCGCTCATCATGGGCGTGAGCGTAAGCGAGACCACCGCCGAGACAACGATCGTGACCGCAAGGGTTACGGCAAACTCGCGGAACAGGCGCCCCACCACGTCGCCCATGAACAACAGCGGAATCAAAACGGCAATCAGTGACACGGTCAGCGACAGAATAGTGAAGCCGATTTGCTCCGCACCCTTAAGCGCCGCTTCCATGGGCGGGTCTCCCGCTTCGATATAGCGCGAGATGTTCTCGATCATCACGATGGCATCGTCCACAACGAATCCGGTGGAAATCGTCAAAGCCATGAGCGACAGGTTATCCAGGCTGTAACCGAGCAGGTACATCGCCGCGAAAGTGCCAATCAGTGAAAGCGGTACAGCCACGCTCGGGATGATGGTCGCGTACAGATTCCGCAAGAACAGAAAGATGACCAGCACCACTAGCCCAACGGTCAGCAACAACTCAAACTCAACATCAGAAACCGATGCTTCGATGGGCGTCGTGAGGTCGGTGAGCGTGGTCACCTGAATGCCGGTGGGCAGGTTGGCCTCCAGTTGCGGCATCAGTTTCTTGATGCTCTTGACCACGCTGATCGTATTGGCTCCGGGCTGCCGCTGCACATTCAGGACGACCGCCGGAGTCTGATTCATCCACGCTGCCTGATTATTGTTCTCCACGCCGTTCACGATGCGTGCTACGTCGGTCAGCATCACCGGCGCCCCGTTGCGGTAGGCAACCACGACCTGCCGATAGTCATCGCTCGTGACCAGCTGATCGTTGGCGTCGATCTGGTAATCTTGCCGCGGCCCATCGAAGTTCCCCTTGGCCGCGTTCACGCTAGCCTGAGTGAGTGCAGTGCGCAGGTCTTCCATGCTGATGCCGTAGGATGACATCGCCGCAGGGTTAGCTTGAATCCGCACTGCGGGCTTTTGTCCGCCGCTGATGGTTACCAGACCAACTCCGCTGAGCTGCGAGATCTTGGGCGCGAGCCGCGTGTCCACAAGATCTTCGACCTGCGAAAGCGGCATGGAACTTGAAGTAATAGCCAGGGTCAGCACCGGGGCATCGGCGGGATTCGTTTTGCTGTAGGTCGGCGGCGCCGGCAGAAGCGATGGCAAAAGACTCTGCGCCGCGTTAATCGCGGACTGCACCTCCTCCTCAGCCACATCAATATTCACGCTCAAACTGAACTGCAGCACAATGACGGAAGTGCCCCCGGAGCTGGTCGAGGTCATCTGGCTCAAACCCTGCAGTTCGCCGAATTGGCGCTCCAGCGGGGCCGTCACCGTCGTCGCCATCACCGTCGGGCTTGCTCCCGGATAGAACGTGAGCACCTGAATGGTCGGATAATCAACTTCCGGCAATGCCGACACCGGCAGTTGCGTATAGCCCACCAGGCCGACCAGCAGAATTGCAGCCATCAACAAAGCAGTCGCAACTGGCCGCAAGATAAAGGGACGAGATGGACTCACGGGGCGCTGCTCCCGCTGGTGGTGGCTGCTGCCGGCTGGGTCGAAGGCTTGTTCGCAGCGACCACCGCGACATTGTCTTGCAACTTATCGAAGCTGCTGTTGGCCACAACGTCTCCCGGATTGATGCCGTCAACTTGTGTCACACCGCCGTCTGTAACTCCAGGTTTCACGCTGCGTATATGCGCGACATTGTTCTGAATCACATATACGAACGACGCTTGGCCATTCTGTTGAATGGCGGATGCCGGAATCAAAGTCACGCCCTGCAACGTGTTCACCAGCAGCCGCGTGTTCACGAACTGGTTTGGAAAAAGCCCATCATTCTTATTGTCGAAGATAGATCGTGCTTTTACTGTCCCCGTCGTAGTGTCAATCTGGTTGTCGAGTGTAAGCAATTTCCCGCTGGCAATCTTCGTCTGCGCAGTGCGGTCAAAGACATCGACGGTAAGCGTAGCTTTCTTTTGCAGGCGCGCTTGCACCGGACCGAGGTTGTCTTCCGGAATGGTGAAAATCACGGTGATGGGTTGCAGCTGCGTAATGACGGCAAGGGTAACGGTTCCGCTAGCTTGCACTACGTTGCCTGGATCCACCAGACGTAAACCCACGCGGCCGACGATGGGAGCGGTGATGTGGCAATATTCCACCTGAATCTGGTCATACTGCAACGTTCCCTGGTCGTTCTTAACGATGCCCTGGTCCTGCAACACAAGCTTTTCCTGGTCATCGAGAATTTGTTTCGCAATCGCGTTGCGTCCCCACGCTTCACGGTAGCGCGCAAGATCCATCTGCGCCTGGGCGAGTAGATTCTGGTCTCGCTCGAGCGTACCTTGCGCCTGCAAAAGAGTCGCGCGGTACGGACGCGAATCAACGTCAATCAGCGGATCATCTTTTCGTACCAGTTGACCCTCTTTAAAGTGCACTGAAACGACAAGGCCATTCACTTGGCTGGTGATCGAATCGGTATAGACCGGAGTAACCGTTCCGATGGCGTCAAGGTAAACACCGATGTCACCTTTTTGCGCGGTCGAGGTTATCACGGTTACCTTCGGCGGCGCGGGCGGAGGTTTCTTCGCTTCTTCGTGGCGGCGGAATACCAGCATCAATACGATCAGTAAGACGAACGCCGCTAGAATCCATAGGACAATCCGGAGCCCTCTATGCCGGCGAGAATCCGAACCATGAGCGGGAAGTTGATGACTAGCGTCGAGGGCGGGATGCTCATTGGGGTCAACGGTCAAAAGGAATCTCCTTTTCGGCTCCAAATCGCTGGAAAATTATAGCCCAGCGAAAGGAAATGTCATTTGTAATCATGAGATCCTCCCCCCGAAGATGTTGGGTTCAGCGTGAAGGGGACCGAATTCGCTGCAGGGATTAGTTGAACAGGCTGCGTGACGAAAAGCTTAAAACTTATCCGGGCGCGTCGCCACGGGCACGGTCTCGGGGGCTGTCTCTGCAACCGGAAAATCCGCTCCTGGCGACGTTGGCAGATCTGCGGATGAAACGGGCGCAACGGGGCCAGCAGGTCCACCAGCGGCGGGCCCCACGGGTTGCTTCTTCTCCAGGAATTTCCTCGAGTTCAACAGGGGACGGCTTAACGAAGAATTGTAGCCAGTCCACGGGCCGTCGGAGGCCGCATCGCGTTCGAAGTGTGCGCGCATGCTTTCCATCTTGGAATCGAGATTATCGAGATAGTGCAACATCAGGGCTTCGGGAAACATGGGCAGCTTCGGCGAACCAAATTCATATTCGCCGTGATGGCTGATGATGAGGTGCTCAACAAGAATTTTGAGTTCCGCGGGAAAATCGGGGAACTGCGCAAGTTTGGCTTGCAGCATTTCCAATTCGATGATCATGTGCCCCAACAACTGGCCACGAGTCGTGTAAGAGAAGGAGCGATTATAGGTGAGCTCGTGAATCTTGCCGATGTCGTGGAGAAAAGCACCAGTCAGCAGCAAATCACGATTGATTTGCGGATAGTTCTGGCAGATCAGATCGCAGGAACGGCATAGCGAGACCACGTGATCGAGCAATCCGCCGATATATGCGTGATGCAAAGTCTTGGCGGCGGGCGCATTGCGGTAGGCTTCGGCGATGTCTGGATCCGCCATGAACGCTTCCACCAGCGACTTGAGATGGGGATCGCGAAAAGAAGCGACGAAGGTGGCCAGGGTTTTCCACAACTCGCCAATGTCTTTGCTGGTCTTGGGCAAATAGTCGGAGAAGTCAATTTCCGAATCGCCGAGGCGGCGAAGTTTGTGGATGGTGATCTGAAAGCGGTTCTTATATTTGTTGAGCAGGCCTTTGACTTTAAGGAAATCGTCCTGCTCGAAGGCGTCGATCGCGTCCTCGACGTTATCCCACATCTTGGCGTCGAGTTGCCCGGTGCGGTCACCCAGGATCAGCGCCAGGTAGGGTTCTCCTGTCTTCTTCGGCTTGACCTGCTTGGAAACGACCACAAAAGTCGAAGTGATAACCTTGTTTTCGTGGTGGCAGCAATCGGATAAGAAGAATTCCTTCATAGTGTCTTGGCCGATGACAGAAACGCAGGTCGGTTATGGTCCCCAAAGAAGACCCTAACCGGAACGCAGTCTCATGGCTTAGGCCAAGCTTAAACTAAAACAGACCTAATTTTTTCTTCTTTTTGAGTTCCTTCGCGCCGGGCTCTTTAGTCGCGGTTTCGACGGGCTTGGTCTGGTTGGGGCTGGCGCCAGAGTCCACGTAGCCTGCTTTGACGTCAATGAATGCATCCTCGCGCAGCTTTGTGAGATATCCCCGCAGCGCGGGTTGCAACTTTTGCATGTAGAGCGCGTCCTGGACTCGCGGCTCGATTTCGCTCAGGGCGGGAACTCCAGCATTGTGATGTTCGGTAACCTTCAGAATAACGAACCCTTGCTTAGTGCGGATTACATCCGACACGTCGTTGGGCTTCATGACGAAGGTCTTGTCCTCGAGTTCCTTGGCCAGCGTGCCGCGTTTAAATTCGCCGAGGTCGCCACCTTGGGCGGCTGTGGGTCCGTCGGAGTTTTTCTTGGCAACTTCGTCGAACTTGGCGCCTTTGCGAATCTGGGCAAGCAGATCGTCGGCTTTCGCTTGCGCGGCTTGAAGCCGCTGAGCTTCATCCGTGGAATCATTTGGCTTGGCGTCGGTTGAGATCAGGATCTCACTCAATCGAATACTCTCCGGTCGCTCCAGTTCGCTCTTGTGTTGGTCGTAAAACTTCTGTTCATCGTCCTTGTTGATAACCAGCCTTGAGCCGACCTCTTTCCCGATGACCTGCTGGGTAATGAGCTGATTGCGCAGGTTCTGCTTGTAATCCTCGAAAGAGATTCCTTGGGATTGAGCGGCTTTTTCCAGCTCTTCCATGCTGTCGAGTTTCATGTCCTTACGCATCTCATCCAGCTTCTTGATGACCTCAGTATCTGCGCTGATACCCATGTCTTTGCCCTTCGACAACAGCAATTCCTGATCAATCAGGTCGCGCAGCACATCTTTATCTCGTTCGGCGATGATCTTGTCTGCGTTGACGGGATCTTGTTGCTGCGCTTCCTTCTTCAATTCTTCTCTGCTGTGGAGATACTCGCTGCGGGTGATGATCTGGTTGTTGACGCGGGCAACAATCTCTTCAACGACCGCGTCGTCCGCCTTAAGAATGAAGGGCAAGGCGATAACGGAAACAAGGAGGGAACATGGGAGAAGTTTTCGCATAAGAAAGCCAGCCGAACCGGGCCTTGGGGCGCAATTTAGTACGCCCTATATTGGCACTCACAGCCTTTTCGTAAATTGTACCTCTGGATGTCTGCCCGCGGCTACCGCATCTCCTGCTATCATGATCGGTTTTCGCCCCGCGGTAGGCCGAGAATCTCGGAATGGAGAACAAACGAATGAAGATCACCGCCTATCTCATTTTTGTATTAGTTTTGGGAGTGACGAGCATCTTTATGCAGGCACAAAAGAACGGGGCATCGCCAGACCTGGCGGAACTGGAGAAAATGGCCGGCCGTTTCGCGCCGACGCCGTTGAGGGTGGATACGTCGAAGCTCTCTGCCGGCGATCATCAGGCTTTGGGGAAGCTGATCGAATCCGCCCGGATTCTAAACGACGTTTTTATGCAACAGAGGTGGGACGGTAATCTTGCGCTCTATTCCAAGTTGCAGAGGGACACGACCCCGCTGGGCAAAACGCGCCTGCATTATTTTTGGATCAACAAGTCACCGTGGTCTGACCTGGATGATTACAAGGCTTTCTTGCCAGGCGTGCCTCCGCGCAAGCCCTTGGGCGCGAACTTCTATCCCGAGAGCATGACGAAGGAAGCTCTTGAAAGTTGGGTGGCGCAACTATCCCCACAGGAGCGGGAACAGGCAAAGAGCTTTTTCACAGTGATTCGATGGCGGGAGAACAGTAAGCCGCCGAATAGTCTCGTGGCGATTCCTTACAGCCAGCAGTATGCCGATGACCTCACGCGGGCGGCGAACCTGCTTCGCGAAGCTGCGGGGTTGACTGACAATGGGTCGCTGAAGAAGTTCCTCAACCTGCGAGCGGATGCGTTTCTTTCCAACGACTATTACGAAAGCGATATGGCGTGGATGGATCTGGACGCGCCCTTGGACATCACGATTGGTCCGTATGAAACCTACAACGACGAACTTTTCGGCTACAAAGCCGCTTTCGAGGCTTACGTAAACCTGCGCGACGACGATGAAACTGCCAAGCTATCAGTTTTTACCCAGCATCTGCAGGATATCGAAAATAATTTGCCCATTGATCCGCAGTACCGGAATCCGAAGTTGGGGGCGGGGGCGCCGATTCGAGTGGTGGACGAGATTCTGAGCGCGGGCGATGGCGCTCACGGCATCCAAACTGCCGCGTACAATCTGCCCAACGACGACCGGGTAGTGCAGCGGAAGGGCAGCAAGCGAGTCATGCTGAAGAACGTGCAGGAGGCAAAGTTCCGCACTGTGCTGCTTCCCATTGCCCGGCGGACCTTGTCGCAGGCGGCGATGGTGGATGTGAGCTTTGAGCCGTTTTTTACACATATCCTGGCGCACGAGTTAATGCATGGCTTGGGACCACACCAGATCAAAATTCAGGGACGGGACACCACACCTCGCGAAGAGTTGAAAGAGTTGTACAGCGCCATCGAAGAACCGAAAGCCGACATAACCGGGCTGTTCGCTTTGCAGTACATGATGGACCACGCCAAGGAGATGGGCATGGGTAAATCCTTGCCTTCCGATGACGCCGCGCAACGGCAGCTGTACACGACCTATCTAGCCTCCGCTTTCCGTAGCCTGCGCTTTGGGCTGAACGATGCCCACGGCAAAGGCATGGCAATTCAGTTCAATTACTTCCTGGACAAAGGCGCATTCGTCCAGCAGGCAGACGGTGCTTTCTCCGTGGACATGACGAAGATTAAAACCGCCGTGGCTGAACTCGATCACGATCTTCTGACCATCGAGGCGGAAGGCAATTACGCTGGCGCGAAAAAGCTGCTGGACGAACTGGGCGTGGTGCGCCCCGCAGTGCGGAAAGCGCTGGACAGCTTACAGGGGATCCCGACCGACATCGAGCCGATCTTCGTGACCGCCGAGGAACTGGCACCCGTCGCGAAGACCGCTGCAAAGTCTGCGCAGAAGAAAAAAACGAACCGCTAGAGCGCTTCTCGATTTGCTGGTTAGCAGCGACACGAACGGGAAGAGCACGAACGGGAGGGTACGGCTTCAGCCGTGTCGCCGCGATCTGAAACTAATCCGAAGCCGCCCTTTCAAAACCCTGAACGCCGATTCATAGTTGTTTCCGCCGTGCCCCTAAGGTACGAGTCCCCCGATGAAACACATTTATGAAACATGCTCGAGCTACTTCTTGTCTTTTTCCTGGTTCTGGTCCTTGCTCTGGATGGAGAGCAGCTCGACTTCAAAAATGAGAGTGGCGCTAGGGCCAATGTCAGGGCCGCTGCCTCGCTCGGCGTACGCCAAGTCAGATGGAACAAAGAGTTGCCACTTCGATCCCACGGGCATGAGCTGAAGCGCTTCTGTCCAGCCCTTGATAACTCCGCTTACGGGAAATGTTGCGGGCTGCCCGCGTTTGTAGGAGCTGTCAAATTCCTTACCGTCGATGAGCGTGCCGCGATAGTTGCAGACCACTGAGTCGCTCGCAGTGGGTTTCGGACCGGTACCGGCGGTTAAGATCTTGTATTCAAGACCGCTGGGCAGCGTGACTACGCCTTCTTTCGCTTTGTTCGCCGCCAGAAACGCGTCGCCTTCCTTCTTGTTTGCCTCTCCGGCTTGCTGCATCTTCTCCTGTTGTTTTTGGCGTATGTCGCTCTGCAGTTGGGTGAGCGTGGCGCGCGCTTCGTCTTCTGAAAGCAGTGTCTTGCCACCGGCCATCGCGTCTTGCAAGCCTTGCTGCAGGATCTTCGGGTCAACGTCTACGGACTGTCGATGCAGGTTGGCTCCGATATTCATCCCAATGGCGTAGCTCACTTTGTCTTTTTGCGTTGTGAGAGCGGAAGTGCTCTGGCTTCCGGCTGGAGACGTTTGAGTGGGGGACGCGGGCGTTTGCTGTGCCAGGACAGGTCCGAGCAAAATCATCGCGGCAATTGCATTTGCTATCGTGGTCAAAGATTTTCGCATGAAAGCATTGTGACACTGGATCAGGAGGCCAAGCAAACCGCTGTTCTCAAGGTTCCTTAGGGATTTCGCGCCAGGGCGAGCGCTGTTACATCGTCGTGGGTGGGAGCGGTGCGCATGAACTGCTGCAACTCGTCAAGAACGGAGACGCACAACGCTCTCGCGCTTGCTGCTTTCGATTGCTGAAGCACATCTTTCAGGCGCTGCAATCCAAATTCTTCGGCTTTGCGTTTTCCTTCAACAATCCCACGGGAAGCGAGCAGAAGAACGGCGCCGGGTTCGAGGGCGACCATGGACGCATTCGAAGTCATGTGAGAAAACAGTCCCAAGGGTAAGCCGGTGGCGGGAAGCTCGGTAACGCCATTGCCATCCCGGGCGAGCCCTGGAGTGTGGCCCGCATTGAAGTAGCAGACGATGCCCACACTTTCATCGTAGGAGCCAACGAATGCGGGACAAGAACGGACCCCGTCGGCGACCTTCAGGATGGCTTGGTTCAATTTCAAACATAACTCCATCATCGCGTCGGCTTCGTTGATATCCGGCTGCGCGAGCAACTCGCTCCCGACAGTTCGGAAAGTACGCTGTGCGGTGGAAAGGATGGCGCGAGTGTCCTGCAGACCGCCAGCGGCATCGAAGAGACCGAACAGGACGCGGTTGGGACCGACGCGGATGAAATCGTAGAAATCGCCTGCCATGCGGCTGGCGTAGTAGACGGACGCCAGTTCAGCACCGTGGAGTTCCGGAACATCGGAGTGGACTGGATCGTGAACCGGAACAGGCAGAGATTCTTCGAACTGGGGAATCGTGCGCATCGGAATCAAGCCGTGAACTTAGCACAGAATTCGGCCATAAACTAGTACGCACCGGCGGTTTAGCGCGCCCGCCAGAGGGATTAGCGTCCCGATTTGGAGCGTGCAGCCGCTGAGTCTAACCCCCCGAACCCATAGGTCTTGTGACTAAGGTTAGGTGACGTCAAGGTGGAGTTGTTAAATACTGGCGATCATGAAACGAACCTTATGCGCAACATTCTTTAACATCGCTCTCTGCATTGGGATTTCCGCAGTCGCCGTCGGGCAGCAGCAGATTGCTCCTGGCTCCAAAGTTTACATCGAACCCATGAACGGTTTCGAGACCTACATGGCCGCCGCCATTGAGAAGAAGAAAGTTCCTCTGATCGTGGTATCTGACGAGACCGTCGCCGATTACGTCATCACTGGGAACGCCGAACATCAGAAGGCCGGATGGGCAAAAGTTGTCTTCACCGGCAATATCCACTCCGATGAGCAGGCCAGCGTCTCGATGGTCAGCACCAAAACCAAAGAACTGGTTTTTGCCTACGCTGTAAACAAGAAGAACACCTTGCACGGTGAGCAGACCTCGGCTGAGGCTTGCGCCAAACACTTGAAGGAAAAGATCGAGAAAGGTAAGGACTAGCAGGTTTCTGGTATCTTGATTTGCTGCAATCGGCAATCAGGTTTGGGATCGGCAATTTTGCTTCAAGGGGCGACTGCGGTCGTCCTTTTCTCCTTGCATGGTCATGCGCTCAGAAACTGTCACGACGAATCCACACCACGAGCGACCTTAACACAGTCCGCATTATTTCCCATACTTGCTGACGAGGTATTTGCCCACTTCCGCTTCCAGTTGGCCGTAGTCGGAGTGGAGGGTGGCGCGAAGGGCGGCTTCAGCCGAACTGCCTTGTCCAAGTCGTTCGAGTATGCGTTGCAGATCGCTCATACCATAGCTGTCGCTGATATATTGCACGGCGGCCAGGGACTCTTCATATGCCACCGTCGCCTGCGTACTCGAGAACTGCATGAAACTGCCTTCGAGCGCGTTCAGAGGAATCTCACGTTGGGTCCGGAAGAGCTCGGCCAGAAGCTGCCCATGAGCCAACTGCTTGGGTTCGAGAGCCTGGGCAATGCCCTCGTTGAGCCATTGGGGACAACGTCCGGCCGCAAGCTGACTAATAAAGGAGTGCGTCAGTTCGTGCTTTAGCACGCGCGCCAGTTCGGGCGTGACTGAAGTCAAGCCATTGACCGGGATGCGCAGCTTTCCATCAAAAACTGCTCCGCTCCACGAAGGCGCCTGCGTAACATCAAAGAACCCCTGCTCGGTGTAGAGCACGACCGAAATGCTATTCCGGGGAGCGATGCCAAGTTCACGCACCAGATCGTCGTATTCCGACTCCAGGGTTGCAATCAGTTGGCTGCGCAGCGTCTCGGCTGTCTGCTTGCCTTCATATTTCAGCGTGAAGTGGCTGCTATCGTGTTGCGTGTAATCGGCCTCGGCGGTGGCGTCGCGTTGCGCTTTCGCCAGGTATTTCTGCACCGTGGTATCGGGACGGAGTTCGAGAGAATGCTTCCACGACCGTATGGCTTCGGGAGCGCGGTCGGCTGAAAATTGGACGTATCCCAGAACCGTGAGCGCGTCGGGGGAGTCTGGCGCAGCCCGGACGGCGCGCTCGGCATAAGGCAACGCCTCAGCGGCATTCCCGGTTCTAACCAATAGGGCGGCGTAGTAGTTCAGAATTGTGGGATTCTGCGAATCGAAACGCAGGCCCCCCTCGAAATAGGTGCGGGCCTTGCCGAAATTTCCGTGATCAAATTCGTGCTTGCCCGCGATGAAGTAACCAGCAGCGGTCGCAGGGCCGTTGCCCGCTTGTTCCAGAGCATAGAGCGCATCGGGATCGACTCGGCCATCCTGAATAATTTTTGCCAAGAGGGCGGGGTCATTTTTCAGGTTGTCGGCGGGCGCAAACTCTGGCAGGTCGAGGGGTTGTTTGTCGCCTGCTTGTGAAGAGGCATATCCAGGAGGAACGCCACCGGCATCGACCCGATCAACCGACGATTTAGGAATCGCGTAGGTGTTATCGCCAAGGTCGTACTCGATATGATTGCCGGTATCCCGGACATGGTCAGCCCAGATGGTGCGACCGTTCTTGAGGTGAATGACTTCCGCGGAAGCATAGGGCAGAGCTGCCGCCAGCAGGAAGCTTGAAAAGCAGCGCCAGATGACAGTTGTGCGCACTAAGGCGCATTCTAGAAGATAGGAAGCGGCAAACGTAGGTGACCAGGGTAATCTCAAAAATGCCGAGAGCATTATCATCACTGGCCTGGGTGTTGCTGGTTTCGGGAGCCTCGGCGCTGCCCTGGCGCCAGGACGTTTCCAAACCCGTCAGCGAACCTGCGGTTAGCGTGCCGGCGAATGCTTCGCCGGTTGTCACTTCGTCTGAGAGCCTCTACCTAAAGTTGAGCAACGTGGGCCTGGACAAGTCGCGGGTCTATCGCCTGCGCGATGTTTCCATTGATCGGGCAGCATTCCATATCACGCTGGACGACGGCACCATCGCATTTACCGAGGATATCGCGGGCCGCGTCACGGGAGCCTTTTTTGAGGGCGACGGAGAAATTCTGCTATCTCCTCCGAACCGCTACGAGCGCGCTTCGATGGCGTTGTTCACCGGCGAAGCCATTCTGGAGGAACGGTTCGTAACCGCATACTTCCGCTTCAATGACGATACCTTTGCCGAGTTGCGTCCATCCCTCAACCCAGTCGATTATGCCGAGGCGTTCGTAGCGCAGTGGAATGAAACCGCCCGCAGTCTCGCTGAAGGTGATGCGCTACGCCTGTTGATGACCTTCAGTAAGTTTCTTCTGATCGCCGGCCAGCAAGCGGAAGATACTGCGACGCCGGTTCGACCCGGCGACAGCGACCGCTATCTGCATGCCCGCTTGCAGGGGCTGAGACTCGGGACGTTTGATCTTTATTTCGACGCCGACACGCCCGAGCAGATATGGGCGGGGCAATTAAAGACCGTCGACGGCGCGAGCTATTACGATGTCTGGACTTCATTCTCCTCGACGCCGGCGAACCGGGATACGGAGGCCGTCAACGCGACCGTCGGCGAAGGCGCCAAGCCTGACTCAATCGCGATATCTCACTACAGCATTCGCGCAGACATCAAGCCGCCCACTCAAATCGAAGCCGAAGCCATCCTGCAAATGGAAGTGCGGCAGGGCGGCCAGCGGGCGGTTTTGTTTGAATTGTCCCGAGCCCTTCGAATCAAGCAACTGGAAGCCGACGGACATCCGATTGAATTCATTCACAATCCGACAATCGAGGGCACTCAACTGGCCCGGCATGGAAATGATCTCGTCGCAGTAGTTTTTCCGCAACCCTTGCGCACCGGGCAACGATTCGAACTGCGTTTTGTTTATGACGGCCAAGTACTCTCCGAGGCTGGAGCGGGGTTGCTGTATGTTGGGGCGCGAGGCACGTGGTATCCAAATCGTGGACTGGTGATGTCGAACTTCGATTTGGAATTTCGTTATCCCGTAGGTTGGACATTGGTGGCCACAGGAAAACGGACGGATGCGAAAGTATCTCCCCGGGTAGGAGAGATTCCGCCGACAGGCGAACAAGTGAGCCGCTGGGTCTCCGAACGTCCTATTCCGCTTGCCGGATTCGATCTGGGGAAATATGAACGGGTCGTGGCTCGAGTTGGAGATGTGACCGTCGAAACCTATGCAACTTCAGGAATGGAGCGCGGATTTCCCAAACCGCCAATCGAAAGGGTGATTCCGAATCCGCTAATGCGGGGCGTACCTCAGCAGCCCCCGTTGAGTCTCGAGCCTGCGCTGCCTTCCCCTGCGCGGAATGCGCAAATGGTCGCAGATGTGTGCTCTCATGCCATCGAATTTTTCTCGCGCCGCTTCGGTCCGTATCCCTATGGCGAACTGAAGGTGGCCCAGATGCCGGGTGGGTTGAGCCAAGGTTGGCCGGGACTGGTCTTTCTCTCCAGTACGTCCTTCCTCACGGCAGAAGAAAAATCACAGCTGCATATGAGTTCGGTAGACAAAACGCTCGTCAGCCAGGTTATCGCGCACGAGACGGCCCACCAATGGTGGGGCGATCTCGTAATGTGGAGTGGGTACCGCGATCAGTGGCTCGTGGAGGCCTTGGCGAACTACAGTTCGATGATGGTTCTTGAAGCAGAAAATCCGCAGCAATTTCATGCTGCGATGGAGAAATACAGGGATGATCTGCTGCAAGAGAACAAAGCGGGAGTTCGCTTGATGGAGGACGGCCCGGTAACCTTAGGAACCCGTCTTTCCTGTTCTCAATTTCCGAGTGGATATGAAGTGATCAGTTATGGGCGGGGCACATGGCTATTTCACATGTTGCGTTCCATGATGCGCGACGCCGAGCGGAGCAGCAGCGGCACTCGTGCGCAGGCCGACGGCAAGGCAGGACAATTGGATGAGCCCTTCGTGCGAGTGCTCCTTCGAATTAGGGAACGTTACCAGGGAAAGGCTATTACCACTCGGGAAGTGTTGCAGGCCTTCGAGGAAGAATTGCCGCCGTCCCTGTGGTACGAGCACCACAAATCACTGGACTGGTTCTATCAGGGGTGGGTGAATGGAACTTCCATCCCCCGCTTCGAGTTACATGCGGTGAAGTATTCCGACAAGCCCGGTTCCACTACGATCAGTGGTTCGATCTTGCAGAAAGATGCAACCGACAATCTTGTAACCTCGGTTCCGTTATATGCATCGGTGGCGGGGAGAATGGTGCTGCTCGGTCGGGTTTTCGCCGACGGAGCAGAGACGCCGTTCCATTTGAACGCACCGCCTGGCGCACGTAAGGTCGTAGTCGACCCCGAGCAGACGCTGTTGTCACGATCTCGATAAGGAATAATTGCGGCGGTGCGTTCGTTTCGGGACTTATTCCCGATAATTGGCGCGGTTTTTCCCGAGACGATCCACGATATTTGCGTGCAGGCTTTCCTTCGTCAGCGCACGTTATTCCCTCGCATCGTAAGTCGCAGTTAGATATAAGCATCCCTGGTTTGTCCCATTAGCGTTCGCTGGTGGAGGTGCGTGTGCATACACGTTTTCGTACTTGGAGGACAAACGACGTGAATCATGCGCAACCATCCAGGGAAGGGATTCCGAACTCGGCGCCAGTCATCGCCGACACCGACCCACCCCGCGGACGCGGAACAATTCTGCTGGTGGAAGATGAAAACCGCTTACGCGAGGTGACTTGCGAGGTCTTGGAATCAGCAGGCTATCGAGTGCTGAAAACTCGCAATGCGGCAGAAGCGATCTCCACCTTCGCCGAATACAAAACTATCGTGCGCCTGTTGCTGACGGATGTCGTTCTGCCCGGGCAGAATGGCCGCGACCTCGCAAAGGACTTACGAAGCGTTTGTCCGACGCTGAAGATCATTTTTATCTCCGGCTAATTCACGTACACATCCACAACATTGGTGCAGGTATCAAAGGACAAATTCCACACATGCTCAATGATCATGGCCCGCGTGATTCGACGCCCGGCGTTGCGCATGAGGTATTCCAGTAGAGCAAATTCCTTGCCGGTTAAGTCGATACGCCGTCCTCCCCGCTCGACCCTGCGCTCTACCCGGTCGAGCCTCAAATCCTCCACCGTGAGAACCGACTCGGCGGGCATATGGCAACGCCGCAACAGGGCGCGAATGCGCGCCGAAAGTTCTGAGAATGAGAAAGGTTTGCTCAGATAGTCATCCGCGCCCAGATCCAGACATTGCACCCGGTCTTCCACTCGCGTACGCCCCGTGAGTACCAGGATCGGCATACTCGGTTTCCGGGTACGCAAATAACGAAGAATGGATACGCCATCCAAACGCGGTAGGTTGAGGTCGAGCACCACCAGGTCATAGTCGAATTCGCCCGCCATGGCTCGAGCCTGCTCGCCATCATTGGACACATCTACCGCGTAGTGTTCGGCGTCAAGGCCCTTTTTCACAAAGCTGGCGAGTGCGGAATCATCTTCAGCAATTAGAATGCGCATAAGGTTTTTTTAACCTTTCCAATTCTAGGCACGAACCGGGCAAAGGTCGGAGATTCGTACGCGCACGAAAGGCTCTGCCTTCCCTAAACGGGAACGGCGCCCCCGAACCTGCTCTGCCACTCGCTCCCGCTTTGCCCCGCCAACGATAATTCGTAAACACAATCTACTTAAAAGTCAGAGCCCGCGTGGACATGGCGAGCAAGGGAACGCTGAAATCGCTGTTTGTGCCCGGAGGCATCCTGCTGCTTGCCGCCGTGGTATTGCTGTCGGGCGGATTTCTGTCCATCTCCGCAGCCGCCGTCAACTTCTACTACTACGCGGTCTTCACCGCCGGAATCCTGCTGGCCTGGCGTTTCCGCTCAAGCCGCGTCGTCTGGGCCCTCCTCATATTGTTGCTGTCGCACCGCGCCATCGAATTCTTTTCCGTGGGACCAGCCGTCTCCGCAGCTCCCGGCCGGATTGCCTTTGAAGCCATGGCCTTTTTCTTGCCGCTCAACTTCATCCTGCTTTCCCTGGCTCCCGAGCGTGGCCGGGGAATTTCAGCCATCTCCCCTCGGCTATTCGTCTTGTTCCTCGAGTCCGTTTTCGTCGCCGTCGTCTGCCGACCTGGCGAAACCGCCAGCCCCGCATTTCTCCACCCCGCGTTCTTGAACCCATCTTTGTTTCATTGGACGAAAATTCCTCAGCTCGCCTTGCTTGCTTTCGTGGTGGCTTTCGCAATCTTGCTGGTCCGGCTTTTGCGCTATCGCGAGCCGTTGGAAAATGGCCTGCTCTGGTCGCTCGGCGCAACCTTCCTGAGCCTGCAGGCAAACGCAGTGGACCGGATCGCCATGGCCTATTGGGGGACAGCGGCGCTGCTCCTGGCGGCATCGATCATCGAGAATACCTATATCTTGGCCTATCACGACGAACTCACATCCCTGCCCGCACGCCGCGCCTTCCGCGAAGCACTGCTCCGCGTTGAGGCACCTTATTCCGTCGCCGTCGTCGACATCGACCACTTCAAGAGTTTTAACGACACCTATGGACACGACACCGGCGATCAGGTTCTCTGCATGGTGGCTTCGAGACTAGCGCGTGTGAGTGGAGGTGGACAGGCGTTTCGCGTCGGAGGAGAAGAGTTCTCGATTGTGTTTGCGGGAAAGTCGATGAAAGAGACGCTGCCGCATCTGGAGTCGCTCAGAAATATTATCGAGCAATCCAGATTCCGAGTTCGCAGCACACCAGAGCGTCGCAGCGCCCCACGCGGGGACTGTCGCAGGCTCGAGGATAAGAAAAGCGCAACTCCGCGAAAGCCAGCCCGACCTCGTAATGTTCCCGCGGAGTCATCGGTCAGCGGACTCTCCGTCACCGTCAGCATCGGAGTGGCGGAGCCGAGCGCAAAGGCCCACGAAGTGGAACAAGTGATCCAAGCTGCTGACAAGGCCCTCTACCGAGCCAAGAAGGCCGGCCGCAATCGCGTAGAAATCGCCAGCGAACCCCGCGTTCGCACTCCACGTCTCAAGAGCAATATAGCTTGAAGGGTGCGTTCATTGTAGGCGCCAGCGTCTCGCTCATGCATTGCTACGCAAATCTCATATGCGCACTGTGATCCCAACTAATTCTTCAACGACACAGCCGGCACGTAAACTCCTTTCAATTCCCGTTTCCACCATGCTCCTGTGCTCTTCCTTTCCGCCCCACCGGCAAAGCGATATTGGTAAAGTTGAGCGCGAATGTAGTGCGGCGGTCCATCCGCAAAAGGATTGTGCTCAAGCAAGCGCAACACATCCGGGGAACCCTGCAAAAGCCGCGCCATAAAATGAACAATCCAGGGATCGCTCTGGTAGTCGCCGAGGGCGGCAAACCACATCTGCCAGTCCAGCCGAGGCTGATGCGGCGCGACCCAGGCGGGCCGGCGCGTAAGGTCTCCAGGCTTGTATTTGAATTCATACGCCAGCCAGTTCACTCCATCGTTCGATCCTTCAATCACGATCTCAGGCCGGGTGGTCGTCATCACCGCAAAAAGTCCGTAGCTATTGATGATCTGAAATGGCGACACGCTTCGAGTGACCGCGTCAGCCACCGCCCAACGCACGCCAAACGTGCGCGCTACTTGAAATCCCCCGACCAACAATGCCAGAGTAGCGAATACCCCGCACACCGCCCGGGACCATGTTCGGGATTTTTCGTAAGCCATCGTCGCGAGAACTCGCCCAATCACCGCCTTCGGCAACACGCGGCGGAACAACGCGTCATCTACCAGGAACAGACAAAAAGCAATCGTGAGCGCATTAAAGAATGCGTAGTTTCCCGTCAGCAGAATGAGAACTTGTAGACCTACGATCGCGCGTGCCGCGAAGAACCGTACCCGGCGAGGCGCAAAGATCAGAAATGGCACCGCGAGCTCAACAAAAAACACGAACCCTACAGATCGCCGTTGAAACTACGTCGGCAATTGATACATGTACCAGGCCAGCGGCGTCGGCAACGGCTGAGTCTCATAATGCACCGGCAGCGCCGTAAAGTGACGCCACGACGGATCGCCGCTGGCTACTTTCACCACGCCCGAGAGAAACATCAGGCGGAACAGCAGCCAGCGATAAAGCCACACAACAACCGGAGACGCCCCCAGTAGAATCGCCAGAAAGCCAGCCTCGAGCAGTAACGCATCCCACTGATAGCCCATGAACTCCTGGCCGGCCGTAACCAGCGAAAGATAGAGCAGGAACAGAGTGACGCGCAGGATGCGCCAACGCACGCCGAGCAAAAGCAAAATCGACAAACAGATTCCGCTAATGCCCACCGCTTTGATTATGCCATCGCCCGCGTTCAACCAAAACAGGGTTGGCACCTGCCAATAGATCGCCCCGTAGTATTCCCGTAGAGATTGCAAATATTCCGCGACCGGCGATATTCCATGAGAACCGATGAGGCCCGCCGCCTGCACCGCGAAAGATGCAAACGCAATCAGGTAGATCGCACCCAGCGTTCTTAGGAAAAGCCAACTCGCGATGCCAAAGGCCTCAACCTCAATCGGAATTCCCCAGAGCGCGCGCGTTGCCCAATAGGAGAAGGTGCGATGTCGCGCGATCACCCGGTAAAGCACTTCCGCGATCCACGCGAATCCCGGAATATGCACATACAGCCAAAGCATCCAGCTCTTGCCGGGGACCAGAGCGAGCAGGCTGAATACCGCGTGCGCCGCGCTGCGCACTTCTCCGCCGGGCCGGAACAGGGTTACTGCCGACGGAAAATCTTTTCGCGGAAGATCAGGAAAACGACTGCCGATGTCTTGATACGGCGTGTAGAGCACCCGGTCGCCGGTAAGCCGCTGCCAGTGATCGACCCAGGCTCGGCAAAACAAACATGCTCCGTCGAACGCGAGCAGTGGCTGGTCGTGAGAGTAACTATTCCCCATCTCAAGCCCACCGGCGAACACTACGAACTTCCGATGAGGACTCCGGTGGCGAAGACCAAAGCGCCGCCTAACGCCACCTGCATAGCTGCGGAAATGGTGGGCGTATCCATGTATCGATGACGGATCCAGGTAATGACGCCAAGTTCGATCAGAACCACCACGCAAGCGACAGCCAGCGCCACGCGGAAGTTGGGAATCAGAAACGGTAAAGTGTGTCCCACCCCGCCTAAAGCGGTCATGGCGCCGCAAATCAATCCGCGCACCCAGGGATGGCCGCGGCCGGTAAGGCTGCCATCGTCCGAGAGCGCCTCAGCGAATCCCATGCTGATGCCTGCGCCGACCGACGCAGCCATGCCGACCAGGAACGCGTCCCAGGGATTGCGCGTGGCAAACGCAGCGGCGAAAACCGGCGCCAGCGTGGACACGGAGCCGTCCATCAAACCTGCAAGGCCGGGTTGCACGATCTGCAGCACGAAAAGCCGGCGCCGAGCGCGCTCTTCGTCTTGCTTAACATCGGGACTCAACTCCTCTTCTTTCAACTCCTGAGCGCGGTCTTCGTGGGCGCGCTCTTCCTGTGCCAGGTCATCGAGCAATTGGCGGATGCTGGCGTCCTCGGTTCGTCCTGCGGCTTTCTCATAGAACCGGCGGGTTTCGACTTCGATGGCGCTGGCTTCCTTGCGCACCAGGTCGAGGCCCAGCGGCCGCGTCAGCCACACCGGTTTGCGTTCGACGAAGCCCCTCACGTCATGCCGGCGGATGAGCGGAATGTGTTCTCCAAACTTCTGGCGATAGAGCTCGATCAGTCTTCGGCGATGTCCGGATTCTTCGTCGCGCATACCTTCGAACACGGCGGCGGAGGCGGGAAAGTCTTGACGCAGCCCTTCGGCAAAATCGGCGAAGATGCGCTCATCTTCTTCTTCCAGAGAAATCGCCAACGCCAGAATCTCACGCTGGCTAAGATTTTCAAAGTTCTTCATGGCGGATAGTGTAATCGCGTACAACGGAACAGTCACCTTACCCGTGACCGTCGAAAACTCACCAGCATTGAAGTGCGAAGAATATTAAAGCGCGGCCACTCGTCGTTCAGCTAGCAGAAAGTACAGGGCTATCAGAATCAGAGCCAATCCGTTCACCCCAAGCACGACGGGCGCCGTAAACATCGGAACGAGCCATCCCGACAGCAGATTCCCCATGGGCATGCCGCCGCGGAATGCGCAGTTGTAAACACTCATCACGCGTCCGCGCACTTCGTTGGTCGCAATCAACTGTACCAGTGAAGTCACCGTGGCAAACACCGCCATCATCGAAGCACCGACGAGTACCAGCATGGCGTAGCTCAACGGCAGAGCTCGGGAAAAAGAAAATCCTCCGATTCCTACGCCCAGGCTGATCAGCGTGGTTAGGGCAACGCGCCCCTTGTTGCGGATGTTGCCCATGCCCGCAACCGTCAGCGAGCCGCAAATCGAGCCGATTCCCATCAGCGAAAGCAGGGTGCCGTAAGTCTCCGGACCCCGATGGAAGATGTCTTTGACGAACACCGGAAGGTAAGTGCGCATGGGCATGCTCAAGGCGGTCATGCAGAATGCCAGCACGATAAGCGCCTCCATGGACCCCTGCTTGCGAACGAACTTGATGCCCTGCTTCAGACTGCCGAAGATCGACTCGGTCGTTTTCTCCGGCAGGTATCGGGCCGTGATCATCGAGAGCGAAATGATCGGCGCCAGGAAGGAAAGCGCATTCAGGCCAAAGCACCATTGCTCGCCCCACTTCGCCAACGCAATCCCGGCGAGCGCGGGTCCGACGGTTACAGCGGTGTTGAACTGGATCGAATTCAGCGCAATGGCATTCGGCATGTCTTCTCGATCGACTAGTGTCGGAATCAGCGCAGAATACGCCGGCCCTCCAAATGCCTGGGCCAAACCGGAAACGAACGAGAGACTGAGCATATGCCACACGTGTATCCGGCCCGTCGTCACCAGCACGGTAAGTATTGTCGCGCAGGCCATCTGCACGTACTGGGAGCCGAGGAGAATCTTCCGACGCTCGGCCCGGTCCGCCACCACGCCGCCAATCAATGAGAACAGGAAGATGGGAATGCCAGCGAGAAACTGATCCAACGCGAGCAAGAACGCCGAATGGCTCAACCGGTAGATCAGCCATCCCTGCGCCACGATCTGCATCCAGGTGCCGATGCTGGACATGCAGGCACCAAACCACATCAGACGGAAATCTCGATATTGAAATGCTTTAAATACCCGCTGAAACGTTAGAGTCCCCATGTGCTCCGTGTGTACGTGGAGAGAGTGAGTTTGCGGGTCAGCTTCGACGCTGGGTTCCAAACCCCTTGCGGCATATACGTAGTTTCCAGGACCGAGTAGGCCTTCTTAAACCAACTCCAATTCAATCTTCTTAGCAGACCGTTCCAGCTTTGCAATCCGAAAGCTGCGAACCTGCCCGGCGCGGACCGCTTCCGCTTTGGAATCGGCGGCACCGGATCCGCCCTTCCAGTGCGCCTTTAACATGGAACTCAGCGTTGACAAATCCGCTTTCGATTCGGCCCTGCTCTCGTTCTTGGACATACTCTCCGTTGCAATTCGGCACGAGCCTTGGATACCCGCTCCCAGTTCCACACGCGCTTGTTCGCCCGAAATTTCCATCACGCGGCCTGAGACCACATTGCCTTCGTGATGTTCCGCGATGTATTCCTCGATGCTGCTCGGAAGCAGTTGTTTAACTCCGAGCTTCAGTCGCCGCTTCTCAATATCGATTTCGAGCACCTGCGCCTTGATCGATTGCCCGACCTTCAGCATGTCCTGCGGGTGATTGATGCGCTTTTCGGCGCTCATGTCACTGATGTGAATCATGCCCTCGATGCCATCGGAAAGTTGCACGAAGGCGCCGAACTTAGTGAGGCTGGTGATTGGACCTTCAATCACCGTGCCCACCGCAAACTTTTGTGCCGCATCGGCCCAAGGATCGCCCAACGCCTGCTTCAGGCCCAACGCGATACGGCGTTCTGCCGGGTTCACGCCCAGAATCACAGCTTCCACGGTGTCGCCCGGTTTCACCACGTCGCTAGGCGTCCGCACTTTCTTAGCCCACGACATCTCTGAAACATGGATCAAGCCCTCAAGTCCGGGTTCGAGTTCTACGAACGCGCCGAAATCGAGTATTCGTGTCACCGTGCCGCGAGCACGTTCGCCCGGTTTGTATTTTGCTGGCGCCGAATCCCACGGATCCGGCTCAAGCTGCTTCATGCCGACGGAGATGCGCCGCTTCTCGGAATCAATCTTTAGAACTTTCACTTCGACTTCTTGCCCCACCGAGAGCACATCCGCCGGCTTGCTGACCCGGCTTCGGGAAATGTCGCTGACATGCAGCAGCGCGTCGACGCCGCCAATATCTACGAAAGCTCCATAATCGGTTAGACTGCGGACCGTGCCACGCACCGTTGCGCCTTCTTTTACCTCTGAATAACGATGCTCCTTTAGCGCGCGCTCTTCCTCTTCTGCGACAGCGCGACGGTCCACGACTACGTCTTCGTCGGTCACATCAAGTTTGGTAATCCGGCAGCGGATTTCTTGCTCTACTAACTTTTCCATCTCCGCCGCGTCGCGTGCTCCGCTGCGCGAGGCCGGCATGAACGCCCGGACTCCCACGTCCACGCTCAGACCGCCTTTGACTAAACCCGTTACTGTGCCCACGATCGTCGCTTTGTCTACGAACGCCTTTTCCAACGCGGCCCAGTCTTTCGGCCGCTCACTCTTTCCGCGGGTGAGCACGTAATAACCTTCTGGATCGCGACCCTTGATTGAGACCACAAGCTTGTCGCCCGGCTTCACCATTTCGTCGGCACTTGGAAACGCTGCTAGCGGGAGGATACCTTCGGTCTTGAAGCCGATATCAACAAGGACCGAATCGACGGTAATCGCAATCACTGTCCCTTCACGACCTTTGCTAGAATCTTCAGGCTTCCGCGATTTGCTGTGCTCGAACTGATAAAGAATGTCTCGGAACGACTCGTCAGCTTCCTGGCTAGGTTGGGATTCTGGCACTTCGGGATTAGGCATTAGAGTTAAAGCCTTTATTGTGGCAGACTCGAAATAGGATAGCACTGTGCTTCGTTTATCTGATGATGCGGAGTTGAGAAAAGAATCCGGAAGTTATGCACATCTGGGACGCCCTAATCCGAGAGTAAGGCGTTAAAGATCAAGTCTGGCCTAATATCTAATTTTCTCGGCCCACCAGCCTTGGCTCCGCTTCGTCTACAGTGTTTGCGGTTTGAGGCCTCGTGCGCGGAACTTTGCCGCGCTTGAGAGCATAAAGAGTCAGCTCAACTCGGGTAGAAACTCCAAGTTTTTCGAAAACCCGGAACAAATAATTCTTGATGGTATGCTCGCTCAAGTCCAGCCGTTCAGAAATCTGGCGATTGCTATATCCTTCGGCAACCATGTGAGCGATCTCTTCCTCGCGTTTGCTAAGCGGGCGCGAACTAGGCAAGCCGCGGGTTTCGATGGGCACTGGGTCGAGCAGAGCCTCCAGCACAAACCCGAGTTCCGCAGAGCTGGCCCACACTTGACCAGCGTGTACGCAAAGAATGCACTTGCAGAGAGCCTGGAACGAATCGGATCGGGCGAAGACGCCGTGCGCGCCGCAGCGGAACGCCTCCACCACCAAGTTCCGCTCCATGGTATCCAGCAACACCACGATGCCCACCTCGCGATGGAGGGCCCGCACTTCGCTCACAAAGCGCAGCCCTTCGAGGGGGTCCTGGGAAAAGCTGGTGCCGATGAGCAGCACATCAAATCGAGTGCGGCCCAGGGCCAGTACAACCTCTTCAGGCGTCGTAGCCGCCACCGCATCGTAGCGTTTGCTCAGGAGCAATGCATCGACCAGTAGCTGGCAGCTCATGGCTGCTGCGTCGGCGACCAAGACCATAGTCCTGAGATGCGAATTGGGAACGGACTCCAAGACAGTCAACACGCAGTTTAAGGGGAGAAAGCTCAGAAATTCTACGCGCAATCGCTTATCGTCACAAGGAGTCGTCCGACTCCCCTACGGTGTTTTTTCCCGCGTGGATATTGGCCCGGCGGGCTAATTACCGTAGAATCAGTTAGTATTGGATCAACAATTCGAGTTTGGCTCACTTCCGCGCATGTCTTGGAACCGAGACGTTCGGCTCTATGACTTTTATCCTCTTGTTCGCCCGTTGTCTTTCGGGCACAGTAGAAACGAGACGGATCTCAGTCCGGTGTCCCTTCGGATGCTCCCGTCCGAGGATTCTTTGTTTCAAATACGACAACATCCAGTGGTCAAATCGCAAGCGATTCCGGCTCAGTCCTCCGCCGGCTTTGCGGAGTGGCATCGTCATTCGGACGCACGAGTGAGAGGGTAGGAGAGCGGCATGTATGAGAAGTACTTCGGATTGCGGGAACAGCCGTTCGGCGTAACTCCGGACCCGCGATTCCTATATCTCAGCGCGGCTCATCGAGAAGCGCTGGCCTCGTTGTATTACGGCATCGAAGCCAATCGTGGATTTCTGGGCCTGATCGCCAAGCCCGGTATGGGCAAGACCACGATTCTGTTTCATCTGCTGGAAAAGTTTCGCAGTTCCGCCCGCACCGCATTCCTCTTCCAGACTCAGTGCACTTCACGCGAGTTCATGCGCTTCCTGCTGGCTGAATTGGGCTACGAAAGCGACGGTCATGACTTCGTGCGCATGCACGAGGAATTCAACCGGCGACTGCTCCAGGAGGCGCGTGCCGGAAATCGCTTTATCGTCGTCATCGACGAGGCGCAGAATCTGGAGCCTTCCGTGCTCGAGACGGTACGTCTGCTTTCTGACTTCGAGACACCGCGGGCCAAGTTAATGCACATCATCCTGGCGGGACAACCCGAACTGGCCGACAAACTAGCCAGTCCCGGCCTGTCCCAGCTTCGTCAACGCGTTTCCATTGTGCATGGTCTCGAACCGCTCTCTCCCGGGGAGATCAAGAATTACATCGAGCACAGGCTGCGCATCGCCGGCTACGAAGGCACTCCACTTTTTACTCCCGGGGTCTATGAGGATATTGCCAGATTCACCCAAGGCATTCCGCGGAACATCAACAATTTCTGCTTCAATGCGCTTTCACTCACCTGCGCGATGCAGAAGAGAGTCGTCGACTCCGAAGCGGTAAAAGAAGTGATCGGCGACCTGGATATTTCGAAACTCACGTCCGAACCTGTCGCCGACTTTCCACCCGATTTCATCGACATGTCCTACCCCCGTACCCGCCAGCCGGCTATCGCGCCGAATGGGCAAAACAATCATGAGATTTTGAGTCCGGCAGAAGCTGCGGCCTACATGCAACAGGTCGCCATGAAGCTCAAAAACTGGCAGGACTCTCTGGACAAGGCCATCAGCAACCCGCGCCTCGGACGGCCGGTTCGCGCTCGCACGGACCTGGAGCCGTCGTAGAGGCATCGAGGATTGCGGTTTTGGATTGATCGTCGGCCCGCTGTACGTCGGCTGTTCGGATTACGCCTTGGCTAATCTCGACGTTTCAGGCGAAGGAAATGGGGACGGGGGCAAGGGCGTTCCTACGACCTTGTTGCTTGCGACTGCTGTCAATTTTTTTCCATTGTTAACCTTGCCGGACTCCGCAATGCCGGCTATGCCGCCCAAGCTGTAAGCATAGAGGACAACCTCAACCCGCTTGGAAACCCCCAGCTTGTCAAAGATGCGGAACAGATAATTCTTCACCGTGTGCTCGGTAAGGCCCAGTCGCTGCGCGATCTCGCGGTTCGACAATCCCTCGGCCACGCAGCGCACCACTTCGACCTCGCGCCGCGAAAGCAACGCGGCTCCACGTGTGTCCACCACGCGCAGCGGCATCGCTTCGCCGAGCGCCTCCAACAAATAGCGCAATTCTCTGCTGTTCGCCCAGATTTGCCCCTCGCTAACACACTGGATGCATCTCGCCAGCGACGTCAGCGATTCACTGCGACAAAAGACGCCGCGCGCGCCCGCGCGAAACGCCTCCACCACCTGGCTGCGCTCCGAACTGTCGAGCAGCATCACGACACGAGTCTCACCGCGGAGGGCCCGCAGTTCGCGCGCCACTTCGAATCCTTTTCGCTTGTCGTCGTCGAGCTCCGCGCTGATGACGACCACCGCCGGTTTTTCCTTGATCACGGCGGCGATAATTCCCCGTGCGTCCGCCGCAGGATCCAATACTTCAAAACGTTTGTCACGCTCCAGGGCTGCAGCCAGAAGTTGGCTGTTCATTCTTGTAGCGTCAGCGGCCAGCACTCGGATCACTTCAGAAACTTCAGGTAAGGCGATAGCGTAAGCCATAAGATACAGACCACGTGTCCGGAGGGGGATTCCCCCCAGACTGTCCATTCCGTTTGACTACAATGCGAGATAAAACCCTTCCCGCAGATTTTAGTTTCGATTGGCCCGAGAGTAAAAACAGCCGTAAGGACGGGTCACAAATGCACGGAGGAGAATGCCCACCCCAACCAGCCGCCACCCCCGGCGACTGACTATCGAGACTTTAGTCTCATAACTATACAGGGTAAATAGCACTTTCGTGCCATAAAAGAAAAGTCAATCTTTACCCTAAAGATTCCTTGTAACCAATTGAATACACGTCGCCAAATCGTATGCGCACGTTTTCTGCGGTGTTTCGGGCTTGCGGCGCAGTCCAAGAACGGGACGCCGAAACCATAATTGCGGGATTAGCCTTCAACTGGACTGTAATCCTAATCCGCTCTCCGCCATGCGCACGATCTCGCGCCCGATCGGAAGCGACGCCGTAGCCGCCGGGGATACAACATTCCAAACGTGCAGCATGTTCTGCGAACACATAAACTGAAAGTCATCGACCAGCGACCCATCGTGACTCACGGCCGTCGCGCGCACGCCCGCGCCGTCGGCCAGCAAATCAGAACTACTAATCTCCGGCAGCAACGTTTGTAAAGCGCGCACGAAAGCTGGCTTGTAGATCGACCGGTAAAATTCCCCAGCCCCGCTGCGCCAGTATTTCGCAGCCATTTGCCAAAACCCGGAATACGCGAACGTACCGATCGCATCCTGCAGACTGAAATCACTTCGCCGGTAGCCTTCTCGCTTGAACGCCAGCACCGCGTTCGGCCCAGCATCAACGCCGCCGCCAACCCGACGCGTGAAATGCACTCCCAGGAATGGGAAACGTAGATCGGGCACAGGATAGATCAACCCGCGAACCAGGTGCTCCCTACCCGGAACCAGATCGTAATACTCGCCACGAAATGGCACGATCGTGACTTCTGTTTTTTCTCCCGCCAAGCGGCTGACGCGATCGCTGTGCAACCCCGCGCAGTTAATCACATATTTCGTCTCCAGCGATCCCCGGGAAGTTTCGAGAACGGTTTCTCCATTGCTGCGGTCAATGCCCGTGACTTCGGTTCCGGTATTAACGGTCCCACCGTGAGCGACGATCAACTCGGCATATTTTTGGCACACGGCCACATAGTCAGTAATTCCCGTGCCCGGCACATGCAGCCAGCCCACGCCACCGCAGTGAGGTTCGATCTCACTCGCCTGTGCCTTATCCAATAATTTCAAACCGGCGATTCCATTGGCCTGCCCACGTTCCAGCAACCCTTGCAGTCGCGGAATTTCTTCCGCGCTGGTCGCCACAACAATCTTGCCGCAGATCTCGACGGGAATGTCATGCTCGCGGCAGAAGGCCGCCATCGCAGCCGCCCCCTCCACGCACAACTTCGCCTTCAACGAACCCGGCTTGTAGTAGATTCCGGAATGAATCACGCCGCTGTTGTGGCCGCTCTGATGACGGGCCACCCGATCTTCTTTTTCCACCAGCAGCAGGCGCAGCTTGGGGAAGCGCCGGCAAGCTTGCATCGCGGTCGAGAGGCCCACAATCCCGCCGCCGATAACCACCATGTCAAAACGCTGATCAGGCATGAGTAAGCACGCCCCGAACAGGAATCGAGCGCGTTGCTTACAAGATAAACAGAAAACCCGCAGAGTAGGCAAATGTAAGCGCGAGCGGTCCGCTCGTGCTCGATTTGCTAGGGCACGAGTTCACTCGTGCTGCAAAGCGCAAAAAAAGGCCCGGGCTTTAGAGTTGGCTGAAAAACTGAGATGATTTAGCCAGCCCTTCCTAATTGACGGTCAGCTGCACTTGCGCCGACTGTTCGGGTAGTCCGCTCACAGTAGCACTCACCGTCATCGTGTACGTTCCCGCGGGCGTGCCCGGCTGCCCATTTCCCTCCGAGCCGTTGCCTTGAAGGCCGCTGCCGCAAGCAATTTGTAGCGACAGTCCAAAAACCAGCGCAAGCAGCCATAGAAACGCAAATCGCTGTCGTCGCCTGCCCCTTCGTCTCACTCCGCCGTTAACCAGCACTAACCCCGGAAACGAAAGCCACACTGCGTAGGTCAATAGCCGGAGCACAGGCCTCACTCCCGCGATAACCGGGGCGGTGGTCGTGATCGTGAAAGTCACGTGTGTATCTCCGCTGCCTTTGCTGATTTGTGTCGCACTGAGTGCGCATGTGCTCAATGGCGGGCAGTTGTTGGAATATGCCAAAACGACATTATCGGGAAATGTCCCTCCCGATGACGCTACATCGAGATCATAGATTGCCGGCTGTCCAGCCGGCAGCGACTCGATGCCAGGATTGGACGTAATGGTGAAACGAAAACCCGCGCCCGAGTCGCCGGTCGAGGTAAATGCCGCAAGAAAGGAGTGAGTCGTTTTGTTGACATCGGTGCCCACCGCCGCAATATTGAAGTTGTAGGTCTGAGCTACGTTACTGCTTACCGTCACCGTGAAAGGCGCAGGCGGCGCGGGGCTCACGGTGGGCACCAGGCTGCTGGGAGAAATGCTGCAGGTCGGAGGCTGGTTCGATCCGCAGCTCAAATTCACCGGGCTGTTATAGCAGTTGGTACCCTGAAGAGTGCCGTTAAAGATCGCTGTAGTGTTCACGCGGGCCGTCTGGACAGCCGGAATGACGTCCAAAGTAAAGCCGGGCACGGTATAAGAGTTTGCAGTGATAGTCACAGGAAACTGATGCGAAGTCGCCAGCGGATCGGTGCCCACGGCCACGATGTTGAAGCTGTATGTTCCGCACACCCCGCTTCCCACCGTTACCATGAATGGTGCGCCGCTCGCGGTTGGTACTACGCTCGACGGCGCAGCTGAACAGGTCGGAGGCGAACCCTGGCCACAGCTCAAATTCACCGCACTGCTGTAACCATTGAGCGAACTCAGTACTCCGTTAAAATTTACCGTGCTGTTCACATATGCCTGTAACAAGGGATTCGTGATTACAAGCGAGTAATCCAGCGTGATGGTCAGAGACAAGGTCTGCGTCTTCGTAGGACCGTTCATCACCGAGCCGTTAATGGTGATTGGCACTGTGCCCGCCGTCGCGCTCGCGGTTGTGCTCACGGTTAGCGTGATCGCAACCGGGCTGCTGGAAGTCGGATTCACCGCACTGGAAGGCAAGAAATTGCAGGTTGCTCCCAAAGGCAAATTCCCGCAGGACAGATTCACCGTGTCATCGAAGGATCCCTGCCCTGTAACCTGCAATGCCACTGGCCTGGAAACACTCGACGGAGCAACCGTGATGCTTGCGGGCGAAGGAACGGTCAAATTGAAGTCCACAATCTTCAACGTAAAAGTAGCATCATTCGTAACTCGGTTCGGGTCGGTTCCAGCACCGTGGAGGTCGAAGCTGTAATCGCCGGGCGCATTGCCCGGGCTCACCGTAGCTGTGAGTGGCGTTCCCAATGGCGGCGGAGCAGGCGGGTTCACAAAACTTGGCATGATCAGGCAAGTGGAAACCGGAGTGCAATTCAAATTCACCTGATAGCTATAGCCGCCAAGAGCGGTGATGGCACCGTTGAACGCCGGAGGCACCTGGCCCGCAAATACGATGATCGGGCTGTTGTAAATCGATAATGAGAAGTCCGGAGTCAGCGGGAACTCCCAAACCCCCCGTCCATAGGTGGACGCGCGCAGTAACTTGGTCGAGTCCGAGCGCGTAAATATGCTCAGCGCAGTCACGGCGACGTTCGGGAGATATCCAACTTGCCCGCTGCTCGGCGCCGGCCCCACTTCCGCCCAATTCGCACTGGCTGTGAAACTCCAGAACACTCCGACGTCGGTGGCCACGTACACTCTTCCTGGAGACCCAGCCGCGGCTGGATCGACCACCACCGCATTGACCGGCACATCCGGAAGATTGGCAGTGAAGTCCGTCCATGAAGATCCCGCATTTGTCGTCTGCCAAACGTGGGAAGTGGGAAAGCTCGCAGTGCTGAAGCCCATGATGCCAACGTAGGCGGTAATGCCTTGCGTGTCTGAGCGGTCCATTGCGATTCCAGAGATTGGAAAGTTGTTGGGATTGATCGAGCCTGTCTGATCAACCCAGGTCGAAGTCCCGCCCGCGACGTTCGTGCTCACCCAGACATGGCCGCCCGGCGGAGTGGTCGGAATCAGTGGGCCAAAGCCATCGGTCCCGGCGTACATCACTTTAGAAAAGCCGGTATTCGGGTCGAGTACGCCCGCCGCCACCGAACGTACGAGATTGATCTCACTCCCAGTGCAGATGCCGTCCCCACCGGTTTCAAAGCTATCGCTCAGAACTGTAAATGCGCCGCCTATGCTGGGGCCGCGCCATATCCGGCAAGTTCCTGCGATCATTTCGTCAGCATTCTGCGGATCGAGAATGAACGGCGGATAATACGCGCCGGTGTCACCGCCCACAGTTGCGCTGCTGACCACTGGATTGCTCTGGAAGTCCTGCGTGTGACAACTGATTCCATTCGAATTTGTGCAACTGAAAATATTGACTCCTGAAGTTGCGTCGGGAGGGTTGGAGACGAACCACTCTTCCTCATTATTGGGATTGATCTGCGTGTAACCGCCATCCCCAGCGTTCACGTTCTGCCAGCTACCGCCGGTCGATTGGGTGCCCGGCGATCCATTTCCCTGTGTTCCCCCAAGAATTGTGCTGGCATCGTTGAGAGCCTGGGAAAACGAAACGAACTGGGTCATCGATCCCAGCGTCATGTTCAGACTGTCGAATTGATTGGTGCCGCCGCAGGTCCCCGTCAGTAGGCCGTAGCCATCCAGCGCGCGGTAAATCCCGCCATCGTTGGCGAAGTACATCAAGTCCTGGGTACTTCGATTAATCAGGAAGGCCAGCGCGTGCTGCGCGGGATGAACCATGGCGATTGAGCTGCACCCGTACGCGTGCGTCAGGTTCAGAAACGTATTCGATCCCGTGCCGTTGCAGGTCGGGGATGTGCTGATAATCTCGCATTTGTAAAGGTTGACAGCTCCGGCATACAAATCCGTGACCCCGCTGTTGCCATTCGTCACCGCCGCGAGTTCGAGATTGTAAGTTCCTTGCTCGGTTCCACATCCTACTTGATCGCCGCAATTGATAATGCCCGCGTCGCTGATCTGGGTCCAGGTATTTCCGCCGTTGCTGGATGTCCAGATGCCCTGATCGAAATCGTTTGCATCCACATACCAGACATACATCTCATTGCGCCCAGGAACTACCGCAATCTCGCCGCGGTAAATGGGACAACTCGCCGAACTGGGATTCGCCGGGCATGCGGTCGCGGTCAGTCCGCCGCCGGGTTGAGTGAACAGTCGAGTCCAGGTTCGGCCGCCATCGCCAGACGAGTAAAAACCGTGATAGCGCAGCGCCGCAAAGAATTGCCCCGCCCCTGCGTTGTAGACAACAGAGGTTGCCGAACCGGGCGCCGTCGTTACGCCACCATCAGTCACGTTCGCGTAGCTCCAGGAATCTCCGCTGTCCTCCGAGTAATAGAGTCCGAGATTCGCAATCAACGGATTCGCAAGGCCTTCAACGATTCCTTCCGATGCCCCCGCCGTAGCAGCCACCGCCAGGCTGGGAGAATTGCTGCTGAATGCAATCTTGCTGAATCCCATTCCTGCGAACGACCGTGTCCCGGTAGTATCTGAGGAAATCAGCGTCCAGGTCGTGCCAGCATCGGGAGAGCGCAGAATACCCAGTCCGTAATAAGAATCGGCCGAACTATTAGCCTCTCCCGTGCCCACCAGAATCACACTGTCGTTCGAGTTCGTGTTCCCTGGCTGAATGGCGATGGCGCCCACCGCCAGCGTCGCTTGGTTGTCGGTGAGAGCTGTCCAGGTGACGTTCGATGAAGTTTGCGTGACTGCCTGGGTAGCATTGGTGGACTTCCAAACTCCGCCGTACGCGCCGCCGATGTAAACCGTATTCCCAGTCGGATCGGCGGGATCGATTGCAACCGCAGTTGCACGCCCAGAAACCCAGCCGTAGTCGTACTCCCCGGTGCCGCTCGCGTCCGATGCCAATGGTGCTGGCCCGAGCGGGCTCCAAACCACAACCGAAGACGGGGACGCGTCGCGCTCAACCGCCTGTCCGCGCGCCAGACCCGCAGCCCGCATTCGCATCTTCTGCAGGTAAGCTCGGTATCTCTGGGCTGCGCCGGCATCCCCCGGCGCACTACGCCCGCGGAGAAACCACTGCTCCCGCGAGGCTCGCTGCTCGCGTCCCGGCGGTCTGGATTGCGAGAAACTGCATTGCAGGGAACTTGCAGGCGCGAGTAATAGCAGCAGGCATAATACGAGCGAATGTAGGCGCGGGCGTCCTCGTCCGTGCTTTCGATTCCAGTGGTCAGGCCTATCGCGCGACCGGCTCAAAGCGTTGCGCATTTGCGGATCTTCCCTATGCTACCTGCGGCGGAAACAGCGAACCAGACTTGTTCGGAGCAACTTTTCCCAGTTTGACGAGGCGCACGATAATCGAGGGCACAGTGCGGTTATGAGTCTTCGCAATCTCGTCAAAATCCATTCCCTTACGCAACTCCTCGCATACCTGTTTATCTTCCGCTCGCGACCAATACTGCCCCGCACTAGCCGGCTTCTTTAACTCTCGCTCTTGTTGCGTCACCAAAGCCGCCAAGGCCCGGTTCAATGCCATGACAGCCTGCGGATTCCGGCAAATCGAGTCATCCTTCAGCACTTCGCAGGTCTCCGGATGTACACCGTCGACCAACGCCCGAATTACTTTGATTGCGTCCTGAATCTCCATGCGAAAACCTCCGGCGCAGTCATGGTAGCTGTCCAATGGCCAGCATTCTTGTGACGAGTGAACATTCCGCATCGCGTTTAGCCCACATTGGGACTTTTCGGACTTGGCTTTGGCTATACTGGCCTGTATTTATTGCCGAGGTGATGAAGGCAGATGGACTGGCAAGCGTTCTGGCTGACAATCCGGCTGGCGGTACTGGTCGCGGCGATACTGGCGATTCTGGGACTGCCCATCGCGTACTGGATTGCTTACTCTCGCTGGCGTTGGAAGTTTCTCGCCGAAGCCGTCGTCGCGCTGCCGATCGTTTTACCGCCTACTGTGCTGGGCTTCTATGTTCTGGTCGCACTCGGTTCGCGCAGCCCTTTCGGACACTGGTGGGCGGCGCTCACCGGGCACACGCTCGCTTTCACTTTTGGCGGGCTGGTCATCGGTTCTATCCTTTACAGTTTGCCCTTCGCCGTCCAACCGTTCGCCGCCTCCTTCGCGCTCGTCGACCCGAGGCTGATGGCGGCCTCAGCCAGCTTGGGCGCGTCCAACCTGCGAACGTTTGTCCGCGTCATCCTGCCGCTTTCTCTTCCCGGATTGGTTACTGGCGTGGCGCTGAGTTTCGCGCATACCATGGGCGAGTTCGGTGTGGTGCTGATGGTGGGTGGAGATATTCCGGGGATTACGCGAACCGTCTCGATCGACATTTACGATCAGGTGCAGGCGCTTAACTATGCCGTCGCGAATCAGACCGCGCTGATACTGCTGGCGATTTCCTTCGCCGTGCTGTCTCTGGTATACGGCGTCAACCGAAAAATCGGCACGGTGCGGCCTTGGAAATGATCCCAACAAGCGGGCGCTTGTTTTCCCTTGTAGGGCTTCGTGTCTTTGCTGGTTCAAGCCTTTCCGACCGAGCCAGATGACAACGCAAAAAATAAACGCCGGCATCCCGTTGTCTGCCGATCGCGCTTCGCAGAATATTCTGACAGTTCATCTTCGCAAATGTTTTTCGAATGCCGGACGCGATTTCGCGCTCGACGTTTTATTCACCATCGCTCCTGGAATTACCATCGTTTTCGGCCCATCCGGAGCAGGCAAAACGACGCTCCTCGACTGCATCGCGGGACTGACGATTCCAGACTCCGGAAGAATCGCGGTCGGTGATCGCGTTCTCTTCGACCCTGCGCAACGCACGAATCTCCCAGTCCAAAATCGCAAGCTCGGTTACGTTTTTCAGGACTTGGCCCTTTTTCCTCATCTCACCATAGGGAAAAATGTCGAGTACGGCCTCGCCGCTTTAGGCAGGAGCGAGCAACGACAAAAGAGTGATGCCATCCTGGAATCGTTTCGCATTACGCATCTGCGCGACCGCAAGCCGCCAGAGATTTCCGGCGGCGAGCGGCAAAGAGCAGCTCTGGCCCGTGCGCTCGTCATCGACCCATGCATTCTGCTGCTCGACGAACCGCTGGCCGCGCTCGATGCGAATACGAAATCGAAAATCATCGATGACCTGCGCGCCTGGAACGCAGCTCACCACATCCCGATCCTCTACATTACGCACAACCGCGAAGAGGTCTTTGCCTTAGGGGACCGCGTGCTCGTCCTCGAGAATGGCCGCATCATCGCCGACGGCACTCCGCACGGGGTAATGGCCGCGCCTCGTCGTGAATCCCTGGCGCAACTCATCGGCTTCGAAAACATTTTCCACGCGGTAGTGACCGCAGCCCACGAAGATCGCGGCACAATGACGTGTCGCATCGCCGACGGCAATGTGGAACTGGAAACCCCGCTGGTCCGGGCGGAAACGGGTTCAACCCTACTCATCGGGATTCGCGCCGGCGACATCCTGCTGGCCACCGTTCAACCCACAGGCCTGAGTGCACGCAACATAATTCCTGGACGCGTGATCTCGCTCGAGCAGCGCGACGTAATCGTGGCGGCCCAGGTAAATTGCGGCGTGGAGATGGAAGTCCACTTAACCCTCGCGGCCCGCGATTCCCTCCAACTCCAACCGGGCCGCGAAGTCTGGCTGATCGTGAAGACACACTCCTGCCATCTGATGGCGGCCAACTAAACACAGAGCGGCGCGAACCGCCACCAGCAAACAGGGATCTCAGGTTGTCGTAGTGGTCCCGTTCGCCGGGTCTCGCCCCGGATGACCGCGGTGGGCCTTATTTCTTCCCTTTTTGCATGGCAGCGTTGGCAGCCTCAGCGGCAGCCTTCAACTCGTTGTTGGCCTGGACCAACAGATCCCTTGCCTTTTCCGCGTGTCCCTTCATGTCGTACCGATTGTCTTTCTGCGCGATCGAGACATACTTGTTGGCTTCAACCACATGGCTTTGCGCCGCTGCCAGATTGGGGTGTAGCTTCTTGTCGATGTCTTGCACCGGCTCTTGCGCCAGCGCCACGCCGATGCAGAACAACAATAACGTGCTGAGAATCGTGTTGATCACCAGGCTTTTCTTCGTCATGTAATTGCCCTCCCAGGCATACAGTTTGATTTGATACTCCAATCACAACGAGCCTTAGATGCATAATACAGATTTCGAGGCCTCGATGTTGCCACGGTGGCTAAATCATTCTGGCAGACCGCCAGGCTCACCATGCCGGAACCCAAAGATCGCCTGACCATCCGGGTTGACCATGACGTTGTGGAATGGCGCAAGAAGGCCGGCAGGGGCTACCAGAGCCGCGTCAACGCGATTCTGCGGTCGTACATGAAGGCCCAATCGGAGTAGGCAAGCCAAGCCCGGGGATTCTGTTTCGCGGGCGAGGGCGCGTCACGCGGGCAAACATCTTTCAACTTATGTGACAGTACTGCCTACTTGATGTTGATGGTCAGCACCTGGGCCCCGGCCACTACGTAGTCGAGCGGGGCGGTGGCGGCTTCATTTACCGAGGACTCGCTGGAGACAACCATGTCCTGCGTCCCGCGCATGCCGTCCATTACGTTCATGACGGAGAGCGGGAGCGTGGGCATGACTTTGTCGGCGATCATGGCTTCAGGATCGGCTTCGAGCAGCGAGACGTAGACGCGGTTGTTGACGTGCTCGTTGTTCAGGAAGGCGATGGTGGCGGCTAAGTCCAGTTTGCGTCCCAGCAGCGATGAGCCGCGGCGGAAATGGTCGAGGGTTTCGCCGTCGCTGACCATGATTCGCAGCGGTCCTTTGGAGGTCGAGGTGGGGATGTGAATGGGAATGTGTTGCACCACGCCTTCGCCGCGGTAGGGGCGGAGCATGGCTTCGATCATGATGTCGTCGCCGGGGCGGGCTTCGGTGATGTCGGTGCGGGCGCTTTCGAGGCGGGCCCAGCGGCGTTCGCGGACGATATTGTAATCCAGTTGGACGCCGTGAATGGCGGGCACGCTGTAGGGATTATCGAAGATGCGGCTGAAGCGCTCGCCTAACGAGATGGCGGCCAGCATGGCTCCGGGTTGTCCGCCATCGACGGCGGCGAACATGTCCTGCATGGTCACAGCCGGATACCCCTCAACGTTGATGCTTCCATTCATACGGTAGGTAGTTTCTTCGCCGTACTCGTTCACGCCATGCAATGCGTTGAACACCGTTGCCATCATTGCTATCGGACTAAGGCGGGCGTTGTTCAGGATTTCGTAGTGAAACTGCTTGTCCGCGGACTCGCCATGGATCGTGAGGGTTACGGGAATCATTTCGGGCTTCTTGCCGAACTCTCCCAGGATGCCGTTGTGGCGGTCTTGCACGAACGCGCCTACGGTCTCGGTTGCATTCACGATCTTGAAGGCATTGAGTGGCGAGGGCAGCGTGGCGAGCACGGTTGCCTTGGTCATGGGCAAGTCGATCATGCCGAATTGCATGAGGGGATGGCCGCAGGCGAGGAGGTGCTGCGCGTCCATGTAAGTCACAGTGCAGGTGGCAGCGATGTTCATGTCGCCTTGGACCAGGATGGCGCTTACGGCGGAGCCTGGCTCCATGGGCTCAGGCTGTTTGGCGTTGCTGACCGAGCCTGCCCCCATTACCGGGACGATTCCGGCGGCGGAGAATTGGGATGCGAAACGCTGCACTGTGTCTTCGGAGAATCCGTTGAAGACCAGCGGGGTTTCGATGGGCTTGAGATAGTTGGTGAAACCGGAAACTGGTGATGGCGCATTTGCGATGCCAGGGCTCGCGGTTTTGTTCGGGGAGCGTGCGGCGGATGTGGCTTCAATGGGTGCCGACGCTGGATTGCGATCGAGCGCGCTGATCTCGAGCATCTCGGCGATTGGGGTGACGCCGGCGATCGGTTCTTTCGAGAACTCGCCGATACGGAAAGCAACCGCGCCCGCGAGTTTGCCATTCAGATACACCGGGCTGCCACTCATGCCGGCTACCACGCCGGTGTATTCTGCCTGCTTGCCGCCGAGGCGAATCAGGATAACGTCGCCCTTGGGACCATTCGCGTTGGTGAGGACGCCAAGCACCTCAACGTCCATGGGCTCCGGTTTCGTGCCCTGAAAGACGGTGTAGGCGACGCCGCGCATTCCAGCGTGGATCTGCGAAATCGGAATGGTTTCGACCAGCTTGGGAGTCTGCGCCTGGGCTGCGAAACACAGCAGAAGGCAGAAAACAGAAAGGGCGAGGATTTCTCGTTTCACTACAGATAGAGCTAGAGGTAGACCCACAGGTTCACCCACACTTTTCCCTGAGAACCGCCAACTGGTTCTCTAAAAACAGATTACACTTCAGCGCTTTGTTCGCGATTTGACGGGAAGGAGAGGGTTAGTGAAAGCCGAGCAAAACATCCCAATCGCGAAACTCTGCGTCTATACTAGCATAAGGTTTTCCGAGGAGATCAAATGTTTTCTTGCTATCCCCCGGCGCGAAGGTACATTTACTCGATCTCATTATTATTGATTTTGGTTCTGTCGGGCTTCACGACATGGTCCCTTGCGCAGAATCAGGGGTCGTCCGCACCTCCGAAAGGCCAGACGGATCCGCCCGATGCGGCTGGCGGTCCGCAGTCCGACGTCGGTCCGTACGCCATTCCCAAGAAAAAGGACGAACCGCCAACACCTCCGCCGACGGAGAAGCCCAAAAAGATTGAAGGCATGCCGGATTATTCCATTCGCGTGGACGTGCCGGTGGTGGAAGTGCCGGTCATGGTTACCACCAAGGATGGGCAGTTCATTTCTAATCTGAAGAAGGAAAATTTCCGTATTTCTGAAGATGGTACGCCGCAGACGATCAGCAACTTCACCATCTCGGAAGCGCCAATTACAGCTGTCCTATTAGTCGAGTTCGCCGCTGGAGATTATTTCTTCATGAATGACATCCTGCATGCGTCCTATTCATTCGTGAATACGTTGAAAAAGGATGACTGGCTGGCGGTGATTTCTTACGACATGAGAGACTACATCCTGGCGGACTTCACCCAGGACAAGCAAGAAGCGTACGGCGCACTGAACCAGTTGCGCATTCCAGGTTTTTCGGAGACCAATCTGTTCGACGCTCTTTATGACACCCTGGACCGGGTAGACCGGATCGAAGGACATAAGTATGTCATTTTGGTTACCACCGGAGTCGATACCTTCAGCAAACTCAACCTGGATCAGATCACGAAGAAGATCAAGACTACAAAAGATGTAACGATTTTTCCCATCAGCGTGGGTTGGGCAATAAGGGAATATTTCGAATCACACGGCATGGCAGCGCCGCACGGGATGGGCATCCCGGTTGGTCAGATGGATTACCTACAGGCTGACAATGAAATGAACACGTTTGCGCGCCTGACCGGAGGCCGTGCCTACTTTCCGCGATTTCAGGCGGAATTTGCGGAGATCTTCCACGATATCGGCGGCGATATCCGTAACCAATACAGCATTGCCTATCACCCCACCAACCCCAAGCTCGACGGCAGCTATCGGAAACTCAAGGTCGAAGTGCTGGCGCCCGAGGGAGGGCCTCTCAAGGTGAAGGATCAGAAGGGGAAAGACGTGAAATACATGGTGATCGCGCGCGAAGGCTACACGGCAAAACATACGGTGGATTAAAGGCTAGTGGGCGTGAGCAACCCGGTCCAGCAAGAACATCAGTCCCACTCCTAGAAACACCACCAGAGCCATTTTTGCTCCCGGCTCGCGGTTCACTTCCGGTATGAGGTCCGAGGCCGCGACGTAGATGGTCACACCCGCTGACAGCGGCAATCCAAAACTGACTTCATGTTGGAACACCGCCATGGTCAGCACTCCTGCAAAGGTTGCCGCCCCTAGCAGCACGGACGCTCCCCAAGCCGCACGGCGACTCTGACCGCTCGCCAGCATCACCGAGGCGATGGTAAATCCTTCCGGAATCTTGTGCAAAAAGATAGCCAGGAAAATTATCCATCCCAGCCAGTTGGAAACCAGAAAGCCGGAAGCAATGGCGATGCCATCGAAAAATGTGTGAATGATCAGGCCGATCAGAATCGAATACCCTTTGTGGGTGTGGACAAACTGGTCTTGGTGGGTTTCCTCTCCGAAATGGAAGTGAGTGGTTACAGTGTGCTCGAAGAAATGAATGATCAGGTAACCGATCAGGACCAGAAACGCGGCGCTCTTGCCGCGCAGCTCCAGGGCGGCTGGGAAGACTTCAACGATGGCAGTAGCCAGCATGAATCCCGCGCCCAGGGCGACAAAGTACCTGAGGTACGAACGGTCCCAGTGTTTCTGGACGATGATCGCGCCCCCGAATACGTTGGCAGCGGCGGCGGTCAGGCCCAGCAGAAGACTGAGGACAATGGGATGCATCTGCCGAAGGATGATAACAGTTTCAGCATCTCAACTCTCCCCTGACAGCAGTCCCTCCGGGACAATTCTATTGCCGCAGAACATGCAAAATCTTTCATCTTGACAGGGCTTGCCTGCTGCACCACAATGTCTCGACATTTTTTTAGGCATCCGAATTAGTTTCCGGAAAGCCCACCCTCCCCTAATCGCCGTCCCCCCGGCAGGGCAATTCGATTTTCGAATGCTTGAATATTAATGCCTGACATTGAGGATGGCTCGTCTGGACCCGGGCTCGGATTGAATCATCACAAGCCCAATCACACTGAGGAGATTCTTGGTCGGGATTCCAGCGAGAAATACTGTTCGTCGGCGGGCGCAAGCTGAACTTGCGATCCCAGGAAGCAATCCGTAGCACTTACTTTAAGGAGGAATTTATGCGCGTGAAAGCGCTTATGTTGGCAGTAACCCTAACGCTGGCGGCTAGTGCGTGGGCTAGCTCCGAGACTGTTCTCTACAGCTTCTGTGCTCAGACCAGCTGTGTGGACGGCAACCAACCCTATGGCACCCCGGTTGCCGATAGCTCAGGTGATCATCTTTATGGCACGACCTACTACGGCGGCGCCAGCAACTTTGGCGAGGTCTATGAGCTGACGAAATCCAATGGCTCTTGGACCGAATCCGTAATCTATAGTTTTACCGGTTCCAATAACAATGATGGTGCGAACCCCTTTGCCGGTTTGGTCTTCGATAAGGCCGGAAACCTTTATGGCACGACCTACAACGGCGGCGCAAGCAACGAGGGTACGGTGTTTGAGCTGTCCAAATCGGGGAGCACGTGGACGGAGACTGTGCTTCATGTTTTTTCCAACATTAGCGGCAGCGACGGGACTAACCCATACGGCAGCCTGATCTTTGACGCGGCCGGCAACCTGTACGGCACTACCACATATGGTGGTAAGTTCAACTCCGGCATTGTCTTCCAGTTAAAGCCGTCGGGAAAGAAGTGGACTTACCATCAGATTCACACTTTTCCCGGAACCAGCACCAGCGGCGGGGCTCAGCCCCACGGAGGGCTGGTTGTCGACAAGAAGAACGGCTATCTTTACGGTACCGCGTATTACGGTGGCGTTATCTGGGATGTTGGCGTGGTTTACCAACTGCGCCAAGTCAGCGGCGTCTGGTTATCAAGCCCAATCTACACTTTCCTTGGAGACTCACTCGGACAATACCCCGCTGCTGCTTTGGCCACGGATGCAGCCGGCGACCTCTACGGCACGACTTATACGGGAGGCAACTTTAACCTTGGATTGGTTTTCAAGCTGACGCCAGGCAAGGGCACCAGTTGGACGGAAAAGGTCCTCTACAGCTTCAGGGGTTATGCCAACAAGGACGGCGCATACCCGTATTTCGATGGTGTTACCCTAGATGCAGACGGGAATGTCTACGGCACCACCTATCAAGGCGGGTCAAGTGCGGCCAACAATCTGAATTATGGCACTGTGTACAAACTGACGGCGGGCACCTATAAGGAAAGTGTGCTCTGGAGTTTCGGCACCAGCGGCGACGGATATTACCCCGAGCAGGGTCCGACTGTCATCAATGGTGACATCTACGGTACGGCCTATGCAGGGGGACTCCATGGAGGCGGCGTCGTATATCAGGTTACGCCGTAGTTAGAGTGTTCGGCAGTCCGCTCTGGTTCGCTGTACTTTCTCGCCGCCGGCCCTTATGGCTCGGCGGCGATTTTTCTTTTGGATCGCGTAGGTTTTGAATCGCGGACCCCGCAAGATGATGCGGACAGACCGTAATAGCCGCGAGGCGGCGTAAGAACGCAGCCCACGGCCCGAGAGGCTGTCACGAAACTCGATGGGACGCCGCGACGGAGGGACCAACTCTGCTCCAGCCGCGTAGCGGCGGCAATGCGAAAGCCCAAGCCGTGGGTGAAACTCAAATCAGTCGGGCCGCTAAGTCGCCGAAAATGTCTCCGCCCTTCAGCGACCGAAGTCACCTTTTCGCCCCTACAAGCTTGCAGCCTCTTTAAATCCTTGAGTTTTTGAGCACCGACTTCAGGTCACTTTTCCAGCAGCCTGCACGGGCTATTGTTCCGGCGGTTCGGGACCGCCGGGCTCCGCCGGCGCAAGCGGCAATTTCGAAGCACCACCCAGGATGCCCCGTTCTTCAGGCGAAAACTGCCTTTTATAAGCGTCGCTGTCGATCTGGCGCTGGCGGGCATCCGGGGGCATCGCCCGCAAAGCTTGAATAGCATTGCGCACGGCCTGACGGCGCTGCGGCGGGAGTTGTTGCATTTGCGAATGCAGCTGCCGGGCCGTATCTTTCTGCTCCGGTGTCAGGTGTCCAAAGGTGTCCATTCGATTCAGCATCAGCTGCCGCTTCTCCGGCGGCAGGCTGTTGAAACGATCCAGCTGATTCTGCAAACGCTGCTTCTGTTGGGGCGGGAGGTTGCGGAACTGGGGATCGTTTTGCAGCGCCTTTTTCTGTTGCTCCGGATCTTTGTGTTGACGCAACCATTGCCCGGCGTGACCGTTCTGCTGAGCTCTGGGAGGTCGGGGCACATAGTGCGGGGCGTGTTGCTCCGCCGGATGGCCAGCCTGCGCCAGGGACGAAACAGTCCCTGTGAGCGCCAGCACAAGAGCCGCTATCGCGACCCCTCCGGTTATGAACTTCACCCGCACTTTCCCCCCGGTCTTTGCCAAAATCACTACATGAGCGACTCCTCAAGCACGTCGCCGATCACGGATTAGCGTCCACATCCTGCTGCGCTTGCAGATCATCGAGGATTTCAAAATCCGAATACAAGTCACCGTTCTTATCCAGCGCCTGCAAGTCGCCTACCGCCGTCCCCGGTGCGGCTGCCATGGCGCTCGGTCCTTCAACCGCGGGATTCCGGCTAGAATCGGTGCGGAACAAAGTAATGCTCATCACCATCAGAACTGCCAGCGAAATTGCCAGAGCAGGCTTACGAATCCATTGCCACCAGCCGACGGGTTGCCGTGCCGCTTCCTCGCGCAGGCGAGTTCGGAGCCGCACGTCGAAATAAGGCGACGGCTCCGGTACTTGCCATTCATCCAGCAGCGCCATGGTCTGGCGGAACTCATTCAGCTTGCCCGCACAACCAGTGCAGCTCTCGAGATGCTTCTTCACTTCGGGCGCGAGCGCGTTCGAGCCGGCGGCCAGGTCCGGCATCAGTCCGCAAATTTCATTGCATTTCATGACTACTTCTTCCTTCATACAAACTCTTTCAGCTGCACGCGCAGGGTTTCATAAGCGCGGAACAACAGAGACTTGACGGCGGACTCGCTAAGCTTCAGGACCTCCGCAATCTGGCGATAGTCCATTTGCTGATATTTGTGCATGATCAACGCCATCTTCTGCCTTTCAGGCAGCGCCTCCACGCGTTGGCGGATGGCGGTCAGGCGCTCCCGCCGAACGATCGCCTCTTCCGCGCTGAGCGAGCTGTCCGGCAAGTCCATGGTCAACCCGGATTCCTGATCCGGTTCGTCCAGGCTGACCGTAGTCTCCGGGCGCTGATGCCTCGTATCGCGCGCGTGATTCACCGCCAGATTGCTCGCAATACGATAGAGCCAGGTCGTGAACTTCGCGCTGGCTTCGTACTTCTCGCGCGAGCGATACACTCGCAAGAACACTTCTTGCGCCAGATCCTCAGCCACGGCAGAATTGTGAGCCATGCGATACATGAAGCTCAGCATGGGCCGGCGATACTTCTGCACCAGATATTCGAAGGCAGAATCATCGCCCTCCTTGACCCGCAGCATCACTTGCGCATCGCTCAAGCCTTCGCCGGATTGAGTGTCCGCGCCCTTCGCGAGAGCATGAGACGGCACGCCTGCCATCGACAGGAACCCGCGATCCATGGCGACGCTGCTCACACTGGATTGAACCCCTCCGGGGTCTGAAAGTTGCGGAGTTTCCGGATCAGGCAGATGCGGGGAAGTCCCCTCGGGAGAAGAGGCTACGGGTACCTTCGCGAGGTTGATTCGGTTTCGCATCCTGCTCTGGCATAGGGCCCCGGACTGCCTCTCGCGCAGGCGCGATCCGGAGCTGCAGAACCTTAGGCTATCATGGACGAGGTCCACGAAGAAACTGTTTCTTTGCTACAATATAGCGGCTGATTCAGGTTGGGCCCTTAACTCAGCGGTCCCAGGCATTTGTGATGTGGGATTTGATACTCGTTTCCGCTGGCTTAGGAAAGACTGAGTCCGGATGATCGGACGAGACGGTCACTGAACGCAATCGCGATATTTCGCTCGGCTACGCTCTGAGTGTGATAGAGAACGTCGCCTTCTTTGGTTGCGCTCCCGCTTTTCCGATGTGGGGGTGGCAGGCTTTCTCGGGTGGGTTTCGAGCGGGGGGAAAGCTGCAAGGAGATTCAGCAGTCCTAAAGATTTGGAGCGGGCGGGAAGTAACCTGGGGACGATTACGGTGCCATTGCTGAGGCCGCTCCCAGGACCCGCTCCTAGACTCAGTTCCCGACTAACACGTAGTCCTCTTCCAGGTAATGCTGCCCAGTGCTTCTGTAACCGACGTGTTGCCGTTGAAATAGGCGTTTACTTGTTCAGGGTAAGCAAACGCGCACCATCCCTCCGATGTCCCGCCTATGGTAAAGGTCACGTTGGCAACACCCTGTGAGGTGCCACCGCCGTTTAAATCTGTCTCACCGTTTGCGTTGCTGAAGGTCAGGCCAATTAGCGTCCCGTTGGGGACGGCCGCGCCAGAGGGAGTCGTGATGCTGAACACCATGCTTCCGCTGTAGCTGTACCCGACCACATTCGTGGAATCGGCCGCGCCGCCTGATACTAGAGTCATGCAATAGGGAAATCCGGTGCTACAGTTGCTACTTGATGAGCTGCCGCCTCCACAGCCCAAAAGTGATAAAGCGATGGCGCTCACCAAAACGATGGGCGCAAAGACTGCAAGCGAAGAGCGTTTCATTTTGTTTCTCCAGTTGCCAGTCAATTGACCCTTTGATTTGGCAGACCGCATTCTGACAGTGGAACTGAGGAAGCGCACGGGTACAGAAGTAACCGATGAGAACTAAAGTGCGGAATAAGGCTATGCGTGGACGACTGCCGGCTACGGAGAATGTTGGTGGGCCCGCCTGGATTCGAACCAGGAACCAACAGATTATGAGTCTGCTGCTCTAACCGTTGAGCTACGGGCCCGTAGGCTCAATTTAGCATAGAAGGGAAATCGGCTTCCCTCGTTGGGGCTGACAAAATCGAAGTAGGAGGGAGCACGATGGCGACTCGACGAGTGCCAGGCTCTGGCTGAGTGCGCGAAAGGCTGGGCTACCAAATAGTTATTATTTGGTAATCTTTGTGTGTCTAATGTTTACCAGTTCATATCGGAAAAAATTGCAATTCGTTCCAAGTCCATGAAAACAAGGTAACTGCTTTCGAGATACCTATCTAAAATATCCCTTCTAAAGGACTTACAGAAGGGACATCCTATGGTGACAGGCACTTATTCCCCGCATGTCTATGAAAACAGGTGAGGCCTTCGGAGATACCCTGCAAAATATCCCTTTTAAAGGACTTACGCTGATTGGCGCTGTGTGTCTCTTCTTGCGCTTGCGCCGGCGACTTTGCGCGGGTTCGGATTGTCAAAGATCGAGACTTAACTTAGTGATAATATATCAATGACATAGATTATCTTACTTCGGAGGCCGCAGTCAAGAGGAAAACAGGGTTAATTTTGGGGCTTCGCAGCCCACCCTTCCGCAAAGAACGCGGAAAGGGTGGGGCACCCAAAATCAGGGAAGAGGGCTGACGGCTGGCATTGTCGTTCCCGGCTTTACAGAAAACGTAAAGGTGGGCCAGCCACCTCGAACTCCCCCTAGCCTTCCTACGTGGTATTTTTAGCGCCCGGAGGTCCCCGTGCTTTGGTTATACGAATCTTTCTTTCCCGTGGTCTGGATCGTTTTTGTTCTCTACTGGCAGATCAAAGCTGCGGATACCAAAGCCACCCAGCGTCTCGAGCCCGCAGCCTCGCGCATCTTGCGCGTCTTCATCTTCCTGATCGCGATCGCCTTGCTCTCGCTACCTCGCATCCCGCTACCCTGGCTTTACGTCCAGCTCTGGCCGTTTGGTTATTGGTCCTTCTGGCTGGGAGCCGCCCTCACCGTCGCCGGTCTTCTCTTCGCCGTCTGGGCGCGCGAGCACCTTGGCAGAAACTGGAGCCGCTCCGTCACTATTAAGCAGGGCCACGAGCTTATCACCACCGGTCCCTATGCCGTGGTGCGTCACCCAATCTACACCGGCATTCTGACCGGGTTTCTTGGCATGGCGATTGCAATCTCCCAGGTGCGCGGGTTCATCGTTTTCGTCCTCATCTTCCTCGTGTTCTGGCTCAAGCTCCGCATGGAGGAGGAATGGATGCGCTCCCAGTTTGGGGAGACGTATGCTACCTATGCCCGACAGACCGCCGCGCTGGTACCCTACCTCCTCTGATCGCCTGCGGGGCAATATTTCGATCCAGGCCGAATCCGTAAATCACTGAATTATCGGACACTTCGAGCTGGGTGTAAGTCCCAAGAATTGAGCCTCTAACCGTTACGTCTACGAGGTTACTGAAGTTTCGGCAAACATCTGTAAATCATTGTTCCTAAACACATTAGATGCTATTTCTAGTCAGAGATTCTGCTCTGCTCCCCCGAAATGGACAGAACCCGAATGGCTGGCCAGTCACGCTCGTGGAGAGACCTGCAACCTCACGCCAAGATGTTTATTGGCCTGGTGGTAATCGCGGGTACGAGTGTGCTTCTTTACGGGGCCATCCACCAGACCAGCAAGAACATTGCTGAATTCATCTGCTATCTGGGGATTGGGGTTCTGGCCTCGCGCATGAAGGTGAATCTGCCCGGAATAACGGGCACGATGTCAGTGAACTTTCTGTTTGTCCTGTTGGGTATCCTGGAACTGAGCTTCTCCGAAACCCTGATCCTGGGCTGTGTCTCCATCCTGGTGCAGTCGTTGTACCCGGATCGGCCGAATGCGATCCAGGTAAGCTTCAACGTGTGCGCGGGCGCGTTCTCGACTGCTCTGGCGTATGTTGTGTACCACCATCCGCTGTTCAACCGGATTATCGTTAACCAGCCGTTATTGTTGGGAGTGGCTGCGTGCACTTATTTTGTCGCCAATACCGGTTCGATTGCGACCGTCATCTCCCTCACCGAAGGAAAACGTCTTAGAAAAATAATCGTCGATTGTTATTTCTGGTCGTTTCCCTACTACCTGGTGGGAGCTGGAATTGCCGGTGTGATTGGATGGTTTAACCGCACCTTCTACTGGGAGACATCGCTGCTCCTGGTGCCTGCGATCTATGTGATTTACCGATCCTACCGGTTGTACCTGGGAAAGTTGGAGGACGAGAAACGGCACGTCGAAGAAATGGCGAGCCTGCATTTGCGCACCATCGAGGCGTTGGCGCTGGCGATTGAAGCCAAGGATCAAACGACTCACGACCACTTGCAACGCGTCCGCGTCTACGCAGTCGAAGTAGCCAAAGAACTGGGTGTCAGCGCGGATGAAATGCAAGCGGTGCACGCCGCGGCCCTGTTGCATGATATCGGCAAACTGGCTGTGCCGGAGCACATCATTTCGAAACCTGGGCGGCTGACGCTCGAAGAATTTGAGAAGATGAAGATTCACCCGGTGGTGGGCGCCGAAATCCTGCAGCGAGTTCGCTTCCCCTACCCGGTGGTGCCCATCGTGCGGGCGCACCATGAGAAATGGGACGGCTCCGGATATCCGGCGGGCCTGAAAGGTACGGAGATTCCCATCGGCGCCCGAATTCTTTCCGCGGTAGATTTCCTTGACGCTTTGGCTTCTGACCGCCAGTATCGGCGGGCTCTGCCGCTGGATGAAGTCATGCAACGTCTGGGGGCAGAGTCGGGAAAGTCCTTCGATCCGAAAGTTGTCGATATTCTCAAGAAACGATATCTAAGTCTGGAAAAGCTAGCGCTCGCTCAGTTTGGGGGAGAGACCAATCCGCTGCTGTCGACCGAAGTCAAGGTCGAACGGGGTCTGGCTCCCGCCGCAGGATTTGAAAACATTTCGGTTAAGGATGGCTCGGGTCACGAAGCGACGTTCCTCTCATCGATTGCCGCGGCTCGGCAGGAAGCGCAGACACTGTTTGAACTCAGCCAGGACCTGGGCGCTTCGCTCAGTTTGGTTGAGACCCTCTCGGTATTCTCGGTAAAACTCAGATCACTGGTTCCGTATGATGCCATCGCGATTTACGTTCGGCGAAATGAAGAGTTGATCCCTGAATACGTAAATGGCGACAACTTCCGCCTGTTCTCGTCGCTGCGTATTCCGGTGGGGCAGGGGCTTTCGGGATGGGTGGCTCACAACAAGAAACCGATCATCAACGGCAATCCCTCGGTTGAGCCCGGGTATCTGAACGATCCCACCAAATTCAGCACATTGCGCTCAGCTTTGGCGATTCCGCTGGAAGGTGTCGCCGGAGTGATCGGAGTCCTCGCTCTCTATCGCGGCGAGCGAGATGCATTTACCTCGGATCACTTGCGCATCCTTTTGGCGATCAGTTCAAAGATGGCGCTGGCGATTGAGAATGCGTTGAAATATCAGCAAGCGGAGAACTCCGCGACCACCGACTATCTCACCGGATTGCCGAATGCGCGATCGCTGTTCCTGCAACTCGATCGCGAATTGGCCCGCTGCAAGCGCGACAATTCGAGCTTAACCGTGATGGTCGGCGACATGGATGGCTTCAAGCAAATCAACGACCGCTTCGGCCATTTGGAGGGCAACCGCGTCCTGCGCCTGTTTGCGCAAGCTTTGAAGGAGAGTTGCCGCGAGTATGACTACGTGGCCCGAATGGGCGGAGACGAATTTGTGGTCATCGCTCCCGGCCTGCCTGCAGACGCCGCCGCCAAGAAGGCATATCAGTTGCGGGAATTGGCCAAGCAAGCCGGATTTGAAGTGTGCGGCGAAGAAATTCTCTCGCTGAGTGTTGGGCAAGCCATGTATCCCGAGCATGGAAAGGATGCGGAGGAGCTTCTGGCAGAAGCCGACCGCCGCATGTATTTGGAGAAGCAACAACAGCCCAGCCGCAAAAACCGCAGGCTCTATGCGCGGATGAAATGCCGCATCACCATTGAGTTGAATCCGGAGGGCGAGACTGGCCCGGTGTTTGGCAATCTAATCGATATAAGCATGGGCGGCTGTTATGTGGAAACCAGCGCCATCCTTACTCCGGGTACGAATCTCAAGCTGGTCTTCTCCATCGATGACGGCAAGCTGCACACCGACGGTACCGTGGCCAGGATCCATCCCGGCTCCGGCATTGCAATACAGTTCAAGGAATTGAATCGCGAAGACAAAGTCAGAATGCATCGCGTTTTGGAATTCGTGCAGAATTCCACAGCCCTTTACGACAACCGCTACTACGAGAAGCTAAACCGGTAAGCTGAGTCCATGTAGGCGCGGGCGTTCCACGCCCGTGCGGCCTCAACGAGAATTCATGCGTTGTTAGCACGGCTTCAGGCAGGGTAAGTTAGAAAGGGGACTACTTTCGTCCCGGATGAGCTTCGCCCTTGCTGGAAAACACCGAGTAGGGCCATTCGTTTGCCTTCTTCGGCAGAGGCACAGCAGCGACGGCATTCGATGCACTTCCCCAGTCCGCCGGAGCGGGCTGGATGCACCAGATGTTCCCAGGTTGGTCCAGCGCAAGTCCCACCAGCCAATAATTGCCGCCCGTTCCGAGGGGCACACAGTTTCCCACGCGAGCAGGCGAGCTGATCCCAGACGGAAGTTCGTCGAGCAAAACGGGAAGCCCCGGTTCCAACGGTTGGCTGAGCCGCACGCCGCATCCCTCGGTGTTGACTACCAGAGTATGACAGTGTTCGGTGAAAGGAACAGCGGGATCCAGGCTGGCCAGCCGAAAAGGGATCTGCGCCCGAATTCGGGTACTGCGCCGTGCCGCTTCGCCCGATTTCGCCCCCGAACTCATATGCTAAAGATTATACGTCGCGCATGAATCTTCGCTCGCTCGCAGGAGCATGGAGCCGAAACCAAAGTAACAGTACAAAGCGGGCAATCGACGCGTTACGTGCCGAGTGTTGCTCGGCTGCCCGGACGAGGGCGTCCGGGGCTACGGGAGTCTGCTCATCCAGGAAGCGGAAAAGATTCAAGTCTTGCTTGGAGAACCTTCCTTCGAACTAGCGGTGTTCATTCGCGGGAATAGTATTCTCTCCAATGGCTGCGGCGGCTGAGATACGACCTGTTCTATCCACAGCCACGAACCTGCCACTGCAAGCGTTCGTCCACAACCCCGAGTTCGATTTGTTACTCGCTTCCTGCGCTGATTCGTCTCCTCAATCACGCGCCGATCGCATCCGCGAAACCCTATCCCGCCCGCTGGACTGGGAACGAATGCTGCGTCTCGTAGATCATCATCGTTTGGTTCCGCAAGTCTACGGCGCACTGTCGGCATTTTCACATTTAGTTCCCGCCGAGCGACTCGACGCATTACGCTCGCGTTACCAGGACAATGCACGCAAGGCGTTATGGTTTACATCTGAACTGGTTCGCATTCTGAGCCATCTTGAATCAGCAGGAATCCAGGCTCTGCCCTACAAAGGCCCGGTCCTGGCCGAGACTCTATATGGCGATGTCAGCCAGCGCCAGTTTAGCGATCTCGATATCCTCATTCGTCCGGAGGATGTACCGACGGCAAAGGCCACGCTGCTTGGGATGGGGCACCCTTGTGGGCCAGACATCCGGCGGCACCAGGAGGCTGCCTACATCGGCTCCGGATGCGGATATGTCTTCCACAGCCCCGCTGGGCGAAATCTGCTGGACCTGCAGTGGCGAATCGTGCCCCGTTTTTATTCCATCGAGTTCGATGTAGCCGGCTTTTTTGACCGAGCCGATCAGGTCAGACTGGGAACTCAAGAGATGGAAGACGGACGTCCTCCGGGTCGCCACGTGCCAACGCTGTGCAGCGAAGATCTCCTGCTCGTGCTCTGCGTTCACGCCGCCAAACACGTCTGGGTTCAGCTTTCATGGCTCTACGACATCGCCCAAGTCGCCAAATCCCCAAAGCTAGATTGGAACGCGATCGAGGGCGAAGCCCGTCGTCTGGGAATCGAACGCATCGTCAGCCTGAATTTACTTCTCGCCGAGGAGTTGCTCGGCGCGCCACTGCCGCCGCAAATTCAAAAGCGCTTGCAAGACGATCGCGCAACCAGAATTCTCGCCGATGAGATTCAATCCATCATCGAACGCAGCACTCACTACAACACAGAAACCATCCCCTACTTCCACCTGATGATGCGCTTGAGAGAACGCCGTCAGGACCGGGCCCGTTTTTTCTGGCGTCTCACCGTCACCCCAAGCCTGAGCGAATGGAATGCAGTCCACCTTCCTCAAGCTTTGCATCCGCTGTATCGCCTGGTCCGCCTGTGGCGTTTGGCCAAGAGGTTGGCTTGCGGCGGATCCGCGCTCTGCCTCGAGGAATCCCCCCGGGCGTAGAATCCAAACATGTTGAGTGGCAAAGAACTCTTCGCCGTAGCAGCGATGATTCTGATTCTATTTGTGCTGGTGCGCAAATTGAGAAAGCGCTGACACGATCGATATCGCAACAGCGGCAACGACTCTGCACAATCCAGGCGATTTCGTTTTATACTTTCGCCCATGGAACCCATCATCAAAGGCGCAATTCCCGTTCTGCCTGCCGCGGATGCTACCGAGTCGCTGAATTGGTGGATCGAAGTCTGCGGCTTCAAGGAAACATTTCGCGACCGCACTCCCCCCACCTACGCGGGAATCAATCGCGGCGACGCCTACCTTCACATCGCGGGGATGGATGACAAGGCACTGGCCAGAAAGATCGGCGACCAGACCATGGTGCGGCTCGCCGTAAAGGGCATTGAAGCCATGTACGCCGAATACCAGAAACGCGGAGGCAAGGTACATCCCAACGGCCCGCTGAAAACCCAGCCCTGGGGGACAAAAGAGTTCGGCGCGATCGACCCCAACGGCGTGTGCGTGACCTTCCAGGAATGAGGGCAGGTGACCGATAAATGCCGTAAGGCGGCGGCTAGGCTCGGAGCGGTTGCCGCCGGAACTTCATCAATGCGTAATACGCGACAAAAGAAACTGCGAAACCCACGAACCAGGAATAGTCATAAAAGGTTCGCAGCGAAGGAACCACCAGTCCCACGAGTGCGGTTCCCGCACCCAGCGCCAGGGCGGCAACGGCCAGCCAGTTGAAGCCTCGCGAATATTCGTAGGCGCCGCCGCGCAGATAGAGGTCGTCGATCAGTAGCACGCGGCGCCGCACCACGAAGTAGTCGCAGATCATGATGCCGGCCACCGGTCCCAGGAACGCAGCGTAGCCGCCCAGCCATCCAAAGATCATGGTTTTGTAGTTGCCCAGCAGTTTCCACGGCATCATCGCAATACCCATGAAGCAGGTGATTACTCCGCCGGTTCGGAAGCTGATTTTTCGCGGCCACAAGTTGGAAAAATCGTTCGCGGGAGAAACCACGTTGGCGCCGATATTCACGTTCAGCGTCGCCAACAGAATCGCTAGCAGTGAGATCGCCACCGCAACCGGAGATTGAAACCGGCTCAGGAGCTGCACGGGATCCCAGATCGCCGTTCCATAAATGACCACAGTCGCGGAGGTCACCAGAATTCCGATCAACGAATAAAGCGTCATGGTGGCCGGAAGAGCGAGGGCCTGACCAATCATCTGTTGGCGCTGGCTGCGGGCGAAGCGGGTGAAGTCCGGAATGTTCAACGAGACCGTCGCCCAGAAACCCACGGTGGCATTCAGGGCGGGAACGAGAAACTTCAGAAAATCGGAGAAGCTGGCAAAGCGCGATGGTGCGGCGAGCATAGGTCCAAACCCGCCAGCAGTGCGGTAAGCCCATGACAACAGCAGAAGTCCAACTGCCAGCAGAACCGGCGCGCTGATGCCTTGCAGGACACGAATGTATTCGACGCCTTTAAGAATGACGGCAAGGTTGATGATCCAGAAAGTCAGAAAGCAAACCGCTGTGCTGTAAGGAAAATCTTTCCAGGAGGGAACCAGGGTTGCGATCAGAGTACTGATGGCTTCACCACCGATCCATGTCTGAATGCCAAACCAGCCGCATGCGACCAACGCTCGCAACACCGCAGCCACATTGGCACCCAACACTCCGAACGACGCGCGCGCCAGCACAGGAAAAGGAATCCCGTAACGCGCGCCTGGATGCGAGTTCAACAACATCGGAACCAGAACGATGGTATTGCCGAGGAACACCGTTGCTACAGCCTGCTTCCAGTTCATTCCGCCCTGAATCAGGCTGGCCGCCAACATGTAGGTAAGAATGTTGACCGACATCGATACCCAAAGAGCGGCATAGTTGTAGGTTCCCCAAGTACGCCGCGCGCTGGTAGCTGGCGCCAGGTCAGGGTTGTAAAGAGGGCTGGATTCAATCTGAGGACGCAGAAGCTCTCGATTGCTCATCGGAATCAGTCAGCGGCCACGGCTAGTCCCGTCTGCGCGGTCAGCGGCTCGTAGGTCTCGGGTCGACGGTCGCGGAAGAATTGCCAGGTCTTCCTGACTTCCGCAATCATATCGAGATCAAGATCGGCAACCAGGACTTCGTCTTTATCGCGGCTGGCTTGCGCGACGATCTTGCCCCGCGGATTGCAGAAGTAGCTCTTGCCGTAAAACTCGCCGATGTTCCATGGCTTCTCTGTGCCGACGCGGTTGATTGCGCCCACGAAATAACCATTGGCCACCGCGTGTGCAGGCTGCTCCAGTTCCCATAGATATTCGGAGAGTCCAGCGACAGTAGCGGAAGGATTAAACACGATTTCAGCGCCGTTCAATCCCAGGATGCGAGCGCCTTCAGGGAAATGACGGTCGTAGCAGATATAAACTCCGACGGCAGCGTACTTGGTCTTGAAAACGGGATAGCCCAGGTCACCCGGCGTGAAGTAGAACTTCTCCCAGAATCCCGGATGGACATGAGGGATGTGGTGCTTGCGATATTTGCCCAGATAGCTTCCATCTGCATCAATGACCGCGGCGGTGTTGAAATACATTCCCGGCATCTGCTCTTCGTAAACCGGGACTACGATCACCATGTGGTGTTTGGCTGCGATTTTCTGCATCAGCTTGGTGGTCGGGCCGTCGGGAACGCGTTCTGTGAATTCGTACCAGCGGATGTTCTGCTCGGCACAGAAATAGGGGCCATAAAAAAGTTCCTGCAGGCAAAGTATTTGCACCTTTTTCTTCGCCGCCTGCGCGATGAGCTTCAGATGCTTGTCGATCATGGCTTTCTTGATTTGCGGCAGCGAGCGGTCGCTGCCCAGTACATTCCCTGCCTGGATGAGGCCACAGCGCACGATGCGGGACATGAAGGAACCTCCGCGAGAGGCTAAATATAGCAGACCTCCACGATGTTTTCCGGATCAAAGCATCGCTCTCTGAACGAACCAGACGGGCCTTAATGCAGCACGGGGGTCGCGTCTGAAGCAACGCACACCCACTTGCCGTCTGTGTAAATCCAGGTATCAACAAAGCGCTCGCGTCGCACGTAGGGTTTGCCCGCTTCGACTCCCTTGGCGCGAAATACGCCGGTCGCGATGGCGGTGTTTCTGAATACGCGTACGCTCATCGATTCCGGCGCGACCTGCTGCTCCTGGGATTTGGACGGTTTTACCCCGGCAAGAAAGTCCGCCTTCGTCTGCACAGTCCCGTCGTCGTTAATCAGCACGATCTGGTCGTCGAGCAGTGCGTCCAGCGCCCGAATGTCACCGCCTTTGTACGCCTGGTTCCAGGCCTTCTCCAAGGCGATGATCTTCGATTGGACAGCGGAACCGGCATCGTCCTTCGCCGAAACGAATGCGGCCGTCGAGCACACAAATGCCAGCAGGAAACGGGTCAGTCTCATGATGCAGCCCTCTGGCGGAGTATAGCGGCAATCCGTTCTCTTTTTATTGCGCGCGTGATCCGCGTGCGCCATTAGTAACGGGGCACACCGCGAGAAAGGGTGGCGAGGAAAATGTCCACGATCGAGCCGCGCTTGACCGGCTGAGGCACGGCTGTTAGATTTCCGCTCTACACCTGAATCTTGGGGGCATCACGCTGAGTCAGCCAGCGAAGACAAATGATTCGGTTGATCTTCGCCGGCGCGACTTTCTCATCCGGTGCTGTCACGGAGCTTCTGCGGCGCTGATTCCCGCCGGTCTGCGCGGTCTGGCTTCTCCTTATCTTTTGGATTCTCGCAATACGCTTCCGCCGTCGCGCGATGTCGATTTTCATCTGCATCCTCACTATCGCTCGCAGACTTCGCTGGACGCCAGGCTCCTCAAGGCGCAAGCCGGCCTCGATGCTTTCGTCACCGAGAAATATCAGGACGAAATCGCTGCGATTTTCGCGGAATGGAGCGCGAGTTTGCTGCAGTCTCCGCAGGATACAAGGGCGTTCGAAAAGGTTTTTACTTCCGACTTTTCCGGGTCCTTGTTTCGACCGAGCGAATCGCGCGTGGTGCGTTCCGGGGCGACGCTTGAGGTCCGTCAGAATAAGTTCACTGGTGAAGCTTCTCTCGGACGAGAGGCTTTTCTTCAAGAATTGCGATCGGCCATGAGTTCGGTTTCGAAGATTCTGACGGCTGAGTTTCAAGTGGTGAATATTGATTTGGCCAGTCGCAAAGCCAACGCTCAGGATACCGGCGTGCAGCAGCCTCTGGTTGGATTGCGAACGCGTGTGCGCTACGAGCTGGTGGGGTCGGGTGCCGATTTCTTTCGCGAGCAGAGGGTAGGGCAATGGGACCTCGAATGGGAAGCACATTCGGCCGGCACTTTTCGTTTGAAAAGCTGGAGGTCCCTTGGTGATGAAACACAGAGCCGCGCCGCCGCTCCAATTTATGTCGATATCGCTGCGCAGGCCATCGGCGGCAATCCATCCTACTCTTCGCAGTTGCTTCGAGGATCGGACTATTGGCGGACGGTTCTCGACGGCGCGTGTGGCGTCGACATTTACGGGCACAATGGCGTCTCTGTGGGGGACATCGACGGGGACGGATGGGACGATCTTTACGTTTGCCAGCCCGCCGGCCTTCCCAACCGGCTCTATCGCAACCGCGGGGATGGAACTTTCGAGGACATCACGGAAGCATCCGGAGTTGGGATCCTCGACAATACAGCGTGTGCGCTTTTTGCGGACTTCGACAATGATGGGCGGCAGGACTTGATTGTCGTGCGCACGGGTGGCCCACTGTTATTTTTGAATGAAGGCAGCGGCAAGTTCCGCCAGAAGCCAGATGCATTCAAGTTTGCCAACCCTCCGCAAGGGACTTTCACCGGGGCAGCCGTCGCCGACTATGATCGCGATGGCTGGTTGGACGTCTATTTTTGTCTCTACCTTTATTACCAAGGCACGGACCAGTACAAGTATCCGTCTCCTTATTACGACGCGGAGAACGGTCCTCCCAACTTTATGATGCGCAACAATCGGGACGGAACCTTTCGCGACGTCACCGCGGAGTCGGGCCTCAATCGGAACAACACGCGCTACAGTTTTTGCTGCGGATGGAACGATTTCAACCGTGACGGATGGCCTGATTTATATGTGGTGAACGACTTCGGCCGGAAAAACCTCTATCGCAACAATGGCGACGGAACGTTTACTGACATTGCTCCACCGGCGGGGGTTGAAGACACCGGCGCGGGCATGAGCCTGTGTTGGTTTGATTACGACAACGACGGCGCCGAGGATCTCTATGTCGCTGACATGTGGTCCGCGGCTGGCATGCGCATTTCGATGCAGGATATTTTCCAGAAAGATGGGCCCGAAGAAGTGCGAGCGCAGTATCGCAAACACGCTCGAGGCAATTCGTTGTTTCGCAACAATAAAAACGGCGCTTTTCAGGATACGAGTACCCTGGCCGGAGTTGAAATGGGAGGCTGGTCGTGGTCGAGCGATGCCTGGGATTTTGATCACGACGGATATCCTGATCTTTACATTGCCAACGGCATGATCTCGGGCCCTTCGCGGGCAACGGGAATAGAGGACCTTAACAGTTTTTTTTGGCGGCAAGTGGTGGCCAATTCGCCCGTGGAAGCCAGGCCTGCACATGATTACGAGCAGGGATGGAACGCGTTAAATGAACTGATCCGATCGGACGGCACCTGGAGCGGGTTCGAACGGAATGTGTTCTACGCGAACAATCGGGATGGAACGTTTTCCGACGTATCGGGCGCCGTGGGCCTTGATTTTGTCGAGGACGGCAGGGCATTCGCCCTCGCCGATTTCGATCATGACGGGCGGCAGGAAGTGTTTTTGAAAAACCGCAATGCGCCGCAGTTGCGCGTTTTGAAGAACGTGATGAAGGATCTCGGGCCTTCGATTGCTTTTCGTCTTGGCGGCGTGAAGAGTAATCGTGACGCAATCGGTGCGGTGGTTACGGTGGAGACTGAACCGGGCCGGCGGCAGACGCGCACGCTCCAGGCCGGATCGGGATTTCTTTCTCAGCACAGTAAGGACGTTTTTTTTGGTTTAGGCGAGGCCAAAGGCCCAGTGCGGGCGTCCATTCGCTGGCCAAGCGGGCTGGTGCAGGAGTTGCGTGATTCGCCGGTTAATTCTCGGGTTTGGGTTGAGGAGGGCTCGGAGCCATCTCGAATCGAAATGTTCAAGGCTGTCCCTCAGGCGCTAAAGTCCACGCCTCTGGCAAAGGTGATCGGCACGACTGAAGCCTTGCCCTCCAAAATCCCGAACAGCGTATCGTCCCGAATGACCCACGATGTGAGCGGTTCGGGCCAAACTTCTATTTACAGAACACAAGAATTTGAAACGCTTCCTGCGTCGGTTGAGACCTGGCTGCTGGCACCCGTATCCGCGCCGGATTTTTCTCTTCCCGACTTGACTGGACGGACTCGGACACTTGCCGCACTTCGTGGCAATGCTGTGCTTCTAAATTTCTGGATTACTGAGTCAGCGACCTGCCGTGAAGACTTGAAACTCTTCAATCACGTTCACCAGCGCTGGGCGGCTCAAGGACTTCAATTGCTCACGGTAAACGTCGACGATTCTACCGGTGCTGAAAAACTTCCCGCCTTTGCGCGCGAGATGCATGCCTCGTTTCCTGTCCTCCGCGGATCGGAGGATGTGGCCGGTGTTTATAACATTCTTTATCGTTACCTGTTTGACCGGCACCGCGACCTCGGCCTTCCGACCTCCTTCTTGATTAGTGCCAAGGGAGACATCGTCAAGGTTTATCAAGGTCCGGTGGACGCCGAGCACGTCGAACAAGATTTCCGGGACATTCCCCAAACCGCAGAGGAGCGGCTGACGAAGGCGCTGCCGTTTACTGGCGTGGTGAGTGAGACGGCGGAGTTTCGCCGAAATTATCTCTCTTACGGATCGGTTTTCTTTCAGCGAGGTTATTTCGATCAAGCGGAAGCGTCATTCCGGCTGGCTCTTCGCGACGATCCAGCGAGCGCTGAAGCCCTTTATGGTTTAGGCAGCGTTTATCTGCAGCAGCAGAAAACCGTGGAAGCTCGGGAGAGCTTTGAACGTGTGATCCAACTTCATCCGAGCTATCCCGACACTTTGCCGAACGCGTGGAACAATCTCGGTCTTCTCGCGACGCGGGAAGGACGCACTGCCGACGCGATTCCTTACTTTCAAGAAGCCCTGCGGTTGAGCCCCGATCACTTGGTTGCGCTGGATAATCTCGGCAACGCGTATCGCCAACTGAAGCAGTGGGATGAAGCTCGCAAAGTTCTGGAGCGAGCGGTTACAGTAAGTCCTCAGGATCCCGAGGCGAATTACAGTTTGGGAATGGTGTTTGCGCAAATCGGCGACAACGATCATGCTTACGAGTATCTGCAGCGAGCGCTGAGGTTTCGTCCCGCATATCCCGAAGCTCTGAACAACCTCGGAGTGCTTTATCTGCGCACCCAGAGGCGGAATGAAGCGGTCGCAAGTTTCGAAGAGTGCATTCGGGTTGCACCTGCCTTCGATCAGTCTTACCTGAATCTCGCGAAGGTATACAGCCTCGAGGGCGCACCGGACAAAGCGCGGACAGTTCTCCTCGAACTTCTCAAACAGCATCCCGATCACGCGCAGGGGCAGAAAATGCTGGCGGAGCTATCGCGGTAATGGAGGACGGGCGTCTCGCCTGTCTCCGCCTGGTGAGGACGTCCGGCCTCCATCCGTCAATTTTTTTTCGGAGTCGGTGCGGTCAACAAATCCACGAACATCTTGTAAAACCTTTCGAGATCCAGATCCACCTGAATCTCGACGGGCTGAACCTCGATCTTCGGCTTATATTGATCCGACCAAGTCAGCGTATCCCCGTACCCTGCGCCGCGGTCAAGATTGATATCCATGAAGCGGGTCTCTTTCTGGGTGATCAAGCTGGGATCGAGCCATGCCGCAGCTGCCAACTCATCCCACAGGTAGTTGTATTCGCCATGCAGGCGGGCATAGGTGCCGACATAGCGCGCGGCCGGCGAGTCGCTTGCTTTGATGCGGTTGATCAATTCCCTGGTCATGCGAGTCTTCACCGAAATGTCCACCGTTGTGCAGGTAATTTTTTTCCATGGAGCCCGCAGAACAATGTGAGCTGCTTCCGGATCGAACCAGAGGTTGAATTCCCGGCGCGGAGTGTTGATGAACTCGGGATTGGTAGTCTGCGGAGCGAGACTGGCGCCCATGAAAACCAGTTCTTTGGCCAGCCCCGCGAATTCCTGATCAATGGAGATGGCCAGAGCTAGATTGGTCATGGGGCCGCCACTGTAGATCGTAATTTCGTTGGGGAACTTGTGGACCATGCGGATCAGGAAATGCGTAGCGTCCTCATCGGACGGCTTGATGTTCGGTTTACCTTCCGGCATGTCTCCCAGTTCGTCTGGAGGTCGATAGAGCCGCGGAGTCCAAGCTCCGAGCCAGCCCACGGAGCCGTAGCGCTGCTCCCAAAGTTCGGTCTCCTCTTTTCGTCTGACCAGCGGGTACTCCGCTCCGGGGACGACTGGAATGTCGGTTCGTCCGATGAGTTCGAGCATGCGCAGAGTGTGCGCGACTTCGGCCTTAAGCCACTGATCGCCCGTCACCACGGTGATGCCCAGGACTTCTGTCTGCGGGGATTGGATCAGCAGCAGCATCGATTGCTGGTCAGTTCCGCCAGGACCGGCTGCGTCCTGATCGATGATGATTTTTCGCCTCTGACCCGAGCTTGCGAGGCAGGTCATCAGGACAACCGCGGTTGCGAAGAACCAGGTTCGGCGGAATTTCATCATTCACCTCAGCGTTCGTTTCCAATTCGAAGGTGGTTGCAGCCCTGAGCGCAACTATCGGAAGCGCGCAGAGCCATAATCAGAGCGACGGCATCATCGGAGGCAACGACGGTATCGATCAGGAAGGCGCGCGGCACCCGCGTAGGATAACAAACCCGGTATTGAGAAAGTCATTTAGCTAGAAATCTGACTGGATGGTTGCGCTCGATTGCGGATGCCGACCCTGATCGCTAGAATAGCGGCTCAGGCGAGCGCTTTGCCAACTCGCTGACCCTTCTGACTTGCAGTTATCCTATGCTCCGTTCGCGCGAAACCGTAAGCCCATCCCGGTACTGTGCGAAGCGTATCGCAACCTTCGTGCTCGCCATGGTGCTTCTCGCTCCCTTGTCAGCTCGGGGAAACCCTGCTCAGGGACAATCGGTCCAAGAACAATCTCCAACTCAGGCTGGTTTGGCAACGGTGCAGGGATCGGTGCGAGATTCCCGCGGTCGTCCGGTTGCCGCGGCTACCGTCTATCTCCGCGCCAAGTCAGGAACACAAACTCGAACCGCTCTCACGGATTCAGCGGGGGCCTACCGCTTTTCAGCGCTGAGCGAAGGCGTTTACACCCTGCGCGCTGAGATGACGGGATACGGCGAGACTACTTTGGGCCCTTGCCTCGTCGGACCGAACGAGACGAAGCGGATTGATCTGACACTTAACTCGGCAACGACCTCCAAACCGCAAAATGGTTCGGTGGAAACATCGGGCAGAGATCAGCCGCCGCAGTTTTTCGATGAGCCCTCGTTCACAGTGGCCGGCGTTACCGAAGCCACCAATCCGGGCGGGCACGGGTCGGATACGATTTTGCGGACCACGGAAACTCTGGCCAAGGAAACCGCCTCGCTGAGCGCCGCTGGGACGAAGAAGGAATCCAACAGTCCCCGCACGAACTCCGCCACATCTTCATCCAGCATCGCGGCGGAACAATCTCTTCGTACGTTGGTTGAACGCGATCCCGGGGATTTTGAAACCAACGGGCGGCTCGGGAAATTGCTGGTCGACGATGGAAAGGCTCGGGAAGCTATTCCTTATCTCGAACGGGCTTATCAGCTCAATCGTAGCGATTACGAAAACTCCTACGAAATGGCGGTCGCTTATGCGGACGTTGGCCAATACGAACGCGCCCGCGCGGAGGCTCGAACCCTGCTCGCGCGGGAAGACAAATCTGCGCAGAAGGCGGCCGAACTTCATCACCTGCTGGCTGATGTCGAAGAAAAACTAAGTGACCCGCTCGAAGCAGTTCGCGAGTATCAGCGCGCAGCGGAACTGGACCCAAGTGAAGCCAATCTTTTCGATTGGGGAGCCGATCTCCTGATCCATCGGGCGTTCGAGCCGGCGATCGAAGTTTTCAGCAAGGGCAATCGCCTGTTCCCGGGTTCTGTTCGGATGCTGACCGGGCTGGGCGCGGCATGGTACGCCCGAGGTTTCTACGATAAGGCCACCGAGCGTCTCTGCGAGGCATCGGATCTGAATCCTGACGACCCGAACCCTTACCTTTTTCTGGGCAAAATACAAAGTGTCGGGACCGCTCAGTCAAAGTGTCTGACGGAAAGGCTGGAGCGATTTTTCAGACTGCAACCCGAAAATGCTCTGGCCAATTACTATTACGCGCTCAGTCTTTGGAACCGGCACGACGGTTCGCAATGCTCAGACAATTTGGCGCGAGTGGAGTCCTTGCTGGAGAAAACCGTCGATCTCGACCCGAAGTTCGGCGCCGGACATCTGCAGTTGGGGATTCTGTACTCGGATCGCGGAGATTTTTCCAAAGCGATTGCCGCCTATGAGAAGGCCACAGAAGCAGATCCGACGCTGGAAGAGGCGCATTATCGCCTTGGACAGGCCTACGGCCGGGCCGGGGAAAAGTCGAAAGCTCAAGCCGAGCTGCGACTCTACGAGCAGCTATCGAAAAAAAAAGCAGACGAAGTTGAGCGCCACCGGCGAGAGATGCAGCAGTTCGTGTATACGTTGCGGGGCCCATCTGCTGCCTCGCAGCCGCGATAAGACCAGCAATCTGCGAATCGTCATCATTAAATGCCTTAGCCCGGTGCTGACCTGTGTGAACCCTCACACCACCTCTGCTACATTGTTGATGTCATGAAACCTGTTCGCAGCTTCGCCAGCGACAACAACGCGGGCATCCATCCCATGGTGTTGAAAGCCATTGCGACCGCCAACCGGGGGCATGTCGTAGGGTACGGCGACGATTCTTATACCGACGCTGCGGTCCGCAAATTCAAGCAGCATTTCGGCTCTGATGTAGAAGTTTTCATCGTTTTTAACGGAACGGCTGCGAACTGCCTGAGCCTGAAGGCACTGATGGAGTCCTATCATGCAGTGATCTGCGCCGAGGCAGCCCATATCTATACCGACGAGTGTGGAGCGCCGGAGAAATTCATCGGCTGCAAACTCATTCCCATACCTACCGCGGATGGCAAACTCACCGTCGAGTCAGTCCGCCACGCCTACCACGGCATTGGCGACCAGCATCATGTGCAGCCGCGGGTCGTCTCCATTACTCAAGTCAGCGAAATGGGCACGGTCTACACGCCGCGGGAGGTCCGCGATTTGGCCCGCTTCGCCCATGATCGCAATATGTTTCTGCACATGGACGGCGCCCGAATTGCCAATGCGGCCGTCAGCCTGGGCCTGACCCTGCGCGAAGCTACCCGTGACCTGGGCGTGGACGTTCTCTCCTTTGGTGGAACCAAGAATGGGGCGATGGGGGCTGAGGCCGTGATCTTCTTCGACAAAAAATTCGGCCGCGACTTTCTTTATCTGCGCAAGCAGGGGATGCAGTTGGCATCGAAAATGCGGTTCATCTCAACTCAACTTGATGCGTTGCTCACGAATGATCTGTGGCGGAAAAACGCTCAGCATGCCAACCGGATGGCTGCGCTGCTGCAAAAAGAACTCAGCAAAATCCCGAACGTGAAGATTGTTTACAAGGTGGAAGCCAACGGAGTCTTTGCGCAGATTCCACGGCAAGCTATCGCTAAGCTGCAAAAGCGTTATTTTTTCTACGTGTGGGATGAGGACTGGTCGGTTGTGCGCTGGATGTGCTCGTTTGACACCACTGAGCAAGATGTACGGCAGTTCGCTAAGTTTGTGGCCGCGACGGTCGGGGACTAAGGAACCGAAAGAGGATAAAGAGGCGTCCAGACGGCTATTGATTTTTGGACGTTCTTCTACTAAATTGACGCCTTCCCCCGAACTTTAGGAAGCGCGGTCGCTCCGGGAGATGGCATGAATCGAAACTGGTTTAAATTACTCGTGATTTGCTCTGCCGCCGTGTTTGTCCCCGGCTGCGGAAGCGGTCAACAACTTGTGGGGATCCAGGTGACGCCTGCGACTGTTATCTTCGGATCACAGAATCCCGCGCTCTTCGCTCAACTGACCGCAACGGGCAGTTACATCCATCCCCCTGCAACCAAGGACATCACCAACCAGGTGACGTGGACATCGAGCATAGTTCTGGTCGCGCAGGTGACGAGTACCGGCATAGTGAGTCCGAATGTCGACTGCGGAGTAACCCCCATTACGGCAAGCCTGATAACGAACAGTCCGAAGGGAAACGTAATGACCGGCACCATGAGCGTGACGGTTGACGGGCCTGCCATTACGAACTGTCCCACGACCACGCCCTAGGCTGAGGTTCACTCCGACTCGCGCAAAAGCTCCTCCAGTGTCGGCTTGTGCTTCTCGGTTTTCTTTTTCTTGCGGTTGGGAACCACGCGAGAAGGGGGAGGCGCCCCAATCTGCTCCCGGGCCATGGTCTTCACGGCTTCGACCGCAGTGAATCTTTTCGGTTTTTTCTTCTTGGCCATTGCTCTCATCTTGCCATAGCTGATCCTCCGATGACGTGCAATAATATAAAGCTATTGAAGAGTTGAGCGCCGTTTTTGGCGCTGCCGGGCCAACGACTAACGACGAGCGGCCAAAGACCCTATGGAAGAACGCGAGTTTTTCGACGAACGGCCGGAAAAAAAGGTGGCAACGCTGAACTGTCCTCATTGCCAGCAGTCCGCCGAGTACGAAATCAGCTGGCTGGTGCGCACCAAGAAGAATCAGCTCCCCGGTCGCGCCGATGAACGCGATCGTGCCCGCTTCGCCAAAGCCAAGTCCTACATGCTGCGCCGTGATGACATGATGGCTTGCAAGAATATGCGCTGCCGCAAGCGCTTCGAGATTTCCGGAGTCCAGTCGGTTGTATTTACCGAGTAGGCTTTCGTACCTGCATTTCCCCTCGCCCGCAGCGCTCATTTATACTTACCAGTTTGCCCATGGCTGGTTGATGGTTTCTGTAGAGACGTTGCGAGCAACGTCTCGGTCCACGACTATGTGGTCACCTGGGCACGAGGAGCTTTCGCTTGAAGATTCTAGTCTGCATGAAGCAGGTGCCGCAGAAGGATGCGCCGCTGAAGCTCAACGAATCGGGCGCCTGGATTCGCGAGGACGTTTCCTACGAAGTCAACGAACCGGACGCTTACGCCCTGGAAGAGGCGCTGCGACAGAAAGAGAAACACAAGGGAGAAGTTGTCGTCATCACCTCCGGCCCGCCGCGAGCGCAGCAGGTGCTACGGGAAGCTCTCGCCAAAGGTGCCGATCGCGCGATTCATCTTGAAGACAACGCATTTGTGGGACTGGATGCACTAAACACTGCCCGCGCCTTTGCGGCTGCGATTAAGGACGAAAAATTCGACCTGATCTTTACCGGCTTGCAGTCCGACGATTACGGCTATGCTCAAACCGGAGTGGTGCTGGCGGAATTGCTGGGCTGGCCTCACGCGACCATCATCATGCAGATCGAGAAGAATGATGCTGGAATTCGCGTGAAGCGAGAGCTGGAAGCCGGCTACTTCCAGTTTGTCGATATGCCGCTGCCCGCGGTTCTGACCATCCAGTCCGGCATTAATAAATTGCGCTATGCCACGCTCATCGGCATCAAGCAAGCCAAGAACAAACCGCTGCGCAAGGTCTCGATGGCGGAGGTGCAGCCGGCCATAAGCGGGAACTTGCAGAAGATCGAACGGCTATACGTTCCTCAGAAGACCAAGAATACGGAATTCCTGGAAGGTTCAGCCGGCGAAGTTGCTAAGAAATTGGTGGATAAGCTGCGCAACGAAGTGCGCGTGCTGTAATTCACCGCGTTTAGCTACAAGAGCTGAGCTTTGCTCGGCCGGACAGCCGAGGGCGGCCGTCCCTACGTGATTATTCCGAAGAGCCAGAAGCTAGGAGCTAGAAGCTGATTATGTCTGACACAATTCTAATTGTCGTCGAACAACGCGAAGGCAAACTGAACCGCGTCTCCTGGGAAACGCTGACTGCCGGTCAGGCCCTGGCTGCTGAAACTGGTTGGACTCTCGAGGCCGCGGTCGTTGGCAACGGCGTGGCGAATTTGGCGAACGAAGTTGCCGCCAAGAAGGTCGCGAAGGTTTACGCGGTTGAGTCGCCCAAGCTGGAGCCCTATACTCCGGATGCCTTCTCGGCTGCGCTCAAACAATTCATCGAATCGAAACAGCCGAAGTTGGTGCTGATGCCACACACTTATCAAGTCCGCGATTTCGTTCCCAAGCTGGCTACGGCCATGGGGCGCACCGCTGTCAGCGACTGCATCGGCTACAAGAAAGAAAGCAGCAAGCTGATTTTTACTCGCCAGATGTTTCAGGGTAAGCTGGCAGCCGATGTGAGTTTTGCCTGCGATCCGCCGTGGTTCGTCACCTTCCAGAACGGAGCCTTTCGCGGCGATAAGGCAGAAGCCGGAGCCAACGCTGCTCCGGTCGAGACGGTGAACGTACAAATTGCCGAGGGGATCATCCGCAACAAACCGCAGGAAGTTTTCAAGGAAGCCAAGCAGGCCGTTGATCTTACGCAGGCGGAGATCATTGTTTCTGTCGGCCGCGGAATCAAGGAGCAAAAAAATATCGACCTGGCGAAGCAGTTGGCCGAGGCTCTGGGCGGAGAGCTGGCGGCTTCGCGTCCAATTTGCGACTCCGGCTGGCTGTCCATGGATCGCCAGATCGGTTCCTCCGGCCAGACCGTCGCGCCTAAGCTGTATCTGGCGCTCGGCATCAGCGGCGCCATTCAGCACATTGTCGGAATGAAAGGCGCACGCACGATCATCGCCATCAACAAGGATTCCGAAGCGCCCATCTTCGAAATCGCTGACTACGCTGTGGTCGGAAATCTGTTCGACATCGTTCCTCCGTTGATCGAGGAAGTGAAGAAGGCAAAGGCGAGCGGATAAATCGGCCTCATTTCCGCATGTATTGGCCGGCTCTCTCGATCGGATAATTACCAAATTGACTATTATTTTAACCATAGATAAAATAGTGGTCATGAATGATGTTTCTATCTCCGAATTCAAAGCCAAGTGTCTGGGCCTGATTGAACGGGTGCACAAAACGCGCCAGCCTCTGCGGATTACGCGTCATGGGCGCCCGGTTGCGGAAGTCATTCCGGCCGGACCCGACCGCAAGCGGAAGTTCTTGGGAGATATGGTAGGCACCGCCGAAATCGTTGGCGATATCGTTTCCCCAGTCATCGATCTGGCAGACATCGAGGCCTACCGCGATTGAACCTGCTTCTGGACACTCATATCTGGATTTGGAGTAAGTTGGATCCGAAGCGCATAGGAAAGGGAGCAGCGCGAGAGTTGTCGAACAATGACAACGATCTCTGGCTGTCTCCGGTCAGTGTTTGGGAGGCTCTCGCGCTGATGCAGAAGGGCCGCATTCGAGTCGGGGATCCGCTGGCCTGGGTCGAGCGCGCCGGCGATCAGCTACGAGAAGCGCCGCTGACTCAGGAAATTGTGCGAACTGGCTTCGCGCTGTCCTTGCCTCATGCCGATCCGGCAGACCGATTCCTGGCGGCTACCGCCAAGGTTCTGAAGTTAACTTTGGTGACGGCAGACCAGAGGTTGCTCGGCTTAGGCGAGATAGCCACTCTGGCGAACCGCTAATTCGTGGCAAAGTAGTTGGTCGGCCAATTGCTGAAGGCTAATTGCTAATGCTGATCTTCCGTAAGCCTCTCGAAGGTATTGAACGTCCGCAGATGCCGGCCGACGTGGTCATCGTCGGCGGCGGGCCTGCCGGCATGGCATGCGCGCTGCGCCTGTCGCAGCTCATTGATCAGCACAATTCGCAGCATGCTGATTCGCAGCTCAGCAAAGAGAATATTTACGTTCTCGAGAAAGCGCGCGAGGTCGGCCAGCACTGTCTTTCCGGTGCGTTGCTTGATCCTCGTTCGATGCGCGAACTGCTTCCTGGCTTCGAAAAGGAAGCTCCGCTCGATGCCGAGGTTACCAAGGAAGCAGTTTACTTTCTCACCGAGAAAAGCAAATTCAAGTTTCCCATCACGCCACCGCCACTGAGAGACCACGGCAATTATGTCATTTCGCTCAATCGATTTGTGAAGTGGCTGGGCAGCAAGGTTGAGGAAACCGGGATTACGATCTTTACCGGCTTCGCAGGGTCAGAGCTGCTTTTTGACGGCACCCGCGTCGCCGGAGTCCGCACGGACGACAAAGGCGTGGACAAGCAGAATCAACCGAAGGCGAATTTCGAGCCCGGCTACGATTTGCAGGCCAAAGTCGTCATCCTCGCGGAAGGGACGCGCGGGTCGCTGACCAAACAACTGATCACAAAATTTGATCTTGCGAAGAACAGCAATCCGCAAACCTATGGCCAGGGAATAAAGGAGCTGTGGGAAGTTCCTTCGGGCCGCATCGCGCCCGGCGAAGTTATCTACACCATGGGCTGGCCGCTGACGACGAAAGAGTATGGCGGCGCGTGGATCTACGGGGGAAAGGACAACGTCGTCTCACTTGGCTTCGTGACCGGCCTCGATTATCCCGACCCGCGTCTTGATCCGCAGCACGTCTTGCAGGATTTCAAGCAGCATCCATTCGTCGCGAAGTTGCTCGAAGGCGGCAAGATGATCCGCTACGGCGCGAAATCGCTGCCGTATGGCGGCTGGTGGGCGATACCGCCGGTCGCGGGCGACGGTTGGATGATCCTCGGCGACTCCGCCGGTTTTCTCAACTCGCAGCGGCTTAAGGGAATTCATCTCGCGATCAAAAGCGGAATGCTGGCCGCCGAAACTGCTTTCGAGGCGCTGAAGAAAGATGATTACTCCGCAGCGGCGCTGGGCTCTTTTCAGAAGAAAGTCGGATCCAGTTGGATCAAAGATGAGCTGTGGAAAGTCCGCAACTTTCACCAGGGATTTGAGCACGGATTCTTTGCCGGCTTGTTCCACGCGGGAATCCAGCAATTCACCGGGGGACGAGGCCTGCGCAACCGGTATGCCGGGACCGCAGGCTATCAGCACACGAAGAAGCTGGCCGAACTCCCCGCCGACGGTGGCGATGAAGCCCATCTGCTCGGACCCGCGAAGGGCGACGGCAAGCTTACCTTCGACAAACTCACCGACCTGTACCACTCTGGTACGAAGCATGAAGAAGATCAGCCGTCGCATCTGGTCATCGACGATACCAACATCTGCAACACGCGCTGCGTGAAAGAACATGGCAGTCCCTGCCAGAATTTCTGCCCCGCAAATGTCTACGAAATGGTGGACGACGCCGAGCAGCCGAATGGCAAACGCATCAGCTTGAATCCATCGAACTGCGTTCACTGCAAGACCTGCGACATCGCCGACCCGTACCAGATCATCACCTGGGTCCCCCCGGAAGGCGGAGGCGGACCGAACTACGATGGGATGTGAAAACAAGATTTTGTATGCGGTTGACTCTCTCGCGTCTTCTATGCTGCCCAGTTCTGCAACTTGAGACCGGGAACTCGCAAGAACAATAGTCGGAGAGTAAGAACTCTTGCTTGTTTCGAAATGCGCCTGCCTGCGTCTATAATGTTTTCTTAGAGTTTCCGACTGTCGCGGCCTTCGGGCATACCCTGGCTGCGGCGGCGAGGGAAAGCGGTTCGCGGGCGAGGACGCCCGTGCCACACTTTCCCGAGGGTGCGGATGGAAACGTTCGTGCCTCCCGTGCTTCGTAAGGAGCACATTGGAAAGGAAACGCCCGCTGGGAATGTTCCTCCGCGTGTCTCCTTTCCTTGGTTATATGAATCCAATGCAGTAGCGGCACCGGACCAACGACCGTGATTCTCTCCGACAAATTCGGACGTCCCATCACCGATCTCCGGATCTCGATTACGGATCGCTGTAACTACAAGTGCGTCTACTGCCGTACCGGCAACGAAGGCGCGCTGTACGGCGACCTGCCCTTTGCCGACTACTTACGCATGGCGCGAATCTTCGCGGCGCTGGGAATCAAGAAAATCCGTCTGACTGGTGGAGAACCGCTGCTGCGCAATGGTGTGGTCGATTTCGTCCGGGAGTTGTCGCGGCTGCACTCCGCTGACGGCGAAAAACTCGATCTCGCCATAACCACCAACGGTCATCTGCTTGAGGAGATGGCGCAGCCGCTCAAGAATGCTGGTCTGGATCGCATTACCGTCAGTATGGATGCCGTCGATCCCGTTCGTTTCGCGCGCATCACTCGCGTGCCCAATGGATACGACCACGTGCTGGCAGGAATCCGCGCCGCCCGGGGCGCGGGGCTATGGCCGGTCAAGGTCAACTGCGTGCTGATGCGCGGATTCAATGAAGACCAGATAATTCCCTTCGGCATGTTTGCCCGCGAAGAAGGCGTCACCGTGCGCTTCATCGAATTCATGCCTCTGGAAGAAGACCGAACCTGGTCGCCTGCAATCGTGGTGACCCTGGATGAAATTGTTGAGCGCATGGCGGAGTATCGCCCGCTGGTCGAAATCCCCCACGCGCGCAGCGAAACCGCCCGCCGTTATCGCTTCGATGACGGCATCGGCGAGATTGGAATCATCGCTCCCGTTTCGCATCCCTTCTGCGGACACTGCAGCCGCATCCGCATTACTTCCGACGGCAAAATCCGCACGTGCCTTTTCTCGGTGTGGGACCACGACCTGCACGAACTCATGCGGCGCGGCGGCTCAGATGAAGAACTGGTGGAGTTCATCCACGGCGTGGTGCAGAGAAAAGAGGAGCGTCATCACATCGGCGAGGCGGATTTTGTGCCAGCGTCCAGGACGATGGTGCACATCGGCGGATAGCACTTTGCGTCTTTTGGAATGAAGCCCATCTGAGCTAAAACTAAGATATGCTCGTAAAACAGGCCGCATGTGTTCTGGTTGTCGCTGCGTTTACAACCGTTCTCGTCCGTGATGCCAACTCACAATCCCATATTGCCGCGAAGGCCACAGCGTTCCTGGGCTTTGATCGCAATGACTATCCCGGCGACCAGAATTTAAAACTGCTTCGCCAGAAGTTTTCCTATACGGGGTTCTGGCTTAACCCTCCGCCGGGTGCGAAGACGACGACGTGGCTCGGCAAAAGGCGCACCCTCCAATCGGCCGGATTTGGATTTCTGGTGCTGTTCAATGGCCGGTTGTTCAATGAACTGAATTCGGTTTCGTATGCGAGCAAACTCGGCAAGTCGGATGCGCAAGCGGCGGTGGCATCGGCGCGGAGAGAAGGTTTCCCTGCCGAGGCGATCATCTTCCTTGATCAGGAACAAGGCGGCCGCATGCTGCCGGAGCAGAAAGCGTACATCTACGCTTGGGTGGACGGGGTGACCGCAGCAGACCGCTTTCTCGCTGGTGTCTACTGTTCCGGTATTTCGGCGCAAAAGGAAGGCGGCGAGAATATCGTCACCGCGGACGACATCCGCGAGAGTGCTGGCGGAAGAAAGATCGCGTACTGGGTCACGAATGATGCCTGTCCTCCCTCGCCTGGGTGTGTCTTTCCGAAAGGGCCGCCGAGCCCAAGCGACAGTGGTATTCGTTTTGCGGACGTATGGCAATTCGCCCAGTCTCCGAAGAGACCTGATGTTGCGGCGAACTGCCCAGGGTACAACGTCGACAGAAACTGTTATCCGCCAGCGAGCGATGTCGGAAAGCACTTACACATCGATGTAAACACCGCAACCACGGCCGACCCGTCGAACGGCCGGAGCCGCTGAACCCGTACCGCTCGCTTTTGCAACCCGAAGGTACTCTGACAGAATTTAGAGTGTACGTTCCCGATCACGCCAAGTTGATATAGTCACCGTCAACCATGTCCGCGAAACTCAACCCATTTTCTCCCTCGTCGTGGCGGCAGGACTTTCGCCTGACCCTCCGCCTCGCACTGCCGCTGATCTTTGCCGAAGTAGGCTGGATGAGCATGGGCATCGTCGACACCATCATGGTCGGACGGCTGCCCAACAGCGCCGTCGCCATCGGCGCCACTGGCTTGGGCCAGAGTCTCTACCACAGCTTAGCCATTTTTACCGGCGGCTTGCTGCTTGGAATGGACACGTTTGTGGCACACGCATTCGGACGCGAGGATCTAAACGACGCCCGGCATTCTTTGGTCAACGGGTTGTTCCTTGCTTTTGCCCTTACGCCAATACTGATGCTGGCTGTCTCCTTCTGGCCGGCGCTGATGCAGCGCTTCGGAATCAGCGTGGAACTTGTCGAGCCCATGCGTCCGTACTTGCGCGCCCTCAATTGGGGCTCATTGCCGCTGCTCGCCTACTTTGCGCTCCGGCGGTATCTGCAAGCGGTAAACGTGGCCCACCCCATCATGTTTGCCTTGGTCTCTGCAAACATCGTCAATGCTTTCGGAAATTGGGTTCTGATCTACGGGCATCTTGGCTTTCGCGCCATGGGCATTACCGGCTCGGGTTGGTCGACCTGCTGGGCTCGCATTTACATGGCGCTCTGCCTCGCAGTCACGCTTCTCTGGGTGGAATCGAAGCGCGTACAACCGGATTGGATAGGCGCTGTCCGCATTGACGTACACAGAATGTCTGCGTTGCTCAAGCTCGGAGCCCCAGCGGCAACCCAGATCCTCTTCGAGATCGGGGCGTTTTCCGCCGCAACCGCATTGTGCGCCAAACTCGGTCCCGTCATGCTGGCGGGTCATCAGATTGCCTTGAACGTCGCCGCACTCACGTTCATGGTTCCGCTGGGAATCAGTTCGGCCGCAGCCGTTCGCGTCGGACAACAACTAGGCAGACGCGATCCTGATGGGGCCCGGCGGGCCGGATGGTCCGCGATCATCATCGGGGTCGGCTTCATGGCCTGTTCCGGCACGGTGTTCGTCTCCATTCCAAAATTGATCGCGCGCCTGTTCACTCCCGACCCAGCCGTAATCCAAGTGGGTGCGCAGTTGTTGCTGGTCGCCGCCGCATTCCAATTATTCGATGGCCTGCAGACCGTCGCCACCGGAGCATTGCGCGGCGCCGCCGACACGCGCACTCCCATGCTCGCTAACTTCGTCGCCTATTGGCTGATGGGGCTTCCCTTAGGCTATGTCCTATGTTTCAGGCTAGGGTGGGGCGCAGTAGGCATTTGGATCGGCCTATGCGGAGGCCTGATGATTATCGGATCAGCGCTGTTAATCACCTGGCACAGGAGAATGCATTCCTGATGAAACCTTGTATCGGAGTCATTCCGAAGCCCCGCGCCTGCACCAGCGGGGCGAGGAATCCCATCATCACTAATGCTGACCGACTTGCCAGCGGTCCGCCGCCTGCGTATCATGCAACCGTTATGACAACTAACCATGTGGCTCTGCAAACCGGCCTTCGCCAGAAGGCCCAACTGATGTCGGCTTCCGATATGGACCGCACCATCGTTCGCCTCGCTTACCAGATCGTCGAAGAAAACGGGACCGAGGATTTAGGGCTGATCGGAGTCCGGCGCCGCGGCGTACCCCTGGCAGAGCGGCTAAGTAAGTCGATCGGGCACATCGGCGGACAAGAGGATATAAGCGTTCCCGTGGGTACGTTGGATATCACTTTCTATCGCGACGACCTTTCCACCGTCGGACCGAAACCGGTAGTGCACGAATCAGAGATCGGATTTTCCATTCAAGACAAGAATATCGTCCTGGTAGACGACGTACTTTTCACCGGCCGCACCATTCGCGCTGCGTTGGACGCTCTTTTTTCGCAAGGCCGTCCCCGCCGCGTACAGCTCTGCGTGCTGATTGACCGCGGCCACCGCGAGTTGCCCATCGAGGCCGCATTCGTTGGTCGCACCGTGCAAACCACCATGAACGAAGTCATCGAAGTCAAGCTGAAAGAGATCGATGGCACAGAAAAAGTTCTTCTCATGGAAAAGTAAAGTTCTTCGCACAGACAGCAAAAACCCAGATTCCTCGTCGCTTCGCCGACTCGGAATGACAGAAGAAGTGTTTGTCGGCTGTCCTGGCGAGCAAAGCCCGGCTGGTCCGTCCCCGGCTAGACAGAAAGTTATTCTCAAACAGAATCGAAAACCATAGCGCAAACGCAAATCGAGGTTTAGAATCAGGCGCGATTCTTTCGACTTGCGTTGGCTTCTCATGAACTTCTCGAGAAAAGATGTTTCCAGCAAACAGAACCAGCGCCTGCTTAACGCAGCGCGGAAAGCCATGAAGCGCGCCTACGCTCCATACTCTCAATTCCGAGTAGGCGCCGCGCTGCTGACCTCCAAGGGCGAAGTCTTCACCGGATGCAACGTCGAAAACGCATCCTATGGTTTGTCCAACTGCGCCGAACGCACCGCGATCTTTGCTGCCGTAGCTCAATCTGGCGCGGGACTGAACATTCGCGCCATCGCGGTAGTGAATGACCAGGGCGTTCCATGCTCCCCGTGCGGGGCCTGCCGCCAGGTCATTTTCGAGTTCGGCCCCGAGGCGACGGTTTTCTTCCAAAGCTCGAAAGGCTGGAAGGAAAGCCACATCACAGAACTCTTGCCGGAAGGGTTCCGCCTAAAGTGAGCCAGCCGAACGAAAGCCAAACATTTCGCGCCGTCGACGTCATTCGCAGGAAGCGCGACGGGCAAGAGTTGTCGCGACCCGAGATCGAATATTTAGTTCGCGCTTACACCAGCGGCGAGATTCCCGATTATCAAGTTTCCGCCTGGCTCATGGCTGTGATTCTGCGCGGACTGACACGCGCTGAAACTTCCGTGTTGACCGACGCCATGCTGCGCTCGGGCGATGTGCTCGATCTTTCCGAGTTCCCTGCTCGAAAAGTAGACAAGCATTCCACGGGCGGCGTAGGCGACAAAACCTCGCTGGTGCTGGCGCCACTCGTGGCGGCAGGCGGACTCGTCGTTCCCATGATCAGCGGCCGCGGGCTCGGGCACACTGGCGGCACTCTCGACAAACTGGAGTCGATCTCTGGCTTCAATGTAAACCTGTCCGTGCCAGAGTTTCGCAGCGTCCTCAAAGCTTGCGGCTGCGCCATGATCGGACAGACTTCCGAGATCGCTCCCGCTGACCGGAAACTGTACGCTCTGCGCGATGTCACTGCGACGGTTGAGAGTCCCTATCTGATCTGCGCATCCATCATGAGCAAGAAACTTGCCGAGGGTATCGACGCTTTGGTACTCGACGTCAAGACCGGTTCCGGCGCGTTTATGAAGAAGGAAGAAGACGCGGTCTTCCTCGCCGAACTGATGGTCGAAACCGGCGAGCGCATGGGCAAATCAGTAGTCGCACTGATCACCAACATGGATCAGCCTCTCGGAACGCACGTCGGTAATTCGCTTGAAGTGGTCGAGGTGCTCGACGTCTTGTGTGGGCGCGGGCCGGACGATCTTAAAGAGTTGTGTCTCGAACTTGCCGGGTGGATGTTTCATCTGGGCGGAGCCGCGGATACGGTGGCACAGGGCAAGCTGGAGGCCGAGCAACTCATAGTCTCGGGCAAGGCGCTCGATAAGTTTCGTCAGATGGTTGCGCTGCAAGGTGGAGACGTTCGCGCGCTCGACGATCCGGGCAAACTTCCTCATGCGAAATACAGGCGCGACGTAGCCAGTTCGAAGGATGGCTATGTCGTCGCCATGGACTGCGAAGCTGTGGGCACCGCGTGCGTGGTTCTTGGCGGCGGGCGCGAGAAGAAGGAAGATGCGGTCGACCCGGCGGTTGGGATTGTTCTGCATCGCAAAGTTGGCGATCGCGTTGCACGCGAGGAACCGCTTTGCACGGTGCATTCCAATTCCGAAACTCGGAGTGCTCTTGCGGCCAAGTTGCTGCTCGAGAGTTATCAGATCGCAGACGCTCCCGCAGCCGAGAAGAAGAGCCTTGTCCATCGCGTAATTCGCGGATCGAAAGCACAGTAGATCGAGAGGGAAATAAATGGGGCGATTCACCGGCATTTTGGGTCTGCTGACCATGCTGACTCTGGCGTTTATTTTCTCCACCAACCGCCGCGCCATCCGCGGCAAAACCGTTGCCTGGGGCCTGGGCCTGCAGTTCGCTTTCGCGGTGTTCGTGCTGCGGGTTGACATCGGCCGCCGGATTTTTCAGTATGCCGGTGACGCAGTCAATAAGCTCCTCAGCTACGCCTTCGTCGGTTCCCAGTTCGTTTTTGGCGATCTGGGCAAGCAGGGCTCGCGCCTTGGTTTCTATTTCGCCTTTCAAGTCCTACCAACTGTCATCTTCATCGCGGCATTCTTCGCCGTCTTGTATCACTACGGAATCATGCAATTCATCATCAAGCTGGCCGCGCGGGTGATGACCCGCTTCATGGGAGCGAGCGGCGCTGAGTCGCTTAACGTCGCCGCTAGTATTTTCATGGGACAAACGGAAGCGCCCCTGACCATTCGGCCTTTTTTGCCCGACCTCACCCGCTCTGAACTCATGACCGTGATGACCAGCGGGATGGCCCATGTTTCCGGCGGAATCATGGCCGCTTATATTGCCTTCGGAATCGAGCCCAAACATCTTTTGAGTGCCGTAATCATGACCGCCCCGGGCACAATTCTGATTTCGAAAATGCTTGTCCCCGAAACCGAAGAACCCAAAACCGCAGGCCGCGTAGTCATGAGCGAAGAGGAAGTAGAAACCGAAAAAAAAGAGAACGTCTTGGGAGCGGTGGCTCGCGGCACAACCGACGGCCTGAACCTCGCATTGAACATCGCAGCGATGCTGATTTCGTTTCTCGCCCTCATCGCACTCATGGACGGAATCCTCTACGGAATTCACAACGGGCTGGCGCACTTTGGTTTTCCCTGGTTTCCGGCGAGTCTCGAAATTATTTCTGGCAAACTCTTCGCTCCCGTGGCCTGGGTGATTGGAGTCCCCTGGAAAGATTGCACTCTCGTTGGCAATCTTCTGGGCACGCGCATGGTGCTGAATGAACTGGTAGCGTTTTCCATGCTGGGGCCGCAGAAAGCGGTCCTTGATCCGCGTTCGTTCACCATCGCGACCTTCGCTCTTTGTGGTTTTGCAAATTTGAGTTGCATCGGTATTCAAATTGGTGGTATCGGAGCGCTGGCCCCGAATAAAAAGGGAGAATTGGCGCGCCTTGGAGTGCGGGCGATGCTGGCAGGCACCATGGCGAACCTGATGTCGGCTTCCATCGCAGGCATGCTTATTTAGTTGGATCCGCGAAAGTCACGTACCTCAGCGGCTGAAGCCGTCGTTGAACCGAAGTCTTAATGCAGTGCTGAAGCACTGCTCCACCCAAAAACAGAGTACTCCGTGGAAAAGAGCACTCAGCGAGGACGCTCGCGCCTACACGATGTTTGTTTCTTTTATGACTTTTTTGGCGGGCGCGGTTTTTTGGGAGGCGGGAGGTTTGCGCGGGGTTAGGCCGATGGCGTTGAAGACGGTGCGGAGGTCTTGCCAGTTGCCGTGCATTGCGCCTTCGATGGAGGCTTCGAGGTTTTTGATTTCTTGCCAGCGTTCGGATTGGCGGTTGATGAGTGGGGGAGTGGTGTCGGCT
>Ga0307474_10000013_pt1 | contig 178951 bp, 146 predicted proteins | sample atmos_gasesECM1C_2_FD_203312 | JGI IMG/M metagenome (GOLD analysis project Ga0307474, IMG submission 203312) | Hardwood forest soil microbial communities from Morgan-Monroe State Forest, Indiana, United States - atmos_gasesECM1C_05 | ecosystem: Environmental > Terrestrial > Soil > Temperate...
CATGCCGAGGATCAGCACCGGCGTCGCATCGCTGCTGCCGAGTTCGGGCGCCCGCGCGATCAGTTCGGGTGTACAGCGGGCAATAAGGCGGTCGGTCTCGAGGGAGAACGCGGCCGAGTCGAACGACTGAGAGCCCCGGCGCACGGCGTCTGCGGCGTCGAAATGCTGCATGGCCAAGGCGTAGTCGCCAAGATCGTCCGCCGCCTTACCAATGGCGAGGTGAATCCGCAGGCGTTGCGCCGCTTCCAACCCCGGAGTGTCGACGGCGGCTTCCATCCGTTGAAGCAGACCGTCGTCCTCGCTCGTGACTGGGCGACACCGGACCAGATCGTAGTAGCATCCCGCCAGCAGCGGCGCCGTAGCGATCGCCCGCTGGAAGCACTCGCGGGCCTCATCGAAACGGCCGAACTCAGAGAGCAAATTGCCCAGCAGATCATGCGCCATGGCGTTCCCCGGATCGCGCGCCAGCATCTGTCCGAGTACCCGTTCGGCTTCCTGATTGCGATCCTCGGTCAGCAGCGCCCGAGCCATACCAAGGCGGCCGAAGCTCGTCTTACCCCCGGTCGCTGCTGCGCGGCGGAAACAGCCGATCGCCTCGTCGCGATGCCCCAGTTCGTAGACCAGGGCGCCGGCGCGGAACCACGCTTCGGTCAGGGACGGGAGCAGCTGAGTGGCCCGGTCGTACGCAACGATTGCCCCGCCGATGTCGCCCTGCTTCTCCAAGGCGATTCCCAGGCGGAAATATGCATCGCTGAAGCGCGGTCGAATGGCGACGGCCCGCTCGAATGCTGCGATGGCATCCGATACGCGGCCGACCTCGAGGCAGGCAAGGCCGAGATCCTGCTGGATCGTGGGATTGAACGGCTCCAGCAGTGCTGCATCGCGCAACGGAGCGATCGCATCGGCTGGTCGCCCGGCGCTGAGCAACTTAGCGGCCAACGCAAGCAGAGGCGCCACCTGCTGCGCCGCGGCTGGATTTGGAGACTGGGACATGGCGCGAACCTAGCGTGGAAGGTGTAGCGTGGCCATTGGAATCGCCAGCGCAAAATTGTCACCCGACCATGATCTGCTAACCAGGAGAATTTTGCCACAGGCCATTCTCCACGCGATCGAACAGGCGGCCGTCAACCCTTCAGGCTGATATCCAATTTCGAACAACTGCTTCAGGACGCGCCGTTTCTTCGATCGGACACGTAAGCGGACTTTCGCGGGTTATCCTGAAATTCCGCGGTCTGGAATTCTGGCGTGGACGGACTTGCAGATCGTCGTTTTTCCAGCACCACTCAGACTCGTGAACCACGCGAAACTTGTTTATATCAAGTCGGACGAGTACACGGGCTATCCTGAGGTAGGTCCTGTGACCCTGCAACCTTCGACTGCAATGCAGCGAGGTAAGCCCTCCCTAAAGGCGTAGTGCTTTCGGCCAGACCGCGAGTCAGCGGATCGGCAAACCGGAAGTTAAAGGGTCGGGTGCCGGAATCTCCTTGCTTCCGGCAACATCTACGGCAGGTAGGTCAACCCTGATCGTACGTTATCCGAGTTACCCGTAGCCATGTCGCTCACACACACGTAGGATCGCTAACCGACCGGAGTACGCCGCGCACGAAGCGGGCGACGCTACCTCCTACTCGGCGATGCCACGATCAGCCCTGCCAATTGACCGAGTTGCGAGTGTGCGAGGTAGATCGTGCCGTCCCTGGTGACGACTCCATTGCGAGCTCCCTCGTGCGTAGGTACTTGTGCGATCAAGCTGAGCTTGCCGGCAGCGTCAACTCGAGCGACCGTGAGTCGTGCGTCCTTGGCAGCGGCTATGTACAGCGTGTGAGTGGCTGGTGAGTAATTGAGGTCATCCACGCCATCGCCGGTATTGATGGATGACAACTTCTCCCCATTGTGTCCCGCGTCCAGAACCTCGGCCTGCGTGCTGCAAGCAACGAAGAGGAAGCCAGCGTCTTGATCCACCGATAGACCATGCGGGCCATCCTCGCCGCAAGCTGACGGCCACTTGGCCACGGTTTTGCGCGTTTTGAGATCAATGGCGGTAGTAAGGTCCTTGTCCTCATAGTTCATGTAGAGTCGCCCGCGCTTGGCATCGACTGCGTATCCTTCGGGCTGGCCTTCGAAGGTCAGTTTTTCTTTCTGCGTTAAGGTCTGGCTGTCGAGAATACGCACAGACTTGTCCCGCGGCGCGGTGACCCAGACTTCCTTCGTGGGCGCCACATAAACTACGCCGTCGGGGGTGGAATCGATGTGTCCACAGGTCTTCCGTGTAAGCGTCTTTTCATCGATGGCGCAAACGCTGGAATCAGCGCGGTCGCCGATGTACACCACTCCGTCGCCAACCGATACGCCGCTGGGCCCCTGACGGCGTTTTCGGCCGCCGAGTTCAACTTCGTTTGCTGCAAAGCCCGATATCTCGCGAACGGAGCTGTCGCCGGTGTCCACCACGTACACCGAGCCAACGTTAATGGCGGGAACCCAGACATATCCCGTTTTGGGATCATATGCGATGTAATCCATGGTGATGTTTCCCTGGCCGTGGTCGGGAAGGGCGAGGGTACGAGTTATGTAGTTCGCGCTTTGGTCGCCGGCAGCATGCAATGCGATAGCGATTGCACCCATGGCCACTATGACGGCTATTTGCAAAGAAATTCGCTGTTTCATGGCTAGAATATTAGCACCAGCTTGGGAGTAAACAACGGTCTAGTAAGACGACGCCCGATTGTGCAGTCAAGCCAGGATTTTCTCCGGTTTTTGCCCGGGGAGCGAGAGTTAATGTTGACCAGTGGAACGCGCGGGCTCGGGTCCGCGTATATTATCTCCAAGAAAGCACCCATGGCCTATTCGCCCATACTGATTGGTCATATCTGCGCGGGGACCTTAGGGTTGCTGTCCGGGACCGCGGCGATGTCTTTCCGGAAGGGTTCCCCCCGCCATGCCCAGGCGGGAAAGGTCTTTGTCGCATCCATGCTCACCATGGCCGTCCTCGCAGTGTACCTTGCAATCGTGAGGCATCAACCGAACAACGTCGGCGGCGGGATTCTAACCTTCTATCTCATCGGAACGGCATGGCTGACCGCGAGACGCCGAGACGGCGAAACCAGTCGCTTCGATTGGGTGGTGCTCCTGATTCCTTTGACGCTCGGTATCCTCACCTGGATGAATGGTCTAAAAGTCGTGCGTAGCGGAGCGAGTTCACAAGACGGAGTTCCCGTCGGAATGACCTTCTTCATGGGTTCCGTGATGCTGCTGGCTGGCGCGGGGGACGTTCGCATGCTGGTACGCGGCAGTGTTGTTGGAGCAAAGCGCATCGCGCGGCATCTCTGGCGCATGTGCTTTGGACTGTTCATCGCAGCAGGCTCTTTTTTCCTGGGACCCTCGAACCGCCCATTGAGATTGCTTTCGGCAGTGGGGCTCGGGCAACACCTGTCCCCGGCTCTATTCAGCACGATGTTGTACTTAATTCTCAGCATACTCCCACTGATTATGCTGATTTTCTGGCTAGTCCGAGTGCGCTTCCGAAATGCATACAAGGGGTCGATACAACTCGCATCCGTAAGTCCCGATTTAACGCGATAACCGGACGAGTCAATCCTGCTGGGCGAAGTTCACCATCGATTAGTACCGACAAACACGCTCTCTGTACTTTACTTCTGGATCGTCGGCTGTCCAGAAGTTATCGAGAGGCGGACTCTTTAAGAGATGGCAGACCACGAACGGAAAGAGCTTAGGTTAACTTATGGTGAAGTTCACCCCGCCAGCAACCCCACTCCCGCCGCCACCAGCACTGCCGCAATCCATCTGCGGCGGTCTACTTTTTCATGCAGGAAGATTTTGGCCGCGAAGGCATTGCCGATAAACGTTAATGACGCGGCAGCCGGGGCGACCAGGCTGACGTCTCCCCACGACAGCGCGAACAGCAGGCTGAAGAACGCGACCGCCATCGCGGTGACGCCGAGGAAGAAGTTCGAGTTCGACAGGACGCGGGCAACAACCGTCCACAGTCCCGCGCGGCCCCACAAGGCATGCACGTCGCCAACTTGCTTCATAGCGCGCGCCAGAAAAATGTCTCCCACCACCGAAGCCAATACGACGACGAGAATGCCGCCCCAGGTAGATACGACAGACGTATAGACGTGACTCATCGCTCGGCTCCGGCGGAAACCGCTGCGCGGGCGGGCTCCGGCTCGCGTGCCGCGTCGTGGTGCGAGTGAGACGTAAGCGCCGGGCCTCCGGCGACAAATCCGACCCCGCCGGAGATCAGTGCGATGCCCAGCCAGCGCAGCGGACTGACTTGCTCGTGCAGCGCGAACTTCGCCACCAGCGCCAGCAGGACGTATCCCAGCGATGTCGCCGGCAGCACGTAGGTCAGGTCGGCCCAGGAGAGCGAATTCATGTAGGAAGCGAAGAAGGCCAGCAGCAGAAGGATTCCCATCGCGACCCAGGGATTGGCTACCGCCAGAATGACGCTTTGCAAGTGATGCAGGGAAACGTTGCCGGTCTGCTTCATCCCGTGCGAAAGCATGGAGTCACCGGCCGCTGCAAAGACGGTAACTCCAGCCAGCACCAGATACTTGCGAAAAGTCACTTGATCATCAGGCCTTGGCAGGTTCGGCCGTGGCGGCCGTTTCCGCGTGCTTCTTGACCATCTTGTTGCGCGCCGACCGCAGCTTCAGGAAGGTTTTGGCCTCCTTATACAGCCGCTTTCGGTCGTTGCTGTCGAACGCCGCTTTTTTCAAGATGCGGAACACGGCTTTGGGACGGAAATAATATTCATCGTAGAAGCGATGCACCGACGAAAGGATCTCATCGGCAGGCAGCCCGGGATACTGAATATGGGCCAACTGGTGTCCGCCTTCGTCCACCATCTTGTTGTCGCCGACCATGAAACCGTTTTTCACGGCGTAGTCGTAAAGCTCAGTTCCGGGATAGGCATGCGCCACCGAAACCTGGATGGTCTCGACGTCGAGTTCTTTCGCAAACGCAATCGTGTTGTTGATGGTCTCGCGGGTCTCTCCGGGCAAGCCCAGAATGAAATCGCCGTGGACCACCAGGCCGAGCTTGTGGCAGTCCTTGGTGAACTGGCGAGCGCGTTCGATGGTCGCGCCTTTCTTGATGTTCTTCAGGATCTGCTGGTCGCCGGATTCGTAGCCCACAATGAGCAGCCGGCAGCCGGCTTCCTTCATCGCTTTTAGGGTCTCGAAATCGGTGGTCACGCGCGAGGTACAGGACCAGGTGAGCCCGAGCGGCTTGAGTTTGGAGCAGAGCTCAATGGTGCGTGCCTTTTGGATGTTGAACGTGTCGTCGTCGAAGAAAAATTCCTTGACGTTCGGCCAGTACTCTTTCGCTTTAGCCATTTCCCGCGCAACGTCATCGGTGGAGCGTTTGCGCCAGGGATGTCCGCTCAGTGTCTGCGGCCACAGGCAGAAGGTACACTGCGCCGGGCAGCCGCGCGTGGTGTACAGCGATACGTAGGGGTTCAGCAGGAACGGCACGTTGTATTTGGTGACGTCAAGGTCGCGCTTGTAGACGTCAGTAACGTGCGGAAGCGCGTCGAGATCCTGAATCTGTGGGGAGTCTGGATTGTGGACGGCCTCGCCATCCTGCAGGAAAGACACGCCCGGAATTTCCCCGAGCGGCTTGCCCTTCGCATAATCCGTGACGGCGAAATCGAATTCCTTGCGGCAGACAAAATCGATCTCCGGACAGTCGCGCAGCGATTTTTCCGGAAGCACGCTGACGTGCGGACCGACAAACGCAATCTTGATGTTGGGATTTTTCTGCTTAATCGCCCGCGCCAGACGAATATCGCCGGGGAATCCGGGAGTCGAAGTGAACAGCACAAGGAACTCATAGTCCTTGGCGATCTCGATAGTCTCCTCGCCCGAAACATGGTGCGGCGGCGCGTCAAGCAGCCGCGCGCCCTCCAACATTCCAGTCGGATACGCCAGCCACACCGGGTACCAGTAACTCTCAATTTCGCGGGTGGCGGGCCAACGGGAGCCTGCGCCTCCGTCGAAGTTTTCAAACGAAGGGGGATTTAGGAACAGTGTTTTTAGAGGCATATTGAGTGTGTCTCTTATTTTACCATTAACAACAGGGGCCACCCGTAGCACGGTTACTTCTGCGATTCCTCACCGCCTTAGATGCCCGAACCACAAGTTCGACTTAAATCGTTGATTCCACTGTACTCGTGCGGGCGGGAAAAGCGAATCGCAATGGGCTGAATAAGGAATGGGGAACAGTGAAGGGGGTCATTGGAGGGCTGAGCGGGGTCTTCGGCGAGGTGATTTATTGGGCTTCGTTCGCGGCTGGGGCGCGGAAGGTCACGCCGCGATCGTCGTTGGCCTTGGTGGTGGCGGCAAGGTCGAGATCGGACAGGGCGATTTTTTGGTGCTGGGGCGCAAAGGCCCACAGAGTCTGGCCGACGATGGCGTAGTTCTGGACTTCGAGCTTGTGCTGATCGCGGAACACGAGCACTGTGGCGGGCAGGATCGCGGCGCCTTCCGGTTCGGGTGTTTCTTGCTCCCGGCGAGGGGGGCGCGCATAGGCATCCTGATCGCCGTCGGCTTGTTCCTGGCGAAGCATTTGCTGCTCTTGGAGGTTCTGCGCATTCATCTCGTTGGCGAGCGCGCGATCCCGCTCATAGTCCTCGTCATAAGACGAACCAGAGTCCCACCACCAGGGATCGATTCCCGCGCCCCACCAGGGATAGCCATAACCCCAGCAGCCGAAACCGAAGCAATTATTGCGGAATCTAAAGTCGCGGAAGCGGCGGTCGCGGAATCCGCGGTCGCGGAATCCGCGGTCGCGAAATCCACGATCACGGAAGCCGGAACTGCGGAACCCATCGCGCAAAAATGGACCACGCGAGAAACCCGCGCGCGTCGAAGGAACGTGAGTAAAGCCCCGAGACATGCCCGGGCCGTGCACTCCGCTGAAGGAGTGGCCCCCTACAGCATGGGCGCCACTGAAACCACCATGGCCGCCAGCGAAACCACCATGGCCGCCAGCGAAACCACCGTGGCTAGCAAAGCCACCGCCATGTCCTCCGCTGAAGCCGCCACCATGTCCACCACCGAACCCGCCGGCGTGTCCTCCTCCATGCTGCGCCCACACGGGCACGGCCAGGAAAAGCGCGAACGCCGTGATGGCTGCCAGGCGGCGCATACAGGGCCATTATAAGCCCGATTGGCAAGAAACAAGCAAGTGAAGTTTGTCAAGAACTTGTCAAAATTTCTGGGCCACGATTTGGCCGGAACAGGAGGCGCGGCAGCAACTCACGGATCGACTCAAAACGCCCAAACGGAACGCCTAAAGACGCGTTGATGCTGTACACGTGCGGCCTTCTGATACGGATCTTACTTTCACCCTATTCTCCGCGGGCGGGCCCTACAGGAGCTCGGCAAACGGACCGTCGTCCCCACCTCCCTCAAAGTGCGGGAGAAATGCGGGCATCCCGGCCTAATTCATTCCTGGTAATGACTGCGCCTGGATCGCTCGCTAGAATGGCGCGACGTCATTGCAGCGAATGTCGACATGAGGCTGAGACCAACTGTGCTGGTGGTTTTTCTGCTTCTGTTGGGAGCGGGAGCAGTGGCCGCTGTGGAACATGCGGGCGTGCTCCACGAGGGTGACGACACGCCCAAGCTAGAATCCGCGCCTTTTCAAGCGTGTCGAGTCAGGCAATAACTTTCAGGACGCGATGCCGCTTACTGGTTCAGCGGCAGAAGAGTCTGGCAGGCGGCTTCGCTCGAGATGGCGCCGCCGGTAGGCTGGACTCGGATCACGGCGTCTTCGAAGGAGCAGAAGCTGCGGATGCCGGTTTGATTCAGAGTTATCGGAGTGCCCGTGGCAAAGTACTGGGTTGCGGGAGGCCCACCGGAACCGGTGGCCGTGAAGATGTATCCGCTCTTGGTGCCGCTGGCCAATACGCTATCGATCAGGCACCCGGCGGCTGTGGTCGGGGTGCAGGGAGTAAGGCCGCCCAGGTTGCTCAATGTCGGGGCAAAGCCCACGGTCGGATAAGAGGCGCTGTAGGTAATCTCTCCGGTATTAATGGTGCGGATCGAACCTACGGCGGAGGACTCATTGGCGGCCATGCGCGCGCGCAGCAAGTTGGGGATCGCGATGGCGGCGATGATGAGAATAATCGCGACCACGATCAGCAGTTCGATGAGAGAAAAACCCTTCTGTTTACGCATTGATAAATAGCCCCCCGCCCTGGACTGGGGCGAACAGAAAGCTTAACACTGACGCGGGATTCGCGGCATGGCACTAGCGGGCCGGAGCCGCGAGACTCTCACCACCTACTAGTTCCTACTTCTTCTTTTTCGTCGCCTTACTTTTCGCCCCAGCCTTTCCTGGATGGGCGTGTTCAGGAGCCGGTTTGGCGACCGTTTTGACCGGTTTGTGATCGGGCTTTGCGACCTTTGGCGGTTCGAGCGTCTTGGCCTTCGGCGGCGGGGCTGCGACAGCGGCGGGAATCGGCGGCGCGCCTTTCCCTTTCTTGCCGGCTTTTGCCGGAGCGGCGACTGGAGCCGTAGCTGCCGTCTTGGCGGCGCGTCCGCGACGAGGCGCGGGTGGCGGAGGCGGAGGCGGGGGCGCGAAGGGCTTCAGGAATTTCAGTATTTCGGTGCGCGAGCGCAGTTTGCCGTCGAGCAGCAACATGAAAACGTCGTGCGTAATCTTGGGATACTCAGGCAATTGCGGAGTGATGAGCAACTCCGTCATCTCGGGAAGCGGAATCTTCTGCTGCACCTGGCGCCACTTGGTGAGATAGTTCTTGATTTTCTGCTCGACCGATTGCTGCTTGGCCGTAACCGCCAGGAAGAGCACCATCTCGGGGCGGGCGCTGCTAAGCAGATGCCAGGTTCGTGAAGGAGTCGCGGCTTCTTTGCCCATCAGGCGCTTGGCCAGTTCCTTGGCGTGATCTTCGATGTCGCGCCAGGCTTCCACGAGATCTTTCCGCGGGATCATGCGCTGCACATCCGCGACATCTTTGTCCGCCAAACGCGATGTCAGGAAATACATGACCGCCGGGCCGGCGTCCGGGGCATAGCCGAGGTCGACCATCTGCTGGCGCGTCTTCATGAGGGCGGACAGGCCGATGGTGTCGACCTTGGCGGTGGTCCAGTGCTGATGCAGAACCTCGAGCCAACCCTCTTTTTCGAGCATCTTCACGACATACAGCGGGTCGTCTTCATGGGCCAGCGCAGCGATTTCGTGACCGATCGAACCGCGCAGAATGTGGTCGATGTACTTGCCTTCCTTGGCGGCGTCGTAACGGGCCTGAGTGCGTTCTTCGATCGGCCAGTGAAAGCGCGCGGCGAAGCGCGTGGCGCGAATGAGGCGCGAGGGATCTTCGAGGAAGGAATAGTTGTGCAGGATGCGAATCAGTTTGGCTTCAATGTCGGCGACGCCGTTGAACGGATCGAGCAGCAGGCCGCGGGATCCTTCGTTGAGCGATAGCGCCATGGCATTGACGCTGAAATCGCGGCGGCGCAGATCTTCGTGGATGGTCGCGGGCATCACGACCGGCGGCTTGCCCGTCTTCTCGTAGTGTTCGGTGCGCGCCATACTGATCTCAGCCCGCGCGTTGCCGGGCAGCGAGATGAAGATGGTGCGGTTGTCCTCTTCGACGGCGGTGATTTTGGCGCCGGCCTTTTCGAGATCTTTTTGTAACTTGAGAGGATTACCCTGGATGGTGAAATCCAGATCGCGAATGGAGAAGCCGCTGATGATGTCGCGGATGGCGCCGCCAGTAAGGTAAAGATTGAGGCCGGCTGCCCGGGCTACGTCTTGTATCAGGCCGACGCCTTTCAGTTGGTCCGGCGTCAACCGGAGTTCCATCGTGTAAATGTAATCAGCCATTCGCTTTCAACAGCCCTCAGGTCTAGCGTTTCGCTGCGTTATGCCTGTCGCGACCAAAGACCTCACGGGCTGAACGAACCGAGCTTTCCACAAGATTTCCACAGCCTAGGACGTTGCGTCCGACAGGGTGGGGCCCGCGCAGACGCAAGTACCCTAATACAAAGTACTTAGGCGAAGTGGAAACTTTGCGGCAAGTTAATGAAAATAACACAACGTTTACAGTTTGGCTACTGGCAAGGCGGATTCCGCGAGATTGCTGTCAAAAAGTGCGAGAATCACGCCAAGGGGAGTAGGAAGCGAGCCTGGCGCGCCATCGATTCGCCCGCAACGGAACGCGGGCGAATCTGCGGCTCGTCCACGTCCGTGGGTGCACACCGCGTCTGCAGAACGTGATCAGCATCGCTACAAAACGCTCCGACTTGTAACGCGGCCTCCATGCCTTCAACGCACAAAAAAGTGATTGTTCGCAAGATGGACCGGGACTCCGTGTCGGGCTATGTCGCACCGGCGCAGTTTGTGCGCGAGGGCAAACTCGAGTTGCTGAACACGTCGGGGACGGTTATCTCCATTGATCTGCGCGAAATCAAGGGCGTGTATTTCGTGCGCGAGTTCAGCGACTCGGAGTCGCTCACACGCAAGACCTTCACCTCGCGTCCGCGATCGGAAGGCCTGTGGGTGCGGCTGCGGTTCAAAGATAGCGAAGTGCTTGAAGGACTGATGCCCGCCGACTTGGTGCAGACGACGCCGGAGGGATTCCTGGTCAGTCCTCCGGATCAGCGCTCAAACACGCAGAAGATTTTTGTCCCGCGGACCGCCCTGGAGTCACTCACCGTGCTGGCCGTCATTGGGGCGCCGCGGCGCCGGCGACCGGGCGCGGAAGATCAGCGACAAGTGCCCATGTTCGACGAGTAAGTGTCTCGAATTGCTTGCAGCTTCGGAGTGGTTGCGGCAGGGCTACAGTGTGATGCGCGAAAGGCCCGAAAGGGTTTGATCGGCCGTACACCGCACCAATGGCGGGTCCCGCGCACCTGAAATCCATTGAATTAATCCTGGTAGTTGAGGTACCGTTTGAATTCCACACGGGCCAAGAGCCGGGCAAAAAGAGACGTTGGGGCGTTCCTTCCTCCCGAGCCGCTCGACTCTGTGGAGATTTCTATCCCGCTCCAGAGGTGTTGCCTGTCATGCAGACGATGCAAGTGTGTCGTTCTCGGTCGAGTTTCTCATCCTCTTCGGTCTTCCATTTCTCTCTCATCACCGCAATCTTTTTCGCCACTGTCCTGTGTTCTGCGATGCAGGGACAGGAAGCAGCGCAACCGGCTGCGGTGCGCTCTCCCCTGATCACCCAGCCGCTGGATGAGTCGCGGCTCACGACGCTGAAGGGCAACACGCATCCGCTGGCGCGTCCCGTGTTTGATTTGGGAACGGCTCCCGCGAGCCTGCCGATGGAACGGATGCTGCTGGTGCTGAAGCGCAGTCCCGAGCAGGAAGGCACGCTGCGCAAGTTGCTCGACGATCAGCAGGACAAGGGATCGCCCAACTACCACAAGTGGCTGACGCCGGAGCAATTCGGAAAACAATTCGGACCGAGTGACAGCGACATGCAGGCAATCACGAGCTGGCTGCAGTCGCATGGATTTCAAGTGGGAGCGACGAAGGGCCGCACGGCACTGGAGTTCTCCGGCTCGGCCAGCCAGGTGAAGGAAGCATTTCACACAACGATCCACAAGTACGCGGTGAACGGGGAGCAGCACTGGGCGAACGCCAGCGATCCGAAGATCCCTACGGCTCTCACCCCGGCGGTGGCGGGCGTGTATACGCTGCACAATTTTGTGAAGAAACCGATGTACCGACTGTCGAAGGAGCGCTTTGTAGGCACGATAGTACCGGGCAAGCCGCCGCAGTTCACGTCCAGCACTGGCCTGCATGCGTTGGCTCCGGCCGATTTCGCAACGATCTATAACGTCGCGCCGCTCTACACCGCTACCCCAACTGCCATCACCGGCGCCGGCATGTCGATTGGCGTGGTTGGACGCTCCGACATCATTATGAGCGACATCACCGACTTTCGGAGCGTGCTCGGCATCGGCGGTCCGACTCCGATCGTCATCGTGAATGGGCCGGATCCAGGGGATATTTCGGGGGATGACCTTGAGGCGACGCTGGACGTTTCCTGGTCGGGCGCAATTGCGCCCGGTGCACAAGTGTACTTCGTGAACTCCGGCACGACCAACGATACGGACGGCGTAACACTTTCTGAGCTGTACATCTTGGAAAATAATCTCTCCAACGTAATGACCTACAGCTTCGGCGGCTGCGAGCCCCAGTTCAGCGCTGCGGAGCCTCTGGACTTATCGATGGCGGAACAGGCTGCGGCCCAGGGCATCAGCTTCATGGCTTCAACCGGCGATGCCGGAGCCGAAGGTTGCGATGACCCGAATACTGAAACGGTGGCCACGCAGCCGATTGCGGTCACTTTGCCGGCGTCCACGCCATTCACCACCGCGGTGGGTGGAACGATATTCAACGAGACGGCAAACGGTGGCACAGCCGCTACCTATTGGAGCGCCACCAACAATTCGACGAACGGGAGTTCCGCCCTCAGTTACATTCCCGAAGATGTCTGGAACGAGAGTTGCACTACGTCGTGCCCGGCGAGCCTTGGCCCGAATATCCTGGCGGGGGGCGGCGGTGTCAGCGTTGATTTCCCGAAACCCACATGGCAGGCCGGAGTAACGGGCATTCCCGCGGACAAGGCGCGCGACGTGCCTGACATCGTGTTCAGCGCTGCGTCAAATAATGATCCTTACCTGCTGTGTTTCCAGGCTTCCTGCGCTACGAATCCCCCCGGCTTTGCTGGGGTTGGAGGAACGTCCGCTTCGACGCCGTCTTTCGCCGGCGTCATGGCGCTGGTCGACCAAAAGATGTCGCTAGGGGCAGAAGGAGCTATTAGCGGAGCACGGCAGGGCCTCGCCAACTACGTTCTCTACCCGCTGGCTGCGGCTCAGCAGACGGCCGGAACCAAGTGTAATGCGTCCGCGCTTCCGATTCCCGCGCTGAACAACACCTGCGTGTTCTACGACGTCACTGTCGGGAATAATGCGGTACCTGGCGAGACTGGCTATGGCACGGCCACGGCGTCCTATCAGGCCGGGGCTGGCTACGATCTGGCCACAGGCTTGGGCTCGATCAATGTCGAAAACCTGGTGAATCAGTGGGCGCTCGCGATCTTCCGTCCTACGACTACCACCTTGACGCTCAATGGCGTCGCGGGTGGGAACACAACTCCGGTCTCTGTCGCTCACGGTGCAGCGGTGACCGTGGCTGGAACGGTCGCTCCTAGTAGCGGGACCGGAGCGCCCATGGGCGACGTCTCCCTCGTGGCAGCAATTGGGGGTGTTGGCTCCATCAGTAACCAGACTGGGATTCTTCCCCAGTTCACTCTTGCGAGTGGCGCGATTTCTGGGTCTACCGCGGTGTTGCCTGGCGGCACTTACGCTGTCACGGCCCATTATGCGGGCGATGGCACGTTTGCGCCTAGCGATTCCTCGCCGGGAGTTCAGGTCACTGTCACCCCTGAGAGCAGCACGACCACTGTGACTCTGCTGGCAAACGATTCAAGCGGTAATTCGCTAACCAGCCCCTTCCCGTTTGGGAGTCTCGTTTTCGTGCGCTCGGACGTGGTTGGGGCGTCAGGAAAAGGTGTCCCGACGGGTTCAGTCAAGTTCACCGACACCTTCGGCGCTATACCGACGCTGAACCCACAAATCAGTCCGCCGGTCCCGGTTTCCAGTTCGCCCTCAGTCAACAGCCAAGGCAACACGTCGATCGGTGACGGAATCATCAGCTTCGACGCCGGAAATCACACCATATCGGCCACCTATCAGGGCGACGCCAGCTTCAACCCGAGCCCCGTCAGCAACACCGTGAGCTTCACGGTCCAGCCCGGCTTCGCCGGAGTCTCTGGTCCAACCGCCGTCACGATCTCGGCTCCAGGCGGTACGGGTACGACGACTGTTGGCATCATTGCCTCCACAGGCTTTGCTGCCATCTCCTTCACCTGCAGCGGCCTGCCGTCGGAAGCCACTTGCGGCGCAGCATCGGCTACGGGAAAGGGGCCGACTACGGTCGTCACCACTAACATCACGGTCACCACGACCGCCCCGCACACCACCATGCTGCGATCGAACGAGCGGAAATACTACTATGCGGTGGTCTTCAGCGGAGGGCTGCCGCTGGCGGGCATACTCTTGCTCGCTTCGCCGAAACGACGCCGCTGGAGCGCGCTGCTGGGACTGATAGTAGTGGCATTGCTCGTGACGGTTCCCGCCTGCGGCGGTGGCGGAGGCTCGACACATACGCAGGATCCCGGCACGCCGGCAGGGACCTATACGGTGACTCTGACTGCGGCCGCCACCGGAGCGCCATCGGAGTCGGGAACTTTCACGCTCACGGTGCAGTAAGGAAACACGATTTGCAGAAGAGGCCAGCGAGAGCTGGCTTCTTTGTTTTGGTCTCGGACGAGTAGCAGGGCACGGAAGAGTCGTTTGGGCGGAGAGAGTTGGAACAGCCGACGTCAGCGGCTAAAGCCGGATCAATTTGGCGTGACATGCGGCACGAGTGGAACTCGTGCCCTTCCCGATCTCGCTCCTGCGGAAGTGTTTTCGCGGCCCGCGAGACGTAACCAGTTATGTCTCTACGAAGCGCCTGGCGTTCGCTGGTGTACGATCTATTCGTCTTTTCCTTTCAACTATGAAGCTTTCCGCTATTGCTTCGGCTCTCGAGGTGCGCCTCGAAAATGGATCTGCAGACACAGAAATCACCGGGCTCAACGGGATTGAACGGGCCGGACCGGGGGAGTTGACGTTCGTGTCGAATCCCAAGTATGCGGCGGCTGCGCGGTCAACCAAGGCTTCCGCCGTCATCGTTGGCGAGGACTTCCCTGCTATCACGGCGGCCATGTTGCGGGCGAAGGATCCCTATCTGACGTTTGCGCGGGCGCTGGAAATATTTCACCAGCCGCTGCAGTATGCGCCCGGCCTGCATGCCACGGCCGTGGTGCATGCGAGTGCTCGTATTGGGGCGAATGCGCATATCGGGCCTTACGTGGTGATTGACGAAGATGTCGAGATCGGGGCCAATGCAATTCTGCTGGCGCATGTCGTGATTTACCGGGGAGCGCGGATCGGGAACAACTTCTTCGGCCACGCGCACGCGATCGTGCGCGAGAACTGCCGGATCGGCAGCAATGTGCTTCTGCAAAACGGAGTCGTGATCGGGGCCGACGGGTTTGGCTTTGCCAAGACTGCGGATGGAAGCTGGCACAAAATCCCGCAGCCTGCACCGGTGGTCATTGGGGACGATGTGGAAGTCCAGGCTAACTCTTGTATTGACCGGGCCAGTGTCGGCGAAACCCGCATCGGGCGCGGCGTGAAGGTCGACAATCTGGTGCAGGTCGGGCACGGATCGCAGGTTGGCGAAGACGCTCTGCTTTGCTCACAGGTCGGGCTGGCGGGCTCGACCGAGATTGGCAGCAGGGTCATTCTCACGGGGCAGGTCGGCGTGGTCGGACACTGCAAGGTCGGGGAAAATGCAATCGTGACGCCGCAGAGTGGAGTGGCGAACGATATTGCGCCAGGAGCGCTAGTCAGCGGATCGCCGGCTGTGGATCACCGAGCGTGGTTGAAGTATTCAGCGATTCTGCCTCGATTGCCGGAGATTGCCCGCGCGGTGCGGCTTAGAGACAAGAAGGACTAGGCCGGTTTCGCAGTTGCTGTATCCCAGAACGATCTGTCATCCCGAGCGCAACGAGGGATCTAGGTCCTTGCCCGCGCCACCAGTGTCGCCCCTGCCAGCAACCACCTAGATCCCTCACTGCCCTCGGGATGACGACGTGGTTTGGTTCACGCTAGCTGAAAATGGACCAACCACCAAACAAACCGAGGAAACGAACGAAATCAGATTCCAACTCCGTGTGCCTCTGCGCCCTCGGCACTTGAAGATGCCGGCTGCCGATACTCTTCCGGCAGGCCGCTCTCGATCACCGCACGGACTTTTTCCATCAAGCGATCGCGGTCGCCGAAATCCTTGGGCTCGATCGGGGGATGAAAAATTACTTTCACCAAGCCGGGCTTGATGGCGAAACGCGTCTTCGGCATGGCGTAGTGCGTTCCCACGATGGTCATGGGAACTACAGGAATGCCGCATTCCATAGCCAGATAAAAGGGGCCCTTTTTAAAGGGCAGCAATTTGCCATCGAACGAGCGCTTGCCTTCCACGTAGATGGTCATATTGATCCCCTGCGCAACCACCGCCTTGGCGGCGCGCACAGCTTCTATGCCGGCGTCGCGATTGCCGCGGTCCACGGGAACCAGGGAGGCCATGCGCATGGCGGGGCCGAGAATGGGAGTCTTGAACAGTTCTTTTTTCACCATCACCGAAGTGCGACGAGGGATCAGCGGAATCTGAATCGGTGGATCCAGGTTCGACACGTGATTGGTCATGAAGATGTAGTTGCGGGAGCTGTCAAGGCGGTCGAGGCCGACCGTTTCGACACGCACGCCTGCCAGTCGAACGCCTGCGAACGCTCCCCAATTGAACATTCGATAGATAAGACGAACGTCGCCAGTCAGAAAGGTCCAGGGAAATCCGATCAGGGCGGCTACAGGAGCGGCCAGCGCCCAGAAAGTCAGCATGACGAGGGTGCGGATCATTTTGCTGTGCCTACGACTGCTGGAGTTTGATCTGCGTCCTGCGCTTCGCCTTTGAGCCAAGCGGAGCGGCGAGCGCGCTGCTCGGCTGTGACGTGGTCGAGGTCGACGACTTCGTAGGAGATTTCCTGGCCGCCTCCGACTTTCCATTTGAGTTCGCGCTCGCCTCCGCGGCGGCCGCGAACTTTGAGCGTCAACGCGTCGCCGGGATTTAAGCGCGCCAACTCCTGACGCGACTCCTGCCCGGCCGGCCTGCCTTGCAGTTCAAGGATGGTGTCGCCGACTTGCAAGCCCGCGCGTTCGGCATCGCTGCGCGGCGTCACCGCGCCCACCGCCATGGGACCATCGAAATTACGGGACGCGGTGAAACCCGGATCGGGCACGGTGGTGGCGACGTGCTCCACGTGAAGGCCGACGGAGCGGAGAAAATCGTCCCAGGGAATTTCTTCGGTTCCCGAAACGTATTTCTTGAAGAACAGTCCCAGATCGGCGTCGCTAACGGTTTCGGCGGCTTCGCGCACGCCGACCGAGTCGTTGAAGAAGCGACCCTTCTGCGCGTAATTTGCGTTCATCCACTGCAGCAGTTCGCGCAAGGATGCGCGGCCATGACTGGCCTCGCGCATGGCCAGGTCTAGCATCACGCCGAGCAGTTCACCTTTGTTGTAGTAGGAAACGCTGCGCTCGGGGCGGCGGTAATAGGCGTCGCCCTCCAACCAGGCATCAAGGCTTGACTCCTCGGCCGACTGCGTCAGGTGGGCCGGACGGCGCTCCAGTTCGGTGATTTCGTCGCCCAGGCGTTCGAGGTATTGCTTCTCGCTGAGAAGCCCGGCGCGCAGCTCGATCGTGCCCTGGGCTGTGTTGGTCACGCCTTCGCTGAACCAGAGCGCCCGAGTGTAATTCTCTTTGGTGTAGTCGACTGGCTCCAGCGTCTGCGGCCGGATGCGCTTGACGTTCCAGAGATGGAAGAATTCATGGGCGGTGACTCCGGCCAGAGCATCGGGATTCTGCCTGACGGATTCGGCGTTGATATCGATGGCGGTGGAGAAGGCGTGCTCCATCCCGCCGCCGGCCGGGCCCCGCGGGAAGTGGTAAAGAAACATGTAGGTCTCGAAGGGGCGATCGTTCATCCAACTGGTTGCAGATGCAACGATTCTGCGCACGTCGGCGGTGATCTTGTCCATGCGATAGTCAGCGGGATCGGCGTCGATCACGACGCGGAAGTGTCCGCCCGCCTCGTCGAAGTCGGACTCCTGAAAGCTGCCGATTTCGACGGGCGAGTCTACCAAACGGTCGTAGTTGTCGGCGCTGAATCCGCCGTCGGGCAGAGAGGCCAGCGGCGTTGCGACCCGCCATCCCTCGGGGATGTGGCTCAAATGCACATGCATGGGGGCGTTCCGGGCATCGACCGGGTAAATGAGAATTTCCGCGAGATTAAAAAATGCGTGATGGGAATTCAGCTGCGCTCCGAACGGCCCCGGCGAATCGACGTAGATTTGATATTCCACGATAGCACCGCTCTCGGTGCCCTGAATCTCCCACCGGCTCTTGTCCTCCTCTCGCACGGCCAGTTCCTTGCCCGCGCGATCTTTGGCCCGCAGCCAGTTCACGTATTGGGCGAAGTCGCGAATCTGATAGAGAGCGTTCCACACGGGTAGCTGCAGCTCGCGCTGCGCGGCACCGGCAGGAAGGATGATTTGTACTTGGACAAGATGTTGCTCAGCAGAAGCGAGCGAAATGGTGTAGGCCACCGGAGTCGACTCCGCCTGGGCTGCGAACAAAGCAAGGGCCGCCGCGCACAGTGCCAGGCGCAGAATTCCGTAGAACTGATAAAAGCGATTCATTCCGTCTTTAAGAGTTCTTGCAGGCGCGCCGGTAGTTTTTCATAAATGCCTCCGAACCCGCCATTGGAAAGAATGGCCACGACATCGCCGGAGCGCATTTCGGGGGCAACGGTCTGAACGATCGCATCGGCGTCGGCCATGAGGCGCGCACGGCGGCCGTTTCGCTCGATCTCGCTGGCGAGAGCGGGTAATTCCAGGCGCTCGTTCTCGGGCACCGCATCGGAGCGGAACACTCCGGCCACCACGACTTCATCCGCCAGGGCCAGACTGCGCGCCAGGTCGCTTTGCAGGACGCGGCGGCGCAGGGTATTGGAACGGGGTTCCAAAATCGCCCATAGACGCGCTCCGGCATAGCGCGCCCGCAGGGCTTTTAGAGTTCCGGCGATTGCGGTGGGGTGATGCGCGAAGTCGTCGATGATGGTGATGCCGTTCACTTGCGCCTTCACTTCCAGGCGGCGCTTCACGCTCTTGAAGGTCTTCAGAGCCTCAGCGATCGCTCCTTTCGAAATGCCGTATGACGCTGCCAACGCGGCGGCAGCAGTCGCGTTCCACACGTTGTACTCACCCGCCAGTGAGAACTGAAAGTCTCCCCACGATTCCCCGTTGTGCAGAACTGCCCACGAAGTACGGCCCGGATCGAGGCGGAGGTTCGCCACTTGCCAGTTTGCGCGCGGGCCGGCGCCGTAGCGCTCGACGGGGCAAAATGCCTTGGCCAGGCAGCGCTCCAGACTTGGGCTCTCCGTGGCGTCGCCGGCCATGCCGTCGAAGGCCACGATTCGTCCGCGGCGCGGAATCAGGTTCACCAGGCGCTTGAAAGCGGTTTCGACTGCATCCAGGTCCTTGTAGATGTCGGCGTGATCGAATTCCACCGAAGTCAGGATGATGGCGTCGGGAAAATAATGAAGGAACTTGGGGCCCTTGTCGAAGAAGGCGGTGTCGTACTCGTCGCCTTCGAGAATGAAGTGCTTGCCTTGCCCGAGATGAAAGCTCGATCCAAAATTTTCCGCGATTCCGCCGATCAGGAACGACGGGTCGAGTCCGGCGGAATGCAAGATCCAAGAGAGCATGGAAGTGGTCGTGGTCTTGCCGTGAGTTCCGGCGACGGCCAGCACTTCTTTGCCGCGCAGGAATTCGTCATGCAGCAACTGGGGCAAGGAGCAGAAATCGATGCGCTGGTCAAGCACGTGTTCCAGTTCTACGTTGCCGCGGGACATGGCATTGCCGACCACGACCAGATCGGGGCGCGGTTCCAGATTTCTGGGATCAAACGGCTGCGCGACGGGAATGCCCAAGCCGCGCAGAAAATCGGACATCGGAGGGTACGCGGCGGCGTCGGAACCGCTGACACGAAAGCCGCGCTCCTTCAGCATTCCGGCAAGCGATGCCATCGCGGTGCCGCAGATACCGATGAGGTGAATGTGTTTAGGGTCGTTCATTCTGATTGCCGGCTGCAGCGCCTAAAGGCGAAGCGGTGGTGCGTCCTTGGTGGCATGGCTGAAGGCATGCCCTGATACGAATCGCGTTCCTCCACGAATCAGGTATTTTTCGCAGACCGTTAGACCTCGACCGCCGATTCCAGAATTCGCAGTGATACTTGTCCGCCATCTACTGTAAGTCTCGCTCGTACCCCGATCGGCAGCGTGATGTTGCGCGATGTGACGTGGCCGGAGCGAACGCCGAAGGCTACGGGCACTTTGAGATCGCCTACGATGCGCATCACGACTTCCTCGAGCTTGTAGCCCTGATTTGCCGTTTGCACGCAATCGAGCATTTCGCCAAAAATGATGCCGCGCACCTCACCAAGTTTCCCTGCCAGCTTCAGTTGCATTAACATGCGGTCGATCTGAAAAGGTTTGGCTGCGACATCTTCGAGAAACAGAATTGTACCTGCGCTGTTGATTTCGTAGGGAGTGCCCAGGGTCGCGACGAGGATTGAGAGACACCCTCCGTACAAGATGCCTTCGGCTTGACCATCCGCCAGGCCACTGACGCCCGCGCCCAGAGCCACGTCCCAAGGGATCGCGCCCGACAATGCAGCTTGCCACGACGCGAGGTCGACACCATCCTCGTGCGTCCAATCCTTGGCGGCCATCGGCCCATGGAAGGTGACGAGGCCGCATGCGTCTGCGAAGTAAGTCAGTAGGGTCGTGAGGTCACTGTAGCCGACAAAAACCTTGGGATGCGATTTGATTTTATCCAGGTCGAGGTGCTTGAGCAGGTAGTTGGCGCCATAACCTCCGCGCGCGCTCAGGACGGCCCGCACATCGTCGCGCACAAACATTTCTTCCAGTTCGCGGGCCCGTCGTTGCGCCGTGCCGGCGAAATACAAGTCGCGCTCGAGAATGGAATCCAGGTACACCGGCCGATATCCGGCGCGCCGCAAGGCGGTGCAGCCAGCGTCCAGGTCATCCCGCTTGATGTTGCTGGCAGGTCCGACGATGCTGATGGTATCCCCAGGGCGAAGGGCGGGCGGCTTGACGGGTTGGAGATTCCGAGAAGACATGCAATGCGGCTACTATTTTGGCCCGACCAATCGGACCGACAACGGCAGATCAACTCAAGAAAAACTCTCCCCGGCACAGTAAGCGAGCTGGACCGCGGAGGAAAACCGTGTTCCCTTCCCGGCGCACGGTCTGAGTTCCACCGGGCGCGTGCACTTTTACGGACGAGTCGGCACGGCCAGCCACGATCGCGGCCACGGCCGAGGCGCAAGAGCCGGTGCCGGAGGACTGCGTCTCCCCCACTCCGCGCTCGAAAAAGCGAACACGGACGTTGTGCCGGTCATCGACTACAACCAATGCAACGTTCACCCCCTGCTGGAAATGCGGGTGGCGCTGGATCTGGGCGGCGCGCACCTGCCAGTCGGATGGAAATTCGGGCACGAAAATGACGTAGTGAGGGTTCCCCATCGACACCGGAATGCCGCGCACTTCTAGGCCCGCCAGGCTGAGCGCAAGTTCCGGCTCCGTGGTGGCCTGTCCCATCTCGATCTCAAATTCATACTCTGAATCTCGGCGCGCAATCAGATTGCAAATCTTGAGGCCTGCACCGGTCAGGATCGAAATGCGCTCTTTGCCGTGCTGGGCACAGAAGTACGCGGCGGCGCAGCGGGTGCCGTTGCCGGAGATTTCCGCCGAAGAACCATCGGCATTGATCAGACGGATTTCGAGGTCCGCGGAAAAATGCGGCAGCATCCACTCCACGCCGTCGGCACCCACTCCCTCATGGCGGTCGCAGATGCGGCGGGTAAGGGCGGCCACGTCCTCGGGAGCGAGTGCGCCATCGATCAGGAAGAAATCGTTGCCGCAGGCGCTGGCCTTCACGAATGGAAGGGTACGAACGCTCGCGCTCACTCGCGCTCCACTCGGCCGAGAGAGGTCGCGCTTTGCAGGACTGTGGACGCCTTCAGTTGCTGTAGCAATTGTTTTTGCTCACGGCTGCAGCCCTCGACGTCGAACTGCAGCCGGATGTGCTGCCCGGTATTGCCGGTGAGGACGTTCTGCATGAGGCGATGATGGGCTTCGAGGATGCGGTTAACCTCGATGCTGATTTCTTCGACACTAGCGCCCGTAACTTCGTAGCTGTTCAGGAGCAACTTGACGTTAAAAGTCTCTTCCATGTGGCCCAGGAAAAACAGAGCCAGCAGCACCATGGCAGTGGCAAACGCTGCGGTCAGGTAGAGTCCGCCGCCCGCAGCCATTCCGACCGAGGCCACAACAAAAATAGTCGCCGCCGTGGTCAGCCCGGTCGTGAGCCCCCGCGTATGCAGAATGGACCCCGCGCCGATGAAGCCGATTCCGGGGATGATCTGGGCCGCGATGCGAGTGTAATCGGAAGGCTCGGCGGCCAGCCCGCGCGACAGGACGGTGAACAGCGCCGCCCCGAAACAGATGAACATATTGGTGCGTAGGCCAGCGGCGCGATGCTTGAGCTCGCGCTCTAATCCGATTGCGCCACCGAGAATCGCCGCCAACACCAGCCGGGTCAAGGAGCTGCCGACGATGCCGCTCGCCATCTCCCGGTGCAGCAGATCCATGAAATGTTGCAGGTTCATTGGCCACGTATGCCTGAATTGAGGGTTCCGATGGCCGGATTTTATCATCGCAGCGAAATGCCGCTCAGTTAACCCGGCTGATTACCGGGTGCTATAGAGGCTGGCGCGGGCTTGGCCGGTGACGTGGATTTCGACCAGTTCGTGGCGGTGGAAGCCCTCGATGGCTTGCCAAACTGGGTCGCCCTCAAAGGCAACCACGTAGTCGGCATATTCTGCAGGATTGGCCAAAGCGCGTTCCCACAGGCCATCGGGGTCGACGGGCTGCTTCCAGACGCGATGATTGCCTTCGTTGATGACGCGGCGCAGGGGAATGCCCGCCTGCTCGAGCGCTCCGACGTGATCGCCGAGGTACATGAGTATGGTGGAATCAGGCGGCAATCGCTTGAGCCACTCCGCGAGTTGTCTTTCGAGCTGATTCCGAGTACCCATGTTGATCTGGGCTTCGGCGAAGGAGACCGGGCCGGCATACCAGACGGTTGCGTAACTCGCGATCACCAACGCCCAGGCGATCATCAATGTCGCGATCCGGAGCGTGGCCTTCGTCCGATCAGAGCGCATCCGAAAATGAACGACGCATGCAAGGAAGGCGGCGAAAGCGGGAAGTAACTGCAATCCGTAGCGAACGTTGTAGTGGGTGAAGGGCCACCAGGCTGGGACGAAGATAGGAACGCCTCCGTAGGCAACCGAGAGCGCGTAGAAAGGCACGGGCGCCAACAGCAAGAACAGCGGCAGCATCGCGGAGGGCCGGGGACCGGCCGTCGCAGCTTGCCGGGAGCTCAGACTCAGCGCGAGTGCAACGAGTGCTGCGAATCCAATCAAAATCCATAACCGCTCGAGCCAAGCGTTCTCGGCCATGTTTGCTTCGCCAGACTTCACGAAGTACATCCCGGCGAGGAGCGGGTTCCCGCTGCCGGGATGACCCGGGTTGCCAGAAGCCTGCGTCTTCCGCTCAATCGCTTTTGCAGAGTAGGGCCCATTTTCAAATTCAAGCGGGTTACGGTAGACGAGCCCGTTGTAGACCAGCCAGAGCGTCGGGGCGGCCGAGGCCAGGAGGACGAATTTCAGGATTACGGTTGGCTGGCGGCGACTCTCGGCATCTGCTGCTTCGGGGGAGAGGAAAGTCAGAACTATGACGGCTGCGGTCATCCCAGCCGCCAGGAACCATCCATCGTAGCGCGTCAGGCACGCCGCAGCCAGGCACAGTCCGCATCTGGTCAGGGCTTTGCTATCCCCGCGCATCGATTCGCCGAAATAGACCACAGCCCAGATAAAGAACGCGAGATAAACAGACTCACCCATGGCGGTGGTCTGCATATAGATCAAGTTCGGATTAGCAGCATAGACAAACGCTGCCATCCATGCGGCAACTCGCGCCGCGCCATCCGGTTGTTCGTTGCCCGACAGGGTCCCGCGCACCAGGCGGAACATGCCGATCACAGCGAAGACGTACGCCACCATCGAAGGAATCGAACCGCCTGCTCCCCGGCGCCACATCTGAGTTGAGATCAGGAAGGGGGTCATCAGAAGGTGGGGTAAAGGTAGCCACACTGTGCCTAACTGCAGCGGGCCCGGCGTTTTCGAATCGAAGACGCGGCGCGCGATGTTGATGTGAGCTACGGCGTCCCCGTAGAGAAGAATCTCTCCACGCTGGTAATAGAACAGGAAAGACAACACGCAGATGCACGTCGCCAACCAAACCAGCAATCGGACTTCGGAGTCCCAACCGGAGGCGGCAGAAGAGATTGTTGATGGCTTGACCATGCGTCTGGCGTGGGGCGCGGTTCCCTGCACTACGCGAACTACTCGAGGTGGGTCAGTTCGCGGAACACCTGGAAACGGGCGTCGATTTGTTCGCGAGTCAACTGCTGGAGCCGCTCCGTGCCGAAGCGCTCGACGGCGAACGATCCCATCACGCCTCCATAGAACAGGGCGCGCTTCAAAACCTCGCGGTTCAGTTCTTGCTGCGAGGCGATGTAGCCCATGAATCCACCGGCGAAAGAATCGCCCGCACCGGTTGGATCTTTCACTTCTTCGATGGGCAAGGAGGGAGCCCGGAAGGGATGACGTCCGATGCCGAACGCACCCTCGCGAAAGAAAATTGTGGCGCCGTATTCTCCGTGCTTGATGACCAGGGCTTGCGGCCCCATGGCCAGAACCTTTTGCGCGGCGCGAGGCAGGTTGGTTTCGCTGGCCAGCATCTTCGCTTCGGTATCGTTGATTAACAACACGTTCACCAGCTTCAACGTTTCAGCGAGTTCTTTCGGTGTGCCTTTGATCCAGTAATTCATGGTATCGCAACCGGTCAGGCGCACAGCGCTCATCTTGCGCCGCACGTTGGCCTGCAGAGTGGGCTGGATATTGGCGAGAAACAGGAAGTCAGTGTCTTCATACTCGTTGGGGATACGGGGCTGAAAAGTCTCAAAGACGTTGAGATCGGTGAAGTCGGTTTTGGCTTCATTAAGGTTGTCGGCATAGGATCCGCCCCAGCGAAATGTCTTGCCGTTCGCGCGCTCGATGCCGCGCGTGTCAATGCCGTGCTGGTGAAAGACTTTTTCCTGGTCTCGGCCGAAATCTTCTCCGACGACGGCCACGACCCGCACTTTGGTGAAGTAACTAGCGGCCAGGGAGAAGTAGGTTGCGGCTCCGCCCAGAATGTTCTTTACGCTGCCTGAAGGCGACGCGATGTCATCGAACGCAACCGAACCGACTACGAGAATGCTCATGCTTAAAGTAGGCTCCCGAAAATGTTCGTTGGATCTGATTAGCGGCCTTTGGCCTTCACGTACTTGCCGATGATCAGCTTCAATTTGTTCCTGGTCGCGGCCGGAATTGTTTTGTGATCGGTCAGGATCGCGTGCGCCAAAGCAGATCCACACTTGCAGGAACGCCCCGCCGGCATTGACGCCACGGTCTGGCGCACGACCTTGGCGGCGTTTTCGGCATTCTTCAGCAGCACGGCCACGACTTGGTCGACGGTTACAGCATCGTGGTGCGGATGCCAGCAGTCGTAGTCGGTGACCATGGCGACGGTGACGTAACAAAGCTCGGCTTCGCGAGCCAGTTTGGCTTCCTGCAAGTTGGTCATGCCGATCACGTCCATGCCCAGGCTGCGATACACGTTCGATTCGGCCTTGGTGGAGAACTGCGGGCCTTCCATGCAGAGATAGGTCCCGCCGTATTTGCCGACGACTCCAGCTCGCTGGCAGGAGGACTCGACGATTCGCGCCAGTTCCCCGCAAACAGGATCCGCGAAGGAAATGTGGACGACGACGCCGTTGCCGAAAAATGTGTCGATGCGATGGCGCGTGCGATCGAAAAATTGATCGGGGATCACAAACTCCAGCGGCTTGTGCTCTTCCTTCAGCGAGCCCACGGCCGAAATGGAAACGATCCGCCCCACGCCAAGTTGCTTAAAGCCATGAATGTTGGCGCGGAAATTCAACTCGCTGGGCAGCAGACGATGGCCGCGTGCATGGCGCGCCAGAAAAGCGACCTTCCGTCCCTCGAGAGTGCCGCACACGTAGGCATCGGAAGGCGGACCAAACGGGGTCTTCACCCGCACTTCCTTCACCTTGGTGAGCCCGGGCATCGAATAGAGGCCACTGCCTCCGATGATGCCGATTTCCGCCTGTGGCAATCGCCCTCCGAAAGCTTGCGCGTGCGCAAGTCAAACTGGTGATTATACAGGACGGAAATCACCCATCCGCGGTGCTGGACCGCGGGATTCCCGCGGCCAGGAGTCAAGGGGCAGGCCGCGGAGGGAGCTACAATTCCAGAATGAAGATGCGGTTTCCCATCGCGGCCTGTGCGCTACTCTTGCTCCATGCAACCGTCAACGCCGAAAAGAAGCCGGCCGCACCCCAGGCCGAAGCTGTCACCGTTCCGGCCACCATTGACCACAACCGAGTGGTGCTCGACGCCGAGGTTCGGTTGTCGGATGGCTCATCCGAACGCATCCATGCCTGGGTGGACAACGGGAATCCTGATCTCGAGATGTCGCGCCACCTCGCGACAATTCTTGGACTCGCAGTCTCCTGCGACGACAAGGAATGCTCAGCGCCCGCGCCGGCTGCGATGGCGATCGGCGGCATGACGATTCCCCTCGAAGGCATAAAGGCAGCACACATTCCGCTTAAGCCGGTCAGTGCCGCGTCTGTTCTGGCGCCTGGCCTTAATGCCGAGATCAATATTCCGGCCACGGTGTTGCGCCACTATGACGTGCTGGTGGATTTTCCTGGCCGCAAGTTCTCCATCGGCCCGCCTGGAAGCGTTCATTTTCGGGGATCGAGCGGCAAGGTGCAGATCAATGCGGACAATGGCTTGATTCAGATTCCCAGCCAGATTGAGAGGAAGAAATACAACCTCGCGCTCGATCTCGGCGCATCGATCAGTTTCCTATCCGAGGAAGTGTTCGACAAGGTCGCCGCCGCGCATCCGGACTGGCCGAATATGACCGGCGCAGTGGGCTCGGCGAACATGTGGGGACTCGAAGAAGAGCCGAAGTGGAAACTGATGCGGGTGGACCGCGTGCAGTACGGCCCGTTATTTCTTACCGACGTCGCTTTCGTGGACTTCCCGAAAGATCGGATGGACTTCTTCGAAAAGCGGGCCGGAATACCAACCGCGGGATTGCTCGGCTCCCAAGTTCTACTCAACTACCGCATCGGTCTCGATTACGCGCACTCGATCGTCTACTTCGAAATCGGCCGCACCTATAACTTTCCCGACTTCGACGTCATCGGACTTGTCCTGCGCCCGGAAGATGACGGCCGCTACACGATTCTTGGCGTCGCGGACTTCGACGGCAACCCCTCGGTAGCAACGGGAACGGACGGAGTCCAACCAGGCGATTCCCTTGTCGCGGTGAGCGACATTCCGGTTCGTGGCTCGACCATGGGACAGGTGTGGTCCATGCTGGGCGGAACACCGGGGCAGGAGCGGACCTTAAAGATTGAACGTACGGGAAAGCAGTTTGCCGTCGTTGCCCAAGTGCGACATTTTCTGCCCGAAGCGCCCGACGAGAAGGACAACAGGAAAAAGAAATAATCGCAGCATGTCAGACACGGTGTCAGCGCGGAGTAATCTGATTACTTGGCGAATGCTTCCTTTTCGAGGGTCGCGGTGGTGGCGGCGTCCAGGCTTTCGGCGATGAAGACCGTATCCCCTTGCTCTTCGATTACAACCGTGCCTTCTTCGGTGGTCCAGCTGTGACGGCCCTTGAGCATGGGTTGCTTCTCGTCTTTCGAGTCGCCGTTTTGCGCGACGATTTTTTCCGGTGCGGGATCGGCGTCGTCCCCAACCTTTTTGTAACGCCGCTTCAGCGACGTAGCATAGATCCCGGCGAATTCCGCAGCCTTTTCAGGGCTGGACCACCGCGATACATAGAGTAGAGATAGCGGGGCGGATGCGTCCAGTTTGGGTCGCGCCGCATAATAGTATCCACCGCGCCATTCGGTCGAAAGGCGCTTCGACGCAGGCTTTCCGACGTACTCCTCGATCAGCACAGCTACGTCGAACTCGCCCATCGCTCCGATATCGAACTTCTCGTAGTCCTTGAAATCGTGCCTGAAATCGGGCACGGGCATGGGTTCGATCTTTTCCCCGGATATGTAAGTGTCCGGCTGCATGATCTGGCGCGTAGTGTGAGGAGGATTCCGCAGGACTCCGGCAAAAGCCTTCTCCTTGCCAGCTTTCTGCATCAGTTTGACCACGAACTCCATCCCGTAGGTGTAGGGGAAGGTCAACGACTCTTTCAGGAAGATGGGGGCCTCGTTGAACACCTTCGTGCCGGGCGTACCAGTCAGAGTCTGCTCCTCCATCGCCTCCAGCAATTCTGGCGAATTAGCGATCGAGCGCCCAGCGGGGGCCATGGCATATTGAAACATCATGGCCTGCGCCTGGCCTTCGACAACCGCCTCGCGCACGTCGTCCATCTCGTCGTTTTCGATGTCGGCGGGGGTGGGATCTTTCTTGATCTCGCCCAGGTCCTTGTCGCCGCGCTTCATCCACTTCTGTAGTCCGACGGACTGGTCTTGCAGGGCGTGGGTGAGCTCGTGGGCCATTACCGGCTCCTGCTCTTCCATGGGCACCCAGTCGAGCAGGTTCACCGTCCTGGTTTTGGGGTCGTAGTAGCCGGCGACTTCTTCGCGGAGGAGCGCAACCAGGAAGGTTTCGAGATTGAAGTCGCGCGGCAGCAAGCCGAATTTCTTGAGCACGAGCTCCGAGCGGCGCAGCCGCTTCGTGTCCTCATCGTTGAGGTGCTTGGTGAGGTAGGAGACGACTTCGTCGCGGCTGGTCAGTTTACGCTTCACTTCCCTTTTGATGGGGAGTCCGGTCTGCTTGCTGTCGAATTGGAGAATCTCGTCGACCGAGTGGAACAGTTCCTCAGCCTGGCGCGGGGTGATTTTGACTTCGTCTTCTTCCTTTTGCTGCGGAGGGGCGGGTTGGGCCGGCTCCTGCGCGCGGTCACTCTTTTCCGCCGCGGTCCGCTGAGGATTTTGGGCTCCCGACTGGGTTTGACCCCACGCGGCCACGCTCAATACGACCGCAAAAAACAACCAACGAATCCCCATGCAGTGCCCCTCAGCCCTATTCATTGAGATTGAGTTTATACGCTTCTCTATACTTTACCCTTATGACTGCCGCCAAACCGGTAAATCTGTGGACTTCGAGCGAGCACGCTCGCGATTATCTGGAACGCGCCAACTCGATCTTGCACCGCGAGGACGGGGAAGCAGCACTACTCGAGTTTGTGCCCCGGAATGCGCGCCGTATCCTCGACCTCGGCACCGGCGACGGCCGCTTGCTGTCGCTAGTACGAGACGCTCGGGGCCGGCAGGAGCCTCCCGACATGGAAGCCGTGGCGTTGGATTTTTCCCCGGCCATGCTGGAAGCGGCTCGGAAGCGGTTTGGGGCAGAAACGTCGATCACCGTCGTTGCCCACAATCTTGATGAGAAACTGCCAGAACTGGGGGCGTTCGACGCAGTGATCTCCAGCTTCGCGATTCATCACCTGATGCACGAGCGCAAACGGGCGCTGTATGGCGAGATTTACGAGCTTCTGAATCCGGGCGGCGTCTTCTGCAATCTGGAGCACGTCGCGTCGCCCACACCGCGGTTGCATGAAGAGTTCTTGCATAGTATTGGAGTCACCGTTGAGACCGAGGATCCGTCGAACAAATTGCTGGATCTTGAGACCCAGCTGGGATGGCTGCGCGCGATTGGCTTTGTCGACGTGGATTGTCACTGGAAGTGGCGGGAACTGGCGCTGCTGGCGGGAAGGCGGCTTCTATCATCCTGAGCCGAGCAGGGAGCGGGCGAAGCACGCTTTCTGCGGAGTCGAACGATCCCTGCCTTTCTGCGGGAGACTGAAAAGAAACAGGGAATTCTGTCCCCGGGGCGAATACGCAGGCGTCGTGCGAATCCCTCGCCAGGACTCAACCGGTGTCGTTGTGCAAAGGATCCTTCGACTCCGCAGGTTGGTTCGCCTTCGCGAATCGACCTGCTGCGCTCCTAATGAACAACAAAAAGAACAGCATCAAAGTCTCAATTGCTTGGCGACCCACTCGCCGGCTTCCCGCGTCCCCAGCAGTCCGCCGATGTCCTCGGTCGTTTTCTTCTGGCGGACGCTGTCGAGCAAGGCGGCTTCGATCTTGTCCGCTTCTTTTGCGAATCCTAAATGCCGAAGCATCATGGCTGCGGTCAGGATCGCGCCGAAGGGATTCGCGACATTCTTGCCCGCGATTGGCGGGGCGGAGCCGTGCACCGGCTCGAACATCGATGTCTTCCCCGGGTGGATGTTGCCGCTGGCGGCCATGCCAAGACCGCCCTCGAGGCCGGCGGCCAGGTCAGTGATGATGTCGCCGAACATATTGTTGGTAACGATGACGTCGAACTGCCGCGGATCACGCACCATCTGCATACAAAGCGCGTCGACATACATATGCTGCGCCGTGATCCGCGGATACTCGACGCTGACTTCCTTGAAAACGCGCTGCCAGAGCCCTCCGGCATGGGTCATGGCATTGGACTTGTCGCACATCAGAACTTTGCTGCGCGGCGAGGCATCGATTTTGACATGGCCCTGGCAGTACTCGAAGGCATAGCGGATAATCCGCTCGACGCCTTTGCGCGTGTTGATGTCTTCTTGGGTGGCGATTTCGTCGGGTGTGCCTTGCTTGAGGACTCCGCCGGCGTCGGTGTAGACGCCCTCGGTATTTTCACGCACGACGACGAAGTCAACGTCTTTGGGCTCGACCCCTTTCAGGGGACACAGTGCCGCATCCAGCAGGCGGACCGGCCGCACATTGGCGTAGAGGTCCATTTTGAAGCGCATGCCGAGCAGAATCTCTTTGGCGTGGATGTTCGTCTTGACCCGCGGATCGCCGAAGGCGCCAACCAGGATCGCGTCGAATTCGCGAGCCAGCATCGCGAAACCGTCGGCTGGGACGGTGACGGCATCACGCAGATAACGATCCGCGCCCCAGTCGAAGTCGACCATTTCAACGGGAGCGCCCGATGCCTGGATGACCTTGACAGCCTGCGGAATCACTTCCTGGCCGATGCCGTCGCCGGGGATAACGGCGATGCGCTTCGGTGCTGGCTTCTGCGGGTGGTTCTGCGGGGTCACGGCAGGAAAGTTAACACAATCGTTATAATCAAACTACCGGTATGGGGCTCACAGCACTCCAGGCTCAGGGCGAAGGATTGGGCGCGACGAGCGTCAGCGAGTATCGCGGCGCGACGACGCCTGCACGCTTCGGCGATCCGCAGGCCGAGTTCGGGGCCCTGCGTACTGGTTGCGGCGTCTATGATCTGGGATTCCGAGCCAAAATCTCCCTCACCGGCGGCGATCGCGTGCGCTGGCTGAACGGGATGGTTACCAACAATATCCGCGACCTGGCCGTGGGACGCGGTGTCTACGCCTTTCTGCTCAATCCGCAGGGGCACATCCTGGGCGATATCTACGCCTACAACCGTGGCGAGTCGATCGTGGTGGACACCGATAGCAGCCAGGTTGAGAAGATTCTGGCGACGTTCGATCATTACATCATCATGGACGATGTGGAGGTCGCGAATCTGAGCGAGCAGGTGACCGCGTTGGGGATCGCGGGACCGAAGTCGCGGGCGGTGCTCGAGGCGGCCGGGATCGCGATACCCGAGACGCAGCCACTCGAGGTTTTCACTCCCCGATGCGATTGCCAGTGCAATTGCCTGGAGTGCACCGTCGTCCGCGGCGAGGACGCGCAGCATGAATCGTATGAGATCTGGATAGCGTCCAAAGACGTGCGCAAGCTGTGGCAAGCTCTGGTGGAGTCCGGGGCCGCGCCCGTGGGCAGCGAGGCCTTGGAGTTGCACCGCATAGTTTCCGGAGTTCCGCGGTATGGTGTGGATATCCGCGAGCGCGATCTGCCCCAGGAAACCGAGCAGGCACGCGCCTTGAATTTCAACAAGGGATGTTACGTAGGGCAGGAAATTGTGGAGCGGATTCGTTCTCGGGGCGCGGTGCATCGGAAATTCTCGGGGTTTCTTATCGACGGGACTTCCGAAATTGCACCGGGGACGAAGATTTTCGTTGCGGACAAGGAAATGGGAGAGATTACGAGTTCCGTTTCCCTGCTGTTTGCGGGCAGCGCGAAAACTGTAGCTCTGGGTTACCTCCGGCGCGAAGCGGGAGTTCCCGGCCGCGAGGTGACGATTGGCACGATCAAGGCGGCCGTAGTTCAATTACCTGTCGAGGAAGCCCGATTGTCGCGGGAAGCAAATCCTCTCGAGCGTCAGCGGGCCTGACCCCAAGGGCCTAACCGTGTGGCCGCAAAGGAATTACCGGGAGCACGGCGTTCAAAAGACTTCGATTATTTGAGAAAAGACTATGGCTGAGAAGAAACACGAACAATCAGGGTTCAAAGTAACGGATCGGCGGCTGTTCACTTCCGATGGTGAGTTGCGAACCGAGCTCGCCGACCAGGTCGAGGCTCCGAAAGTAGCCACAACAACGGCGTCCAAGGATGCTTCCGCTGAAGCGAGTATGCCCGCGCCTCAAGCCGCCGACGCCGGCGAGGCTGAGGATCGTGAAATGCCCACCCCTCCCACCACTGCGGAGCAGGACGCGCAGGCTGCGGCATATAAGCAGTCCTCCAAGGATCTCGACTCGCAGGTCGAACTCAGCGGCCATTCGGCCAAAGATTTCGAAATGACCTTTGAGCGCTTCCTGGCTTCGCTTTATATGACCGCCATGTTGCAACTCGGTCTAATGCGCGAGCAGGGCGGGCAGCCGCCGCGCATTGACATCATTGGCGCGCGGCAGACGATTGACACGCTGACTCTCATCGCGGAGAAGACCAAGGGCAATCTCACGCCCGCGGAAGAGAATTTTCTGCAAAACAGCCTCTACGAACTGCGCATGGCGTACATTGAAGTCACCAATGCTCTGGCGCGTCCTCCGCAGGCGGGGCCTGCCACGGGAACCAGCGGAAGATGAAAGCAATCCTGACCGTGCTAGGCAGCGGTACCTCGATGGGAGTGCCGACGCTGGGCTGTGACTGCGCGGTATGCCACTCGACCGATCCGCGCGACCGACGCACCCGGCCATCCATCATGCTCGAATACGGTGGGAAGGTCGTGCTCATCGACACGACGCCGGACTTCTACACCCAAGCCATTCGCGAGAACATTACCCGGGTGGACGCGGTTTTCTATACCCACACGCACGCCGACCACATTCTCGGCATCGATGATCTGCGGCCCCTGAGCTATCGCCACAAGCCCGAGAAACTGCCACTTTATGCGCGCCCCGATGCGGCAGCTTTTCTGCGTAAGATGTTCACTTATATTTTCGACGCCGACTACAAGTTCGGTAGCTTGCCGCAGCTCGAACTCCGGCCCATTGACGGGCCGGTCGAGGTATTTGACGTGCAATTCGAGCCCATCATTTTGATTCACGGAGAAACGCAAATCTACGGCTACCGGTTTGGCTCGGCGGCTTACCTGACCGATCACAGCGAGATTCCCGAGTCGTCGTTTCATCAACTGGAAGGCCTGAACATTCTCTTTCTGGATGCACTGCGGCACAAGCCGCATCCCACCCACTCGACGGTAAAGAATTCGCTGGCGATTGTAGAACGGCTGAAACCGAAGCGCGCTTTCTTTACCCACATTTGCCACGACCTAGCGCACGAGGCCACAAACGCCACCTTGCCGCGGCACGTGCGGCTGGCTTTTGACGGAATGAAGTTGGAGTTTGAGATCTGACGACGAGCGGAAAAAATATCTACCGCCGAGGCCGCAGAGGTCGCCGAGAGATTCCCGGGGACAAAATCAGAAAAGTGTTGGAGTTTCTTCTCGGCGCGCTCGGCGTTCTCGGCGGTTGAAGCTTTTTTATGCAGGTGTTCCACAAACTCGAAAACGTTCCCGCGGACTTCGGGCCCACTCTGGTTAGCGTGGGCAATTTTGACGGGGTCCACCGGGCCCATGCACACGTGCTACGTGAGATTGTCGCGCGGGCACGGCAGAGCGGCGCCAAGGCCGTGGCAGTGACCTTCGAGCCGCATCCGGCGCGGATTCTACGGCCTGAGTCGGGATTGAAGCTGCTGACACCAACTCCGGAGAAATTGCGCTTGCTCGAAGATACCGGGATTGACGCGGTGCTGCTGCTGCCCTTCGGCCGCGATCTTTCGCTGATGACGCCGCGGCAATTTGCGGAACGCATCCTGAAAAAAAAGCTGCACGCAAGAGAGGTGTACGAAGGCTACAACTTCCGCTTTGGACACAAGGCCGCGGGCGATATGAACCTGCTGTCAGAACTCGGGCGCGAGATGGGATTCGAAGTCAAGGTCTATCCCGAGATGACTCTACGCGGCGAACACGTCTCCAGCAGCCAGATTCGCAAACTCTTGCGGGAGGGGAGGGTGAGCCGGGCGCGGCATTTGCTGGCGCGGCCGTTCTGCCTTCTGAGCACTCCGGGACGAGGGCGTGGCTATGGTTCGAAGTACACGGTGCCCACCATCAATCTTGCTCGCTACGAAGAACTTGTGCCCAACGACGGCGTTTACATCACGTGCACGCGGGTCGGCGCGGAGCAATTCGATTCCGTCACGAATGTGGGGAATCGTCCAACGTTTGGGGTGGAATCGTTTGCCGTTGAGACCCATCTGCTGAATTTCCATCCCCTCGAACTGACGCCGGAGACAGAAGTGGAAATCTACTTTCTCAATCGACTGCGAGATGAGATCAAGTTCCCGTCGGTGGAGGCGTTGCGCGAGCAGATCGCCAACGATGTGAAGAAGGCGCGGCGCTATTTCCGCCTGATGCGCCGGCTCGCCGGAACGAATTGATACGAATCTTAGTGAGGCAAGTAGCCGAATTCCATCGGCAGTTTGCCGTCGACATGGACCACGTTGACGGTGTTGTCGACGGAGTGGACCTCGATGAACCCAACTGCCCCTGGCTCCGCCTGGACCGTCTTCAGAACGTCGGCGTCGGTCTCAACGAAGACGATTGAATCTCTGTGTGCCACCAGGAAGGCTTTCCACTCGGCGGCAGACATTTTGTTTAGCCGTTCGAGGGTTTCGGTTTCGCCGGAGGATTCCTTGTGGAGCACCAGCAGGATGTTCTTGCCGTTAGGCCATTTCTTGATTTCTCCGCGAATCACTTTTGCCAGGTGAGCGGAGGTGACATTCTCGACTGCATTTCCCTTGTTCACGACCACGGCCGTATGATGTGCGAAACATGGCGTCAGACTGGCCAACACAAACGCGGCCAGGTAAACGGAGCGGATTTTCATAACGCTGACCTCGAGCCTTCCAGTCTCAATAAGGCAAGCCTAGCCAAGAATCGTCCATTAGGAAGTAAAAAACCTGTCATGATGAACACCGAGGTAACAACGCAGTAACTCCCCGTTCATAGGCTTAATCGAAAAAACCGTCTACAGCCCCAAAGAGTTTCAGAATCTTCGTCTTTCGCTTTACAATCCGCCAGACTTCTCTCCGAACCTCATGGCCATCGGTCCCCTACAGGTGATCCGGCAGGCAACTCCCGGGCAGCGCCGCACGCTGCTGGCAGCCGCGCTGGGATGGGCCCTCGACGCCTTCGACGCGATGCTTTACTCGTTGGTGCTGGCGCTGCTGATGCGTGACCTGGGCATGAGCAAGACCATCGCCGGCTCGCTCGGAACGCTGACGCTGCTGGCTTCGGGAATCGGCGGCGTCCTGTTCGGCTTTCTCGCCGACCGCATCGGGCGCAAGCACGCGCTGATGGCAAGCATCCTGACGTATTCCGTGTGCTCCTTTGCCTCTGGCCTTGCAACCAGCATCGCGATGCTGGCGGTGGCGCGATTCGTGCTTGGGCTGGGTATGGGAGGCGAATGGAACACGGGAGCAACGCTCGTGGCCGAGAGTTGGCCGACCGAGTTACGGGCGAAGGCGATCTCGATCGTGCAGAGTTCCTGGGCGCTGGGGTTCGCGGCGGCTGCGCTGCTGGCTGGGCCGGTGGCGCGGTTTTACGGGTGGAGAGCGGTGTTCTTTGTGGGCATCCTGCCGGCGGTCATCACGTTGTGGATTCAGAGAAGCGTGCCGGAATCGGAGATGTGGCGGGAGCGACAGGAACCTGCTCGGGGCGAAGACCGTGCCGCCGGAGGCAAAGATGTAGCAAGTTACGTCTCTATGAACTTTTCCGTGATCTTCCGGGCTCCTTATGTGAAGTCCACGTTTGCTTTGCTCCTGTTTAACTTCTTTGGGATGTTTGCGTGGTGGGGCCTGTTTACATGGCTTCCGCCGTACCTGTCGCTGCCGGTCGAGCAGGGTGGGCGCGGATTCGGCGTGTTGGGGATGACCACCCTGATGGTCGTCTTAAATCTGTGTGGGATGTTTCCCGGTTATGCCAGCTTTGGCTGGGTGGCGGATCATCTTGGGAGGCGCCGGGCATTTCTTATCTACACTCTCGTCGCGGCGGTACTGATTCCGTTTTATGCGGCAGCACGATCGCAGGGAGTATTGCTGGTTCTGGGCACAGTGGTCGCATTCTTCGGGACGGGCATTTTTTCTGGCTCTGGCATCATGGGCAGCGAAATCTTCCCCACGGCGGTGCGAGCACGGGCCTTAGGCTTCACTTACAACGGAGCGCGGACATTAAGTTCGATCGCTCCCCTTGTGATTGGACGGGTGGGACAGACTAAAGGACTAAGTTGGGCCTTCTACTTGTGTGCCGCGGGGTACCTGCTGGCCGCTTTGATGACGACGCAGTTGCCGGAAACCAAGGGAAAGACACTGGAGTAGGACGAGTAATCCCCTATTCGATGGGATCGACTACAACCGCGTCCTGCTCTGTCGTTACTCCGCGGCCGGGCAGTTGCACGATCACGATGGCCGACAGCACTAGCACAATTCCGAGCGCCTGGATCGGGCGCAGCCCTTCCCCGAGCAACGCAGCCGCAAGCAGAATCGAGAATACGGGTTCCAGACAGCTCGCGATGATGGCGCGTGTGGGCTCGAGGTACTGCAGGCCGAGGAAGTAGAGCGAGAATGACCCCATCACAGAGATCATGGAGAAGACGAAGAGAAAACTCCACTGCGCCGGCGTGTAATCAGAGGCCGCGACCTTCCACGGCGGATTGACCACGAACCAGAAGACGGCGGCGGACACCAGCGTCCAAAAAAGCACGCGCCAGCGATCGAAGCGGGCGAGAATGCGGTGTCCGCCGACGTTGTAAAAGGCGAAGGAAAACGACGCCAGCAGTGCGGCCAGCAGGCCGTAAGTGTCAATGTGCAGCGGCGAAGTTGACTTTTTTCCGACCATGCCGATCGTCAGAGCTATGCCGCCGATCGCGACTCCGACGGCGGCAAATTTTTGGAGCGACGGTTTCTGCTGTCCGCGGACGACCACGTAGAGCAGCACCCAGACCGGCGCCGTGTATTGCACGATGATGGCGATGGCCACGCTGGTTTTTTGAATCGCCACATAATAGAAGTAGTTCGACGCGGCCACCCCCAGCATGCCAAGCACCAGGCACTGGACCAGATCGGCCGTGGGAAGCTTGATGCGTTGCCATCCGCGACGGCCCACCAGGATGGGCAGCAGCACGAGCAGCGAGAACGAAGTTCGGGTTTGCGACAGGATCAGCGGATCGACGGGATGCACCGCCTCGCCGCTAAGCGCGAGTTTGCCGGTGAAGACGGCGCGGCCGAGTACGGCAGAAACCCCCCAGAGAAATGCCGCTGACGCGATGAAAACATAACCTCGCAGCGGATGAGGCCTACTCAGTCCAGGATTGTCGGGGAGGCCGGTCACCGCATCCGATCATGGGGCCGAACTGAGGAACTGGTCAAGAAGCTCGGGATCAAAACCGACAATGACTTCCTCTGAATCGCCAACGACGAGGACCAGCGTGGGAGTTTCGTTGCTGCCGTGCTGCTCCATCATGACCTTGCGGGCTTCAGCGTCGACGCTAATGTCGCGCTCTTCGAACGCGATCTCCTTGGCCTCGAGGAAGACTTTCATCAGCTCGCAGGAGAGGCAGCCGGGTTGAGTGAAAAGTACGGCTTTAGCCGGCATCATTTCGATCCTTCGTCATATTCAATGTCGAAGGTGATCTTCGCCGTCTTTTCGAGCATCGCCGAAACGGAGCAATACTTTTCTTTCGACAGGCGCACGGCGTCTGCCACCGCTTTCGGAGACACTTTACCACCGATGCGGTAGATAAGCCGGATCTCTGTGTAGACAGCCGGGTAGCCGGAAGCCCTCTCGCCCTCGGCCCGGACCTCGAGATGCGTGAACGGCTCGCGTTTCTTGCGCAGAATGCCGACTACGTCGGAGGCCGTGCATCCGCAAAGTGCAATCAGCACCAGTTCCATGGGAGTGTTGGCGGTTTTCTCGGCCGCGGTGTCCATCACGACGGCATGGCGTGAGTTGGCTTCACCGGTGTAACGTTCGTTGTCGGTCCAGATTACTTTCGCGGCGGTCATTTTGCCTTTACCTCGGTTGCCCTCTACCTCCGGTTGTCTGTGCTGGGCTCAGGATGAATCAGCACACGAAACAACTCGGGCGCGTCCTGCTTGAAGCGGATTTCGAGTTCGGTCTGAACATCGTGCACGCGGGTGAGCGAGAGATCGTCAGAAAGCGTGCAGTGGCAGGAGACGAACAGGCGTCCACGAACCCGCTTGAAAACGAACTCGTGTACGTCGAGTATCTCGGGAAACTGAGCGGCCACGGCCCTCAGCCGGTGCTCAAGTTCGGAGTCGCTGACCAATTCTTCCGGCGTTTCAATGGTGGCGGGCTCGCTTTCAATGTGCGTCAGTATGCCGGAAATTTCCGGGAGATCGCGACGCATGCCGGCTTCGAGCTCAGTGACCTGATCGTGGGCCTCTTTCAGAGTCATACGTTCGTCGAGTTCGATGTGCTGTTCGACGTGCAATTGGCCTGCAATATCCTGGACGCTGATGTCATGGACGTTCAGATTTCTGTCCGTAGCCACAGCGCGGATGCGGTCGAAGATGTTCTCGGAATGTTGCGCCCGCGGCAGCGGCTGCACCGTGACGTCGGCGTCGGGCAGGACGTGACGGACAGCCTCGGTCACGGCGGCGGCCAATTGGCGCGAACGTTGGAAGGTGACGGTGCGTGCCAGTCCTACGGTAAGATCGGCGAAATAGCGGTTGCCGGCGCGGCGAATGCGCACGCGATCCACTTCCAGAACACCGTCGACGCGTGAGACCGCGTCCTGAATCTTGGCGCGAACGCCGGGCGGCGCGGCATCGAGCAGGGCGTCAACCGTGCGGCGGGCCAACCGCCAACTTACCGAAACGACTACGCCGGCGACGAAGAGCGCCGCAATGGGGTCGGAGTCCCGCAGCCAGTCGACGTGATAGGTGCGGCCAACCAGCACCAGGACGAGGCCGAGAATGACCATTCCGGCCGACCAGATGTCGGTGGAGAAGTGCAGAGCGTCGGCCTCCAGCGCTTGACTGTCGTACTTGTTGGCGATGCGCCCGAGGGCGCGTGAGCGCCACCAGTCAACGCCCATCGAAAAAACCATCACGGCGAAAGCCGCCAGCGAAGGCTCGATTTCGATGTGGCGGAAAAAGAGGCGCAGCCCCGCTTGGTAAACGATCCAGCCGCAAGTCAGCAGCAGCAGGCCCGTTTCGACAAAGGCGGAGAAATTTTCTACTTTGCCGTGGCCGTACTGGTGGTCGGCGTCCGCCGGCTTGTCGGAAACTCCGACCGAGAAGAAAGTGATGAGAGCGGCTATGAGATCGAGCCCGGAGTGGGCCGCTTCCGACAGAATGCCGAGGCTGCCGGTGGTGAACCCGACCACGATTTTGAGGCCGGTAATGACCACGGCGGCAATAACGGAATTCCCTGCTGCGGTGCGCTTTTCCGCGCGCATTGACTCCAGCGAAGAAATCCCGGGGCTTCCCGACATGGGGGAATTATCGCTGGAGGGAGCGGAAAGCGCCAAGCAAATCACGGCACGCCTTTAGACCTGTGCTGATGCGAACCTCTCCTTGCCGTTCCGGTGCGTCGATAGTCGGGCAAAAGCGGTCGCTTGTGCTACGATTTCGTGTTTGGCACTTTTTCACCTTTCCGGTGGACCAATCCTGGAGGAAGAGATTTATGCGTAAGAGTTGGCTGTTGTGTGTTTTGCTGGGTGCGGTGGCTTGGGGCCAAGCCACTCCTCCGCCGCCTCAGGTTCAGGCTCCGGCGCCCCAAGCGCCCTCTGACACGTCCGCGGCGGTTCCGGCCGATGCTGCTGTTATCACGGTGAACGGGGTCTGTCCGGACCAGCCCAAGGCCGCAGCGGCCACCGGGACGGCGGCCAAGCCCGCGCCACCGACCCAGCCCCCCGCCGCCGATTGCAAGACGGTGATTACGAAGGCTGAATTCGAGAAGCTCGCCAACGCGGTGGCTCCAAACGTGACCCCGCAGCTTAAGAAGCAGTTGGCCGGGATATTGCCGCGATTCATCGCCATGTCGGATGCGGCGAAGAAACAAGGTCTGGACCAAAGCTCGCAATACGCAGAAACACTGAAGTTTGCAAAAATGCAGATCTTGACTAACGAATTGCAGCGGAAGATTCAGGAAGACGCTGCTAAAGTTCCTGCGACGGAGATAGAGGCTTATTACAAGAAAAATCCGGAGGCGTTCGAGGAATTCAACTTGGATCGGTTGTTTGTTCCTCGTACCAAGCAGGTGGAAGCCGACGCCAAGGAGGACGAAGACAAAGACGAAAAGCTGACTCAGGAGCAGCAAAAGGCCAAGGAGGCCGCGGAGAAGGCTAAAGCGGAGGAAGGCGAGCAGGCGATGAGCAAGCTGGCCGAAAGCTTGCGCGAACGCGCTGCCGCCGGCGAGGACTTCGTAAAGCTGCAGAAGGAAGCGTTCGAAGCCGGAGGGATGAAAATTGAGTCGCCGACGGTCACGCTGCCCAAGGTGCGGCGCACTGGACTTCCTCCGGCCCACGCCGCAGTCTTCGAGCTCAAGGCGGGCGAAGTCTCGCAGGTCATCAACGATTCGGGCGGTCACTACATCTACAAGGTGACCGGGAAGGATCCGATCACACTCGATCAGGCGAAAGATGAAATTCAGAAGAATCTGCAGAACCAGCGCTCGCGTGACATGATGGACAAGATCAACAACTCTTTCAAAGTTGAAACCAACGAGGCATACTTTGGTCCGGCGGGTCCTGGAATGATGCCGCCGCGGGTTCCGAATCCGCGGATGGGTCCCGGGAACACGCCCCCACCGGCTCAGCAGCAGAATCCGCCGCAGGCACAGCCTCCGGCTGTAAAACCGAACTGATGGCAAAACCTGTCGTTGTGGTGACCGGCATTTCGGGCAACCTGGGCTCCAGGCTCTTGCCCCTGCTGGGACGTTACTCGGTCATCGGGGTGGATGTGAGTCCGCCCCGCACGGACCTCGAGTTGCAGTTTGAGCGTCTGGACCTGGGCGAGGAATCGTCCACCCGTACGCTGTACGAACTTCTGCGCGACACCCACACCTACGCCGTCATTCACCTGGCCTTCATCATCGATCCTGTGCGGACCGGAGTGCTCGACGTGGAGCGCATGTGGCGGATCAACGTGGCGGGCACGGCGCGGGTGATGGAAGCCATCACCGAAGCCAACCGCACCAACGATGATGGAGTCAAGCAGTTCATCTTTCCCAGCAGCGTTTCGGCGTACGGACCGAATCTTCCGGAGCCCGCGACCGAAGAATCGCCGCTGGCGGCGCACACGCTGCCCTACGCGATCCACAAGAAGGAATCCGACGAAGTGGTGCGCCAACGTTGCTCGGCCCTGCGCGGGTGCAGCGTCTATATTCTGCGGCCGCACATTTTTGCCGGAGCGAGCGTCGAAAACTACCTGCTGGGCGCGTTCCACGGCACTCCCAATGGCAAAAGCGCGCGCGCCGAAAGAATGCGCGCCCAAGGCAAACGCCTGCCCTGCATGCTCCCGCGGGGGCAGCAATACCTCGACAACAAGATTCAGTTCATCCACGTGGACGACATGGCGCGACTGATCCGTCACATCCTGCAGCGCGAACCGGAGACGCAGCGTTTGACGGTGCTGAACGTCGCTGGCCGTGGCGAGCCCTTGACCTTCGCCCGCTGCATCGAAATGGCGCAGGCCAAGCTGATCCGTGTTCCGGGAAAGTGGGTTATGCGGCAGGTCCTGAAATTCCTATGGAAGCAGAAGATTTCTGCCATTCCTCCCGAAGCTGTCCCCTACATGACCGGCCAGTACATTATGAATACCGACAAGCTCCGCCGCTTTCTGGGCCCGGAGTATGAGCATGTCATCCGTTACACAATCACGGACGCGTTCGCCGACAGTTTCAGACCCGCATCCCCAAGTCCGGCGCAAATTGTCGCTTCGAGCTAGCGCTTTGACCCGCCGCCTCCCAAATATTTGTGGCGCTAGTGGGGATAAACCTGCGATTCGCCAGTTTATGCTATGGAGGTGTCAGACCAGCGCTTGCCCACAGCGACGTTCGAAGATCTGGCCCTGCCTCTATTCGATCAGCTCTATAACTTCGCTCGCTGGTTGACCGACGACTCCGCCGAGGCGGATGACTTGGTGCAAGAAACCTACGCGAAGGCGCTGCGGGGATTCTCGTCATTTCAGATTGGCACTAATTTTCGCGCGTGGATGTACCGCATTCTGCGCAATTCGTTCCTGAGTTCACGAACGGGACTGAAGAATACCGTCGTTTTCGATGAAGAAGATCATGACAGTATCCCGGCCACCGATAGCGCAACCCCTGAGAGCCTTCTGATCGACCAAGCCAATCGCGAGCTGGTCCAGCAGGCGCTTGAGGAACTCCCGGTACACTTCCGCGAGATTCTGTTGCTGTGCGAGGTGGAAGAAATGTCGTACCAGGAGATTTCGGAGGCACTCGCGATTCCGAGCGGAACTGTGATGTCGCGGCTGTTTCGCGCGCGCAAGGCGCTGCGTCGCCTGCTGCAGGCAAAACTTCAAGGAGGGCGCCATGGGGTGTGAAGATTGGCGCAACAAATTGGATCTTTACGCTGACGGTGAGCTAAGCCCCGCGGAAGCCAGCCAGCTAAGCGCTCATATGCGCAGTTGCGCGGCATGCGCGGCGAGCGCTCTCGAGCGGGTGCAACTCAAGCGGTCGGTGGCGGTCGCGGGAACGCGCTATCAACCTAGTGCCGCGTTACGGGAGAAGATCACGAAGACCGTGGCTACGAAGCCGCGGCGAGGGTTTGGTTGGCAGTGGAGAATACTGGCCGTTCCAGCCCTTCTCGTACTCATCGCCTCGGTGGCAGTGAATTGGTATGTGGGGCGCGAGAGCGCGCGACGGCAACGTGTTTATAGCGAACTGGCCGACCTGCACGTTGCCGCCCTCGCCAGCGCGACGCCGGTGGACGTGGTTTCCATGGACCGGCATACGGTCAAGCCGTGGTTTCAGGGAAAGATTCCCTTCAGCTTCAATCTGCCCGAACTGCAAGGCACGGAATTTACGCTGCTCGGCGGACGGGTCACCTATCTTGCGCAAACGCCAGGCGCACACCTCATCTATCAGGTTCGCAAACACGAAATTTCTGTATTCATTTTTCAGGACCGCGGAGCCGAGACCGCGACGCTATCCTCGGGGCCTACGCACACCGTGTCGTTCAACATGGAAAACTGGACGCAGGGCGGGCTGCGGTATTTTGTAGTTGGAGACGTTAGCACTGGCGACATTCAAGCATTGAGCAAGCTGCTCTGGGACGCTAAGTAATTTTCCCCCGATAAAGTCCCGCGATGCCGAAGGTGTACGGCGTCCAACTGGCTTCGGCGAATCCGGCGTTTTTCATTCGCGCCAGCATCTCATCCGGCGGAGGAAAGCGCTCGACTGAGACCGGCAAATAGGCATACGGGCCGCGCACGCCAGAGATCACAGTGCCCACGCGCGGCAGGACTTGTTTGAAGTAGATGCGATAGAGCGCGCCCATCGCTCCCTTGGGCTCTCCGAAATCGAGGATGCCACACTCGCCTCCCGGGCCAAGCACGCGGGCGATCTCACGCAGCCCGGCGTCGTAGTCGGCAAGATTCCGGAAACCGAAAGCTGACGTCACCAGATCGAAATGCCCGTTGGGAAAGGGAAGATTGAGGGCGTCGGCTTCGATCCAGTTCGGCGTCGGACCGTTTTCGGAAGCGACCGCGGACTTGGCCGCCGCGCGCTGTAGCATGGCATGAGAAAAGTCAGCGCCCAGAATCAACGGCAAGGTCCCGGCCTGGCGGCGCAGGGCAAACGTCAGGTCACCGGTGCCGCAGCAAAGATCGAGAATGCGGGCCCCGGGCCGGGTCAGGATGTGGCGGAATGTACGCGCGGTGCGGCGCCACCACAGGCGGTCTACATTGAACGACAAGACATGGTTCAGCAAGTCGTAGCGCGGCGCGATCGAGGTAAACATCTGGCGCACCGCGCGCGCGGCCGAATCCTGATCCCTGGCGCCTTCGGGAGCGGCGCCGACGACGGTGGTTTTGGTGGTTTCGGCCACGATGCTGAACAGCTAGAGACTATTTCTTCTTCCGTTTCTTCACCTCGGAGACAATCTTTTCGATCTGCGCCAGGTGATTCGTATCGTGCCCCGCAAACATGCGTGTCAGGTGGGCGATTGTTTCCTTTCCCCGCTCCAGGTGCATGCCGTGGCGTTCCCACGCGTCTGGAGGAAGAGCCTTCAGCATTGCCAGATTGTTCTCGCGCAACACGCGGAACACTTCCAGGGATTGATTCGGATTGCGCTTCGCGTATTGAAAGGCCGATGTCCAAACATCCTGATCGAAAGGCTGGATGGTGATCCCGTCCTGGCCGACGATGGACCGCATCCGCCAGCTGGCGACGATCTCGGCATCCGCCAAATGCGCAAGGATCTCTACGATCGACCACTTCCCCGGCTCCGGCTGCCATTTCAACTGCCTGGGCGTGAGCCCGTGAATAAGCTTTTTCAACTTACCTGCCGTGGCCCGCTGCACTTTCAGCGCGTCCTGACCCTCCACATGACCGAGGATGCGCTGGATATATTGCTGCGCTGACTCTGCCATTGTTCCTCCCACTAGGACTGTTTTCCCCACCCCCACCGGCCGCGCGAAAGTCGGCGCAACTCGTCGACCGAATTCACCACCGCACTCTCCGGCACGTCGCTGGCGACTTCGACCTTACCGATTTCGCGCGGCAGGATGAAGTGCACGACACCGTTCTGTGTTTTCTTGTCAGCCTGCAACCGTGCCAGAATCTTGCGCGAGCTTACATTGACTTCCGGCAGGCGACCAAGGCTCAAGACCGCGTCGGCGATGCGACCCGCCGTCACGCTGTCGGTTCGGCCAACGCTGAGAGCGATATTGGTGGCCGCAATCATGCCCCAGGCGACGGCTTCGCCGTGGAGCAGGCGGCGGTAACCGGTCTCCGCCTCCAGGGCATGGCCGATGGTGTGGCCGAGATTGAGTACGCGGCGCAGGCCGTCTTCGCGCTCGTCAGCCGATACTACTTCAGCTTTCAACTTGACCGATTGAGCGATCAGCCACTCCAGTTCCACGGGATCGCGCTTCAGTATGCGCGCGCGATTTTGCTCGAAGCGCAGGAACAGCTCGATATTGCCGATGACGCCGCACTTCAGGGCCTCGTACAATCCCGCACGAAATTCGCGGTCCGGCAGAGTCTTGAGCACCGTCGGATCGATGAGCACAACGCGGGGATGATAGAACGTTCCGACCAGGTTCTTGCCCGCCGCCAGATTCACTCCGGTCTTGCCGCCAATCGAGGCATCCACTTGCGCGAGCACCGTGGTTGGTATTTGCACCAACTCGACGCCGCGCATGTAGAGCGAGGCCAGCAACCCGCTCACGTCGCCCACCACTCCGCCGCCCAGCGCGACCACAACGGCCTTGCGGTCCGCGCCCAAACGCGCCAGTTTTTCGGCCAGCGCCTCGACCGTGGCCAAGCGCTTGGAAGGCTCGCCGTCGGGCATCGGCACCACTTGGGGCGTGAAACCACCGGTCTTCAAAGAGCGGACCAGTTTCGTACCCCAGCGCTGGCGCACCGGAGGCACGGTTACCACAAAGATGCGGCTGGCCTGGGGCAGCAACTCGCCCAGCACCGAGCCGGCGCGGGTAAGCAGGCCATTCTCGATCCAGGCCTGGTACGGCCGGGGAAGCACGTGGATGGTCACTTGCGGCATGCCGTTCCCAATCATAGCGTAAGCGCGGAAATCATTGCCCAGAGCTGCGAAAGTGGTACCATGGCCCCTCGATGAAGGGTCTTCCAGCCGAGACCGACTTCGTTGTGATGGGAGCCGGAGTCGCCGGACTACGGGCGGCGATTGAACTGGCGGCGGCTGGACGTGTGTTCGTCCTCGCCAAGAAGCAAGTCGGCAAGACACACGCGGACTCAGCCGAGAGCGGCCTCGCCGCGGTTTTGAGTGACGAGGATGAAATCACTCTCCATCTACAGGACACACTCACCGCCGGGGATGGCTTGTGCAATCCTGCCGCCGTCAAAATCCTGGTGGAGGAGGGGGCACAGCGAATTGAGGAGTTGATCGCCTGGGCTGCGCACGGCGAGCGTAGTGGCACCAAGCTGGTCTTCGGGCCGGAAAGCGGCCACAGTCGCGGCCGCGTTCTCAATTCCCAGGGCGAATCCACGGGAACCGAGATTCTGCGCGCGCTGCATGCCAAGGCGCACTCTCTGAAACACATTTCGATTGTGGCGTCAGCCTTCTCGACCAGCCTGACTACGCACGATGGACGCGTCACCGGCGTAGCGCTGATCGACGAGAAGGGAGTTCCGCACGAGGTCGCTTGCTCGGCCGTGCTGCTGGCCACCGGAGCCATGGGGCAGCTCTATCGCAACACCACGAATTTGGACGCCGCGACCGCAGACGGCGTGGCGCTGGCATTCCAGGCCGGCGCAGAAGTCAGCGACATGGAGTTCGTCCAGTTTCATCCGACGGTGCTTTACCTGAAAAAAGCGCCGAGATTTCTGTTGTCCGAGGCGTTGCGCACCGAAGGTGCGCATTTGCGCAACATTGAACTCGACCGGTTCCTGGCGAAGTATCACCCTCTGGGTGAGCTGGCGCCACGCGACGTCGTGGCGCGGGCCATAGTTCACGAGATGGAAGTCAGCCGCGCCAAAGATCCCTTCGTCTATCTCGACCTCACCCACCTGAGCCCAGCCAAGGTGCAGAAAAGGTTCCCGCGCATCTACGCGACTTTTATGCAGCACAACATCGACATCACCGAGGATTTGATTCCAGTGCGCCCGGCAGCTCATTTCTGCGTAGGTGGCGTGCGCACCGACCTCGACGGCAGGGCGAGCGTTGCCGGACTTTACGCGGCGGGTGAAGTTGCCGCCACCGGCGTCCACGGGGCCAACCGGCTGCCGAGCAATTCCCTGCTCGAGAGCCTGGTGTACGGGGCGCGTGCCGGGAAGGCCATGCGAGACGAACTAAAGCCCACGGCAAAGAAGGAGACCACGCACAAGGCTGCCTACTCGAACGGGCCAGTGGACGCTGCCTCCGAAGGACTCATCAGCCAGATTCAGGATTTGATGTGGAACGATGTCGGCATCGTACGTACCCGCGTCGCGATGCAGAAGGCGATCAAGAGCTTGGAAGAGATGGCGCCTAAGCTGGCGAATCCGATGAGCCGACGAGCGCATGAGGCTGCTCATCTGCATCTCGCGGGATTGCTGGTGGTGCGCTCGGCTCTGGCGCGCGAAGAAAGTCGAGGAGCGCACTATCGCATCGACTGTCCCGCTCACGATGACAAGAAGTTTCTAAAGCACTCGGTGATACGGGGCGACCGGGTGGTCTTTCTGTAAAAACGGCCTCTCGTAAAAGCGGACTGTTTTCAAAAACGGACTGTCATCCCAAAGCGAAGCGCGGGACCTGGGTTCTTGCCTGCGCCAACTCTGCCTTCGGGGCAAGCAAACACCCAGGTCCCTCGCGTTGCTCGGCGTGACAGAAAGTATGCGACGGCAGAGCGACAAATGAGCCTCGGAGGGGAGCTAGCACCTTGAAGTTCTGAAGGGATGCCTCGCTTTACTCCGCGTTCTTCGCGGGAAACACCACCGAAACTACCACGGAAACCAGAAGCACGGCCAAGACGACTCCCAGGGTGGTCAAGGTGGGCACGGGATAGCGGTCGGCGGTGAGCATTTTCAGTCCGACTAGAATCAGCACTCCAGCCAGCCCGTAGTGCAGATGCCGGAAGATTTTCATCAACTCCGCCACCGCGAAGTACATGGAGCGCAATCCCATGATGGCGAACACGTTCGAGGTGTAAACGATGAAGGCGTTGAGCGTGATCGCGAGCACGGCCGGGATGGAATCGACGGCAAACAGCACGTCAGTAGTTTCGATAATCGCGAGTACGAGCAGCAGCGGGGTCGCGAAGAGCCCGGGATTGCCGCGCCAGCCACGAACCAGGAACTTGCCGCCCTGGTAGCTGTCGGTCATCGGAAGCCAGCGGCGAAGGACTTTCACCAGAGGATTTTTTTTGGGGTCGACTTGATGATCCGCCCTCATGAACTTGATGCCGCTTACAATCAGCATCACGCCGAACACGTATAAAACCCAGTGGAAATGTTCAATCAGGCCTACGCCAGCCAGGATGAAGGCACCGCGCAGAACCAGGGCTCCCACAATGCCCCAGAACAACACGCCGTGCTGCTGCTCTTCGGGCACGGCAAAGTAACGGAAGATCACGAGGAAGACAAAAAGGTTGTCGACACTAAGCGACAGCTCGAGAACGTATCCGGCGACAAACTCCAACGCCGCCTGGTGACCTTGCCAGAAGAAGAGAAGGACGGCGAATGCTCCCGCGAGACCGACCCACAAGGCGCTGCGTTCCAAAGCCTCGCGCGGGCGGACCGTGCGGCCCGCATGGTGGAAGACCCGCAGGTCGAGCACCAGCATGCCCAGCGCGAAAAGGTTGAAGAGGATCCAGAAGTAAAGCAAGGCAATTTATGATTGATGACTATTGATTTGATATTTCTTGGTTGCAACGATCAGCAATCAACAATTTTCCTATTTCTGTCTTCCCCGCTTGCCGCTGACCCAGTCATCCCAAATGCCGCTATCTTTGAGCATATCCACGCTGTTGGTCTCACGCATGGTCTGCTCAATCTGATCGTGAGTGAGGCGGGGCCCGACCTTCTGCGGGAGATTCGCCAGGCCAATGCTCAGTGCGGCGGCCTCCGCCACATTCTTTTTGAGTTGGGCAAAATCCACCTTGTCGTAGGTGTCGGAGACCGCGTGATAGTTCTCGAGATAATTGGCCTCCTGCTGATCGGCCATAAAAGTGGGAACGCCTTCTAACATGAAATCAAAGTGGTCGGATCCCCATTCCATCTCGGTCTTCAGTTCCTTGAGATCAAATTGGGTAAGCGGTGCGATGAGTTCCTTTGCCGTGTCGAGCACGTCTTTGCGGCCACCCAGGAAGAAGCCGGTCGTTTTGCCGGTACCGGTGTCGTAGATCACGACGCCGGCAGCCTTGTCGAGTTCGTGGCGGTGGGCGAAGGCGTAGGCGCGGGAGCCGATCAGTCCTTGCTCTTCGCCGGAGAAAAGGATGAAACGAATGGTGCGCCTCGGCTTTATCCCCGACGCCTTGATTGTCCGGAGCGCATCGATCACCATGGCGGCGTTGCAGCCGTTGTCGAGCGCGCCCGTCCCCAGTTCCCAGGAATCGAGGTGCGCGCCGAGAATGACGAATTCGTCCGGCTTCTCGCTGCCCGTGATTTCGGCGATCACGTTTGCGGAGCGGATCGGTGGGCCGATTTGGTTGGGGATGGAGAGATCGGCCCAGACCAAATTTCCAGCTGCCAGCAAACGCGCGATGCGCTCACCATCCTCCCGCGCCACAATGAGCCCCGGAAGTTTGTCGATCTCTCCCGCGACGGAGTTGGTGTGCCGGTAGAGGATGTCGTGCGCGCGGGTCGCCATGAAGGCAATTGCTTTGGCCTTCCCTTTCAGCGCGAGATCAATGACGGGCGGCGCCTTGGCATACTCGGCGAACAGATCGTCCCAAGTCTTGAGAACCGAGCTGTGAACCAGAACGAGCTTGCCAGAAATGTCGCCGGCCTTCTTAAAATCCGCATCCGAGCCTTCCCCTACGTCGACGATCGGGACGTGCTTCACCGGGGCTAACGCTGGCGCCCAGGCCAACGAGACCGCACGGACCCGGAAGACGGAGAGCACCGTTCCCCCGACCTTGGTGGCGCTGATCTGATACGAGGTGGTTGCCGTTATTTCGGTCGCCCCTTCGGCCCAGGAGTTGGGAATCGTGAATCCCTCGGTATGAACGGCATCGGCTCCGGCGGAAGTGAAGGCCTCGACCCCCCACTCGACGGCGTGCTGCATGGCCAGCGTACCGGGAACGCGGCCGCCGATTTCATCCGTCAGATGGTGCAGATTGCTCTCCAGAGTTGACGGCTGGAGCGCAGTCTGAATGACTTGATTTTCGGCATTGGTATCGGCGGCGGGAGTGGAGGCAAGGGCGAGAAAAGTGAGGCTGAAGATGCAGACAAAACACAACACCTTCACGGTTCGCATATGGCGTGCATTAGAACCGAAATTGCGGAAAAGCGCAAAACTCGAAGATACAAGAGACGGTACTGGATTCGTGTCGTCCCAGGCTCACTTGGGCGGCAACGGTTCCATCTTGTCAAGGATGCGCACGGTCTCCAGAATCACGCTTCCAACAATCTGCAGGCTCTTGGGGCTGAGCTTGTCGACGGTGTCCTGCGGAGTGTGCCAGAACACGTTGTTATAGCCGTACATGAAGTCGATCAGGTCGGCGCAAGCGACGCCGCGCTTCATGAAAGGAAGGTGATCGTCAGAGACCTGGTTGTCGCGCCCGAAAAAATGCGACTGATATCCCAGGCGCTTGGCGGATTCGTACACCACGGTTTCCAACCATTGCGTTGAGTTCAGGTCGCGATCGATGTTAAGGTCAGCGTCGCCGATCATATCGGCCAGCAGAAATGCTTTGATTTTCTTCAGTGTTTCGTCGGCCTCCCACTTCTCCGCCACATGAGTGATGCCATACAGGCTGTCGTCCATGAAGGGCGTTTCGGTGTCAGGTTTCATCGCCTCTTCGGCATCGTCCCACACCAGCCACACGCTGTAGCCCTCACGTTTCTTGCCCCGCAACTGGTTAGCGAGCTCAAGTAACAACCCGCTGGAAGAGCCGCCGTCATTCGCGCCAACATACGACGTACCGCGCAAAGGGTAGTTCGTATCGTAGTGGCTGGCCACGACGATGATGCCGTCCTTCGTGCCGGGATACCTGGCGATGATATTATGCACGGGAAACTTGCCCGCGGGCGTTTCGGCGGTGAACCTGTCGTCTTCCACGTCGTCGCCCTTAAGGTGAGCATCGATGTAGTCCTCAACCTTCTTGTGATTCGCGCTGCCCAGGGGACGCGAGCCGAATTTCACAATCTCCTTCACGTATTCGATGGCGCGCTCGCCGTCAAACGGGGGCGGAGGGCCCATGTCGTACGGGAGCGTCAGCGTTGGAAGAGAAGTATCGGAGGAGACAGGCGCGGCCGCGGGTGGGGTCTGTGGGCTCGTCTGAGCGGCGTCTTTCTCGTGATCGCACGCCAGGCAGGCAAGGATGCAGATCAGAAGCAACGCCCGCCGTGATCTCGATCTCATGATTGCGCGTGCTTCTCTTTCCGCTTGTTGCGCTGTTCGGGATGCACCACCCAGGCCACCCCGATGCTCAACGCGTACAAGGCCACCATGGGTGCTGCGAATACGCACATGTTTACGATGTCAGGAGTGGGCGTGACGATAGCCGCCAAAACAAAAATAATCAAAATTGCATAGCGGAACTGCTTGATCATGAAGGACGGCGTCATAATGCCCAGGAACGCCAGAAAGAACACCAGAATCGGCATCTCGAAGATCAACCCCATCCCAATAACAATGCTTAGGAAAAGCTGGGTGTATTCGCCGACCGTAATCATGGGCTGGAACTGCCCGCTGAATTCAATGAAGAACTTCAGTGCCCGTGGATAAGCGATTCTGTAACCGAAATATCCACCCAATGTAAATAAAGTGATCGTCGAAAGCATGAAGGGAAAAACGTAGCGCTTTTCGTTGCGATAGAGCCCGGGAGAAATGAACATCCAGACCTGGTACAAAACGAACGGCGAGGTCAGAAACAAACCGGCCAGCATGGAAATCTTCAGGTAAAGGTTGAAGGGGTCGACGGGATTCAAATAGACCAACTTCTCCGCCAAGTGGTGCTCACGGAGCGCATCCATGATGGGCTTCTGCATCACGCCGTAAATTCGTTCCCGGTATCCCCAGCACAGGCCGGTGCCCACCGCCACCGCAATGATGGAGTAAACGATGCGCTTGCGCAGTTCCTCGAGATGGTCGAGGAAGCCCATAGTGGGCATGCTCTCGGCCTCGCGGCCGGGAGCCGCGGCTGCGGAATCAGGCATGAGACTCCTGCGCGGCGGGAGTAGTTACCGAGTCGGACACTGGAGGAGCCTGACTGGCGACAGCAGGCGGCTCAGGTGTACTGGTAGCGGCGCCGGTTGCGAACAGGGGCTCGTCATCATCGGAAACAGCCTGGGAAGCAACCGACGCTCCCGTAGCATCAGGCGAGACCGCATCTGCCGGGGTAGCTTGAGCCGGTGAAACCTCGCTGGGCGCGGCATTCAGCGAGCGGCTGATGGCCGTGCTTTCTGGAGCCGGGCTGGGCGGAAGTATGGTCTGCCGTTTCTCGACTTCGATATTGGCGATTTCCTGCTCAATCTGAGCCTTGAATTCGTTCGAGGCGCGCCGGAATTCGGCCAGCGTCTTGCCTACATAGCGGGCGATCTCCGGCAACTTCTTGGGCCCAAAGATGATGAGGGCCAGGAAGAAAAGGAAGATCGTCTCGGAGAAACTCATGCGCTTCATCATACTGCCGGGGATCGAAAAGCGGCAATGCGCAGGAGACAACGCGGGGACAACTTTGTTAAGTCAGCATCCAGCCCATTATGATGTTCGCGCCATGCAACTCTGGTTTGCCCGCGGCAGTGAAGTCTCCATTCGCGAACAACTGGTGACGCAGGTCGTACTTGGGATTCTGAGCGACGACCTGGCGCCCGGCCAGCGCCTGCCCTCGACGCGCGAACTGGCGCGGCGGTTCCATCTGCATCCCAACACCGTCAGCGCGGGATATCGCCAACTCCAGCGCGACCGCTGGGTGGAGTTCCGCCGCGGCTCCGGCGTCTACGTGCGAGCCAGCAAACCGGAGATGCCGCCATCGCCCGCTCTAGCACTCGATCAGATGATTGCCCGCCTGTTCCGCTCGGCGCGGAAGCTCGGCGTGTCGCTGCCCGCGCTGCGGTCGCACCTGCGGCAGTGGCTTGAGTTGCAGCCTCCCGATCATTTCCTGCTCATCGAGCCTGACGAAGAATTGCGGCGGATCCTGGTGGCCGAGATCGCGCAAGCGGTGACCCTCCCGGTCAAGGCTTGCGGGACGCACGATTTGCCGAAAACGCTGGCAGGCGCTATTGCCGTGGTACTCCCTAACCGTGTCGCCACCGCCCGGCAATTGCTGCCCTCTGGATCGGAACTGGTCACGCTGCAGATTTCATCCGTCCCCGCCTCGCTCGCCGGATACCTGCCTGCGCCCGCGGGTGCGCTGGTCGGCGTGGCGTCACGCTGTGCGGAGCTCTTGAAGATCAGTCGCGCCGTGCTGAGCGCCGCCGGATTCCACCCCGATTGCCTGGTCTTTCGCGATGCCCGCGAGGGGAACTGGCAGCGCGGCTTGAAACAGACTTCCGCCGTCGTCTGCGATTCCCTCACCGCCGCCCAACTTCCCGCGGGATGTCGGGCGATTCCCTTCCCTTTGCTGTCGGAAACATCCATCGAAGAACTGCGGCGCTGCGAAGACTTCATCCGGCAGCCGTTCGGAGCACTTTAGCTGGCTGAGAGCCCCGCGGACAATCGCCAAGCCTGAACCTTGTAAACTCTTTCCCGCGATGAGCCACGAAAGCTGCTGTCGCGGGAGGCATGCGTGAAAGAGCTACTGGCGGAGACTGCAGCTCGGGCTGCACGGTACGTCACAGAAATTTATAGCCGGCGGGTTGCGCCTTTGGCAGAAGATGTCGCACGACTCGACGCGCTGGGGGGACCGCTGCCCGAGGATCCGTCGGATCCGGCGAAGCTCCTCGACCTGCTCGACGATATTGGCTCGCCCGCTACGGTTGCGACCACGGGCGGCCGCTATTTTGGATTTGTGACCGGGGGGACGCTGCCTGCCGCACTGGCGGCGAACTGGCTCGCCGGCGCCTGGGACCAGAATGCTTGTATGCGGATCATGTCGCCGGTGGCGGCAAGGCTTGAAGAAGTCGTCCAGGCCTGGATTCTGGAACTGCTCGGGTTGCCGGCCACCAGCGGAGTCGGGTTCGTGACTTGCACCACGACGGCGAACGTCTCCGCTTTGGCCGCCGCGCGCTCGGCGATCCTCCAGCGCTCCGGTTGGAATGTCGAAGAAGACGGGCTGTTTGAGGCCCCAGCAATTCGGGTCGTGGTGGGCGAAGAAGTTCACGTCTCGGTCCAGAAGGCGTTATCGATGCTGGGTCTCGGCCGATCCCGCGTGATCAAGGTTCCGGCCGATGATCAGGGTCGCATGCGAGCCGAAGCCCTGCCCGTCCTCGATGAGCACACGGTCGTTTGCATTCAAGCAGGCAACGTAAACACAGGGGCGTTCGATCCGGCAAAAGAAATCTGCGCCCGCGCGCGCTCTGCCGGTGCGTGGGTTCACGTGGATGGCGCCTTTGGGCTATGGGGCGCCGCGTCGCCGAAGTACGCGCCCTTGCTCGAAGGAGTGAGCGACGCGGATTCCTGGGCCATCGATTGTCACAAGTGGCTGAACGTACCCTACGATTCTGGACTCGTGGTAGTCCGCGAACCGGAGCATTTGCGGCGGGCCCTGTCTGGAGGAAACGCCGCCTATCTGACGCAGAGTTCCGCTCGTGAGCCCTGGCAGTACACACCCGAGTCCTCACGGCGGGCCCGCGGTATCGAACTCTGGGCAGCGATACGCTCGCTGGGTCGCACCGGGCTCCAAGAGATGATCGAGCGCAATTGTCGTCAGGCGCAGCTCTTTGCCGACCGCCTGCGCGCCGCCGGTTTTGCCGTACTGAACGACGTTGTTCTCAATCAGGTACTGGCTTCCTTCGGCACTCCGGACCAGACTCGCCGCGTCATCGCCGAGATCCAGGCCGACGGCACCTGCTGGTGCGGAGGCACCCAGTGGCATGGGCACACGGCGATGCGAATTTCGGTCTCCTCCTGGACCACTACTGACGAGGATGTCGAGCGCAGCGTGGCGGCGATGGTCCGGATCGCAAAATCGGTGATTTCTTCGGGTCCCTAAGGGGGCCTGCCCGTGGATAGCCTCCTTTTCACCCCCAGAGGAACCTCGAAGCCCCCCTTCCGCATCTGATAACTAGGCTCATTTCGGGAAGGTTACCCTCGGTGACGAAACCGGTCCGGGGGAGTCTAAAGTGGTGATATACTGCGTGTATTCAGCCGCGTAGCTGGGGTGAAGTTAGCCCTAAACCGAAGGAAATCTAGATGGCTCGTAGTTCTCGCCGATCACTCATCCTGGTAGTTTTTTTCCTCCTTGCCTGCGGGTTCCTGGGAATTCTGTTTGCCCAGCGCTCCGGACAGGCCTCGTCGATGGCCACCGACTCCGAGGTCAAAGACAGCCTCAAGCAGTTCACCGACGTGTATTCGGTGGTCGAGGAAAACTACGCCGAACCGGTCAATGCCGATAAAGCCATCTACAACGGCGCGATTCCCGGCATGCTGCACGCCCTCGATCCGCACTCGAATTTCTTTGACCCCAAGTCTTACGCGCTGATGCGCGAAGACCAGCGCGGCAAGTACTACGGTGTGGGGATGACGGTCGGCCCGCGCAACAACAAAGTCATCGTCATCTTCCCCTTCGTGGGAACACCCGCCTATAAGGCCGGCATTCATCCCGGGGACGTGATCATTGCGGTCGACGGCAAGTCGACCGAGAACATGAGCACCACTGATGTCGCCGACCTGCTGAAAGGCCCCAAAGGCACGACCGTTCACATCAGCATTGCTCGTGAAGCCGTCGAGAAACCGATGGAGTTCACGCTGATTCGCGATGAGATTCCCCGCTACAGTGTCGACGTTCATTTCCTGCTCCGTCCGGGCATCGGATACATGCACGTGAACGGATTCAACGAGACGACCGAGCACGAGGTCGCCGATGCGCTCGATCAGTTCGGAGATCTGAAGGGTTTGATCCTTGACCTGCGCGGCAATCCGGGCGGCCTGCTCAGCGAAGGCGTTGGCGTGGCGGATAAGTTCCTGAAAAAGGGCCAGCTCATCGTTTCCCACCACGGACGCGCGTCGGCTGAAAAGCGCTATATCGCGCAGCACGGCAACAGCGGCAAGGATTATCCGATCGTAGTGCTGGTAAACCGGCTTACCGCTTCAGCGGCAGAGATTGTCTCGGGAGCGATTCAGGATCACGATCGCGGCCTGATCGTCGGCGAAGTGACGTTCGGCAAGGGATTGGTGCAAACAGTTTATCCGCTCTCGGAAAACACCGGCCTGGCGCTGACCACGGCGCACTACTACACGCCCAGCGGACGTCTGATCCAGCGCGACTACAGCAACATTTCGCTTTACGACTATTACTACAATCGCGAGGGCGCTGAGTCGTCGAACACCGCGAATCGTGAGGTAAAGCTCACTGACAGCGGACGCACGGTGTACGGCGGAGGAGGCATTACTCCCGACGTGAGCATACCTCCCGTAAAGAGCAATCACTTCGAGGACACGCTGCTGCAACACTATGCGTTCTTCAACTTCGCCAAGCGCTATGTTGTGAGTCACCATCCGACCAAGGGCTTCGAAGTCGATGACGCGACCCTGCAAGAATTCCGCAAGTCGCTCGACGAAGCCAGCGTCCCCTACACGCAGGCCGATCTGATCGACAACAATGACTGGCTCAAGTCCAATATCAAGGCTGAGATTTTCGTCGACGCTTTTGGCCAGGACGAAGGCATGAAAGTTCGCGCCGAGGCTGATCCAGAAGTGGTCAAGGGGCTCGAGCTTCTGCCCCAGGCGAAGGCGCTGTCCGACAACGCCAGAAAGATTGTTGCCGAACACAACGCGGCTCCGGCGTTCAACCGGTAAGCGGCATCGCAAGTTTATTTGCCAAGGCCCGGACTCGTTCCGGGCCTTGACATTTACAGGTGGCTATTCGTGTGGAGCGGGCACTGTTGCCCGCTGCGTTTGGCTGCTGCAGGCTGCTGCAGGCAAGCGGGCAGGAGTGCCCGCTCCACACGACTCTCAAAGGAGGGGATCGGAGGATTCATTGACTTGGCTTCCCGGCTATGTGAGAATCCGCGCTAGAGGCCGCTTTTGCGGGGCGAAAGCGAAAGGCGGCGGGAGTCCACGATCCTTCCCCCGCAGGCGATTTTTTGAACCGTCAAAAATGGCTCTTTTCACCTATGGTCGCAGGGATAGGGATAAAGACAAGCTGGGCGTTGGACGGTCGCTTGCCAGCCTCTGCCTGAGGCACATTTGAAGCCAGCCCTTCTCGCAGGCGCTGTGCTTCTGGCCGCGATCGCCGCATGGACGGATTTGCGCAGCCGTCGGATCCCGAACTGGCTGACGGTGCCGGGGCTGGCGGCAGGGGTCGTTGCAAACGTCGTGCTGAGCGGTTGGGGCGGATTGAAGGCTTCGCTGCTGGGCGTAGGCCTGGGTTTAGCGTTGCTGCTGCCGTTTGTCCTGCTGCGCAGCCTAGGAGCCGGTGATTGGAAGCTCGCCGGAGCTTTGGGGGCATTTGCCGGACCGGGGACACTGGTTGATCTGCTGTTGGGGTCGGTTTTCGTGGCGGGGTTCATGGCCCTGGCGTTGGTGATTTACCGGGGGCGGTTGAAACAAACGGTGCGCAATATCGGCCACATTCTGATTTCGTTGGTAACCTTCCGTTTGCCAGGCGCGCAGGTGTCGCTCGACAATCCAGAATCATTGAAAATCCCGTATGGGGTAGCCTTGGCGTTTACGGTAGTTCTCTACGGTGGAGCTCATGTCTGGGGAGTCGTATAGTGGGTTGCTCAAAATGACGAATATCGCCCGCAACACTCTACGCAGGCTGGCCGGGGAAACCCGCGGCTCCGAGATTGCCGAAGCCGCCGCCGTGCTGCCCATCATGTTCATGATACTCATCGGCATTTTTTGGTTCGGGCAGGCGTTCAGCATCTACGGAACCATCACCCGGGCGGCACAGGACGGCGCTCGGGCGGCTGTGGCCCCCTATTGCGTGACCTGCACCTCGCCGAACACCCCCCCGCAGAATGCTTTTAACGCGGTGACGTCCGCCTTGTCTGCTGCGCATCTCAACTCGAGTCAAATCATCCCGCCGAGCAACTGGACGGCTCCGCCCCCGGCGCCGGTCGATTGCACCAGGGAACCTCTGGCCCTGGCCGCATACACCGACACTGGAAACGTCCGCGTGTATACCCATGTGAAGCTGTCGCAGACATCCGGGACCGGACCCGCCGTTTGCGGAGTCTCGGTCAGCTTCGCGTATCCGTACCAGTTCTGGTTGCCGTTTACGACGCTGAATAAGCAGAGCATCCAATTTCAGGCCGTAGCTCGCGTCAGGTTGGAGGCGCAGTGAACGGCCGTCTTCGGCTTTGGTGGCGGCGCTCGCGGCGCGACGACGGCGCGGCGCAGATCGTGGAATTTGCCGTTGCCTTGCCTCTGCTGATGGTCTTCGTGGTGGGCATTTTCGATTTCAGCGGCGCCTTCACCTTGAAGCAGAAGCTCACAAATGCTGCGCGGGATGCGGCGCGCACCGCCGCAGCGGATCCTATCAGCGATCTCAGCGCGGCCCTCCCGATGTCGGTCAACGACGCGTTTTATACGATTGACACCTATCTTGTGGCAAACAAGATCAATGACTGCGGTATCACCCAGAGCACATCGCCTTCAGGCCTGACATGGACTTCCACCAGTACCGGAGGCGGTTGTCCGCCCGGAGGCCTGAAGATCATCATCAATCGCGGGTACTATTTTCCGTCGACCTCGACTCAACCTGCTGCGCCAGATTGTTCGGTTCAGGCGCTCGGGGGCCAGACCGCAGTCCTTGCTACCTGCGTCAGCATTCAGTACGTCTACGCGTGGAGGTTCGGCAGCGCGGCCAGCCTGCTGGGACGCACCGCCTCGCTGCCGAACCCGATTGCGGCAACCGCCGTTGCCATGAATGAGAATTGAGAAACGGAATGAAGAGGCCCGCATTTCGCCGATCGCCAACGCACCGCTCCGGGGAGCGGGGCATCACCATGATCCTGGTTGCGGTGGCCATGGTCGCCATCATCTCCATGGCGGCACTCTCGGTCGATGTTGCCACGCTTTATGTTAATCGGGAGGAGGCGCAGCGCTCGGCGGACGCGGCCGCCCTGGCTGCCGCCCGCATTCTTTCGCTCACTGGAGTGACGGGAGATCCAGACAACGTCCAGGGTAGTTTGCCGAGCTCGCCCTGGCCGGCAGCCTGCAGCGCAGCCACGCAGGTGGCCCAGGCGGTGGCAAATCCGAACGCCGTCGGCGGTACCGTCGCAAATACAGTAACCGTGACTTTCCTTTACAACGGCGCGACGACCGATTGCACTTCGACAACAGGAGGCTTCGGGATCAATCCGCAGGTGCAGGTCAAGGTGATCCGGCAAGGCCTGCCTACGTTTTTTTCTCGCATCTGGAGTCGGGGCTCAAATAGCGTAAGCGCCACCGCGACCGCCGAGGCGTTCAATCCCTCCAATTCTGGAACCATCGCGCCGAATGGTATCGTCCCCGTGAATCCGCGCTGTGTCAAACCGTGGATTGTGCCGAATCGCGATCCCGGAAATGCGGGAGCCCCATTCGTTAGCCTGACTGACGGATCGATACAGAACCCGGGCATCCAGCCAGACGGCTCGGGAATCGGTGGCGTCATTGGGGAGTCCTTTACATTGACGGCAGATTGCAAGACTGGGAACCCGAACTGTAAGTGGGGCGGCGGAGACGGATTGCAGGACAATCCACCGGCATACAACCAGGTTGCGCATACATTGGACTATGTTCCTACCTTAATCCAGCCGACCGCTGTCGCGTATCCCACGTGCGCCGATGACTCTGATTATCAGAAAGCTATCGCGGGCTGCGACCAGAGTACCGTCTACGCATGCGGCATCGTTGGCGGGGGCGCGCAGGCCGACCTGAGTTTCAATCCTGGCCAACCGAACGGCGACACCTCCACCGCAACCCAGTGTCTGATTCACCAGCCAGGGGTCCAGGACGTGCTCGACCGTGGCGTCTTTCCGTTTCAGATCCACGCCGGGTCGGGGAATCCAGTGGTCACGAGCGGAGTCATCACGTCCAGCACCAGCATCGCCACCGTGCCGATCTACGATGATACGCAAGTTCCGGTTCTGTTTCCGACCGGCGCCAACCAAGCGCCAGTCACTATTGTGGGGTTTCTACAAGTGTTCATCGATAGTGTCGACTCAAACGGCAATCCGAAAGTGACCGTGCTTAACGTGGCAGGCTGCAGCAACACGGCGACAGCGTCAACCCCCACTGTGTCCGGCACTTCCCCCGTGCCGATCCGGCTCATTACTCCATAAGAAGTCGCGATAATTCCCCCTTACTGCTGCGGAGCGTCTTCCTCGGGTGCTTGCGGCACATACGGCGGGATTGGCCTTGGCGGGATATTGGGATCGGAAGGGACAGCGGGCGCGGGCTGGGCCCCAGTTGGGGGCGCCGTACTTGCTGTCCCGTCATCATCGGTATCTTCGTCGCTCTGAGCTGGAACCTGCGGTGAGATCGCGCCCCCTTCTCCACGCGGTGTGAGGATCACGCGATCGAGTTGACGTGGATCGCTGGCCGAATTCAGAATCAGAAAGTTAAACCTGGAACCGTTCAGCAAGTGAGCGAGAATCTCCTGCGCTGGACCAGGGCCAAGGTCGGCCACGACTCGTTCCTGCTCGGCACCCGCTGGGATGGCGATCTCCGCGCCGGTACGCTGTTGCACCGCGAACAGCACTTCCGACAAAGTCGACTTGTTGGATTTGATCGCGAGCAGACCGTTGCGGAAGGAAACTTCGAGCGGCAGCCGTGCCGGGGCGTTCTCGTGAATTCGTTCCACTCCGGTCGTGAAGTTAGCCTGAACAAGACCCGGTCGCGTTGCCGGCGCCGGAAAATCGTCCAGACTGCGCGACGCATCTATGGCTGGCGAGCCCAGGACCTTGATAATGACGGTACGGCCATTGGGAAAAATTTGATACGATTGCGCAGTTTTCAAGTCGACTACCACACGTGTAACCGGCGGCCGCGACTGGAACAGCCCAATCCGTAGGCTCTTGACTTCACCGCGATTCACCGATTGACTGCGCAACCCGTTGCCCGGCACTGCATTGGGAAAGTCCACGACCAGCCGGTCCGGCCCAGAGAGCACCTGGCTTTCGGGAATGATGCGGTCGCTCGCGTCGACTTCAATTTCCACCGTGTCTTTGCTGCCCAGAACCTTCACTTGCCGAACCTGTGCTTGACGTGCCGGCCCTGGACCAGCCTCCGCCTGCGTAGCGCTTTGAGCCTCGAGCATGGGCAGCCAGGCGACTGGCACACAGAGGCCGGCCACGAGCAGCCCACGCGCAACATTTCCCGAAAACTTGGACATGAAGACCTACGTCTAAAAGGTTCTTCCCTAATTCTAGGGAGATTGTAGCAGCGATCGCAGGTCGAGGGGGTTACTTTGGTACTAGAACCATTAGGCCCGGATTTCGGAGAATCGATGGCGGATCCTCCAACCCATTGCCGCCATCCCGCCCGCCACCAGCAGCCACGTGCCGGGCTCGGGAACTTCTCCTCCCCCGCCGCCGGTGCTGCCGCAGGGGCCCTTGGGCTTCTTTTTGCCGTCGCTGATAGCTCCCAGCGCTTCAGATTCCGCTCCCCCGTTGCCCGGCTTCTTCTTCAACGGACCGCAGCCTCCGATTGGCAGCGGTGGCGGGTAGACCGGCACCCAGGTTCCGCCCGCAAAGGGCTCGTACAAACTCAAGGGCGCGGCCGGGCCCAAGCCTGGTACTCCAGCACGATCTAGTAAGCTGGATTGGTAGGGTACGGCGGGATTTGCAATCGCGCTCCCGAGCACCGGCATCGGTTCATCAAACTTGATAGCGGGCGGTTCCGACGAGGACATCGCCACCTGTGGAACTTCTTCCACGCGATTGGCGCAGCGAGTTCGCGCCATGATCTTGCCGTCTGTCAGCACCGTCTCGCCCTTCTTGAGCGTGACCCGGTGCCGGGTCCAATACACCTTGTTGCCAATGCGGTACGAGACGTAAGCGGTGCGCGCCAGGACGAGGCGCACGACTCGCGCATGATCGTAATCGAACCCCGCGTAGTGAGCCGCCACGATCGGATCGTGCTGTACCGCCCACTTCAACTCGCGGGCGTCCCTCACCCCGCCGGGAACGACGGAGTATTTATACACAGTGCGACCTTCCATCGAGCGTAGCGCCTCTTGCTGCGCGTGCAAGACCAAGTCGCGGCTCGCTTCGGCGGCATCCCGTGATGGTTCGGCTGACCTAGAGGCATGAAACAGAGACGGACTCAAATACCGGAGGGCAACCGTGGAGAAGCCAACACATCCCCCGATCGCAAGTACCCCCATCAGGAGTCGCTGAATCAGGCGATCCAAACGGTGACGGCGAGTCCGGCGCTTGCGGACCACAATCCGGACATTGCCCTGTTCTGATTGGTTCTGCAAATTGTCCCTACCTTTGTTGGAACGGTCGCTTGGGGGATGAAGGGCAGACGCACGCGGACACTCTAACGGAGTTGCAGTTGATGCGCCAGTGCAGAACGCATAATGTGATGAAAACACAGGAGATTATGACCGAGCAACCGCCACGCCAACAGGCCCATTGCAGAAATTTGCAGTTAATGGTTCCCGGCTTACCCAAAGTTGAGGATGAGCCGGTACTCGCGAATGCATTTTAGTGAAATTAACAGCCGACGTGAACCAGGGCGCGTTAAGCAACTCGCATTAACAGAATTGATGCGGTCTACGACTTTGTAAGGCGAGTTCCGATTCACAGACCAACCCGCGCGCCTCTCGCTGGTCGTGAGATCAGTTTCGCCGTCCGGGCACTTGACACGGTCACTTATTTCCCTCCACCGGCTTCAAATGCACTGACACGACAAGGCGCTCGACGCTGTTGTCCAGCAGGCAATCTGCCCTTTCGACACCTGTCCAACCGCGCCATCAGCCAGCATAATCAACTCATATTTACCCTGACAGGTTTCGGAAGCAGTGGCAAGGAATGGCGCTGCGGAGGTTAAATCGGTGCTTAACATGCAATTTTTTCGGCGTCTGCTGGTGGCTGGAGTGCTATTGCTAGTGGTGATGGTGATGGAAGCCTGTCAGGGACTGAGTTCGGCTAACAACACCAGCAACTTGGCGGCCGGCAGGAGCCCCGCCTTGCCTGCCACCGGAATACTGGCGCCCGGCTTCTATGTCGCGACCAACGGAGACGACAAAAACCCCGGGACGCTCTCCCATCCTTTTGCAACCCTCGGCAAGGCCCAGCAGGCCATGCGAGCCAGTTCGTCTGTCAAGACGACCTACATCCGAGCTGGAACCTACAAACCTGAGCCTGTGACCGCAAGCTGCTTGAACGGCAAAGGTAGTGGCGCCTCCGTTGAGCTGACTCGGGCCGACAAGGGTGAGACTTGGTCGCTTTATCCACCAGACGGATACAATTCGGCGATCCTTGATGGGCAATCGACGGTTGGCAATTCTGGGGGAACCGGAGGAAACGGTACGGGTTGTGGCTTTTCAGGAAATACCCTTTCAAACATCACTATCGTTGGACTTCAATTTGAAAACTACCTTTACTCCGCTTTTTGGGTTGATAACGGCAGCAATCTTGCCTTCACAAGCAACGTGGTTCACAATCTGACGGCGGCAGCGTGGGACACGGGCGCTGTCGCCATGGCCTGTGCCCCAGGCACGCTTGTGAAATATAATTACATGTACAATCTCGCTTATACGGGGATGGTACTGCTAGCGGGATCTCCTTGTCCTGGGGGGATTTCCAATGATGTGGTGTCAGGAAACATCATTGAAAATTCCTGCACCTGGCCTGCCGTTCCTGGATTCGGGAATGATCAAAACGGAGGCGACTGCGGAGTCATTTATTTTCATGATAAGCTCAGGTCATCTACGAATGTTAAGGTTGTCAATAACTATATCAGGGACGTTAATATCTCCTCGAACGGTGCTGGTGATTCTGGGAACTGCTGTGCCATAGGGGTTTATCTAGATGACGGGACCGGCAATGTGACCGTCAGTGGGAATATTATTGCCGGTATCATGAGCAGCTGCTTTGAGATGAGCGATCCTGAAAACAATGTGATTACGGGTAACATTTGCGACCTGGCTGCTGACCCCGGATCTCGTAGCATTGTGATTTATACGTGGGGACAACGTACGTTTAATACAATGACAGGCAATGTCTTCGCGAACAATATCGTAATCTCCGCGAGCACGGGAAGTGGCGCTGGATTCGCTGGTTCTGCTCAGACGGCTGATCCGATGAAGATCAGCGATAACACCTACTACAATTACGTTGGTTCATCGATCAAGACTACGGGAACTGTGGCGGTGGGAAGCGATACCCATCCAGTGTACGAAAATCCGCAACTCTCCGGGTGGACCTACCAGATAGCGACGGGAAGCCCAGTTTTCAACTCACCCGTCAAATTTCCGGAAATTGCTGGAGATTGGGGGCCCCCGGGGTTTGTCGTTCCCCGCCACGGAACTCCACCCTCCTCCCCCCATTGAGATTTTTCCTTTGGCAATCGGCGTTCCTATTGCCACCGGCGTGACGGCGTGTCCTTGACCTGCCCCCTGCTTTCGTTCACGTAAGAATACGACAAACTCTTTCTGTTCCATCTCCGGTTTGAGCCTCGTGCGATACTCGTGCCCGCCCAGCGCTCCAAGACCAGTCGCGCCTTGATCTAACTGAATTTCACGACGAAGGATTCTGTTGGAGCGCAAGTGGAGGGCGAGCGCGACCGCGGAAAGGCCGAGCCCTTGTAACGAACAAGACGATGCTTCAGCCGTCGAATATCATTGCACCGTAACGCTTACGGATGTGCTGTGCTGGGTGCTCCCCGATGTGGCATTGATGTTCACAGCGTAAGTGCCCGGAGGAGTTCCGCTATTTTTGGGGCCGCCGGAGCTACTGCTGCTGCCGCACGCCATCTGAAGAGCGACTGAGCCCAACAGGGCAGCGCAGAAGAGCAGACAGGCAAGCCGGCGCTTCCACGATCTCAGGCCCGCCGAGCCAATTCCCACCAGGGCCAGGGCGGGGAAACCGATCCACGCCGCGTAAATCGGGTGCGAACGCATGGTTCGCGGCGATGAAGTCAGCGCCGCCGAAGGTCCGGCCGTCGTCACCGTGAGACTGACACTGCTACCGGGTGTCGCTGAGGTGGAAGCGAGAGAACAATTCACGCCCTGGGTCGTGGGCGCCGTGCAACTCAGCGTGACTGCACTGGTAAAGCCTCCTTGCGCGCCGATTGCTAGGTTAAAGCCGGCCGTACCTCCGGCCGAAACCTTTGCGCTGGAGGGAGACGGGGTCACCGTGAAGTCTGGTGGCACATTGAAGGTCGCTCCAACGGTCAGACCACTCGTGATGGCGAAAGTGCATGCTGCGGTGCCGGAGCAAGGTCCCGTCCAACCGCCAAAGCTGGAGCCACTTGCCGCCGCGGCGGAGAGAGTCACCGAGGTCTTTGAGGGGAATGAGGATGAGCATTGGGTGGGGCAGTTGATGCCCGCCGGAGTGCTGGTCACCGTGCCGGTGCCCGCAACCGTGACGGTGAGGGTTGGGCTCGTGCACGACGGAAGGCTGAAGGAGGAGATTCGAGTCGACCACTGGCTACCCGTTGTCGGCACATACTCGCTTGTGTACCAGAAGGTGCAGTCGTCCGTTGGGTCAATCGCCATGCTGCTGTAGTCGCCCCAACGATAGGTGAGGGTTTGCGAACCGGCTGTCACGCTCGCAGCGGACAAAACATCGTTCTCGCTCTCCATCTGACCCAAAGGATCACCAGGCACGTGCCCCGTGTAACGAGAAGTGGGTCCGATAGTGCTGTCGGAGACGCTATAGCCCAAAGCGATATCACCGGCTCTGTCCATCGCAATGCTGCCCATCCAGCGATAGCTGGAGTCCGGGGCGTACGTTCCTTGTTGGTAAACGCCGAAACCTGACCCGGTGTTTTGCAGCTCGTACCAACGGATACCTGTTTGAGTGCCGTTGCCAGTGTTGACCGTGTGATTGGCCAAAAGAGACTCGTGGGCTCCGAAGTTGCGATAGGCGAGCCGATACATCAGGCGGTCTCCGTAGGAGTCCAACATCTGCGGGGTTCCCGCCTGGGGGATGCAGGCGAAGGTGCTTGCGTAGTTGAGTTCCACGACGGTTTCGCCGCAAGCCTCGGTGAACGCTGCGACCTGGATGTTGGTCGGGCCGGTGAACGTGGAATTAGCGGGCGTTGTCCAATCAACGTGGAACTGCCAAAGGTCGAGAGAACGATCGTTGTAGTCAAAACTGAGGAAGTATTCTGGCGACCCGGTAGCGGGTGGGGTGGTCCCGTCCACATCCGCGGGGAGCAGAGCGCCGTAGGCAGTACCGATCTGCGTGAAACATTGGATGGTGGCTGGAGCGCCCGTCAACATACTATTGCGGTCTGCTACGCAGGCCCCGGTCCCGATAAAATTGTTAGATGAGTCCCCTTGGACGTAAGTGATGTAGTATCCATCCGGCCACACGCCCAACTTGGGGTAGTCCATAAATGGTCTGCAGCCACCGCACAAAGAGTTCGTCGCTTCTTCAAATCCGTATTGATACCATTGGCCAGTTGCGTCGGCTGTCTTTGACACGGCAATGCACAGGTACTGGGGCTCAAGGAAGACGGGCATCATCATGACCCAGCGGTTTGCCACCTTGTCAAATTGGACGATGGGGTCAAGATTATCGTTCGCCGCGCAAGGTCCTCCGAGATTCTGCCACAACGTGTTTCCGTTAAATGGGCCAGAAGCCAAACTGCCATCGGATTTGTTGAACACCGCAAAGGATTCGTTAACCCACTGAACAAACTGGGTCGTCCCCACGGCCACATTGGCGTCGGGAACGTTAGCTTGGTCCGTGAATCCAGTGAAGCCGTTTCCCAGACCGAGAATGTTTAGCCCCGCCGAGTTCGTGGAGAGCGGAGTCAGAGCGGAGGAAATGGCTTGCTCGGGTGAGCTCTGAAGGGCCGCATCTCGGACTGGTTTCGTGGCGCGCGGTGTGCGCAACGGCAACGCGTCGTCGTCGGGATCAAAAGGCCGCCCGCTCGACGCCGGAGGGAGTGGTGCAATCTGGCTGAGCGGGGAGGAAAGTGCTCGCCTCGCGGCCTTTACGACGACAGCATGAGATTCCCCTTGAGCCCAGGTGGAAGTTACTCCCGCAAGTAATACTCCAGAAGCTAAAATCCAGGAGCCTAACCGGATCTGCATCTTGCCCATGCTACCTCCAGATCGTTTTGAGAGCAATGGATTCAGAGTCCAAAAATGGCATCCAGGTTGCCATGTCCACCCCTGCCCGCCGTGAGGATCGGCCAATCAAAGGCCCTGGCCCCTGGCATCCACTGTGCCTCCATGTTGTGTCGTACTTTGTGTCGCTGTCGCTCGGTTACAGGCGAGGAGCAGTTTCGATGCGATCATGACTGGGCCTCCGCTCATCGCCGTGTTTATTCCCCGCCAACCCGCGATAGTAAGTGAAGCCAAATCCCGAGCAAAGTCGGAGCATGAAAAAAGCGCCCCGCGATTAGCGGAGCGCTCGGTTCCCATTTTCTGCCGACAATCCCTACTGGACCGTCAACGTGAACGTGTTCGTAACGGTCACAGCGCCCGACTTGCCGCCGACCGTGACGGTGTAGTTGCCTTTCGGTGTGCCTGGGTTCTTCTGACTGTTGTTGCTGCTCCCACCGCAGGATCCCAGCCACATGGTCGAGACCCCAAGGACCATGATCAGGCCCAGCATCCGCATACCGCGCATCGAACGTTTGCGCGAGCCTACCGTGAACATGATTCCCAGCAGACCTGGCAGCAGCACAGCGTAGAAGATTCGCGCGCCCTGGTTGGAATTCAGGTTCGACGCGAACGTCGGAGCCGTGGTGGTGATGTGGAAGGAAACCTTCCCGGCCGCTTGTGCAGCTGCCGGCGGGGTACAGACCGACTCGGTTAGGGTCGCCGGCTCGGTGCAAGTAAAGGTGACTGGCGCGCTAAAGCCGCCGAAGGTGACTGAGACGTCGACGGCCGAGCCCTGCGTCACCGTGACTACGGAGGACGGCGGCGTTAAGGTGAAGGTCGCCGCCGAGACGGTGACGGTGACAGCGGTCGAGGTCGCTGGCTTGTTAACGCCGTCTCCGTTGTATTGGGCCGTTATGCTGTTCGCACCCGCCGGAAGAGTCGTGGTTGCAAAACTAGCCACGCCGGGGGTTGTGCTGGTTAGGGCCACGGTGCCGATGGCGGTTCCGTTATTAACAAAATCAACGTTGCCCAAAGCGCTCGACGGCGTGACCGTGGCTGTGAGCGTCACGCTCGCCCCCGCGGTGACTGAGGTAGCCGAGGGTGAGAGCGCTACCGTGCTCGCGGTTCGCGTCGCGTCCCAAGCGGTGACGAGGTTGTTCAGGTCGACCGAACCGAGGCCCGTCACCAGGTTATATCCGGTAGCTGCGTCGAAGGTTCCCGAGTCGAAACCGATGATCCCGGCACTGGGGCACTGATACGCTGCCGGCAGACCGGTTGGCATCCCAACCTCGCAATAGAGGTCGTTGGTTCCCTGGTTGATGACTTGATGGAAATAATTGTTCGTCGGTTTTGCCGCCATTAAGTATAACTGCGGGTTGATATTTCCCAGACCCGGAGCATTGGGCCCAGCTAGAAACTGGTTGAGCAACACCACCATGCCGGCAAACACTGGAGTCGACACCGACGTGCCCCCGACAATTGGCGGGTTGCTGAGGCTTAGGGCGCCGGTGTTTCCGCCGATCCCATTGGCGCAAGTGCTTCCCGTGCCTGTATCGCCCAACGCGGTGACGTTGGTGCAAATTAAGTAACCCGGGAAGTTCGCCGACGACAGCAGTGCAACGTCGGGCACAAAACGGAAGCCCGTCGGGCCCGACGTCTGACCGGCGATGGACAACGAGTTCTGCCACAAGGGCTGCGGGAAACCGGAAGCGCAACTATTAGTATTGGTCTGAACGGCGCAGTTGCTCACGCCCCCGCCGCTGGCCTGCAATCCGATGCTGTTAAACGCTTGCGCAGTTTGTGCGTTCGTGATGCCGTTGTTCGTACAGAAAGAATTAGTGGGGTTGGCGGTACAGAAAGCGCCGAATTCCACATCGTCATTCCATACGATCTCCGGAGGAGGGGGAGATAGCATCGACCCGCCATCGGTTCCGTTGGTCGTTCCCCAGTATTGGGAGGGGACCGACGCTGGGACGTTGGCAAAAGCAATTGAGGTCCCGCCTACTGCAGTCACTTCTGGACTGCTCGCGGGATAGGTCACCGCAATCCCGCCTTTGGCGAGGTTACCCGCCACCCCTGTATTTTGGAAATCGCACTCGGCCGCACCGGCGTCGCCGCTGGAACTCACGAAAGTAATTCCAAGCGAGTTCGCCTTCATCAGTTCGGCCTCATCTGGCGAAGGAGGAGTGCTATAAACGCTGACGGGTTGGAAGAACTCGCAGTTGCCGTAGCTCAGACTGATCACGGGCGCTACGTTGTTGTCCACAGCGTCGTGCCAAGCGACGTCTACTCCTCCGCTGGTGCTGGTAATCGGCGCGTTGACGTAGATGATCTGCGCATTGCGCGCAACCGCGCCTGCCCACTCGATGTCAATATCAGCCTCAACCAGGTTGCTGTTTAGCACCGTTCCCGAATCAGTTCCCACCGGCACATATTGAAAGTGTGCGTCGTTGCAGGACTGGATGACATCGGTGCCGCTAAAAGGGGTGCAAGTAATGGTGGCAAGTCCAAAAGCCGTACGGAAGTCGTTCAGATCAGCCTGGTACACGTCGGTTTGACCGATGACAGCCACTTTCTGCCCCGTGCCATCGATTCCCGCTGTGTAGAGCGCATTGATGTCGTACATTGTGGCGATGTCGCCGGGAGCGATCAGTTCTGGGTAGCTAACACTGCCGATAGTGCCACCGTCGTAATAGGGGCGTGCCCGCAGATGGCTCTGCGGTTTGAGGAAAAAATCATCCAGCCCGCGGATACCGGACACAATACCTGCCAGCGCCCTTGGAATCTTCGGCGATGTGGCATTGGCGACGTGCATCTCACCATTGACGTTGAAGCGGTGAATTTCAGTTCCAAACGCGCTCTGAACCTGAGCTGCGGTTCCGCTGAACCTGATCCAGTTGCGCCCGCGCGCCACATGGATATTGGTGAATCCCTGCCCTTTGAGCCAAGCCGTCAGCTTGTTCACGTCGTTACGGCTCAGGCCGAAACGATCCGCCCATTGCTCGGGAGTCAGCCACTTGTGATAGTTTGGCGATTTGCGGTCTTGTTGCTCGGCCAGAAGCCGGGTGAGATCTTTTTGCTGGCTGGGAGTGAGGAGCGTCTCCAGCCTGATCGTCCCAAAACGCAGCGCAGGGTCGGCCGGCCCACGGTCAAACTGCGGCTGAGCCTGGCGATGAACATATCCCTGTAGGGCCACTGTCTGGCCAGCGCTCAGGGCGCCGGAGATACGGTCCGCCGTGGCGGCATAACTCAAGCCGGAAAACAGGGCAACAATTAACGCGGCCGACGAAAAGGCGCGCAAAGGTAACTCACTGCGATTTGACATAAAGGGTCCCCCCGGGGCACATCTGTTGGGTTACGTGCAAAATTCCCTATGCTTATATACGGTTTATTTCCTTGGTAATCAAGGGTGTTGTGCAAAACTTGTAACGATGACACAAAGTCGCTAACAAGGTCTAGAGACTACCGGCGCGCCCCCATGGCGCGAGCAAGGGCACAAAAATACCCCCAAACCTGATCGTTAACCCATACTGTAAAATACGGAGGTCTTTCATCCCATAGACCTTCCGGGATCTGCGACGCCGCCCGATGCCCTCCCTGACGCTGGTAAAGTCCTGCTTGGCCTCTGCGCATTGTACGTCAAAGAACAGATGTTTATCGCCCCCTTCATGTACGAGTGAATAGGCGGTAGCATCAAAACCCAGGCGCCAAAGATTGTCGAAAAGTTGCCGAGTCGAAATGCAGCCCCACGGGTTCTGTTTCCAAGGAGCAGGAATTCGTCTGCCGTAGAGAAAGGGATTTGTCATGACACGACTGTGTGCTGTGCTATCGCTGATTGGGGTGAGTGTGATGGCCGGAGTGCTGCTGAGCCTGAACGGCTGCGGCGGCAGCGGCGGCAGCGAACCTTTGATCCAGCACATCGTGATTATCGTCCAGGAAAACCGCACACCCGACAATCTCTTCCAAGACCCCGTCCTGATTTCTCGGCACGCCGATATTAACCCTTCGGGATTGGACTCGAAGGGGCAAACCATCGCCCTTGCTCCGATCGACTTGGCCAATAACTACGACCTGAGTCATAGCCATTCGGCGTTCGTCGCCATGTATGACGCGGGCAAGATGGACGGAGCTGATTTGATCCCGATTGCATGCAACGCGGGCCAGACCAATTGCCCTCCACCCAATACGCCACCGAATCCGCAATTTATGTATGTAAATCCCGTCCAGGTGCAGCCTTACTTCCAACTCGCCGAACAATACACGTTCGGCGACCGAATGTTTCAGAGCAACCAGGGGCCGAGTTTTCCCGCGCATCAGTTCCTTATTTCAGGTACATCGGCGCCCACGGCAACCAGCAATTTGTTCGCATCCTCAAATGTGTTCCCTGGCACGGCCGCGGGCTGCATCGCGCCGCCCGGGAGCGTGGTGCAGATGATCGACCCGTCCGGCAACGAAAGCCAGCACCAATACCCGTGCTTCGAACATGCCACCCTCAACGACCTGCTCGACGCCAAGGGCATCTCATGGCGCTACTACGCCCCCTCTGCCGGCTCCATCTGGACGGGCCCGGACGCAATCCGGCACATGTGCCAGCCGCAGACGCTAAACGGCCAATTGGTATGCACCGGCAGTGCTTGGAACAATGTGATTGTTCCGCCGCGCGGGACCCCGGCTGACGTGTTGACCGACATCTCCCTTAACCAACTCGCCCAAGTAAGTTGGGTGATCCCCGATGGTAAATATTCCGATCACGCTGGCGTGAACGATGGATCCGGGCCCTCTTGGGTGGCTTCGATCGTGAATGCCATCGGCAACAGCCCTTCCTGGGCTCACACGGTAATCGTCATCACCTGGGACGACTGGGGCGGCTGGTATGACCACGTTCCGCCCAAGATCGTCAACTCCTACGAATACGGATTCCGCGTCCCGCTGATCGTGGTCTCCCCTTATGCGAAGGCAGGCTACATATCGCACGCGACTCACGACTTTGGTAGCATCTTGAAATTCGTTGAAAAGACCTACGGGTTAGCCAGTTTGGGTTATGCGGACGCTCCCGCCGATGACTTTTCCGATTGCTTTGACTTTACTCAGACGCCTCTGCAGTTTCACACGATCGCGGCGCCTTTCAGCGCCGAACACTTTCTGAACGATAGTCGACCAGCGACGGATCCGGACGACGACTACTGAACGGACACAGGATTGCAGGGGCATCGAAACACTGGAAGTATCTTTGCAACAAGAACTCGAGTAACGTCCCGTAAGTTGCAAAAACTGCGTACCGGTATTGTAGATCGCCTGCCCCGGATGGGAGCAGGCGATGTGGCCGGAAGTCCTCATTTGCGCCACTGAAACTCACAATCGATCAATTTCCCTCCCGCACTTTGGACATGTCCGTACTTCTCATTTGGTCTAACCCCTCCGTTATCTAGTTCGCGTGCTGCCTCGATGACAGGATGACCTCGACCATTCGTAGAAATGGCGTTGAACGCTCTTCACCCCCATGGAGGCTAATTCACGTGTCGAACAACGCCGTTCGTTCGATCGCTCTGTTCGCAATCGCGTGCCTGTGCTGCCTGTCCGTAGGTTGTGCCGGGTTTTCATCCGCGAATACTAGCCCGGCGAAAAATGTTGCGGGTACAACGGTAACCATCTCCGGCATGATCAGTCCATCCGCCAGTGGGACGGCGACGACCGTAAGCCTCAGCGGCGCAGCCAGCGCTACCACCACCACGGACAGTTCCGGCAACTACAAGTTCAGCGGACTTGCCAGCGGTAAGTACACGGTGACTCCGAGCAAGAGCCAGTTTAGCTTCAGTCCCGCCAGCCAGAGCATGTTAGTCGACGAGTCTGATGTTGTTGGAGTTAACTTCAGCGCTTCACAACTTCGTCCGACCGGCGGCCTTACCATCTCGGGTCGCATCAGCCCAGCGGCGAACGGCGGTGCGACGACGGTAGTACTCAGCGGCGCAGCCAGCGCGGCAACGACTACCGACAGCGCGGGGAACTTTACCTTCTGGGGTCTGTCCGCCGGCGACTACACCGTCACCCCGAGCAAGAGCGGTTTTAGCTTCAGTCCCGCCAGTCAGCATACGACCCTTAGTGCGGCCAGTGTTATAGGCGTTGATTTTTCCGCCTCGCAAGCTGTTTCGACGACCACATATAGCATCATAGGCACGGTCAGCCCAGCGGCGAATGGCACTGGAGTGAGGGTAACCCTCAGCGGCGCAGCCCGTGCTACAACCACCACCGACAGCTCCGGCAACTACAGTTTCAGCGGTCTCGCCCCAGGCACCTACGCCGTCACCCCCGGAAAGAACGGGTTCAACTTTAGTCCCGGCAGCCAACGCGCGACGCTAACTGCGGCTAGTCTTATAGGCGTCAACTTCTCCGCCTCGAAAGTTGTTTCGACGACCACCTACAGCATCATCGGCACTATCAGCCCAACCGCCAGTGGCATCGCCGCGACGGTAACCCTGAGCGGCGCAGCCGGCGCTACAACCACCACCGACAGCTCCGGCAACTACAGTTTCAGCGGTCTCCCCAATGGCACCTATGCCGTGACCCCCAGAAAGAACGGGTTCAACTTTAGTCCCGGCCGCCAACACGCAACCGTTAATGCGGCTAATGTCACAGGCGTGAACTTCTCCGCCTCGAAAGTTGTTTCGACGACCACGTACAGCATCACGGGCACTATCAATCCAGCAGCGAATGGCAGTGGAGCGACGGTCACGCTGAGCGGTGCAGGATCCGCTACGACGACCACCGACAGCTCGGGCAACTACAGGTTTAGCGGGCTCTCCAGTGGCAACTATGCGGTGAAGCCCAGCAAGAATGGGTTCCGATTCAGTCCATCCAGTGAAAGCACCGCAATTAGTACCGCAAATGTGGCCGGCCTGAACTTCGCCGCCTCCCAAACCGCTACGAATACGGTGAACATTTATCCGGGTCAGGATATTGCGAGCGTGGTCAAGGCCGCTCCTGCAGGCAGTACCCTCCTTATCTATCCTGGCATTTACCGGCTAACGCACCCCATCATTCCCAAGGATGGCGACCATTTCATCGGACAGACAGCCTGTGCGCCACCGGCTACGTCCTGTCCTGCGATCATAAGCGGTTCTACCGTGATTGGCCCACTGGCGGTCTTCGATGGAAAGAACTATAGGGTGACTGGACAGACGCAGTCGCTTCCCAGGGCTCGCACAGATAATTGTCTTCAACCGTCCGCACCGCTGTACTACGGCTGCATTTATCCCGAAGATCTGTTCTTCGACGGCGTGCCGAAGTTTCACGTGTACTGCGTCTCCACGGCCTGCAACAACGGCACGCCTCCTCCGTTGGCCCCGGGCCAATGGTGGTTCGATTACACGAACCACATCATCTACTTCCACGACAACCCGTCGGGGCACATGGTTGAAACCAGCGTGGTCCCAAATGGCTTTGGTGGACCGGCCAACAACGTCATCCTCCAATACCTGACCGTGGAAGAGTTTGCTGACGTGTATCCAAACGGGAACACTAGCGTGTCCCAGGGCGTTAACGCTCTGACACAAGCCGCAAACTGGACGATCCAGAACTCCGAATTCCGGCTGAATCACGGTTTCGGAATACGAGCTGCCTACCAGTTGAAAGTTCTCAACAATTACATCCATGACAACGGGCAGACGGGAATCGGCGGCGGCATAGGAGTGCCCGAGAACCCGGCAACCCACACCACCAACGCACAGATATTGATTCAGGGAAACACCATCAATCACAACAACTATGCCTATTTCAGCCCCCAATTCGGCTCGGGAGGTATCAAGTTCGGAGCTACGAATGGAATAACCGTTCGCGGCAACGTCATCCAAAACAATGAGGGTGCTGCTATTCACTTCGACGACGAGAGCGGCGGGTTTTTGGTGGAGGACAACTTAATGACCAACAACGCCGACTCCGACGCCTTCACGCAGGAGATCGGCAACGGGGCATCCATAATCCGCAACAACCTTATATTGCAAAACGGCAGGCAGGTACTGGACACTCAATTCGGCTTCCAGATCCACATCAGTACCAGCTCGAACGTGCAGAGCTACTGCAACGTGTTGGAGGCTCCGCCCGGGGTCGGTGTCGGCGGTTGGGGCATAAGTGCAGATAGTCGAGGCACCGACCCCTTTCATCCCGACCAGTACTTTGCAAGCACCAGAAATTTTTTCCACCACAACACCGTGATTTTCGATTCGAGCCAGCCTGATCCAAACGGTTACTTCCACTCCGACACGGTTAATCAGCCTAACTTCTTCGAAAATAACACCGCTCCCGACTACAACACCTATCACGCGCCAAGCACCACTGCGAAGATGTTCAAGTATGACAATGACAATTCTGGGAGGAATACGAGCCAAGCCTTCGCCAGCTACCAAGCTGCGGGCGCTGACGTTCACGGAACCGCTGATACGAACTATGCTAGCGGTTTTCCAAGGCTGGCGATTACGTCTCCGGCCGACGAGTCCACCTTCCACAGCTCGGTTCCGGTTGCCGTCACAGCTTCCGACGCCAGCGGCATCAGCCGGGTGGAATTCTATCTCGACTGGGCCTTGCAGTCGATCGTTACTAGTGCGCCGTACACTTTCAACCTGACCAGCAATGCCGCGGGACCGCACACCATTACCGCCATGGCCTACAGCAACGCTGGAATCCGTAATTGCTATGCGATTACGTTGAATGAACAGTGACCAGGTTCGAAATTGGCGTGGCTCACAGTGCGGCAAAGCGGCTCAGAAGATGTGCGGTCATCAACACTGATCGCATCTGAGCTCCGTTGCCGCCCACCAGCTCATTTCCGTGGTGCCGACCTCAACCGCACCCACGCCGGGGATGTCGAGCTTGATGAAAATGCCGTCAGGGGCTCGCAGGAAGCCGCGACACACAGTTGTTCGTCTCCGTAGAGACTCTCGGTGATCGCCCTTCCGTTTGCTGGTGTCCCATTCCTCAATCATTATCCGGAGCAAGCACCGCTCCTGTGTAGTTCAGGAAAAAACTTGCGTCTACAAGGGCCGGAACAGTCTGGTAGACCCGCGGCTGTTTCAGGGTGAAGAACGCACGCAGATCGCTGACGCTGCGAGCATCGGCGTTCCCCATCATTCCCTCTTTCAAATGGTTGATCCCCTCGATCATACGCAGGATGCTGCCGTAATCATCGACCCCGTTATGAATGAAGCCTTTCGAGGTGTAGGCCGAGACTACTAGGAGCGGAACGCGGAAGCCAAACTGGTAGTCGCCGGGGCAACGAGTGGGAGGCGTGGTGAAGACGCAAGGCAGGCCGCCCAACAGCTTTGGCGGTTGGTTGTCGGCCCAGCCCCCCCAATCGTCCCAGGTGACCACAATCGCCGTGTTGTTCCAATAGGTTTGTCCCGCATCCGGCGTTCCTGCAGGGCAGGTGGGATGGGTGCCGATGGCGTTGATGATGGCTGCCACCCAGGACGGTCCATACCGATCGGTCGGGAACACGATGCCTGCATGGTCGGACCATGCCCCGTCCGGCATCGCCCAACTCACCTGCGCAAGCTTGCAAGCTGCAATATCACGCAAAATGTCGGTGCCGTGGTTCTTAGCGTCCACATTGGCCAAAAATTCCGCTCCCGTGCAAACCAGGTTGCCCGCCGCGTTCATTTCGGGAGCACAGATGCTCTGGATCGCAGTTGGAGCCGTCCACAGGGAGGCCACGCCCGGGGTATAGTACTTCCAGGAGATCGAGTGGGGGTCCAGGACGGTGGTTGCCATGTTGCTGTCATTCGTGCAAAAAGTCCCCACGTTGCTCGGGCCAAGTGTATTGAAGACCAAGCACTCCTGCACGGAGTTAGCGTCAAAAAGGAAGCAGCCCTTCGCAAAGGGAGGACTTGCGGGCTGGACCACCCTGTTCCAGGCAATTTTCCCAGGAGCGGACGCCGGCATCAGGCATCCCGCCTGGGGGACGCCCCCGGTATTCTCGGAGACAAAAATCGAGTTGGCGTCATCACTGTCGCTCAGCGCTGACGTGCCGGTGAAGATGAATTGGTGAGAAGGATAGCTGGGCCCCTGGTTCGTCTGGTACATGAAGTTGGCCCACCCGTATTGCTTAGCGAAGGTCAAGTAGGGGTCGAGCAGGTGTCCCGCCGATCCGTCGTAGTTGGTGACCGGGTCGTTGAGAACGTACGAGTATGCATGGCCATTGGTGGCCGTCTGCCAGGCACCGTCGTTCCGGCACTGGAAGGTGGTCGGGTCGAGGTCGCACTGTTGCTCAAACGCTGTATGGTTATGGAATGCGTCGGGGCCAACAATTGGTACCCCGGTCAGGGTAATCGGCACGATCGTACCCGACTGATTGGAGAGTCCGCAGGGTGAAATGTCATAGCAGGACCTGGTGACCGGGCTCGGGATGCAAGCTTTTAATCCGGTTGCGCCTGCCGGAATGGGGCAAGCCGGCGTTAGATAATGGAAGAAATTGTCGGGTGTGCGGTTCTCCTGCATGATCACGATGACGTTCTTGAGCTGGGGTGGAAACTGGGCAAATGCCGCCGCACATACGATCAGTGGAAACGCAAACTTGACTACAAGCTTCATTCGAATCCTCCTCCGCCGCTCTTTCGAACGCCCGGCCTAGCCGAGACCAACCCAAGGCAATTCTGATTTTTGCGTGGAACTATACTGCGATCCCGACGGATGGGGATGAGGAAATTCGACATGCTTGCCTTCCTCGGACTTCCGGAATCGCTGTAAGTCAGAACGACCGCGTCTCAGGGGCCGGCATCGCGTCACGAGAGGCCTTGTTCTTACTTTATGAGAGCGAGCATGCTGCCTGAAGTCATTTGACCTACGGACAGCAGGATCAGCCTAGCCTCGGGCCGCAGGCGTGTCAAGATGAAGGAACTTGCAGATGAAGGAACTTGTAGTGTCAAGACCAATTAGAAATGTCTGTCAGCCGACAATAGAAATGTCCCCATTCTTACGATATTAAAGGATCCCCTTCTTTGTGTTGTGGTGTTTCTTGTTGGAATAGCCACTGAAGCGAAGCCCTGTAGTTTAGGGCGAAGCGTAAGCGGGTATTCCAACGAGAGATGGTGCTGCGATTGCCCGGTTCGGGGGCCGCATGCTCTTATAGGCCTGCCGCCACGGATGGTCTTGCTTAGCTTTCCGCACCATCACGGGCCTGGCGCGCGGGGGAAGCGGCGCAGAGGTTTTCTGCGGCTGCTTCTTCAGCTCCGTAAAAGCGATTACTTCTCCGCGGTAGTACACCTCCATGGTTCCGTCCTCCCACTCGGAGACCAGAGTCTTGCTTGGTGTGGGCCCATAGCGTCGTGAGCCGGGCGTCAGCTGCAGATTGCCGCCTTCATGCCGGATTACCCAGTCATTGCCGATTCCGCGCTCGGTCTCTAATCGGAAGATCTCACGGAGTTCCCGAGCGGTCGGCTGCGACCGTGATAGTCCTCCGGCTGAGCTGCTGGAACCACAAACCGTCGGTTGTGCGCCGGCAGATATTCTTTTTCCAGATAGTCCTTGGCGGCTTCGTAGCAATCGATCCCCTCTCCGCCGTAGTTTCTTGATCAGCCGATCCTGACGGGTCCGTTGGTTCCGCTCCACCTGGCCCTTGGCCTGGGGCGTCCTGGCGGCGACGGTCCGAATGCCCAGCTTCTGCCCCATGCGTCCAAGCTGCGTAACCGGAATTTTTGCCCCGCATCTGTTCCCCCGCTGTCGCTTTGCGTTTGTACACGTTCTTCCAGTCGGTATAGAACACCCGAGGCACCCCATATTTCCCGATCCAGGCTCGTAACACTGCTACCGCCGCCCAGATCGTCTCTTCTTTCGCCAGACGAGCCTGGGTTCGCTGGTGGCGCAGTTTGAGACATTCGTAACAGCCCCCTTTCCTGCGAGTACAACCGAGCATGAACATACCGACCACCACGAGTATCCCGTGCCGACGAACTGTGACTCGATTCCACGCCCCGATATTTCTCACAGGCGTCGGTCGCATCGCCAACCACTTCCGCAGTCCGCCTGCCAGGGCCCAGATCGGGAGAGCTAGGGGGGACATGTACCGTGGACATGTACCACTGAGACCTAGCCCACTCGGGGATTAGCCGGATATAAGGAAGGCGGCCGAGTCCAACGCACTGAGGCTTGCGTCGGATTTTTTATTTTGAATTCCCCCGGAGAGGTAAAAGAGATGTCATCCCCCAAACTACTCAGGAAGCGTCTTGCATTCGCTCTGATAGCTTGTTGCAGCATAGCCGTAAGCCAAGCCGCTACAGTGAACGTTCACCCCGGGAATGATATTGCTACCATAGTAGCCGAGAATCCCGCCGGGACCACTTTTGTCATCTATCCTGGCACCTATCGGCTACAAAAGAGCATCGTTCCCAAGAACGGCGACAAATTCATCGGCCAAACCGCTTGTGCGCCACCGAAGACCCCATGCCCGGCGATCCTGACCGGATCTGTAGTCATCGGGCCCTTGGCCAAGTTTAACGGAAGCAACTACGAGGTCACCAATCAGAGGCAGCAGGGCCCCAGCGCTGTCGTTTACGGGACAGAAATTCTCTGCGATCCCGGCTGGCCGGGATGCATTTATCCCGAGGACTTGTTCTTCGACGGTGTGCCTTACCAGCATTTGAAATCGAATACTCTACCGGCCATTGGTCCCCACCAATGGTGGTTCGATTACACACACCACATTATCTACTTTCACGACAATCCCTCCGGGCACAGGGTCGAGACCAGCGTCCTGGATGGCGCTTTTGTGGGGCCAGCCAACAACGTCACCATCCAATACCTGACGGTGAAAGAGTTCGCCACCATGTATCCGCTCGCAGCGATCGGTCAAACTGAGTCTTCCCCGCTGACCCAAGGAACAGACTGGACTGTTCAGAATTGTGAGATGGCGCTCAACCATGGTTTCGGAGTGCGAGTCGGCTACCGCATCCACATACTCAATAATTACATTCACGATAACGGACAGACCGGGATCGGTGGCGGTTTGGGAACGATTAAGATTCCAGTGACTCAATCCGTCAATTCAGGCATTCTGATTCAGGGCAACACCATCAACCACAATGACTACGCCCACTTCAATCCTGATTTTGGAGCGGGAGGAATCAAAATTGGCTCCACGTCTGGTGTAACCATTCGCGGCAACATCATCCAGCACAACGAGGGAGCAGGCATTCACTTCGATGACTACTCCTCGAACCAGTTGATCGATGGCAACACAATTACTGACACCGTTGATTCGGACGGGATAGCGAACGAGATGGGCGTGGGAACCTCCATTTACCGGAACAATATCGTGCTGCGGAACGGTAACCACGTGATCGATAACTACTTCAACGCCCAGATCGCCTCACATGCCAGCACCGGCGTGAATGCCTACTGCAATGTCGTGGAGGTTCCCGCAGGAAAGGCTGAGGGCGGGTGGTTCGTAAGCACTGCCAACCGCGGGTATAACCAGTATCCGCCTTATGAGTACCTGGTGACCACCGGCAACTCATTTCATCACAATACGGTGATCTGGGATGACGGGGCAAACGGAATGGTCGGATTTTGGCAGCACGACGCTGTCCGTCAACCGAATTTCTGGACCGACAATCCACGGCCCGACCACAATGAGTACCATGGTTCGAAGGGTATTCTCGTATACGACAACAACAACAGCCAGTTAAACAATCGCAAGACGTTTCCTCAGTTCCAAAATGCTGATGCTGATGTTCATGGTACCTCCGATACCAACAACACAAGCGGTTTTCCGGTTGTAAAGATTATGTCTCCGCCGGACCAGTCGTCATTCACAACCTCGGTTACCCTGAAATCCACAGCGTCAGACAATAGCGGAATTAATCGGGTAGAGTTCTATGCCGACTGGAAACTAGTGGCGACAGTTCCTGGGCCGCCCTACAATTTCACCTGGAAAAACCCTGCCAAGGGATGGCATACGCTGGCAGCGATGGCCTATAGCAACAAGGGAATCCGTAATTGCTTTGCGATTTCGTTACAGAAACAGTGAGCGGTGCGCGGTTTTTGCTCTGGTTTGCTGGTTTACGTTTGACGAGTCTACAACCAAAAATCCTCCAGCTTAGCTGGAGGATTTTTTTGGGCGAAATCCTTCGTCGTGACCGGACTCATCAACGTCGTCACTCCAGGCGGCGCAGCCAACAGCTCCACCTCGTTCACTGTGACGCCATAACGCGGAACGTGGGCATTTGTACTATCCGCAGCGGAAGGTAATCGGCGCGTCTGTGACGATCTCAGTTTGCGCCCACCAGCGAGAATCTTGGATAATGTGACGGGGCCCCTCGCAGATCTGCGATGGGTTGGGGCGGGCATCCAATCGCACAGGCAAGGGGCACTCCAATGATCCGCTATCTGATCGCATTCTTTCTCCTCGGTGTGGTGAGTTCCGCGCAGGTCACTTTGCATCCGACCGACAACGTGCCCAAAATAGTCAGTTCCAGGCCGCCAGGCACGACTTTCATCTTTACGCCGGGAACCTATCGTTTGTCTCAGCCCATCATCATGAAGGACAACGATAAGTTTATCGGCGAGACCCCGTGCGCCCCGCCTAAGAGTTCTTGCCCGGCGATTGTTAGCGGGTCAATCGTAATTGGTCCGTTGGCTAAGTTCGACGGCACCAACTATCAGGTCACCAATCAAAAACAGCATAACCAGCGTGCCCGGCCGGACAACTGTGATCCCGGCTGGCCGTCCTGCATCTATCCGGAGGATTTGTATTTCGATGGAAAGCCTTACCGGCACCTGGACTCACCGACCCTGCCGTCCATCGGCCTCGGCGAATGGTGGTTCGATTACACGAACCACGTCATCTACTTCCACGATGACCCAACAGGGCACACGGTGGAGACGAGTGTACTCGACAGTGGCTTCAACGGACCCGCCAACAACATCACCCTGCAATACCTGACCGTAGAAGAATTCGCTGACATGTATCCGATCGCTGCGATCGGGCAGACTCAGGGTGCGAACGCGCTAACCCAACAGGCAAACTGGACGGTCCAGAACTGTGAGATCAGGTTGAACCATGATTTCGGGGTGCGTGTGGGCTACCGCATCCGAATCCTCAATAATTATATTCACGATAACGGCCAGACGGGAATTGGCGGTGGCATCGGGTGGCGTGCAGCACCTGTGACTCACGAAACGAACGCTGAAATTCTGATCCAGGGCAACACCATCAATCACAACGATTATGCGCACTTCGATCCCGGATTCGGGGCGGGAGGCATCAAGATCGGAGCGACCCGCGGCGTTGTTATACGTGACAACGTCATCGAGCACAATGAGGGCTCCGCTATCCATCTTGACGATGACAGCGGAGATGCGCTCGTGGACGGCAATCTCATGACGGACAACTCGGATGGGGATGGGTTAGTGGAGGAGATCGGGGTCGGAACCTCGACGTTCCGCAACAACATTCTGGTGGGGAACGGGGCTCAATTGAACGGGCACTATTCAGGCTTTCAGATCGCTGTGCGCGTTAGCCCCCGAATCGATATCTACTGCAACGTAATGGAGATTGCTCCCGGGAAAGGCATGCACGGCTGGGGCATCGGAACGAACAACCGAGGAAACAGTCTGTTTCCACCCTACGAGTATCGGAGAACCGTCGGAAACTCCGTGCATCACAACACTGTGATCTGGGAGCCGGGTGCGAATGGAGAAGTCGGGTTCCGCCACAACGATCCGGACCACCAGCCCGATTTCTTTGCCAAGAACGCGCCGCCAGACTACAACAGCTATCACTTGTCCAATCCCTCCGGCACCCACTTTGTCTACGACAACGACAACAGTCGTAGCAACAAACTCAAACCTTTCCGCAACCATCAGGGGTCGCGTGCCGATGTTCACAGTACCATGGACACGAACAACACGAGCGGGTTTCCCTTGGTCAGAATTACATCGCCAAGTGACGAATCATCGGTGGATGGCCCGGTTACGGTGACCGCTACAGCGTCGGACAAAAGCGGAATTCGCAAAGTGGAATTCTATGTCGACTGGAACATGCAGACGACGCTTAAAGAACCGCCATACGAATTCACTTGGAACGGTGGGCCCGCAGGACCGCATATCGTGGCAGCCATGGCCTTCAGCAACGCGGGAATCCGCAATTGCTTTGCGGTTACGTTGAAGGAGCAGTGACCAGGTTTCAGACGACGTGGTGTGGCCCAGCTGGTGGAGTTTATCGCGAGCAGGTCAGTGCTATGCCTGGGCGACGTCTTCTAAATCCTGATGGCCATCGCCATGGGGTGCTGAAAGGGAAGGTATCGCTTGGGGGGCACATCGCGATATTGCGACGCGGTAGGAAGGCGGTGGTGAAGGGGGGGCACGAGCGGAGGTTCAGGTCCGGATCTTTAAGGGGCTCCGGCGGGGATCCCCCGGCATACTCGGCGTGCGTCTCACCGGAACTCTGCCGAAGTGCCGTAGAGAGCGGAAATCAGGCGCAATTAGTTGGGGTCTCGTTCCAGACTCACCAACTCGGTTACTACTCCTTTCCGTATTGGCGGTTGAAAACGATTTTCTCTCCCTCACGTGCCATCCAGGGTTTCAGGTCCGGGCTCTTCTCGATACAGCAGAAGAACTTGTTGCCCTGACTGCGGAGGGGCGGTATCCCGTTCAGGATCAGTTGGGCAAATCGCAGCAGCACGATGAAATTGCCCGCGCCCAGTACCGAAGTGATGCTGCCGATGCGCGTGGCTTTCCTCAAGTCCAAATCCTCTTTGGTTACGCTGAAATCCCAGTAAGGACATGCGTGCACGGAAAAATTGCGCTCCGCGATGCAAGCGGATACCGTCTTGAACACCTCGTGCCGGTTCCAGCGATAAACGAAATTGGGGATGTTCGAATCGCGAAGGCCTCCCGACTGGTAGTCATGGTCGATCACGGCCGGTAGTTCGTAGGGAAACGAGAAGTTCATCCTTACAAGGGTCCTCATGAACAGGGAGTCGTTGGGTTCCATAAACAAAACGTATCTCCGGCTTACGCGGAGCATTTCGCATACTGCACGGTGCGGCGAGATACAGTGATGTAAGACTTCAGAAGCAAAGACCAGATCAAAGGAGTCGTCGGGGAGGTCAATGTTTTCAGCATCAAGCGCAATGTGCTGCGTCGCGGCGGAAGGGTCGTGATCACCCAGCCGGTCCATGTCAGTGGGAAGATTCGAGTTTACGAGATGCTGGAATCCGGCTTGGCGGAGAAGCTGTTCGTCCCCTGCACTTCCGCCTACGATCAGCACGCGCTGATCCCGGGAGATGCGAGAGGCCTCGACCGCAGAGGTCAGCACGCGAAGGAATTGCGGCCGAGGACGTATCGGCACCGCTGATGTCGCACAAGTCATCGTACTCATCCGTTTCCATCCTAACTCGCGCTAGCCGTGCTAACGCGGGTGAACTGTTCCGCCTCTCCTGTCACCGACTATCCCCGACGATCGGTGGCTTCTGACAAGTGTCTTAAATTGTACTTGGCCCTTCCGGTCCGGGTACTGAATCAGGGAGCGAATGCAACCGTGCTGGCACAATATGCGCCAGTAGGAGAAGCTGTATACCAACTGGCCTGATGAGCACCGATGCTGGCAGAGTTGCTCGTGATATGCGCCCAACCGTTGCCGTTGGTCTTGAAATCATTGGTAAATTCATTGCCGCTGGATATGGAAGTGAAGTTTGTATTCAGGGCCAGCAGGACAGACAGAATGAAGTCGCCCGCCTGGGTGGTCGTGACCGCGGCGCCGGGGGTATTGTTGAGAGTTACGCTCCCTGAAGCAGTGCCTTTGGCATCGGGAACCACAGACAAAACACCGGACACCTCCCAAGACGCGATCTGAACATAGGTCGGTGAACCGGCAAACGAGGGGGTTATGACAGTCGCGCCAGGATTGGAACTCACTGCATACCAGATTTCCACCGAGTTGTTATTTCTAGCACATTGAGCGCCAGCCGAGACGTAAGTATTGCCCGCAGTGTCAGATACACTGGAAATCGATGTGTTCCCGTTGAACATGAAGGCTACGGCAATCAGGTTCCCCGTACCCGTTGCCGGAACTGTAAGGCTCGTGATATTTCCACCGACCGATGCTTTATGGACAATGGCCCACGAGGGGGCAGAGGTACAGGTAGCGGTGACACCCAAATTGCCGTTCATGACCACGTTGCAAGGATTGCCGCCGCTGCAGGACCCGCTCCACCCGGAAAACGTCCACCCGCTGGCCCCTGTGGCGTTCAATGTGACCGGACGGCCACTTGCGTAAACGGCACTGCAGGTGCCGCTACCATTGGTGCAGTTGATCACGCCGTCGGTGCTGGTTACAGTTCCCTGGCCCACTTCGTTCACTGTAAGGGTGTAGGTTTGCACCGGCGTGAAAGTGGCGGTCGAACTCATATTGCCATTCACCACGACGGTGCAAGGATTGCCGCCAGTGCAGGATCCGCTCCATCCCGAGAAAGCCCAACCGCTGGCCGCGGTGGCGTTCATCGTAACCGAAGTGCCGTTCGGGTAAAGGGCGCTGCAGGTGCCGCTACCATTGGTGCACTTGATGGTGCCGTCGGTGCTGGCCACGGTTCCTGATCCTACCTCTTTGACCACGAGCGTGTTGCTCCCGGTACAAGACGGAAAACTGAAGGAGGCGATCCGGGTACTCCAATAGTTACCGTTGTTCGGCATGTATTCCGTCGTAAACCAGAAGGTACAGTCATCGGTGGGATCAATCGCCAGGCTGCTGTAGTCGGCCCAGCGGTAGTTGTTGAGTCGGGAGCCAGGGGTAACGCCCGCCTGTGAGAGAATGTCGACTTCGCCGCCCATCTGGCCCAAAGGATCGCTGGACGCGCGGCCGGTGTAGCGAATCGAAGGGCTCATGGTAGCGCTGGAGACGCTATAGCCCATAGCTATGTTACCAGCCTGATCCATAGCCATGCTGCCCATCCAGCGATAGCTGGAATCCGGAGCGTACGTGCCTTGCTGGTAGAGTCCGAAACCGGATCCTGTATTTCGCAGCTCGTACCAGCGAACACCGGTCTGACTGCCGTTGGTTCCGGTGGTGACGGTGTGGTTGGTAACGAGAGATTGGTAACCGCCAAAATTGCGGTAGGCGAGCCGGTACATCAGCCGGTCACCGTAGGAATCAAGTGTTACCGACGTTCCCTTCTGCGGGATGCAGGCGAAGGCGTTTGTGTAGTTGAACTCTACGACGGTTTCGCCACAAGCCTCGGTGAAGGCCGCCACCGCGGTGTTGATGGGGCCGGTGAAGGTGGAATTGGCAGGGTTTGTCCAATCGACGTGAAACTGCCAGAGGTCGAGAGACTGATCGTTACCGTCGAAATTGAGAAAGTACTCGGGCGAGCCTGCTGGAGGCGCGGTGGCCCCGTCCAGATCCGCGGGCAGCATTGAACCGTAAGAGGTGCCGGTATTGAGGAAGCACTGCATGGTGGCAGCATTACCCTGCAACATGCTGTTGCGGTCAAATGCACAGGCCGCCTGACCCTCATAATTACCGTTCCAAATCTGGCTGTAACTAAGGTAGTAACCGTCTGGCCAGACCGACAACTTGGGATAATCCGTCATCATCCTACAGTTGCACAGCGTGGTGTTCAGGGGGGGGCGGAAGGCATAGAGATTCCATCCGCCATTGACTGCATCCGATGTGGTGGAGACGGCAATGCAGAGGTAATTGGGATTATAGAAGTCCGGCATCATCATGACCCAGCGGTTGGCCTGCTGGTCGTATTGCACGATTTCGTCCAAGTTAGGGTTGGCCGCACATCCTCCACCGAGAGCCTGCCACACGGTGTTTCCGTGAGCCGGGCCATAAAGCAAGTTGCCGTTGGACTTGTTGAACACCGCAAAGGACTCGTTAACAAACTGCACAAACTGCGTTGGCCCCGCGGCCCCGTTGGTGTCGGGAATGTTAGCTGAGACGTTGAAACCAGGAAAACCGAGGCCGAGACCGAGAATGTTCAGTCCTGAATTCGTGGAGAGAGGAGAGAGACCGGCGGCGGAAAAGGTTGTGGCGGATGATGCCTGAAGAGCCGAATCCTGGACCAGACCGCTAAAGCGAGGCCGACGCATTGACACCGTGTCATCGTCGTCGCCGGGAAGTAAACCCAGTCGCACCGTCTGCAGAGGGCGAAGAGGCACAGTCTCGCTAAGCGGTGGCGCAACAGCATGCTTTGATGCCTTCACTACGACGTGCGAACGGTCCTGCGCCCAACTCACTCCCGCAAGGAATACACCCACAACCAGCCACCGAAAAATGAACGATCGGAATCGCGTGCTTTTCATTGCTTACTTGCCCTCGTTCTTGTGTCGTGCTCGACGAAACAAGAGGATTTGACAACCCCACCAAGACTGCAACTGCAGTTTCGAAATCAAGGGGGGAGTGTCGCAAGCGGATATCACCTACAGTCAACGAAAAGTGATCAAACTACCGGCGTTCGTACCTGAGCGCCTCTGCGCAGCAGCGAATGCCGACGGGAAAGCAGTTATCTAATAGTTATAACCGTCCCACGCGGTCCGTTCTCACGGATTCCATCGCCGCGAATGTCGCGCGAGACGTTGCCGCCAGCGAATCTATGCTGATGGGCGAACCGGTGCCGGATTCAAAACCGTCGAGAACGGCCTTCATCTCCGCAGCGTGTCCTTTATCGCCGGAGAATGACGTCGATGACTTCTTCCGCCCAACCGCGCATTCGAGCTTCTTGAAGTTCCACATGCGCGCCGTCTTCTGGTCGCCGAACACTTCCAGGTATTCCTTCTCGACCGCATTGGAACCTTTGGCCAGGTAGTGAATCGTGCCGACAGAGCCATCGGCGAATGTGATTGAAACCAGAACATTGTCGTGGTTGTAGCGGCCGGCGGTGTCGGTGGGGGCGACGGCGTGAACGCTGGTGGGAAGTGCGCCGCAAAGGAATTGCATGACGTCGACGAAGTGGCCACCCTCACCGATGAAGCGTCCGCCCTGGTCGGGTTGCTGCATCCAGTGCGTGGATGGCAGGAAGCCGGCATGGACACGGTAGTGCATCGCCAGGGGCTCGGTGCGTCCGGCAAACAATTTCTGGATGGCACGGACTGGCTCGGAAAAACGCCGGTTATAACCAACCATCAGCAGTGGGGATGCTCCTGCCTGCTCGGCTTCGGCGTAGGCGCTCAGAATCGATTCGAGCTCTTCGTTGTTTAGGGCCGGAGGCTTTTCGACGAACACGCTCTTGCCGGCGCGCAGCGCAGCTGCAACGTAGCGGGCATGAGAGTCGTGACGCGAAGTGACGAATACCAAGTTTACATCCTTGTCCTGAATGATCTCGCTGGTGTCGGTGGCACAGAATTCGAACTGGAACTTTTTTGCGATGTTCTTGGCGTTGACTGGCTTGTGCGTGGCGAGACCGCGCAGGCGCGGAGCCAGTTTCATCAGCGGGGGCAACAGCATGGACTGTGTAAAATTGCCGGCGCCGATAAATCCCAGAACCGGTCGACGGCCGGAGGCACTGCCGGCCGAAGGCCGCAACTCGATGCGCCGCGAGAGGGCTATGGGTGCACTCGGATCGGAATACTGGATCAGGACGCCGAGATACGGCTCCTGCACCTTGCCGGTAATGATGTCGTAGGCGCGGAAACCTTGTTCAACAGGGATGCGGTGCGTGATCAGTGGCCCCACGGTTAGTTTGCGCAGCACGATCATGTCGAGGACAGCTTCCATGTTGCGGTTTTCTGTCCAGCGAACGTATCCAAGGGGATAGTCCTGCCCGTGCTCCTCGTAGGCCGAATCGTAACGGCCGGGACCGTAGGAACAGGACATGCGAAAGTTGACCTCCTTCTCGTAGAAAGGAGTCCGAGGAATGTTCATTCCAACCGATCCGATCGCGACGACCGTGCCGCGCTTGCGAGCGCACTGGATGGCCAACTCGACGGGCTGGCTGGAAGTAGTCGCTGCGGTGATGACCACGGCATCGGCGCCGTAGCCGCGGGTGAAACTCTGGACCTCGAAAACCGCGTCGTCGTTGCTGAGCGTGCAGCGATCGCATCCCAGGGTCAGGGCCAAGTCGAAGTTCCGGGGAGCGACGTCCATCCCAACCACGCGACAGCCACTGGCTTTCAGCAACTGAGCGGTTAGCAGGCCGATCAGGCCTAAACCGATGACGACTACTTGTTCACCGACGCGGACGTCCGCCTGGCGCACGCCTTGCATAGCGATGGCGCAGACTGTGGTGAAGGCAGCCTCCTCGAAGCTAACTTCGTCGGGAATTTTGACGACCAGGTTGCGAGGAACCGATACGATCTCCGCGTGCGCGGCATAGCCGACGCCGCCGCAGGCGACGCGGTCTCCGACTTTAATGTCGTCCACCCCGGATTCGACGACGACGCCGGCACAGCTATACCCAAGGTCCTTGAAGTTATCCAGCCGGTCCTGGACCTTTTTGTATGTGGCGAGCAGGCCTTCGCGATGAACGTTGTCGAGCACCTGGCGCACGAGGTCCGGCCGCAGACGGGCTTTCTGCACCATCGACGCCTGGGCGGTTTCCACAGACGAGCGTTCCGTGCCGGCACTGATGAGCGAAAAGACGTTGCGGACGAGGACGCTGCCGGGCCGAAGTTTCGGCGCGGGCAATTCGTCAACGGTAATCTCACCTGTCTTCTGGTACTGGATAATCTGAAGCAAATGGCGGGTCCTTTCAATATGTTTCTGGCAACAATTCGGAGGAGGGCAGGGAATGGGTGGGTCAATCAACCTTCGCCGGGGATTCCACAGCGAAAGTCTCTTCTCTCGGCGCTTCCGACTCGCTGCTGCCACTGAAGAATTCATCCAAAGCCCGAATGGCAACCTCCGTGCTTTTCTTGCCGCCCACCGATATTCGAACATGTCCAACGCCGTCGAATTGTGACGTCCGTTCGCGCACAAAGATGTCGCGCTCTTCGAGGCTTCGGACCAGACCCTTTGGGTCGTCACACTGGAACAGGATGAAATTGCTGTCGGACGGATAGTATTTGATTCCCTGGCGTTTGAAGAACCTTTCGAACTCCGCCCTGGATTGACGTACCTCGTCGACATAACGGTGAATGTAAGGCAGATCCCCAAGGGCAGCGAGAGCCCCCACTTTTGCGAAGCTGGTGACGCTCTTCGGGTTGTTAGCGCGACTGAGAACGCTTGTTATTTGGCGGCCAGCGAGCAAGTATCCGAGACGAAGACCAGCCAATCCGAACGCCTTCGAGAACGAGCGTGTGACCACGATATGCGAAGATTCAGTTACCAGTTTTGCCGCCGTGATGCCGCAGAACTCAAAGTACGCCTCATCTACGATGAGGATGGTGGAGAGGCGGGAACAACACTCCAGCAGTTCCCGGAGGGTGTCCAGCCCGATCGTATAACCGATCGGGTTGTTCGGGTTCACAATGTACGCTAGACGCGGTGTATGTTTGCGCAGAGCTTCCGCGAATTCTGCGACCGGGAAGGGACCTGAACCCAGATAGTTGAACTTAACGGTTTCTGCGCCGCGCTGCTCGACCGCTGCCCGGAAATTGTCGTAACTGGGCGTAACCATCAGGACCTTGTCTCCCTGGCGAACGAAGCAGGTTGCGACCAGTTCGTGGGCTAGGTCCGATCCATGGGTGATCAGGACGTTTTCTACGGGTAAGCCCGAGTATTGCGCCAGAGCAGCGATCAGCTCTTTCGACGTCCCTTCCGGATACCAGTGGATGGAATGGGGATTTCGCAGCAATTGCCGAACAGCATCCGCAACCGCGGGCGAAGGAATGGTATCCGCTTCGTTCCAATCCAGTTTGAATACCTCCTGACCTTTCGACTCGACTTCCCAAGCGCGCTGTGACGAAATCTTGTATTCCTCGATTTCTTCGATCGACCGGGTTCCCAGCTTGCGCACGATGGGCAGAGTTTTGCCGTCCGAGTTGGTTATAAATTTGTCCGTGTATTCAATTTCAAGTGCCACTTCCGACCCGACGCGCTGTCGTAACCCATCCTCCAACTTCTGTGTCAAGGAGAACGAGCCCCGCTCTTGCGGCCGCAGAGCGACTTTGGTCAGAATTTCCGTGCGGCCGTATTGGATGATCTGAAACTTCAGGATTTCCGGGAACTCACGGAATAGGGAGTAGAAGTTGATGGAAGGCAGTCGTCGGCCGTCGGCCATGATAATACACTCATCCTTGCGCCCGACAATCGAGTGCACCAGCGGCATATTGCGGCCACAGGGACAAGTCTTGGGCGTGTCGTACAGTCGCACGAGGTCACCGGTTTCGTAACGAATAAAAGGCATGACCGGGTTATGGAAACCGGTGGTCACTAGGCGAAAAACATTCGGCTCCAAGTCGTCGGCGGGCAAGAATTCAGGGTACCCATATTCCCAGTTGATGTGCATGCCTTCGTGCTGTTCGCACTCGGTGATAATCACCGCCGGTTCGGTCATGCCGTACCAATTGAACAATTTCTTGCCGAAGGTGCGTTCAACGCGCTCTCTCTCGCTCGCAAGCAGAGTCTCCGAGGCTGTGAAAATTCCCCGCAAGAAATCAAACTTGTCTCGATAGGCGTATGCGAACTCAGAAAAGACGGCAATGGAGGAAGGATAAGCCTTGATGTATTGGGGGCGGAACTCGAGAAGCCGATCAACATATTCACTGCAATTTGCCGGGGTCAAATGGTAAGCGGAAAAAAAAAGTGTGTTCTTCAGCTTTTCATAGCGCCAAAGGGGTTGACTAGCTTGGGTGGGGACATAGGTTCGCAGCGCGGCCATGCGCGCGCCGAACGTATAGCCAGCCCACGACCAGTGACGGAACAGGCAGGCGTTGTCGAAGGCCATGAAATATTCATTGAGCCGCATGGGCAAAGGCTCGCCGGTTGATCCGCTGGTATGGGAAATGACGCTGCCGGTTTCAAACCGGTGATCGACCATTTCGTTAAAGTGTTTGCGAACGTATGCCTTGGTGAGCAACGGCAGGCGACCGAGATCTTCTGGAGAACGAAAGTCTGTGCGTGGATTAAATCCGGCCTTGCGGAACTGCTCGCGGTAAACAGGACTTCCCTCGTAGGCGCGAAGCAGAGTGGTACGCAATTTCGCCAGCACGTATTTGTCGCGGCGCTCAACTAGCCAGGATGGCGATTGACTGAGAAGGTTCTTATAGATCCAGTATCCATGCAATCGCGCCAGGTTTTTTACCGCCTTCTTATTCGCTGACATACTTGATCTCCAGTTCTGGTGTTCTCCAACGAGATCTCGAGTTTCGGTATACGCGGTACAACCTTCCCGCCGCCGGGACCAGTGGGCGTGGCACACGCACATACGGCTTCAGCCGGTAATAAAGGGGAGCATACTGACGGCCTTTCCCGGTGTTCTTCTGGTGTATGCCAAGCACCTGATATCGGCCACGGCCCTGCAGAAAGTGCTCCAGACTGCCACGCACATCGCCGATGTTCGGAACGACGTTGACGCATTCCCTCAAATCGCTTTCGTAGTGAGCGTCGCTACCGCCGACGGCAACCAGACCAGAACCGCAAAGTGTATGCGATCTCTGGTTTTCCTCCAACGAACATTTTGGATTGAAGATTTCGAATCCAGAAACCCCTTCCATGGGCCTCTGCATCGAACGCAGGGCGCCATCGCGGTGCCGAAAGGGATGAGGAAGGTTGCAGAGACCACCTTGCTCGCGGATTTCTCGAACGACTTCTTCGAATGTGTCCGAGAAGATTGGGTGCTGGAGGAACAACCCGATTACATGGCTGCCATCCGCCAGCGTTCGTTCCTCACCGATGACGACCTCGAAATCGCAGTTGCGCACCTTGCTTCTTTTCTGAAACTCGCGAGCACCTTCGATGGTGTCATGATCGGTGATGCAGACCACGTCGAGCTTTCCTTTGGCGGCCCGCTCCAGTTCATCGAATTCGATATGGCCGTCGTGGGAATAGACGGTGTGACAATGCAGCTCTACCTGCAACTGTTCTACCGCTGCCATATGCGGTCCGCTATGAAGAAAATGTCAAGACGGTTCACGATCCCCCAAAATGAAGACCTGGCCATAGAAGTTATGTAATTTTACTCGAGCACATTTCGTGCAGCATGGCAGTGATAGATTAGGCGGGGGGCTTCTCGACAGTCATGGGTTCTTGTGGACTTGGGTTAACGGTCGATGTGGAGAATCCAGAATCGAGTAACTGCCGGTAGACCGCAATCAGTCGCTGTTCGGAATTCTCCCAGGCCAGTTCTTCGCGGAAACGGGTGAGAGCGAACTCTGACATGGCGCGTCTGCGTTCGACATCGAGCAACAACTCGCGGATTGCGCGTCCCATTGCAGCATCGTCATTTCCAGGGACGTAGACGGCCGCCGATTCGGCGGAGCGGCGATGCTCCATCAGATCAAAGGCCACGACAGGCCGCCCAAACGACATGTACTCGATAATTTTGTTCATCGTGCACAGATTGTTAAAGTCCGTGAGGGGATCGGGATCGACACCCACGTCAGCAGTGGCAAGATAAGCCCGCAACTGATCGTCCGGAATACGGCCGGTGAAATGAACGATGGGGCCCAGGCCCATCTGTTCAGCCAACGCCTTCATGCGCGGTTGGTCGGTCCCGCCACCGACAAACGCGAATAGTGCGTCGTCGGGAGCTATCGTGCGGTAAGTCTGGATTGCGCGCAGGAAGTGGTCGACGCCGTCCTGCTCGCCCATTACCCCCACGTACATCACCATATACTTGCGGCCACGTTTCAATTTGGGGTTCGGCGAATGGCCATCGGGCCAATCCCATCGAGGGCCGCTCCGCACCACAGTGACTCTCTCGTTGGCAACGCCGCCGCGCCCCAGCGCAATCACCCTGTGAGACTCGTTAACAGCGATGACCGCGTGCGCCGACTTAAAGGTCATCCGTTCCAGCATCAGCAACCCACGATAGAGCACCCCCGTGCGAGTGTGCCCCTTGGCCAGATAGAGTTCTGGGCATAGATCGTGATGATCAAAAACGAACTTGACTCCCAATGGCCGAAACAGCAAGGCCAACGCAAAAAAGGTGTCGGGCGGATTGCAGGCCTGGATAGCATGAAACGGGCGGTGCGCATACGCCTTCAGTACCAGCCACAGGGTAGCCAGCCAGCAATAGACAAACTCAACGAAATATCCGACCGCGCTCTGGTCGCCCTCGTGGATCAGCGGGTAACGATAGATATCCACATCTTCCAGCCGCTCATAACTCGCGGGGAATGCCGACGATTTCGGGCAGATGACGGCCACGCCGAAGCCGTGGCGGCGCAGGCTGGTAGCTTCCTGCCAGACGCGCCGGTCCATTGGCACCGGGAGGTTCTGCACGATGATCAAGATATTGCGCTTAGTACCCATATTGGAGCGCCAGTTCGCGTTCCGATGCAGCGACGCGCGTTGAAGGTTGGTAAGCGTTCAGGTCAATGACGGAGGCTCGCGCGTTCGCCAGCAATGCGTCCACTCCGTCGAAACGGTGTCCCACAATCAGTAGCTCGGCATCGTTCAATTCCTCAAGCGAGTGCACCAGCAGACGGGACAAATGTGGGATGACGCCATCGATGTATTGTTTGTTTGCGCCGGTCAATCGCGCCGCTACGACGTTGGGGTCATAGATGCGCAGTTCGTAGCCCTTCCCCAACAACCGCTCGGCTAATTCGACGAAGGGACTTTCCCGCAGGTCGTCGGTGTTCGACTTGAAACTGAGGCCGATCAGGCCGATGCGCCGCTTGCCCGTCGCACGAACCTTCTGGAATGCCCGTTCGATCACCTGTTCATTACTCGACAATATGGCGGCGATCAGTGGCAAGTGCAGGTCAAGCTCTTTGCCTGCGTGGAGGATGGCGCGCACGTCTTTTGGCAGGCACGAACCGCCAAAAGCAAAGCCGGGCATGAGATAGCGCGGCGAGACGTTGAGCTTGGTATCGTTGCGGAAGACCTTCATTACGGCCTCCGCGTTCACATCAGCCTGCTGGCAGACCGCGGCGATCTCGTTCACGAAGGTCACCTTCAAAGCATGGAAGGCATTGCTGGCATATTTCACCATGAGCGCGTCTCTTGGCTGAAGTACGAACAGGGGAGCCGATTGTTCGGAATAGAGGGAGCGCAGAGTCTCTTCGGCAGCCACGCTGTCCACACCCAGAACCGTGAACGGAGGCTCCTCGAAATCACGGATCGCAGTACCTTCCCTCAGGAATTCCGGATTAGCACACAACTCCACCCGTCCAGGTGCGGTTGACTCGAATATCTTCCGGCACTCGTCGAAAATGGAGGGCAATACGCTGCTGCGGATCACCACGATCTGCTGCCCGCCGAGCTTCGACAACGCCGACGCAATCTGCTTACAGGCGCGAAACAGATGAGCGGGATCGATCTGCCCGTTGGGGCGACTCGGAGTGGCCACCGCTACGAAGCACAGCTCCGTCTCCCGCAACGCCTGCTCGATGTCCACGGTGGCGCACAGGCGTCCGGCCTGCCGTCCTTGGGCAATTTTCTCGGCCAGACCGTTCTCAACAATGGGCGAACGGCCCTCGTTGATGATGCGCACTTTCTCAGCGTTAATGTCAACGCCCCACACGCGGTGTCCAAGGTCGGCCAGACAAGCGGACGAGACGGCGCCTACGTAGCCTAGACCGACGATGCTGATGTTCATGAGTTGACCCCCAGATGAGTGCGGATTGTGGTTGAGCCATCGATTTCCACGCGAATGCGGAGCGTGGCGATGGGCTGTTTCTGATTGAAGCTGCGCGAGCGCCAGCCGAGCTTGGGATTGTCAGAGCCGCGGATGATTTCCCAGTGGGCATAGCGGTCCGGGGAAGAAAACACGATGTGTCGGCCGCGCCAGCCTACCTGGGCCTCGCCATTTCTAACGCTGAGGACAGCGGCCTGTTCGTGCATGTGGAAGAACAACTCGACTTGGTGATGGCCGGCGCAGTGAAAACTGTCTTCGATGCTGACATTTCCGGTCGCACGGTCAAAACGGACGCCGCGCCGGTGAGTCACGGGATCGCTCAAGCCCATGTAGCCGTCGTGTTCGGCTTCGATCGTCGCCTGTTCGGAACTATTCTCGAACCGCAGCAGGCGCGGATTCGCCTTGGAACTCCACAAAAAGCGGCCCGCCATTTGCGACTGGTTCTGACCATCCACCGATGCCGTGTTGTGTGCCGCCGTGCTGCGGAAAAAAGTCCGCCACTCAGGATGGGAATGATAGGCGTAGGTGCCGGCATCCACCAGGAAGTACTCATCATCGATGGCTAGCCAAAGCGACAAGGCGTCGGCATGGCCATGCGCCGCTATGCTCGTGAACCCGAGCGGGCCAAAATCCATCAGAAGACGCACGCTGTCATCGTGGGTGCGTACGCAGGCCAGACCGGCATCCGGGAACAGGTCGCGTGGCATGGCAGCGGTCTGCGCCCCCTGATCGAGAATTGCGAGCAAGTCCGGGACAACCGCTTGCGCTGCGGGCGTGGCCGTACTACGGAAGCGCAACCACCGAGGCTCGGCAAAGAGGAGACCCGCCAATTGCATCGTGACTTGCAGCCCGCTCTCACCCTCGGATACCACAAACCCACGGGCATCGTCGGAATCGCCGTACCACGGCAGATCGCCGCTTGACGTGGCGATGGTATCGAGAAACCCAGCCATGCCGCGCAACCGCTGTGCATATCCCTCACTGAACGGAGATCTAATTGTGCGACCGATGGCAAAGGCGAGCAGGAACAACTCCGTCGTGAAGAGGTGGTACGACACGGCCTGCTCGCGATCAACGCCGTCTTCTCCAACCTGAATGCGGATCTCGCGCTCCAGCGCGTTCTGTGCAAGCTTGCGCCAGTCACTGCACTCTGGCCAGAAGTCGAAGCATGACGCCCCCACAAACATGCCAACCAGTTCTCCAATCAGGTGATTATTGGCCGATGAGTGCAGGCTCAGTTTGCGAGAGATGCGCGCCAGGTGCAGGTAAATCGAGTCGAGCCAGCGCCGGCGGAATTCCGCATCGCGTGCGACATAGTCAGCAATACGCGGATACAACAGAGCCCACGACACTACCCGCTCAGCCAGTTCCAGGCTGCTGGTCCAGTGCACGCCGTAAAGATACGGGTTTGCGTGCAGCCAGGAATCGAGCGATCGGACGATATAGCCCGCGTGCTCTTCGGCGTTGGCGGCAAAGGCCAAGGCGGAGAGATACTGATGCCGGCTGGGCTCCCACACGTACTTGATATCGCTGACGACCGTGGTATCGCGGATGTTCATCGTACCGGCGAAGCGGCGCTCGACTTGCCGTTCGTAGCGGTAATCCCAATGCCAATCGAAGTCGAAGCCCAGCGGAAACTTCAGTTCGAACACATGAATGCTCTCCATCGCCCGGCCGCTACTGTGCCGTTGTACCGGATACGACGCGGGCTGCAGCGGTGTCCAGCGGGGCGCCGGCACGGCTGGTTGCCGTTTCCAGTGCACCCAGTCTAGAGGCAACGTAGCTGCGGAGCGCGCGCGCCACACGATTTCCGCCGGTTGCATCGACGCGAGCCGAGACAGGTACCAGCGTATGCTAACGCGATTCGTATTGTCGCTCTTTAACGGCTTACTCCGTGGAGAGCGGGCCGCGATTACACTCGTGTCATTCATGGAACTGTCGGATATGTTTAAAACTGGTTCAACCGGCACGGGTTAAGGATCTGAAGACTCGTTAGCGGACGAGTGCGGGTGTTTCGGAGGAATCGGGCGCACGCACTTCTAGCTCAACGCCTTGCGACTTCGAATCACGCTTTGAAATCGCATGTTGGTAGATATTCATTAGCAAGGGATAGTTCTTCTCATCGGTGTATTTGCTTTCGTATTCCTGGCGGGCTTCCTCTCCCATTTGTTGCAGACGATCCGGGTGCCTCCAGGCCCAGTTGACCTTGGCCGCCAGATCTTCGGCATTCCCGGGCGTAAAGTGCAGGCCGGTGCGACCGTCCTCCACGATCTCCTGCATTGCTCCCATTCTGGAGCAGATGACGGGAACACCACACGCAAAGGCTTCGGCAATGGTCACGGGGAAATTTTCATACCACTCGCTCGAAAAGATGAGGAAACGAGCGCGACGCATGAATTCAAGCCCTTGTTCCCGGGGTAGGTGCCCTTTGAAATGAACGTCGGTAAGGCCCCGAGCCGCAGCATCTGCCTCCAGTTGACCGGCTTCGGGCCCTCCCCCAATAATCAAGAGCTGAACAGGGCTGCTAAGTCGCGTCCAGGCATCCAATACGGTACTTACTCGCTTCTCCGGAGAGAGCCGGCCAACAAACACAGCGTAATCCCCTTTGTCCATGCACACGCCAGGATCGGGATAAACGAAATTGGGCTTGACAAATAGTTTCTCGGGTGAGAACCCGCCTCTCAAGTATTGATTTCGAGAAAACTGGCTAAGGGTGATGAAGTAGTCTATCGCGTTGGTCCACGTGCCCTTCCGTCGATGTACGGCCAGCATGAGTGCCTTAGCGGCCGTTATGGATCTGGAGTCGCGATAACAGCCGTGGAGAACACTTCGCCATTGGCCATGGTCCAGGCATTCTTCACAGGTTTTGCCCTCCCGAAAGAACGTTCCGGCTGGGCACATCAGCCTGTAATTGTGAAATGTTTGTACCACCGGGACGCCCGCATCGTGACACGCCCAATAAATGGATGGCGAAATCATGACCCAAATGTTGTGGATGTGGACAATGTCCGGTTTTTCCCGGCGCAGAACCTCACCAAAATCTCGATAGGTGTCGTCAGCCCAGATGGCTTTCCGCAGCAGCACCAGCCGCTGCACTCCGGTGTAGGAGTCAATCTCCGAATTATGCCGACAATAGACCTGAACGTCGTGACCCTTCCGCTTCAAGAGTTCGCGTTCCTGATCGAAAACGACATCTTCGCCTCCGTGCTGCTTGTAGTGGTTATGAACGATAATTATTTTCATAAGCTCCAATTCTCTCTGGCTGTCTAGCTAATTGCGCGCCAGAGACCGGAATCAACTTTCCGTTGGGAATGTAGGTCACGCCTTCGCGCTGGCTTACGTAGTCCAGCATTTCTTCCAGATCCTTCCACAAACCCAGTTCCTCGATCTCCCACGAATGGCCCCACAGGTGCCAGATGCCACCGTTTTGCAGGACGGAATCAAAGAGCCTTTTGCCGAGTTCGAGCCAATTGCCAAGGCTTTGGATGTGGGTCAGACCAACTTGCAGGCCTTCTAGCGTTCGTGCCCTGGCGACGTTCTTCAGGTAGATGAACCGGGGATGCGGCGCAACCTGGAGAGTGGTCGGCATTTCGAAGGGATTAAAATCAAGTCGCGTAGAAAGCATGCGGACCGTGCGGGCCCCACCATAGCCGGCCTCTTTCAAGGCACGCACGACGTTGGAATCGTACCGGCCTCTGGGGTAACAGAACATCCGGACTTCCGCTCCCAGGATGTCTTCCAGGACTGGCTTACATGGATCTATTTCCGCCGCCAATTCTTCGGGAGACAGTTTCCACAGGTGCTTGTGTGAAACGCTGTGAGCGCCGATTTCGAAACCCTGGGACGACAGCGTCCTCAACTCTGCGTGACTAAGTGCGGGACGTCCCAGGTACGGATTAATCGGAACGTAGAAAGTGCCGCAGATCTCCCTGGATCGAAGGATCTCGGCGAGCCTTAGATCGAGCCGGTCCCCGTCATCCCAACTCGTCGTTACAATTCTTGGCATGTCCATGTTGTGCGGGTTACCCCAAATTGACTCAGGATGCGTGACTATAGCCGCGCGGAACCAGTTACAAGTAGGCTGTCTCAGCGCTGCTCGGGAACGCGACCAATGAGCGCTCAGTTTTATCTTTGGGGGATAAGTGCCAACGAATCAATCCAAGAGAGAAGCCGATGAGGAAATAGAATGGAATAGCTGTTGCGGGATACTCGAAAGGACCCTCCACAAAACTACTCATCATAAAGAGGACGTAAAGCAGAAAAGACCATAAAACGAAGGCGTAGACTCGCTTGTCGCAGAAATGGCGTTGTCGAAACGCATAGAAAAATCTTGACCACAAGCATAAATGAAACGCAATCCAGAAAACGAACCCAACTGATCCCAGCCTGGCCAGGTAGGTTATGCTCGAGTTGTGAGGGATTCGCGTTATCAAGCCATTCTCCGGATCAACGTCGCTAATCAGCGGCCGGCCGAACCCCACTCCGAAAACCGGGTGCGCATAGAAGTGCTTCATGGCTTCTTCAGCCATGGTGACGCGAGTGTAAGGATCGCTTCCCGGTGTGTCCTCAGCACCGGACATGCTTCGAATGTGCTCCTTAAAAAAGTCGAGGTTTACCTTACCGATGCGGCCGGATATTTCCAGGCCTCCCAGACCGGTCACGGCGAAAAGCACTGCAATGGCTGCAGGTACCAGAATGAAAAGTCTCGCAAATTTCTTGATTTCGCCGGCCATGACAAGAATAAGAATAACAACCAAAATTCCCACGTACATTCGTCGGACCTGCGTGATCGCGATTCCCAGTAATTGCGCCAGCGCAAGAAAGGGCAGCAACCAACGCCGGCGGCTGACTACGTAGCTGCCGACGCAAATGCAAAACATGGCGCCTGCAAGTAATACGTCGCCCGAGCCGTGATAATTACCCAGTAACGGTACCGGAACGAAAGCGCCGCTTTCCGGAGACCAGCTAAAGAGCTTTTCGTGCCAGGGAAGAGTGTAGCTGTAGACCATGTTCAGCACGTAGATGAGCAGCAGCCACTTTCCCAAGAAGTGAAAATCATCGCTCTTCATGGCCCACAGCAGCCCCATGAGCAAGAAAAGACCGTCGAGACACATGGTGAAGTCGCGAAAGGCCCAGGCCCCGTAGGAAGGCACATCCGTGAGCATATGGAACAATGCCAGGACGAGCACGCTTAAAACGCACAGCAGGGCGGGTTCCTTGAGGGCGATTGTCACTGACTGTCGACGGGCATAAACTGCTAGAGCGAAGGCGGTGTACATCAGTCCGTAACCGATGAGTATGGGAAACCCACCGACGTGAACCGCTAGATTGTCAAATCCATAATTCAACACAAGGTAACCGCTTAAATTAGCCAGCGCGAGGGCCTGCCAGAATTCCAGGCCCGCGCGCCGCATAATCCCGAATAACAGCCAGGAGATGCCAAATACGGCCGCAGCGGCAAGAGAACCGATCCAGAAGATGGGATAAAGCGTTCCCACGCAGCCTGCCAATACCGCCAAGGAAAACCAGGCGACATAGCGCAGATCAAGTTTCCCGAGGCGAGAGCTCGTTTGGAGGCTGGGGTTCGAATTTGTTGTGATGGGACGCATGTTCATGTAATTGTTGTGGAGAACGCTCGACTAGTTACACACTCAGTGCGGGGACCGTCGACTGGGATTGTCGTTCTTCCACTCCCAGCTCGTACCCCAGACGCTGGAGCACATCGCCCGCATACTGGTCGATAAGTTTGATCTGGGCATCGGTGAGCTTGCTGCGCCATCCTCCGACGGCACCCTTGCGCACAAAGCGCCCGTCCTCTCCATTCTCCGTGTGAGATGCGAGCAGTGGTGACTGCGCCCGATTCTTCGCCGCCTGGTCCTCCTTTGCGCGCATCTGTTGCAAGGAATTGGCCTCGACGGCTTTTCGGATGATTTGGAAGTCGGGGGTGACGCCCAGAAACTCCAGCAATTGTCCTATGGCTTGCTCGGGCTCTCGACGGAGATCCTCGTACCGTACAACCAGCATATTACCGTTCTTGGCAAGTGGGGACTCCAGCCAAGACCGCGTGTGTTGCTGCCAGGAACCCTGTTGAAGAGCGGTTCCCTTCAAGAAGGCCAACAAAAAGCTGTCCAAATCGCCTTTCGAAACAAGGGGAGCCAACCCGACCCCCACCGCCCTGGCATAGTTGGAGAGCAGAACATCCCTGAGATCGCGCACCAGGAAAACGGCTTTCGTATACTCTTTGCGATATTGCTCATGGGTTTTGATCAAGCGACCGCCCCCGGGCAAGATCGGCTGGATTCCACGGTGCGCGTCAATCTCCGGTATGCACTTGTCAATGTTTCCAAAACCGGCTTCCTCACCACGCAATACTTCGTAAAGCATAAAGCGCAGCCAGGTACTGCCAGAACGAGGATAGGAGGCCTGAAAGATATCCTGGGGTTTGAGCCCAAGATGCCAGGCCCAGACGCGCGGAACACGAAGTTTACTTCTTGCCGCTTTGGCGTGAAGTCGTCGGTAAAGGTCATTCATAATCGGTATCTTCCTTTGAAGTGAATTCTGACGATATAAATGCCAAACAATGTTGATGAACGCACTCCTGTCTTCGGAGGCTTAACGAAGCTTAGCGTAGCTCTGAAAAACAGAAGTTGCAGAGTGTTATTCATTGGGCGACAGTGCCAGGAAAGTCGGGGCTGCCTTTAAAGGCCTGCTAGCTTTGCGGCGGACAAAGACCACGGCCGCTACAAAAGCCAGTGTTTCTGATAAAGCAATGCTCCATACTGCTCCTCCCACCCCCCAAGCGCGGACTAGCGGAATGCCGATTGCAACAGAGACACAGCTGGAAACCGTAACCGCGGCAAAGAGCGAACCAGGAGACTCGAGGGCTCGCAACACAATGGACGGGCCGAAAAACGCGCTGCCAGCCACGGATGCCAACGCAACTATGGGCAATAAATAAGCGACCTCTGTATACCCGCCGGAATAAAGCAGGTGGAAAGCCGAACCCCGGAACAATAGCAGCCCAACCCAGTATGGAACTGCGCAGGCGACGCAGAGGAAAGTCATTCGCTTCAGGACCACGCTGACGCCGGCCCTCCCTCTCGCTTCCAGCACCCGGGCGGCGTAGGGAAGCATCAGCGTGTGCATCGCGGCGCAAGCTTGTAACATAGGCGCGGCAAAATTCATCAAGGCCTTGAGTTCGCCCGCCTGGGCCAATCCGCCGAACTTGCTCAATATCGGATAGAAGGCGTTGATCGGAATCCACATCATGGCGTTGGCGCCGAGCGCCCACCGTCCATAACGCCAGTGCCGCCGCCAGGTATCCAGTACGCCTGGAGCATCTTGACTCGAGGTAAGCCGCAGTGCCAGATAAGCCAGAAGAACCGCGCTTGAGCCTAAGCCGCCCAATCCCATCAGCACGAAGGCGGAAAACGGTGTCAGGTGATGCGTCTGGTGGTAGACCAGAGCGAGTCCGCCCATGGTCAGGGCGCAATAGAGAAGAGCCGCAGCGGCGGAGGGCGCTGGAGAAAGCTTCAAATAGAACGTTCTCTTGGCTAACCAGAACAGAAATAGGGCCGGCGCGGCGAACGCGATGCCAAGAAGAGCGCCAGGCAAGCCGTCGGCTTGTTGCAGCTTAAAGGCAATCGCGGCCGAGGCGCACAAACCCAGAACTATGAACACGCTCATGCCCAAATGGAGCAGAAGAAGGGCCTTCACGTAACCCCGGAGACAGTTGCGATAGACCGAACTGCCGAACACCAACATCGGCTCCAGCAGCAGAGCCTGGTGGAAATTGAGAAGGAACAAAAAGACCGCGAACCCGACTGCATATGTTCCGTACTCCGCGGCCGACAACCAGCGAGCCAGCAGAATACTGATTACAAAATTCGATCCTGCGAAGACTCCCTGATCGACCAGAGCCAGCCCTCCCTTCATCGCCCAGGGAATCAGCTTGTGCTTTATGCGGTCGCGATCGAATGACAAGATTTTCTCGAACAAGTGGCGGCTGCGCGGCTGCGCGGCTTCTCTTGCCATGGGCTCGACCGGAGATGCCTGAAGTCCCGATGCGGTCACTGAACCGCCTCTTCCAATTGGGATGCATTGGTGAGTGGAATTTGAGCGCTGGGTTGTGCTTCCAGACAGGTCTTCAATTGCTCGGCGACAGATCGAACCTGGGGCTCCAGAAGAATATTCTCGTGATTGCCCAGGATTTCACAGATCTCTAATCCACTAACGGCGTATTTGTGCCAACCCGCGCGCGGGTCGGTCAACTGGCCGAGCGGCTTATGGCTCGACCGGAACAGGATGACCCGACCTGGATACGCTCGCGGCGTATAGTCTCTTTCAGCCTGCAGGCAGGCCGTTCGGACTCTCTTGACGTAATCGGGCAGCCGGGCAACGTGCCGCCATCTTTGCATCATACGAACTGGCACTGTAACCATTCGCGAAAGATACGCCCACCTCTGCGATGCCGGAACCCGGAAGAGCGTGAGCAATGCGGAAGAAGTAGATGCAGCCTTTTGAGAAAAGGAAGGTTTCGGTTCAGGAAAGTTAGTGTCAAACAAAACTACCACCGCGTCCTCGCGCCCGTGAGTCGATAACTGCTGAGCCATCTCGAAAGCGATCATGCCGCCAAAGGAATAGCCTCCAAGAAAATAAGGCCCTTGCGGCTGAACCCTGCGTATTTCCTTGATGTAGTGTGCCGCCATGTCTTCGGTGCGCGTGTGCAGTACTTGTCCCGCTTCCAGTCCATTCGCCTGCAGTCCATAGAAAGGCTGGTCTGCGCCAAGGTATCGCGACAGATCGTAAAACCTGACGACCGCGCCATTAATTCCGTGGATACAAAAGAACGGCGGTTTTGAACCGCCAGTTTGAATCGGCACCAGACAAGACCACGCCGGCGCCCCACCCTTCTGACGAACAATCACGGCCAATTGCTCGATGGTGGGAGCCTGAAGCAGTATGGCGATCGGCAAGTTCTTTCCGAAAGCCTCTTCAATGCGTTTCATCAGCCTAACTGCAACCAGCGAATGTCCGCCGAGTTCAAAGTAATTGTCCGCGATACCGATCGGCCGTACACTCAAAACACTTTCCCATATCTGGACTAGCCGGGATTCGACGGCATCTTTGGGCGCCGCAAACGTCCCTGTCGACGCAAGTTCTGCCTTATCTGGGGCGGGGAGCGCGTGCCGGTCGACCTTGCCATTCGGGGTCAGGGGCATGCTTCTGAGAGTTACTAAGACGGAGGGAAGCATGTACTCTGGAAGCTTCTCTTTCATGAAAGAGCGCAATTCTGCGGCTGTCGGCGCCGCGCCCGGAGTAGCGACAAAATAAGCCACCACTCGCTTGTCCCCGGGAGTATCTTCGCGGGCCACCACCACTGCGTCGTTGATCGCGGAGTGTTGCCTCAAGACCGTTTCAATCTCGCCCAATTCGATGCGGAAACCGCGAATCTTGACCTGATGATCGATCCGCCCCAGAAAGTCGATAGTGCCATTGGGCAGATAGCGCACCAGGTCTCCAGTCTTGTACAGGCGCGCTTTGGGATCAGGGTTCAGGGGGTGGACGATGAATCTCTCTGCGGTAAGCTCGGGCCGTTTGAGATAGCCGCGGGCCAATCCGTCACCACCGATATGCAACTCGCCTGCAACCCCGATGGGGACTGGTTGCAGCATCTTGTCCAGAATGAAGATTTCGGTGTTGGCGATCGGCCGTCCAATTGAGACTGTACTGTGTCCGTCAAGCTTCGAGATGGTCGACCAAATCGTGGTCTCGGTAGGACCATACATGTTCCACACCGAGGCAGATCTCTCCACCAGTTGCGCCGCGAGCTTCTGCGAGACCGCTTCGCCACCGATCAGGATCTTGAGTCCGGGATCGCCCGTCCAACCTGCCTCGAGCAGCATTCGCCATGTAGCTGGGGTGGCCTGCATGACGGTTGCGCCCGATTGTGAAAGCCTCGCCAGCAACTCGTTGCCGTCGGAAGCGATCTCGCGGCTTACAATCTCGATCGAGGCTCCCAGCGTCAAGGGTAGATAGATCTCGAGACCCGCGATATCAAAGGAGAGCGTTGTGACTCCTAACAGCCGGTCAGTGGAGGTCATGCCCGGCTGTTTGGCCATCGTGGTCAAGAAATTGACCACCCCGCGATGCGGAATCTCCACTCCCTTCGGTTTTCCGGTCGAGCCGGAGGTGTAGATCACATAAGCGCGGTTCTCGGTGCTCAACGTCAGTGCGGGACTTTGTTGACTCTGCTTCGAGATTTCTGGCCAGTGCGAATCAATGAGCACAACTCGAGAATTTCCCGCATTGGGAAGGCTTGCTGTTAACTGTGACTGGGTGAGCAGGAGTGGTACTTCCGCATCCTCGAGCATGAATGCAATGCGAGCTTGCGGATAGGCCGGATCCAGAGGAACATAAGCGGCCCCAGCTTTGAGAATGCCCAGAAGCCCGACGACCATATCCAAGGAGCGCTCCAGACAGATGCCCACCAGCCCGTCAGGTTTCGCGCCCAACTTGATCAGGTGATTCGCCAACTGATTTGCGCGCCGGTCAAGCTCACCATAGCTCAACCGCTCACTCCCAAACACCACAGCCGTGGCATTTGGAGTTCGCGATGCCTGCGCCTCGATCAACTGATGAACGCACAGCTGTCGCGGATAGTCCATCCAGGTATCGTTCCACTCCGAAACCAGCTGTTGTCGTTCCGCATCGGTCAGATTCGGGAGCCGGGAGATTCGCTCCTCCGGATTCTCGACGACGCCTTCCAGCAGCCTCTGATAGTGTCCTGCCATGCGGCGCATGGTCGCACCGTCAAATAAGTCGGTGCTGTAAAGGAACTGCGCTGCCAAGCCGTCTCCACGCTCCCATAACTGGAGTTGCAGATCGAACGGCGATGGGCCGCAATCGGTTTCGAGATTCGCATTCTGATTGCTCGAATCACTGATGAACTCGGAATGATCGAACGAAAACAGCACTTGACATACCGGATGTCGACTGGCATCTGACTCGGGCTGCACCGCTTGAACCACGCGCTCCCACCGCACGCTCTGATGCTCGCGCGCGCGGCTCACAAGCTCACTCACTCGCACCAGCAACTCCCGGAACCGAGGGTCGCCGCTCAGATCAGTCCGGATAGGGAGTGCCACGGGTGCGTCTGCGCTTCCGGTATCAGCTTGCGTTTTGCCGAACTCCGGGGTGGTCAATCCGACGGCGATGTCGTCCTGGCGTGTGTATCGCGTCAACAACGCCTGGAACGCCGCCAGCAGCAAAATAGGCAAACTAATCCCTTCGCGTTCCGCCAGCAGATGAAGCGCGCTATTCAGGCCTGTGGAGAGAAAAAAGCCTTCGCGGGCTGTGCGAAACGACTGGGCAGGGGGACGGGGCCGGTCCGTGGGCAATTCCAGGATTGCCGGAATCCCGGCGAGTTGCTCTCGCCAGTATGCAAATGCCTGTTCTTCGTTCTTGCAGGGACGAAATTCTGCGCGGCCTGGCTCAGCAGCAGGCGCAATGTCGATCGTGTCCTGGGCAAAATTGAATTCAGTCATAAAAGGTGTTGCGGAGAATTTCGGGGAAATTTTGAATTGACTCTCAGCTCAAACGAGCCGCGAAGAATGAAGACCGTTCTCCGGATACTGAGAAACCCAGTGGCGCCGGAAACGGCTGAAAATCTTGTAATGGGTAGTCTGGAATTTTCGCCGGAAGCCTTGCTGTTCGAGTTCCTTCCGCAATATCCCCTGCTCTGGACCGCAGTGCACGAGCAGGGCTGCATTCCGGCGAACAGCGTCACTGGCAACCACGGAGAGCAAGAGGCGGTACGCGGCTGCGAGGTCGCGGTTACGTGCGCTCCAGGATTCATCAATCACGACAGTAGGAGTATCGGGGACGATATGGAGTGCCGGTGCTTGAGGCTCCTCGCCGTCTTTCCCCGTGTTCGATGCCCAGCAAACGATCACAATCTGGGAGTTCTCGCGCACGACGTAGACATGATCCCCATTCTTCATCCGCCTGCGGCAGCCCGCAAGGTCCCTGAGCGACAGAATGTCTGGATGCTCCCATGCCAAGTCGACCAAGTCCCCCAGTTGCGCCTCCCTGAGATCGACACCGCGATCAGGATCAGGCCTGACGGGCAAGTCCGCAATTCCGGTTCGGGTTGCTTCCAGCGCGAAAACGTCAGTCGATCGCTTGCTCAAGATAGAATCGCTAAACAATTGTTTTGTGGCCTGGAACGTATACCTCGCCAACGCGCCATTCCTTCTTGCTTGTCGAACTCTGCCCATGGTTCCGATCATCCACATGCGCAGCGAACGAAAGGCTCGTACCGTTGCACGCTGTCTTTTGACGATCTCCTTGGCTCTGCAGAACGCAGGCTGAACGCAGGCCTGAGCGGTTCGTGCCCATCCTCGCAACCACCCCCTCACGCCAGAAGGCACGAGAAAGATAGAAAATGTCCCGCGCGAGTAGTTGGCGAAGCGGTCCTTGTAGAGCTCATCGCCCCTGCCAAAATCAAACTCTCTGCTGACGTGATCCCTGGCGTACTTCAGTTCGTTCCAGAGAAGCACCTCGCCGGGAGTGTAATGCCAGGCATCGAGGTCGAACGTGTGTTGGTAGAGGAGAAACTTGCCATTTACCTCAAAGCCTAGATCCCAAGCCAGCGGCTTGCCATCGAGTTCCAACACTCCGAAACGTACCCTGTCGGTGGGCGTCAATTCGTGTATGAGCGACTGTATAAATTGGCAGAAACCTGGTCTTCCGCAAGAGCTTTGCCGTCCGAGCGCAGCATGCCGACGGATCTGGTGACGGAAAAAATCGGGCAGGTATTGTTGCGCCTCTTGTTCAGATTCCAGGTACCGGAACCGAAGGTCTCCAGCTTTGCGCAACTTATTTTGTAGACGGCGAGTATGGTGCTTTCCGAGCAAGGACTTGAAAACCTCGTCGCGCTGGCCACGCAGGACGATGGTTTGTTGGCGATCGTTTGGCACGCACCGCAAGTTGGCGCGCAGGCTCCGCGGCAAGTCACGGTAGTAACGCACCAGGCGGGAATGACTGGAAAGGTGTTGAAACGAGCACTCCTCCCACCCCGGCACCGACTCCAGCAACGTCCTCAGAGCAAGGGCGAGCACCTCTGTCACCCGATGCTCCTGGCAAATGAGATCTGCGTAATCTGCTTCCGGAGTACCCAGAAACTGCAAGAGATTGCCGCGCCTTACCAGGGGCAGAATGCCCTCGACCTCATCGCCGGCAAATACCACGAGGGTACAGAGGCTGTAATTGCTCCCAAAAGCGTGCCACCAGGCCCTGGTCCACTCCGGAGTCTGAAACACTTCGGCGCGCGGATCACACGCCCACAACCGCTCCCACTGCGGCCAAAGCTGCTCCAGGCGGTGAAAGTCGGTGACAACCTCGCAGCGCTCAATGGCAGCCTGGCAGCGCTCCACCGCACCATCATCACACACCATACTCAAATCAGCAATCTCGTCCAAGGCCTTTACGCAGGATTTCATAATTGGGATTCTGGTTCTTTGCTGCAGACGGACCGGAGGGAGAGAAGGGGAGCTTGGCACAATTCTTGCGGAACCGCTGCCTCCTTAGAAAGGAGCAATCAGGAGAAACTAAGCTGCGCCAAGCCCCTTCAGAACCGCGGGGATGGTCCTGGCCAAGATCTTCAGATCAAGCCAAAGGGACCATTTGTCGATATATTGCATGTCCAGTTCCATCCATTTTTCGAAGGGAATGGAGTTCCGGCCGTTGACCTGCCAGAGGCAAGTGATTCCTGGACGGACACTGAAGCGGCGACGATGCCAATCCTCGCTGAAGAGTTCAAAGTCGCGGATCGACATCGGACGCGGCCCCACCAAGCTCATGTCGCCCTTCAAGACATTGATCAGCTGAGGCAGTTCATCGATGCTGGTCTTGCGCAGGAATCGTCCTACCGGGGTGATGCGGGGATCGTGTTTGATCTTGAAAACCGGACCGCTCAGCTCGTTGAGGTGTTCGAGTTGCCGCATCTTGTTTTCGGCATCCACGGTCATGCTGCGGAATTTGTAGATGGTGAACTTCCTTTTGTTTTGGCCGATTCTCCTCTGCTTGAAAAAGACGGGGCCGGGCGAAGTCAGCTTGATCGCCGCGGCAGCCAGCAGCATGATCGGGGAGACCACGATCAATGCGATCAGGGCCAGGCAAAAATCCAGGACTCGTTTCATCACTACCGACCAGCCTCCAATCGCTCCCGTGTAGTGAGTAATCGAGGAGTGGCCTTCCAATTCCTCCGCCCCAGAGTGCGCGAGCTTCAAATTGAAGATGTTCGAGGGCACACGCAAGATAATCCCTTGCTCTTCACAGCGCGCGGCAACCAGGCAGGCGTCGGCATGGAAGGAGCGAATGGGTAGGGCGATCACAACCTCATCCACCACGTTCTTGCGCAGGAATTCGGGAAGGCCTTCCAGGTCGCACGCCAGGGAATGGCCAGTTCGGCGAAATTGATCGATCCCATCCCAGGGCTGGTCCGCAAACCCCATTACGCGATAGCCTAGCGTCGGGTTGGCCTGGAGTTTCGCGGCAAACTCAACCGCCCGCCGGTTGGTTCCCACAATCAATACGTTGCGAAGGTTGTGCCCGTGCAGCCGGGCGTGCTCCAGCACCATTCGCAAGGTCAGCCGGCTGGAAACCAGCATCCCGGTGCTAATCACAAAAAAGACGATCAGGAACGGAACCTTTGAAACCATGTGGAGGTGAAATATGGCGCTTGCCACCCACAAGCCCAGGCCCCCCAGAGCTGTGCCCTTCACGATTTCGGCCGACTCAGTCCAACGACCCGACAAGCGGTGCGAGGTGTACAGCCCGAAAATCGAGAACAGGAAATGCCACAGGAGCAAAAGCCCGAAAAAGATGACGAAGTTTTCCACCTTCACCCGCAGGGCGAAGAACTCAGCCACCGAGACGACTCGCCCTACGCCAAGCGCAGGCACCGTGGCCAAAGCGAAGGCAAAGACCATGACGGCCAAGTCAAACAGCTTAAGGGCATCTGCCAGAACTCTACGTCGAATCGACATAACAATGGCCTCTTACCGGAGACAAAACCTAAGTTTTTGCGACCGCCGGAGGCGAATACGATGTGCACTCCGGGTGCGGCTATTAGTCGTCAGGGGAGGGAAATTTGTTGTAAGGGACTTGGTGACAAAGGCACTTTATCGGGCTGCTCCGCTCTACAATCTGCGGTAAATGCTGTCCGGGATTGGAAATGTCCTTTGATTCAGAATCGCACCCAGAACCGGCGTTCGTGCAGCTTCGAGTTCCTGTAATGCCTTGCGAGCTGCTCTGCGGTTGGAGGAGTTCGCCTTCAGGACCAGGGCCACCCCGTCGCACCAACTGCCTAACAAAACACCACGATTACTGGAACTGAGGGGCGCAGCATCCAGCAGGACGTAGTCGAACTCGGATCGCAGCTCGTACATGCGCTTGCGCATCCGATCCAAGGTCAGCAGCTGCGGCGAATCTTCGGTTAGTGACCCACAGCTCAGCAGCCAGAGATTGGACTGCGATAGCTGTTGTACAAACTGCCGGATGGGCTCGGTTCCCTGCAATGCATCGGCCAGCCCGTAGTGATTCGGCACCCGAAACTCTTCGTGCAGCGTGGGCAAGCGCAGGTCGCAGTCCACAAGGCAGACCGAACCGCGCACTTGAGAAGCCAGAATGTCGGCGGCATGGGCACAGATCCAACTGCACCCGTTGCCCGACTCCGTGCCGGCGAATACCACCTGACGCGGTGCCGCTGGACCGGGGAGCAAGAAGAGGCGTTGCACCAGCTTCGTTACTTCGTCCCGCGCGCCCGCCTCAATCTGCAAGGCAGGAGTACCGGGAACAAAATCCTCGGCTGGCGAATCTACAGACGGATGCTGCATCTCCGCCCGCTGGCGCAGCATTTCCTGCGCCTTCCCCGCCTCAAATAAGAGCTCAAAATTTCTACTCATAAATTCCTCGCTATCCAATCCGCCGGGTGCTTCGGTGCTCGACTTCCGGAATTCGTGAGCCGTCCCGCAAAAGCTTCACGATACTCTGCATATAGGCTTTGGCTTCCACCAGCGTGAGCGCCTCGTTGTCGCGGGCATGGGCCGCCGCGTTCGCAGACCTGCCATTGGAGGGCCGCCTCTCGGGATTCGGCACGTCTTGCCAATCGAGGCCCCCATGCGAGCCTTCCTCCACCATCAAGTCCAGCGAGGCATTTTCCCCAACCTGAGTGACGAGCTGCGAAAGATCGAAATCGGCCGCCACTTCTTTCATCACCTCAGCGCCGATCGTCTTTTGCCGCATCGCAAACCCGAGCGAGAGAGCATTGAAACAGAGATTGTTGATATTGCGCGGGATGCCCAGACTCAGCTCGGCGATCATCTCGCAAGCTTCGTCGGTAAAAATCCGCTCTCCGCTGAGTCCCGCGACCTTCAGGCGGTGATCCAGGTAGTTGCGGGTCTCCTGGGGCGAAAGGCTACCCAACCGCCCGATCAGCGAAATCCGCTGTCGTAGCTGCGCCAGCGACGGCCGCGCCAGCTTGTCCGCCAATTGCGGCTGCCCCGCCAATATGATCTGCAGCAGCTTGGCCCGCGGCGTTTCAAAATCGGAGAGTAGGCGAATGGTCTCCAGCACCGAGGGATCCAGATTTTGCGCTTCGTCGACGATCAGGATGCAGCGCCGCCCGGCTCTCGCCTCCTGCAAAAGGAGGCGGTTAAACTCCTCGTGCATGGCCACCGGATCCTGCCCGCCGCCGCTTTGACACCCGAGCTCGCTCAGCAGGAATCGCATGAACTCGCGCGAAGTACATTGCGTCTGGAACAGAAAAGCGGTCCGAGCCGAGGAACGGAACCGTTCCAGCAGGTGAAACAACAGGGTTGTTTTTCCCATCCCCGGGACGGCAATGAGAGAAATAAAGCCGCGGCCGGCTTCAATCCCATAGTAGATGGAAGCCAGCGCCTCACGGTGTCCCGGGCTGAGATAGAGGAACCGCGGATCAGGCGTGACTCCAAACGGTTCTTCCTTAAGGCCGTAGAATTCTAGATACATTTATCCCCTAGCCAACCTGGCTGACGCTGTTCGTCGCCGAAGTGGAAAAGTCGCGATCTAAGCCGAGACCGTTGACGTTCCTGGCATTCTTCGCATGCGGAACCGCGGCCAGCACCGGAATGTTTAGTTCCGTGGAAACCTCGGCCGGCGTTCGGAAGGAAGGATCCAGATATTGCCGCCCAGCCACTGCGGCCACCGAAACCAGGACTGCGAGGAAGATGCCAGTCAACACCATCGGGAACGGAGAGTTCGAAGGCAGACTTGGCGCCACCGGCTGTTCCGCAACCGCAACGTTCAAAATGCGGGTGCGATCCAGCGCCTCACTCATACGCGCTTGTTCCTGCTTATGCAGGTAAAGAAGGTAGTTCTCCTCATTGGCCTTCATGGTTCGCTCCAAGTCCTGTTCCATCAGCCCCTTTTGCGCCAGATCGTGAGTCTTGGATTCGTATCGAGCGACGATCGCTTCCGTCGCCGCCGCGCGCGCCTGCAGGGCACTGTATTCAGACTTGGCCTTGGCTAGCTCCTCATTAATCCAGGCATAGGTTGGATTTCGATCGGTGGTCTGTTCCCTGATCGGCTTGGATTCTTCGGTGGTGATGGCGGATTTCGTTTCCGCAAGTTCTTTATCAACCTCCTGGACCAGAGGGTAGTTCGGCTGATACTTGGTGAGCAGTTCGGTACGCTTCAGTTCGAGGCCCATCAGAGTGGCCTTGAGCGATTGCAGTACCTGGGCATCGTCCGATTGGCGGGTGGAAGTCGTTAAACGCTCAGGCGTGATTCCCGCCTGCTTCTCCAGCGTCTTGATGCGTTGCTCGGTGCTGGCGGCTTCCGCTCGCGTCTGCTGCAGGCTGGAGTTGAACTCGCTCAGCTTCTGCAGCGTGATGTCGCGGCTGACCTGCGGCGCCACTCCGTCCTCCTGCTGCGAGAACTCTTTCAACTGAGCCTCAGCATCACTCAAGTTCTTCCTGTAGCGGTCGGTTTCCTGGGCAAAGAACTCGATCTGGCCCGGGGGACTGTGTACCGCAACGTGTTTCTGCAAATAGGCATCGTCCAAGGCTTTCAGCACCTGCACCGCCTCTTGTGGATCCCGGTCTGTGTAATGTACCTCGATGAGGTTGCTCTTCTTCACCACCGCCATTTGCAAGTCTTTGCCCAACTGGAGCGTCGCTCGGGCTATTCGTCGCTCTGGCGTCGGCAGACCAAACAGGCGGTCCATCAGTGTCTTTTCACGATCCAGTCCGCAACTGATCACCACCTGGCGGAGCACATCCGAGCTGTGCAGCAGTTCGAGTTCTGAATTCAGGTCCTCCTCGCTCACCGGCTTGGTCGCCGGAGGCGCCATGGCTTCTGTACTCACCACTGGATCCACTCGTCCCTCGCCCACCAGGAACTTCGTGCTGGCACTATATTGGGCGGGTTGCAGGATGGCCGCGAGAATGGCACCCGTTAGAATTCCAAAGAAGCAGAGCACGGCGGTCCGCTTGTAGCGAAACCCGACGGTCAGCAGATCCTTCAGATTAAACGGAAGAGGTACCCGTCCACTGCCCAAATCAAATTCTTGATTATTCATGACAGCCCTTTCGGTCCTAGTAGGCCTTGGCAAAAGTGCCCATCGAAGAAGTTGGTAGGAACGGCTTGATCTTAGAGAAGCGGTTCTTGGGAACGAACAGCATGTCCCCGGGATGTAGGGTGGGGTCTTCGCCCAAGTTTCCCGACTTCTCCATCTTTTTCAAGTTGAAAATCTTGGCTGAAACCCAATTGTCATCAACCCGGCGGAACAGCAGCACTTGCGAGTGCTTGGCGCTGTCCTGGAATCCGCCGGCCATGGCAACGGCCTCGGTCAGGGTCGTCGTGCCGCGCAGGTCGTATTTGCCCGGTCGCCCCACCTGGCCGTCGGCAATGAAGTAGGGTTTCTCAAAATCCTTAAGGGTGACGCTGATCAGCGGATCGTGGAGAATGTTTTCGTAAGCGGTGCGCAGTGTGGCGGTCAGTTGCGGCACCGTCTGCTCGGCAACGTGCACATCGCCAATGCCGCGCAATGTGATGTAGCCGTCGGGTTGTACCGATACCGTCTGATTGAATTCAGGGCTCAGCTCAAATACGACGTCGAACACGTCGCCCGGACGCAGCTTGTATCGGGGATAACGATCTCGAAGCCCGGGCTCCGACCCGGACTCACCCGCTTTTGTGCTCGGCGCCGCGGCTGGGGCCGCTGAATTGGCCGACGCCACCGTGGTCGCACTCTTCTGAGCTGCTCCGCTCTGCCCGGCCAGCGCCAGCACGGCTATCAGTGCGATGATCCTGATTGTACGTTGAATTTGCATCTCTGACTCTCCTGTCCGATACGTCCCCCAACCTGGACCTGACGCCTCCTTGGGATGCAAGGTGACGCGCAGGTGTTTACGCCGCCGTTATGTTGTGCTGGCGAATCTTGTAGAGCAATCCGCGGTAGCTGATCTTCAGCAAACGCGCCGCCTGTTTCCGATTCCATCCGGTACGCTGCAGCGCTGCCATAATGGCTTTGATTTCTACCTGCATACGCACGCTGCGCAATGAGGCAATCGGTTCCTCGTTGCCCTGACCCTGGCTTGCGGCACGTTCCGCACCATCGGTCCGCTTCGGTTCTTGCTCCGACTGATTCATGCTTGAGTTTTGAGTAATTTCACTTAGAGGGCGGCTCATGCTATTACCTCGACTGCAGTTTTTTTATCTCCCGGGGGTATCTAGCAAGAAGAGAACGGCAACGAACTTAAATCGGTTCAACCTGGTAGCCTTCGATGCGGATAGAAAGCGAACGCTGGATGGGCTCAACCGAGATCACTAGATTCCGGCTTCCGTTGTGTGCCACCAGGATGCCCTCCACTCCGTCGAGAGAGCCCCCGCGAACACGGACGCGCTGGCCCACCCGCAAGAACACATGTTGCGTAAAAGGCATATTGCTGGCGACCACGGCACGCACTGCTTCAATCTGCTCTGCGGGAATGGGACTGCCCTGGCCCTGCCCGCCCACCATGTCAACCACCCCTTGAGTCTTCAAGACCCGGAGTCGATGTTCTGGTGTAGGAGCGATGCGAACAAATGCATAGCCCGCAAACAGCGGCGCTTCGACTACTTTGCGCCGATCACTCCATTGGCGGACCTGGCTGATGACGGGAGAGAACACATCAATGCTCTGCCCCTGCAGGTGGCGTTCCACTACTTTCTCGTGGCGCGACCGGGTCCGGATGGCGTACCACTTCATGGCCTCCGAGGCTTCCGCTGGATGCATCGACGCGTGTTCGGCGATCACAACGCTGCTGGTGCTCATAGCTCCGCCCTCTGAGTCACATCTCGACTCCGGCAAAACCCTTGCGTTTAGCAGATGGCTATGCGGGTCATTCTGGCCTTATTCAGACCAGAATTAGCGCATGTCTTTTCGGGGGGAGTGATTGCTAAGTGCATCGGCCTACGGCGACGCAAGGAAATAAAAGTGGGCTTAGACTACCGACCATCGCAGATTTGTGCAAGTGGCCAAAAGTCCCGCTAACTAAAGTCTCTATAGCGCCCCAAAAGCCGTGTCAGAGGCGGCAGAGGGCCGCACAACCAGGCTGAGATGTTGCCAACTGGAACACCTTCTCACCCGGCCAGGGGTCCCTCCGCACGTGTTGGTGCGGTAACATTCTCCAGCCTGAGGATTATCACAACACGGGCACGACGGGCGCGGCCATGTCGCCCGCAAAGCCATTAGTTTCTATGGAATACGGTTGGGAGTCGCGCGAATCGCCCGCAAATTCGCCAAAGCAGCTGAAGCATCCCAAAAATGACGGACTGTCGATTTTCAGCCTGTCTGGGCCCGAGGCTGGACGCGCCCTGCTGGTCCTCGGCCACCCGCGATTCGCACGATGACTGAAAGCGCGCCCCCCATTCGCACCGATATAGCGTAGGACGGGCAGACCAAAGCATTCTCGGCCGGGTCGGCTCCTCATATTCGCGAAAGAGAACGAGCCGACTCGAGACTTGTCTCGTTACGCGATCGTGTCGCGAGAGCTAGTGTCTCATCGCAGCGTTGGCTGCCTCCGCTGCCGCCTTTAGTTCCTGGTTGGCCTGCACCAGGAACTGCCGCGCTCTCTCTGCGTGCCCTTTCATATCGTATTTGTTATCCTTTTGGGCTTCGTGGATGTAGCGGTTCGCTTCCGCCACCAGACGCTGAGCCTCGGCCAGATTTGGATGGCGTCCCTTGTCAATGTCCACCACTGGATCCTGGGCGAGGGTTATGCTGCATAACAACAACGTGCTGAACAACGAGGCGAATAACTGAATTTTCCTCATTCCTTTTCCTCCTAGATCCAAATACTGGAAAGTCCAGCAGATTTTCGGGGGACAGTCTATCACCTCAATCAACGCCAGGGCGAAACCAGCGCTCGAGTCATCACTTCGAAAAGGATTTGCCTTGCTGGTAGATATGGAGGCGCGGGAAGGAATTGAACCTCCGATTAGGGCTTTGCAAGCCCTTCCCTTAGCCGTCTTGGGTACCGCGCCTCAGTCGTGGCTCCCGGACACAGTCGGACGAGTCCGGAGCTTTTGCCACAGGAGCAGGGGACATTTCGGGTCAGTCGGAACTCAGTGTTCTGCAGAATCGCGCGATGGCAATAGTATATATCCCTTCCTATTTTGTTGCTGCGCTGATTCTTAGAACTCCGAGAATTCTGACAGGGCTCGCGCTACAACACAAGAAACGCCGGGTCATGGGCGAATGGATTCATCACAAAGCGGGAGGGCGTACTTCGAGGCTTCGTCTGGCGAAACCCATCTTCCCCCGCGCCACATCGGTGCCGTCCACTGTCGCAACCACTTCCACCACCGCAAAATCGTCGATGAACTTCAAAACCTTCACCTCCATTTCCATTCTGTCGCCGGGAACCACCGGCTTCAAGAACCTCATCTCATTGATCGAACCCAGCACTAGAAACTCCCCCGGCCGCGTTCCGGTTCCCATGGTTTTGGAGAACAGAATCGAGGCCGCTTGTCCCACCGCCTCCACGATCAAAGTTCCCGGCATCACGGCGTACTCGGGAAAGTGCCCCAGAAACTGGATCTCATTCCCCGTGACATTCTTGATCGCCTGAATCCTCTTCCCCGGCTCCAGCAAAATCACGCTGTCGACCATGATCATGGGAAACCGCTGCTTGAGAGCGGCTCGCACTTCCTCAAATGTCATCACTGGCGTGGTCATCTAATGAATCACCCTTTTTCCCGGGATTCTTTTCCCGCGCCGATGCTGGATCGTAGCCGGTCACGTTCAACGTGATCGCAGAATCATGGCCGTAGCGCGCGGCAAGAACCGTGATCCCTTCGGAACCGCGGCCGCATCGGAAGCCATCCGCGATGCACGCAACCCGGCAGCTTCGGCCATCTCGAGCGGCCGGCTCTCCCAGTTGTATTCAAAAACATGATCCCGTTGCGGCGACTCCAGCGCCGTGCTGAAAAACACCAGCCCATCCGGACTGACTCGTCGGGCCATGGTCGCAAAAAGGCGCGTCGGATCCATCAGGTGCTCGGCGAGCATTCCCGAAATCACTCCCTGGTATCGTTCGGCGCTACCTTCCGTGTCCACCTTCAGCGCGTCCTTCACTTCAAAGCGCACCCGGCCAGCGTGGCCGGAAACGGCGAGCAAGCGGTTGGCCACCGCCACTGCCGGCGGACTGATGTCCGAGCCCTCGATCTCGAGATCAGGCCGCTCTTCCGCCGCCAGCAAACTCAACACCCCGTGTCCGGCGGCCAGCTCAAGAACGGTCGCGCCCTTAGGCAACCGCCGTACGAACTCGTCCCGAAACATCGCGATGTGGCTGATCATCGACGGCCAGAACGGATAGATCAGAATCGCCGCCCACATATACGGGACCATGTAACCTTCGTGCTCGTACACCCCCGACATGATTTCGGGCATGTGTTCCGGAGTGTAGCGTCCCTCACGCTCGTAAATTGCCTTTGCCCTAGCTACTCCCACGCAGTATTCGGCATATCCCCGCGCCGCCGCGTCAAACACCGCGTCTCCGTAGGCCGCTTCGGCCCAGCGCGCCAGCGGATTCAACAACCACGAGCACAATTCCCGATTGGCTTCAAACGTCGCCCGCGCACTCGGAGCAAACACCTTCGCCTTTCGATCCATCGCTTCCAGAAACGCTTCCGCAGTCTTCATCTCCACACTCTCTATCGGGCCAGACCCACTCAGTCCTGAGAACGCACATGCCGCACCATCCGGACCATTGGACGCACCAGGTCCGTCCCATCCCACGGCGAACCGAAAACATGCATCTGCCCCAGGCGCACCACTCGATCCACTCCGTGACGCCCCGCAGCCTCGGCCAGAATCTCTTCCCTGCGCGAGTCCTTCACCGCCAGCCCCAGAGTCTGCACTGTTCCATCGAACTTCGAGATCGCATGGAGCAGGTCATCCGCCACCAGAACGCTGAGCGTCCGGCCTTGGGTCGGCTCCGGGATGTCCACTCCCTTCCCTTGCAGAATGGTCCAATCCGTTGACTGCGGAAAGCACGCGCGGTTCGCCACGTCGTCCAAAAGCCACGACGCACGTGCCTGGCAGATGGCCGAAGTCAACGCGGGTTCGATTCCGAGCCGCGGATGCGCGCGGTTCTCTTCCTGAAAAGCGGCCCTTAAATCTTCGACGAACTCCGCCGCATCACACCCATCGCCATGTTCGAGAAACAAAGTCTGCGGCGAGGAGCAGGCTTGTTGCTCAAACTGCCAAACGTCGCGCGCCATACGCCGGCACCACGATGCCCGTTGGTCCCGCTCGCCCCACACACCCGCATCGATCGCCGCGACCGAGAGCCGCGGGCCAAAGACTAGCACTCGTGCCCAGTGGGGAAAAGGTAGCGCCCGTACCTCGGAAACTGCCTCTTCGCCGCCCCAGATCATCGCGCCATCCACCGAATTCGCCATGGCTTCCTGCAAATCGATCCGGGAATGATCAAAGCTGGCCAGGAAGATTCGCTCCCTCAACACTCCGTCGCGATCTACTTCCTGTAATCTCTGGATCACCAGCCGCGTCGGATCCATCAACCCGCTCGGCACCCGCACCACGCAACTGTTGCCTCCAAGTAACGCGCAGGTCAGCGACAAGATGGGCTGGATCTCGATGTTCCCTGCCGGCCAGTGCCCCACGACTCCGAGCGGAAACGCCCGCAGCCTCGCGCGTCCATGCTCGCGCCACCCGCACTCGAGAGATTGCGGGCCCAATTCGCGGAGTAAGATCGGCTCCAGCGTGCCGCGTCGCAGCCACAGCCGTAGAAACGCGACGCCAGGGATTTCGCGTACGCCGGGAGCGTCCAGCGCTGCCGCCCATTGCTCAAAAACCTCAAGCACCGCTCCCGGCGCGAGATCCTTCTCGAGCGCAGTCTTGCGCAGCCGCTGCGCCGCAACCGTGATCTCGTCGGCAGAAGCGATCCTATGGATCAGCTCATCATGGATCAGCTCCCTCATGTCCCGCCGCCCCGCCGCTGGCGCGTAGTCTCCAGGTTGCCGCAGCCGCGCACCTCAACCTCGGGCACGCGCCGCAGGAATCGGAAATGAGTACCGCGCCGCCCGCAGCCGCAGCCATCGTGGCCGATGATTTCCCCCATGTCGTCGGTCAGTAGCAGAAATCCAGGAAAACTCGTGGGCAAGACGCTGCACACCTGCACCAGCCCTTGCTCCCCGGCCTCGACCGGCGCCAGCGTCAGAGGGTCCCGGATGATCACCTCGGCAAAGGCAGGGACATGTTTGTAGCCACGCGCACAATCCGGATACACGACGCCCACGTTTTCCACCATGCCGTAGTAATCGATGACGCGGTCCTCCGCACAAGCAAACACGGAAGCCAGGTCACGCACAAATTGATCCTTGGTGACCGCCTGCTGCTCCAGCCGCTTCCACCCACCGCTATGCAGCACGTGGACATTGGGCAGATTCAGCGTGATTCCCGCACGCTTCAGAGGCCCCACCAGTTGCGTCCAGATCACGTACGTGAATCCGTACACCAGGACCTCAGCCTCTTTCCATTTCGCGGCACAGGCCAGCAGCTTCTCTGAGTCGAGGGCAAGCTCGCCTTGCGAATCAAGAAGCAAGCACGACACGGTTTCGGTGGCGAATGATCCCAGCGCTTGAATGGCGGCGCCCCGCGCTCCCAGTTCACTCTGTCGCCCTAGATTTTCCTGGGTATCGATGACCAGATAAGGCCGGCGAGCCGCTCCCACGAAATTACGGATGATCGCAATGACACCCTTCGTCATCCGCCGGGACGTCGCCGCATCCAGCACGACCCGACTGGGAACTTGCCCGCTGGTCGAACTGGACCTGAGAGTGCGCTTCACCTCACTCGCCGGCACCAGGCTCAGCGGCGGATTCGCCTTGAATACGCTGACCGGCAAATAGGGGAGATCGGCTATCTTATCGGCCGCGGACAGGCTTACCGGCCAGTGGCGCACGTAATTCGAAAACCGCGAACTGCGCTCGCAGGCGTATTCCAGCTCGCGCTTGAATAGGGCGAGCAAGTACTCGTTCCGCTGCTCCGGAGCCATTGCATAGGGCCGCGTATCAAGCAGCGTCCCGATGGACTGCTCCAGCTCCACTAACTGGACGTGAAGGTCTGCCAACTGACTCATATCATTGCCGTCCACTACGTCGTCAACAAGGTCGCCAACTGGGAACGGGCGATTTTGCCGTTGGCGGTCCGCGGCAATGCTGGGACGACCTTCACTGCCACGCAGGTCCAATGCGAAGGCAGCGCGCGCCGCACTCTGTCGCCGAAGTCCTCGACGCGACTGTCGGCAGTCACGGCGTTGGCCACACCGTGATCCGCCACCACCAGCAGCGCCACCGCCTCTCCGGCTTCCGGATGTTTCACTCCGACCGCCGCACATTCGCTCACGCCTGCCATCGCTCCGACCTTGGCCTCGACTTCACCGACGCTGACGCGGACCCCACGAATCTTGATGAAATCATCCGTGCGCCCTTTGATCCACAGGTAGCCGTCCTCGTCCAGACAAGCGAAATCGCCCGTCCTGAGCCACCCTCCGCCGAACCTGCGTTCCGTCGATTCCCGGTCATCCAGATATCCCAGGCACACCGACCGACCGCGCACCTGAATTTCGCCAGTCTCCCCCAGCGGCACTTCCCTTCCTTCCTCATCGACAATGCGCACCTCGAGATTGTCGAGGGGAAGCCCCGCACTGCCGAGTTTGTCGGCTAAGCGCTCCGACGGTAGGCAGGAAATTCGGGCCGTCGCTTCGGTCTGGCCGTACATAACGAAGAATTCGGCCGCGGGCACGACATCGCGCATCTCCTGTATGTTCTCGGCAGCAAGAGCGCCACCAGCCTGAAGAAATCGCCGCAGCCCCGGCAAGGGAATGTTCCTCAGATTCGAGCGCCGTAACAGAACGTTGTAAATGATCGGAACGCCCGCAAAAGTCGTGCAGCCGTAGGTGTTGATCGCCTGGAGCACCCTGTCGGGAAACATGAATCGCGAATCAAAAACAACTCCTCCGCCTTGATACAGGTGCGTGTGCATCACGCTCGCGCCGAAGCAGTAGCTGATGGGCATGACCAGCATCGCCCTTTCCTTCGTCCCTAAATGCTGGCTGCGAATGATGGCTTGGGTGTTTGAGATCAAATTGCCATGGCTCACGATCACCAGCCTGGGCACTCCCGTGGAGCCGGACGTCGGCATCAACGCGGCCACATCGTCTTCCGCACAAGGATTTGCAGGGAGCGATTCGGGCGGTTGAGCCGAGAAGTTCCCCTCGAACACCAGAATGCGATTCCCTCGGACCCAATCGCAGCTTACGCGTCTGGAGGTCCAAACCGCTTTCGCCTGCGACGTGGCCAACAGCGAGTCGCCGGAGCTGGTCAGCAACCGTTCCTCGACCGGAACCGGCACCACACCGGCATACATCGCGCCAAGGTAGGCGAGCGTGCTCGCCGGGCTCAGACCACAGCCCAACAAAATCCGATCTCCCGGCCGCAGTCCAGCCGAGAGGAAACCGGCTGCAAAACCAACCACGAGCGCGGGCAATTCACCCCCCGCAATCGTTTGCCCCTTCTCTGCGTCGATCAGGCACGAGGCTTCCCCCAGACGCTGGACCAGGCGGCCCGCGAAGTTCATTTCATTACTGTTGGGCACCTTGAACCTGAGCCAGCTTGGATTGGACGATGCGGCAGATTTCCTTGACGTTCTCCATCGCCATCAGGTCATCCACGTCGAAAGTCAGCCCAAAGGCCTGCTCCAGGCTGCTGGCCAGCGTCACATGCCCCATGGAATCCCAAGCCGAAACATCGCTTGGCACCGTGTCGATGGTGATGGTTTGCGGGTCAATATCGAATGCGGACTTGAACGCAGCGCGCAGCTTCCCTAGTAATTCTTCGTTGTAGTTTCCCATTGCTTTTTCTCACCCAACATATTCGGACCCAATTCGGCGCCGAATTTCCACATGCTATCCTTCGCCCTCAGCCAAGGCGATTATCCCCCAAAGGCCAGGCACCACTCGCCATCGAGACGCGACAGGAAGGCGTCCCCGCTATTGAGTAGTTCCAGGAAATTGGCTTTGCGGGAATGGGCTACCGTCCAGCCCCCGCGACAAGTGAAGAAGCAGTTCTTCTCCGAAAAATCGTCCATCCACCGGTGATCAGCGATGCCATGTACCGCAATGGCCCCGTGGCTCCAGGCGTCATAGAAAAGGTGATCAAGAATTTCCTTGACGTGGCGCCGCGCGCCGCCGACTTGCGCCACATCGGCAAGACCGCCCTGGCTTTGATAGTAGAGGTACCAGCCGACAATCTTGCCGCTGGCGTCGCGCAGGACTAATTTTCGAAGCCCATCCCCGTGCCCTTTCATCCGTTCCATAAAACTCAGAAGCCAATGGAGCGAAGGGGCGTCATACTCCGGCCACAGGGAATGTCCGCCACGAAACTCCGCCGCGCAGTTCAGCAACGTATCGACGTCCAGTTCGGAGGCTTGGAGAGGAGACTCGGCGTTCCGGAATGGATTGGATGCGAGCTTCATCGCCAGACTGTCCACGACACTACAAAAAGGCTTGGCGGCAAAGGCCAAGGCAGCCGCGAGGTTGGACTCGGATAAGTGGGTCACCGCGTACGTCAGACACTGGGCCGGCCGCAACAGGCGCATCCAATGCAGGCTGAAGGGCATAATTGTCGTGAAGCCAAGCCGCTCCAGCAGCGCTCGCGATGTGTCGTTGGCTGAATCAGTCTGCGACAGATCCTGTCCCCCCGCCATATAAGTTCGCAACAAATGCAGGCCCGCCAGCGTAGTCCGAAACTCTGGACGCACCACGAAATTCCCTCCATAGGCAATTCGAACCGGCTCGCCTTTGAACGACATCTTCCGTGGAACCACCCCCAGAAATCCCGCAATCGTTCCTTTCTCCTCATACACCAGCGAGGGGAGCGAATCGTCGATCCACGGGTTGGTAAAGTAGAGCTCTTGGAGGAAGGACTGCACTGCCGGAGGAGGAGGGCCCTTACGCTCACGCAGGACCGTCCAGTAAAGGTCAGCAACCTGCGGGATGTCGTCCTTAGCAAGAGGGCGTACGGGCATGTCTTTTAACCCGCGAGACTATCTTCACAGCAGCCATCGCAGCTCCGCTTCGGGTAAGCGTCCTCCGTGGTGGAGTTTAGCAGTGCAAACCACCCCCGGGCAATGAAATGTATGGTGACCGGACCTCCTCCAACTCGACGTGAATGATAGCAAAACTTTAAGATGAGCCCTTTAGTGCTATTTACTCCTGGCCGAACTTCTCCTAGAGTAGATCGAGTGGATCAACGAAGCTGATTGCACATGGTTTCGCTCGGTCAAGTTGTGCTCCCCGTCGGATCATTCTCCAGCGTGCGATTTGGTCGCTGGAGGTCGTAGCGGTTCCGAAATTATCAGTTTTGGTCTCCATACCTGCTCTTATGGCGCATTTAAGCAACCTGCCCAATCAGGCCAATCAGGAGAGGCTGCGGATTCTCGCTGCCGACGGCACCTCCATGAGCACACAGTTGCTGGTCGAAGCGTTGGCCAAGAATGCTCAGTTCCACGTCATCGAAGCACCTTCGGCTGAGCCCGAGATTCTTGGCCTGGTGAGGAGCGAACGTCCCGACGTCCTGCTCATCGGCACCAGGTTGGGTCACGAGGGCCGGGGACTTTTCGAACTCGTCCGCAACATTCGTTCCGAACTGCCCGACTCGCGCGTGGTGGTACTGCTCGACCATTCCGAACCCGTCCTAGTCGTGGAGGCATTTCGCGCTGGAGCCCACGGTATTTTCTGCCGCACGCAACCCCTCCGCTTGCTGGCCAAGTGCATCGAATGCGTTCATTCGGGGCAAGTGTGGGCCAACAGCAGCGAATTACATTTCTTGCTCGAGGCCCTGGCGCAGTCTAATCACGCCAACTTCACTCACCTGGCCAACTCTCCTCTATCCGCCCGCGAGGCGGACGTCGTTCGATGCGTCGCCGAGGGACTCACCAATCGCGAAATTGCACGGCGTTTGAAGCTCACCGAACACACGGTCAAGAATTATCTGTTCCGGATCTTCGATAAGCTGGGCGTTTCCAGCCGAGTGGAAGTCGTGCTCTATGCCCTCAACGGCGAGGCACGCACGATTGCTCACCAGAATGGTCGCAGGTCGCAATCGGCGGCTGCTCGCAGGGCCGCCGGCGCCGCTCCGGCCGCGGTCCGCAAGACGACACCAAAGAATTAACCTTAGGGCGCGTGTTTTCCTACTGAGCCAATCGGAAGTTCAGCGTCACCCTGGTCTGCATCTCCACAGGTCTCCCGTTAATGAGTCGGGGCTTGAATTTCCACTGTTTCACCGCGTCCGAAGCGGCTTGGGCCAGCAGCGGCGGCCCGCTTGCCACCCGAACTTCCTGCACCGCCCCGTCGGCGCCGATGTGAACATCCAGGATCACCGAGCCCTGAAGATTCTGTTGACGCGCAGCTTCCGGATACTCAGGTTCGACTCGGTGCAGTAGGCTGCCGTCGGCGCTGGCGGCAGACCTCTCTGCTGGGCCCTGCGCTTGCGGCGAAGAAGGGCTCTGCATTCCCTTTTCCGGGCTCTTCCCTGGACTCTCATTCGGCGGCAGACGGAATATTTCTGCACCGTTTCGCAGCACCAGCAACCCCCCGGGAGGAACTCGCCTCTTGCTGGGTTGAGCGCGAGAGGCCTCCGCGACGTTCGGTGAGCCACCTTTCTTGGGATTTCCTGCGTTGGCCACCGCGGTTGGCTCGGCCGTTTTCACTCCGGCATCCAACGCATTCAAGGCCGGCAGAGGTTGCGAGTTGGCGTGGGGCGATCCCCATTGTCTGCCCAAAAGCAAGCCAATCAGAACCGCGCAAACCAAAGCCGACGCGGCAAGCAACCACCGAATCGTATAGCGGCGACGGTGGGGCGCGGCCTCGGCATCCCTTGGCCCAGCTTCCACTGGCGCAGCTTCCACCTCAGAAACATTCAAGGAGTGGCTCGCTGGTGCATAATCCAACGGACGCTCTTCCTCGGGCTGATCTTCGACCGCGTTTGTGGGCGCCTCGGACTCGCACAAATCCAATGGATGCCCGGCATGCTCCAGGTTGTTCACGGTGCGGTCGGCGAGAACCTCGAGGGTGCGCTCGTCGCGCACTCCAAAGGCGTACGGTCGGGCGGAAAACAATTCGATCACTCCCACCAAATCTTCCCCGCGGAGCAGCGGCATGACTACCACCGAGCGCACGCCCAGGCGAGCTGACCCATCGATATCCACTCGCGAGTCCAACAGCGCGTCGTCGCACCACTGGGTTCGGCGCGTCTTGAAGCAGGCCCCGGAAAGACCCAACGCCGTGTCCAGCCGCGATCCCAACTCGGGCGCGGTCGGACCGCTGCTGGCCCGACAGATCATTTCCCCGTCGCGCTCCAAAACCACGGCGGCGCCAGTCGCACCCGTCGCCAGACACGCCTGCTCCACAATTTCGTTGAGCACAATCTCGAGCGCCAGATCGGCCGACAGCTCCGGCGGCAACCCGCCTCCGCTCTGCGCAGAAAAGCGCGCCGCCAGATCGGCAAGATTGGTTTCAAAATTGTTTTCGTCCGGCACTACCCGGAGCAGTCCAGTAGCGGACAGAAGAGGTTTCAACGACTCGGGTCCCGACATCGAGTGCTCCGGCATTACCGACAGGCCTGACAACGCAATGGAGTTGCCCCTGAACGGAGTGTCCCCCGCAAGGCGGCGCAATGTCAATGCTGCTTTAGTGCCACTCGTTCTTCGGTAATCATGCCCTCGAGAAGCTCGACTTCACCCGCAGTCAGCTAAAATCAGGGCGATGAAAGTCGTCTTCTTCCCAACACCGGGAGGTTTTGAGACTTGGCTCGAAGAGTCGCACGGGCGCTGCGAGGAACTTTGGGTTGGCGTCTACAAGAAGTCTTCCGGCAAACCGAGCATCACCTATCCCGAGGCAGTCGACGAAGCCCTCTGTTTCGGCTGGATCGACGGCGTCCGCAAGAAAGTGAACGACGACGCCTACACCGTTCGATTCACCCCCCGCAACCCCAAGAGCCAGTGGAGCACGGTGAACATCAGGAAAGCCGAGAAGCTTTCCGGCGCCGGCCGGATGCGCCCCGCCGGCCTCGAGGCGTTCGCCGGCGCACACCATCAACCCCGCAAGTATTCTTACGAACAACGGAACCAGGCGAGCTTCCCCGCCCAACAGGAGCGCCGTTTCCGGTCGAACCGCAAGGCCTGGCATTTCTTCCAGGCCCAGCCTCCGTGGTACCGGAGAACCGCAACCTTCTGGGTCGTCAGCGCGAAACAGGAAGAAACGCGCGAAAAGCGGCTCGCCACACTGATCGCCGATTCCGACCGCGGCCAGCCGATCAAGCCACTGCGCAGGCCGCAGGTCCCAAAACGGCCGAAAAAAAATCATTAGAACCAGAGAGGTAGAGTCTTTTCATCCCTTGCAAATGGTAGGCTTGTCTGTGGCAAGCATTTCAAACTAAAGCTGTTTCCTGACATTGCATCACCGGAGTTTGAATCATGCGCATCGCTGTCGTCGGTTCCGGATACGTGGGTTTGGTAGCGGGGGCGTGCTTTGCCGACCTCGGTCATGAAGTCATTCTCGTAGACAATGACCAGGAAAAACTGGCTGCTCTGCGCCATGGCGAAGTGCCGATTCACGAAAAATTCCTACCCGAATTGTTGAGCCGCCACCGCGGCCATCGTCTGACTTTTTCCGATAACCTGCAGGAGGCCGTTCGCCTCAGTGCCGCCATCTTCGTGGCCGTCGGCACACCGCCGACGCAGAGCGGCGAAGCGGACTTGTCGTACGTGGAATCGGTAGCCCGCGAGATCTCCAGCGGCATCAACCAATACAAAGTTGTCGTCGAAAAAAGCACGGTTCCGGTCTACACCAGCGAATGGGTGCGCAAGATCATCCTGCGCAACGGAACCGACGCGGATCGGTTCGACGTGGCATCGAATCCCGAGTTTCTTCGTGAAGGCACCGCGGTCACCGACTTCCTGTTCCCCGATCGCATCGTGATCGGCTGCGATAGCGAGCGGTCGGCCGAGGTGTTGCGCCAGATCTACGCTCCGCTCACCGACGGCACCTATTACGAGCGCGCCGACGCCATTCCGCAACCCGATCGCACCTCCGTTCCCGCGCCCATCATCGTGACCAGCACCAAGAGCGCGGAATTGATCAAGCACGCATCCAATGCCTTTCTCGCGCTGAAGATTTCCTTCATCAATGCGGTCGCATCGGTCTGTGAATCCGTTGGCGCCAACGTCAATCAGGTGGTGCACGGCATCGGCACCGACACCCGCATCGGCCCCCGCTTCCTGAATCCTGGCATCGGCTACGGCGGTTCCTGCTTCCCCAAGGATGTGATGGCGTTTCGCGCGGTCGCCCGTGAGTGCGGCTACGACTTCCGGCTCCTCGACGAAGTCATGCGCATCAACGACGAGCAGCGCCAACGCTTCCTCCGCAAAGTCCGCAGCGCCTTGTGGACCCTGCGCGGCAAGAATCTAGGCGTACTCGGACTCGCGTTCAAAGGCGGTACCGACGACATCCGCGAATCGCCCGCGATCTTCCTGGTGCAGGCCCTCATGCAGGAAGGGAGCAGGATCCGGGCCTACGATCCCGCCGCCATGGAGCGCGCACAGGAACTGATCAGCTCCGGCATCACCTTCGTCAACTCCGCCTACGAAGCGGCACACGAGGCGGACGCCCTGCTGATCCTCACCGAGTGGGAAGAGTTCGCCACTCTCGATCTCAGCCGCCTGCGCCGCGAACTCAAGTATCCCATCGTGATCGACGGCCGCAACCTTTATGATCCCGAGGCGATGGCGGCTCAGGGCTTCACTTACTACAGCGTGGGCCGCGCCGCCTCGTATCCGGACGGCGTCCCCGCAGCAGCGCTGAAAAACGGGGTGAGGAACGGCAACACGGCATGAGTCCACTGAAACGCGCGCTCGTCACCGGTGGCGCCGGATTTCTAGGCTCTCACCTCTGCGATGCCCTACTCGCCGAAGGTTGGAGCGTGGTTGCCGTCGACAACCTGCTCACCGGCCGCTTGACCAACATTGCGCACCTGAAAAATGAATCCGCTTTCGAGTTTGTAGAAAAAGACATCTGCGAGCCCTTCGACGTCGGCAAGGTGGATTATGTCTTCCACTTCGCCAGTCCGGCCAGCCCAGTCGACTACAGCACTCACGGCATCGCCACCTTGCAGGTTGGATCCCTTGGCACATTTCACGCGCTCGATCTCGCCCGCAAATACGGCGCCAAGTATCTGGTCTCCTCCACCTCCGAATGCTACGGCGATCCGCTCGAGCATCCACAGAAGGAAACTTATTGGGGCCACGTCAATCCCATCGGCCCGCGCTCGGTGTACGACGAAGCCAAGCGCTTCACCGAGGCCGTAACCATGGCCTACCGCCGCTATCACCGCGTGGACACCCGCATCGTGCGCATCTTCAATACCTACGGCCCGCGATTGCAATTGAATGACGGCCGCGTCGTTTCCAACTTCATGAAGCAGGCCCTGCGCGGCGAAGACCTCACCGTTTATGGTGACGGCCATCAGACCCGCAGCTTCTGCTACGTGAGCGATGAAATCGATGGCTTCCTGCGCCTTTCAAAGTCCGACGAGCATCTGCCGGTGAACATAGGAAACCCAAACAAGTTCACCATCCTGGAGTGCGCGCAAATGGTGTTAAAGGTGACGGGATCGAACAGCAAGATCGGTTACGAACCGCTCCCGCAGGATGATCCCAAACAGCGCCAACCTGATATCACCAAGGCGCGCCAGTTGCTGGGCTGGGAGCCGAAGATCGACCTCGAGGCTGGCCTGCGCCTCTCGCTCGATTACTTCAGGAAGGCCGTCGCCGAAGAAGCCGCATTGAAGTAAAGGGCCTGTGCAGGTTTTCATGGTCGCCGAGACCGCCCGCTGAGAGAGCACAGAAAGCCTGCCCCAGAGATTATGGCAATCTTTGCTTTTTTCTCGAGGGGAACAAGATCGATCTAGTTGGAGGGTTCAGTGGTCGCCGCGACGTAGTCGGTGAGCTTCTTAACGGTCTCAAGCTCTTCCTTAGTCTTCAGTTCGAATGCGACGCCCATGCCGTAGCCGGGATGCGAAGCCAGCACCTGCCCGCGCAAACGTAATTTCATCTCGTAGGTCCGGACCAGAATCTCGACCGAGGAGTTAATGGGAAATGGCAGAGGAACTTCGAGATAGCAACCGCCCGAACTTAGATCCGTAAGGCAGCAGTGGTTGGGAACCGAGGTCCCGGTGCGATAAACCTCTGCTCCCAGGCGGCAGGCGTAGCGCTTCTGGGCGCGACGATTGTCAGTATCCAGACGCTGGCTGGCGCGCTCCGTTTGCACGGCGGGAACTGCCTCGCGAGGCGCCTTGGTTTCACGCCCTGGCTTCTCGCTGGTGTGCGCCTCTTGCTCCCTGATCGCAGCGACCGTTGCCACCAGCAACGACTCATCCATCTCAACCGTGACATCGGGCAGCCGCTCTGGCTGCGATTCCCCGGTCAGGTTTGCGTCCAGGAACTGGTTCAACATCCGGCGCGAAGCCTTGGGCACGTCCACAAACTGAACTCCGGCCCGGCCATTCCAATCTTGCCAAATCAGCTGCCCGGACAGGCGAACGCTCGAAGACTGGCCCGGCAGTTGAAACGTGAAATACACTTTGCCGACAGGAGGAAGCTTCTTGCCGAAGCGCACCGACATGCCCTCCTGCGCCAGGTCGACCAGGGTAGCTTTCTCCTGTTGCACGTTCGCATAATCCACCGTAGCGTGCGCGTGCACCGCGGCTCGGGCGCTCTTCCGTTTTTCCTTGTACATCACCGCCCGCGCAGCCCGCAGGCTGCTCAGGGCCCGGTCGTAAGCGACCGGCTTATAAAGCACGAAATTCACGCCCAGAGAAAACATCTCGCGAATGCTCTCTTGGTCGGACACGAGGGCGATGGCCAGAGTAGCGTCATTGGTGCGCGACAGGCGGGTGTCGCGCAACAACGTAATAACATCCGCGTTCGACTCTCCATCTGCAATCACTGCGTCAAAACGGTCTTGCGCCAGCCGCAGGGAGGCGCGAGCAAAATCTGGACAGGATTCGACCCGAATTCGGAGTTCCTCGAGCACGCGGCGTAACACCTGGGCCGCAGCCTCGTCCACACATACCAGCAGTGCTGTCAGAGTCATACTTGCCCATCATGGTAGGTTTCCCTAGTTCCCCCGACAAGTTACCAGGGTCATGGCGAAAACCGACGGAACACCCCTAAGTGTTCTGCCATCAATCGGCACCGTCGGTAACCACTGCAGATGACAAAAGGCCAACGCCCCAGCGTTGGACTGTCGTGCTTTGACGCCACTCCAACCCCTTCCTAGGATGAAACATGACGCGATGAAGGATCGCGCTTCCCCCTGTACTGTCCGCTCGGGGGGATGCGCAGGATTGATCCTTACCCGGGTTGGTTCACGGGCTCCGTCGGAGCGAGAACGCGTCCAGCCGGCGCCTCCTCCTCCACGAAAGAGTGTTATGACATCGAAGAAAAATCGCGGGTATTCGCTATTGGAGATGATGATTGTCATCGGCATCGGTCTGACGATGGCGGGTATCAGCTTTATTGCAATGATGCCCCTGTTGAGTAAGTCGCACGAGGACGTAGCCTACGATACGACTTTGATGGCGCTACGCAATACGCGGCATTTGGCCATCACACAGAGCCACGAATACATCCTCACCTTTGACCCGACTGCCGGAACCATTACGGTTCAGTATCAGGGACCCGCAGACCCCACGACCGGCATCGTCCCAGCGGCGCTACTAGTCAACACCTATAGCTTGCCGAGCGATGTAAGCTTTGCGGTTCAAGGCGGATTCCCTGCAACTACGCCAGACGGATTTGGCACGGGGGGCACGGCCGTTGATTTTGGCTATCTTCCCATCGGAGGAACCGGAGGCTCCCATCAGGTCGTGTTCATGCCGGATGGCTCCTCCCGGGACACGCTCGGCAACTACAACAGCGGCGTGGTCTACCTCACTCGCCCCCTGGCGGATAAATACAGTTCGCGAGCCATCACAGTCTGGGGAGCCACGGGCCGGGTTCGCGGATGGCGCCTCTATCCGCAGTCAGGTGGCACATGGATACAACAATGAGCCAGAACAAGAACACACAGAAACTGGTCCGGGGCCCACAAGCCGGATTTTCGCTGATCGAGGTCATGATTGCCATCGTCGTCATGACGATTGGTCTCTTGGCGGTCGTGGCTTCGATTGCCACGGCCCTCGCCACAACCCAATCTGCTCAGGAAGATCTCATTGCCAGGCAAAAGGCGCTGGATGCTCTCGAGAGCATCTATACCGCCCGCAATAGCCAGCAAATTCCGTTTAAATCCATCGATAACACTGCCAACGGCGGAATTTTCCTGAGCGGAGCGCAGCCCTTGCTCTGTGCCGGAGCCGACGGTCTTTTCGGCACCAACGATGACGTCCCCTGTACCACTACGGCCGGCGCGACCTGCCCGAACGGCGGCGCCGAATGCATGGTGATGCCCGACCGCACGGGCGTGCTGGGCACTACCGGCCCAATCATGAGCCTGAGCAATTTCACTCGCACCATCACTATCAACCACGTGCTGCTTCCCAACGGCACCGTGAACCAAAACATGATCGCAGTCGGCATCACCGTCAGCTACACGAAGGCAGGACTGCCAGCCCGGAACTATACCGTGAATGGACTGATCTCGCAGTTTCACTGATCACGATGGCTACAAATATGGAAACGACAAAATCTCAGCGCGGCTTCACACTGCTGGAACTCCTGGTCGCTTCGTCTTTGGGGATCATAGTGATCCTGGCTATGACCAGCTTGTTCAAGACGGGCATGGACGCGACATTCACCGTCACTCAACGTCTCGAAGTGCAGCAGAACATGAGGGCCGCTATCGAACTGATGGGGGAAGACATTAGCCACGCCGGCGCCGGACTCCCTACGGGTGGTCTGTCATTGGTACAGGGCGGCACGGTATCAAAGATCGGCTGCGACCAGCAGACAGGCACTTGCTATTTGCCCAACGGAACCTACCCCAACAGCGGCCTCGGTGTTCCCAATTTCATGTACGGCATCATTCCTGGCTTTACAAACGGCGTCCAAGGTAGCGTAAAAATTCCGAACGCCACCGGACAGGTCAACGACAGCATTACCTCGATATACGCCGACTACAACTTTCCGCTGACAAATTTTAAGTTCAGCGTTACGGACGCCACCCATGTCGCGGTAACGCTGAGGCCACTGCCCTTTGTGACCGATACGACCCAGCCGACGAATATTCTGGCTGCCGGAGGACTGAATGGCCTCGGTGGCGATGTGCTGCTATTCCTGGTAAACGTACCGGGAACGGGAAAGGCGAGCGATCCTAACGGTAACAGCCTCGTCCTGAATGCATCCGTGGCGGCGGAAGTCACGGCTGTCACCGGCACCGTGGGCACCACGGCATGCACGCAGGCTTCCGGTTGCACCTGGACTCTCACCTTCGCTACCGGAGACGCACTGAACCTCAATCAAACCGGCGCAACAACGAACAACCTGGGTGCGGTGTCGGCAGCCGTCGCCGCGAACCCCGCAACGGCCCAGACGTCGGTCTCGCGTCTCAATGTCGTCAGCTATTTCCTGCAGGTGCCAACGACGGCGGGCATCGTGCAGACTCCACGCCTGATGCGCCAGGTCAGTGGCTTTACTCCGGTCCCAGTGGCCGACAACGTTATCAACTTGCAGTTCAGTTACGACGTGATCGATTCCGTGAAGGGCACCATCAACGCCAATCTTGCCGATCCCATCGGCGCGGGGCAATCCCCGAGCCTGATTCAAAAGATCAATATGGCGATTATGGGCGAGAGCCTGACTTCAGGCGGCAACAAGTCGCAGAGCATGTATTTGATGTCTTCGGTCGCGGCACGCGATATGAGTTTCTGCAATTCGTACAGCGACAGTTCAACGGTCTGTCAATGAACGACGGACCAGTGGCATTCGGAGGAAGAGCAATGGGTAAGAGCAAACGAGACTCGCGAGGTTTTACTCTCATCGCGGCGCTCATGTTGACTATATTGTTGTCGGGCGTTGCCGTCGGACTGCTCTATATGGTCACCAACGAAGCGCGCATGGGCGGTAATGACCTGGAAGGCAACATGGCCTACTATGGCGCCGAAGCCGGTATCGAGAATTTGACGGCGCAGCTCTCCCAGCTCTATCAGAGTTCGACGACACCGGATGCGACCGCCGTCAACGCCTTGTGGCAGAACAACGCCAACCTGCCGACGGCGATTTCTGGCTCCAACATCACCTACATGAACTACCAGCAGAAGATCACATGGCCGTTCAGCGATGCCAAGGGCAATCCAGCCGGCACCTGGGACATCGTGGGCTCCGGGCCGGATCAGGGAATGACAGCCACTGTCATTCCTTTTAATTTGCAGGTCACCGCCACCCGGGCAGCCGGTGTCGGCGCAGTTGCTGCAAATAGTGCGCTGGCCGCGACGGGCGCCTCGGTGAACATGACCCGCACGGTAGAGGTAGCGTTGTTGCCGGCTTTTGAGTTTGGCATCTTCTGCGATGGCGACTGCGATTACTTCGCCGGCCCTCCCTTTAACTTCGGAGGCCGCGTTCACACCAATAGCAGCTTGTTCCTGGCTGCCAATGCCGGCCCACTGACTTTTACTGACAAAATCGCGGCCGTTGGCCAGGTCGTCACCGACCGACTGGAAAACGGCAACCTGACCGCGCCCGGAAACTACGGCGGCGCGGTCTATATACCTACCCAGGCCGGCGGCTGCCCGGCTGCTCCTGGCTCTGGACCGGTCGCCGGAACTTGCGTGGCGCTTCCATCGGGCAGTTGGAAAGGAGGTTTCCCACCCAATCCCGGAAATGTCGGGCCCAACGACGGCGGCGCGGCCGATGGTACTTGGAAAGGAAACACAACTCAGTTCAATGGCTACATCAGGAACGGCCTCACCGGAGCGACCAAGCTGCAGTTACCCTTCGTAAACTCGGGGAACAAGGTTGGGGCCATCGACATTATCCGCAGACCGACACCCGGCGACACAACGCTGCTGACTAACTCGCGGCTTTATACTGAAGCTGCGATCCGCATCCTGCTGGCGGATACAGAAGGCGACCTCTACCCTGGCGAAGTCCGTGCCGATCCTGCCCAGGATATTCAGCTCGGCACTCCGTTCAATGGTGGCAACGCTTTTGTGAATGTACCGAATCCCGCGACCGGGAACGGGGTTGCTGCCGGCAACATGTACTATGCCACGGCCTTAAAAGGTACAGCCGGGAACAATTGGACCACGACTCCGCCGACGGGATGCACCGGCACTCTGGCATCGTGGCCCCTGTTCGGAGAAGTGACCACTGCCAACAAGTGCCAGGGTGCATGGCTCCGAGTGGAATATTGGAACGGCACCAACTGGGTCGGCGTCACAACCGAATGGCTCGGGTACGGGTTCGGCCGCGGCTACAACGCGCCTCCTACCCATCCATACAATTCATCCGCTGCCGTCGCTCCCTACTGCCAAAACTATCCCGTAGTGCCGGTCGCGCAGTGCCAGAACGGAATCAGTCCTGCCATCCTGATTCTGCAGCAGCTGCAACAGAGCGTGGCTCCAGCCGGCGCCACCGGTGCGGTGGCCACAGCGAACAACTGGCTACCCATCAATTTTTACGATTCGCGCGAAGGTGAGCCACGCGATACACGCCCGGCCGGCGACAACGGCCTCAATTGCAGCCCGAACGGGGTCATGAACGCCGTTGAGCTCGATGTGGGCAACCTGTGGCTCTGGCTGCAAGGCAAAGTGTCTCCTTACAGCATACTGGCCACCGGCCCGAAAGTGAGCACGACCAACCAGAATGGAACGGTCGAGAACGGCTACATCCTCTATTTCGCCGACCATCGCGGCATGATCCCCGATGCGCACCCGTTAACCACTTTCTATAACAACTTCTCCGGCATGTCGGGTTTGAATGATACGATCAACTCCGGATCGGCGGTCGGCGTACCCGACAACAAACTGGAAGCCATCACTTACTACGCCACCTCGCCGGAAGATACAGCGGTAAAGGGCAACGGCTTCCTGGACAACTGGGGTCAGGCAAACCTGGGCGCTGGTTTTGCCATTGCCTCGGGCTCGATGGGCCAGCCTTACTACATTTCCGGTTCCGTCACCACCAATGCGATCCAATGCGAGTCCTACACATTCCCAGCCGTCACTCCAGTCGGTGGCGTTCCGACCGCCGAGTGGAACATGGTCGCCGGGCCTCGCCACGTGCTGCGCCTGGTTGACGGAGGCATGGATACCCTCGGAAACAGTTACCTGCCATCCACCGGGGCTGTGACTCTCCCGAATGGGCAGGCGCTGGCGGGGACAGGTGGCTTCACCGTCGCCTCTGAGGAACCGGTTTACGTGTATGGAGACTACAACACCGGCTACAAAGATCCTTTCTGGCCTAGCGAAAACGTAACCACGACTCCGCATTCTGCAGCTGCCATCATCGCGGACGCAGTCACGCTGCTTTCCAATCCACCGGCAACCAGCGCTGTGTATCAGACGCCGACCACCAATACTGGCTGGACCGACCTGGAAAGTTTCAGGTATCCGGCAAACCCCGTGAGCAACCGGCCCAGCAACACCAGCTATTACCGAGTCGCGATCGCGGCCGGCAAGAGCATTCCGTTCCCACAACCAGCGTGGGGAGGGCCGGACATGGGCACCGACGGAGGCATGCACAACTTCTTGCGCTACCTGGAAAACCGGGGAGCAAACGGCGCACAAGTGAACTACGCAGGGTCGATGATCAGCATGTACTATTCGCAATATGCTACCGGCATCTTCAAGTGTTGCAACGCGGTGTATGGCGCTCCTCAGCGAAACTACTTCTTCGACTCGCAGTTTCAGGTCCCGTCGAACCTGCCTCCTGGAACGCCCATGTTCCAAGACGTCGTCAGCTTGAGCTACCACCAGAACTACACACCGCAATAAGCTCACGCATCTGATCCCAGCCCCGGCCTCGCGGCCGGGGCATTTTCTTTCCCCGCAAGTCGGATACAATCGCAGTTACCAGCCTGGTGGCGGCCTTCGGACATGCGACCTTTTTCTATTCGTGACTCTTTTTCGTGGCTGATCTTCCTGGCCTCCGCCCTCACCGCAATCGGGTTGTTCTTCATCCCAACCTTTGTGATTCGGCCGTTCCACCACCAGACGGTCGGGGCCCTCACGCTTGCGATGGACCTCCGACAGCGCGCTCCACGGGGAACTCTGACGGCCGCACTCCTTTGTCTTGTTTTCGCGCTCATCCTATGGCGAGGCAGCATTCTTTGGCGCAAGATTGTCCTGTCTGCTCTGATGCTGCTGGTGGTGTTCTCGGCGGTCATGGCCCGCTTGAACTACTTCGAGTGGATGTTTCATCCCGTCGACAGCGCGCAATTCGTCGCCGAGGCGGCGAGCAAACTCGACAAAGACGAAATGATTCTCGCCATCCGGTTCGGAGGCGACGCTCGCGCTTATCCCATCAGCGAAATGGCCTATCACCACATCCTCAACGATGTCGTCGATGGCGTGCCTGTAGCCGTCACCTATTGAACGCTCTGTCACACCGGTCTGGTGTGGAGTCGATCCGTGAACGGCAGAGTGCTGCACTTCTACCTGGCCGGCATCAACAACCAGAACTTCCTCATGCGCGACAAAGAGACTGGTTCGTGGTGGCAGCAAATCACCGGCAAAGCCATCTATGGCCCAATGCAGGGCGCTGCGCTCGATCTGGTGCCGAGCGACGAACTTACCTTCGGAGAGTGGAAAACGGAGCTCTCGGACGGAAAAGTGCTCGCCCCCGTGCCCAAGTACACCAAGGAATATGATCGTAAATGGGAGCCCGAAGTCGCCAAGCTCCCGGTTGTAATTAGCTTCCCGGGAACGGAATTGAAGTCTCGCGACGTGGTCGTGGGTGTTACCCTCGACGGCGGCAGCCGCGCCTATCCCTGGGATACGCTGGTCAAACAGTCTCCGCTTGTCGATCAGATCCACGGTACACCTCTGCTGCTAGTGGTTGGCCCCGACGGAAAATCCTTCCGCGTATTCGTCCGGCGCGTCGATGGCAAAGAGGCCGAGTTCTTCCTCAAAACCGCCACCCCAGGGGAGACGCCACCGGTCACAAAATCTGACGCATCAACCGCTCCTAAACCCGCATCGTTAGTCGCCTCCACGGTCAAGGTTTCGACCGCTAACACGACAGCTCCATCGAACAACAGCAAAGCCAAAGAGTGGTTCTTGCTCGACACCTCTACCGCCAGCGAGTGGAATTTCCAGGGATGCGCCGTTTCCGGCGCCGTCGAAGGCAAATGCCTCGATCGCGTCCCCGCCCTCAAGGACTACTGGTTCGACTGGCGCAACTATCATCCCGACACCAGCATTTACAAGCGCTAGCCGCCAATTTGCTCAATTTGCTTATGCACGTTGACTAACGGCGACTTAGCGTCCAGAATGCTTGTCATCTAAGCGGGGTCATTTGGTGGGTCTCCCTGGATCGGGTCGCTGGAGTCACAAGTCATGGTAAGGAAGTCCGCTGATCCTCGCCGAGTCCTTAATTGCTGCAAGGGCCTGGAACTGCTGGTCTGCGCGGTTGCCTTCGGGCTCGCTGGCGACACGCTGGCGCGGGCACAGGGCTTGCCATTCATGAACGCAGGTCCAGATTCCGCCTTCGCACAAATCGACTTCGCACAGCTCTACCTGGATACGACTAGCCGCCAACAGAAGAAAAACGCAGAACAACAGGCTGAGAGGCAGCGGTTGGTCGATTCTGGCGCCATTTCCGCGCTCGATCTGGACGCTCCGGGCAAGGCCATCGATGAATTTAATGCAGCCTCCACGCTGTTAAAAGCTCAGAACTCGAAAGAGGCGATCCGGCACCTGCAGAAAGCGATTGCCGCCTACCCAAGGTTTGTTACAGCCCATAACACGCTTGGCCTCGCGTACCTTGATCAGGAGGATGGTCGCGCTAAGGACGAATTCGCAACCGCCGCCAAGCTGGACGAAAAATTTCCCGGATCGTTCCTCAATCTCGGCCTCCTTGCTTTGTCGGTGAAGGATTTTCAGACGGCCCAATCCAATCTGGAGAAAGCGGCGTCCCTCAATTCTAAGGATCCGAAGATCCTCTCGGCTCTCGCTTTTGCCGAAAATGGGGACCATCAATACCAGCAGACCTTGGAGACAACCAGCCGGGTGCATGCTCTTGATCACCGTGGGATGGCCAATGTGCATTACATCGCGGCCGCCGCAGCCCTGTCGCTCAACGATCTTGACAATGTACGGATCCAACTGAACCTTTTTCTGGCCGAGGACCCGACCAATCCGCTGGCTCCGGTCGCGCGCAAGAACTTGGATGCTCTGGCGAACCGCAACGCACGAGCGAGCCAGATGGCGGGCGGCGGTCCGCAGACCAAGACGGCGTCCGGTTCTGCTCGTCCACAAACCTTTGCCAACAGCGAGCGCCTGGCGGAACAGGTGAATGCTGTTGGGCCGGAACCCGGCGCTCGACCAACACCGGCCCCGCCAACCGCCATCGCTGAGAACGCCAGCCCCAGCACACCCGGGGCGCTCCCGGAAGTCGCGAGGACATCCTCCCGGGCATGGACGATTCGCAAGGTGGTCGATGAAACGGCCCTGTTTTTTGCCGTCAGCAGCCACGGACATATGGTGAGCGATCTGGATCTCTCCAACATCCAGATCCGCGACAACAACAAGCCGCCAGAAAAAGTACTGCAGTTCGTTCCGCAATCGAAGCTTCCTCTGCGATTGGGGCTGTTGATCGATACTAGCGGCTCCGTGCAGTCCAGGTTTTCCTTTGAGAAACATGCCGCCAGTAAGTTCCTTGAAAAAGTATTGAACGGCACTTCCGACCTTGGTTTCGTGGCTGGCTTCTCCAGCGACACCACGGTTACTCAGGATTTCACGGCGGAACCAGCAGCACTGGGCAAGGGGGTTGAGACACTCACCAACGGTGGAGGTACGGCTCTGTTTGATGCCGTCTCGTTGGCCAGCTGGAAACTCGCAGCGTACCCGGAGCAGGAGCGGGTAGCGAGAGTCCTGGTCGTACTCAGCGATGGCGAGGATAATTCCAGCCACCGAAGTCTCAAGCAGGTCATCGACGACGCCGAAACCAAGGGCGTAACGATTTACACCGTAAGCACGTCGGAGAATACCGACGCCAGAACAGACGCGGACCGAGTATTGCAGTTGCTGGCGGAGCGCAGCGGAGGGGAATCCATGTTCCCCGGCGACATGATTGCGCTGAATAAGTCCCTCGAAAGGCTCCGCGATTTGATCCGCAGCCGCTACCTGATCGCTTACAAGGCGGCCGGGTTCGAGCCCAATGGCAAGTACCGCACCATCCACATCGATGCCGAAAAAGACGGCAAGCATCTGCAGGTGCATGCCCGCAAGGGCTACTACGCTCGCGTCGAGACCCCTAACCACTAAGCAGCGGGCACCGCTTAAGTTACATTTGGAAACGGCGGGCCCTTCCCGACGATGCTGAAGCAGTCGAAAAGATCGTTTACAGCTTTCATCCATTTGACTGCCAGATTTGTGGCTTTGAATACGTCCAGGTCGGTGATTCCCCCTTGCAACATGGTCAGTATCTGGAGAGCTAAGTCTCTCACTGTCTTATAAAGATCGTCGCAGTCGTTTTTGTTCTGAGTCATTAAGTTGTCAATGCCCTGCATCATCCGAACAACCTTTATCCGGAAAGTCGTGAAATCAATACTGATCACGCTCGCCGAGAGGATGAGGATCCCCTGGGCGACGAGTTCATCAAGCGCTCCTTGCGGAATATTGGGTGAGCCGACAAGTGGGCGAGGGACGGCATTTTGGGCCGCAGTACTCTCGTCGCGAAGGTCCGTGAGGGACCGATCGAGCGAGGACCGAGCCATCTGAGAAGCAGCCGGAACAACCGCGACCGCCGCGATGGCAAGGGCAGCCAAAGCGGCGGCGGCGGCCACGAGCGCAAATGGGTTCACGGGACCGCCCATGGTCTGAGTGTTCGCAAGTGCCAGCGGCGGACCCGTTCTCCGACGCTGCTGTTTGGATAGTTCGCCGCGGTAGACGGCCAGATCGAACAAGGCTTTATCGGCGGCAGCCTTCAGGCTCGCACGCTGTGCGGCCGGAAGCTTCGCCGCGAGAACGGGATCGTTGAGCAACTTGAATGCTGATTGACATGCCGCATCGGCGTAGATCGCCTTATCGTCGTCATAGACCGTCGAACTCTGTGAGCCCCCGATAACAGACATTGCGGCCTCCTTCGCGACGAAAGCCCGAGTGTTGCGGTCACGCAAATCTCGGCGACGGTTCGTCCCCAACCTGAATTCGCGATGCGGGGATCCCAAGATCAGGTTCATAGAATGGTGTCGCGATCGCGCCATGCGTTTCAGGTCGCTCACTGGCACTCCCCTCCTCCCAGGAGAGAAACTGGCTCACTCCCATGCCGGCCAGACTTCATCTACACTCTCTCAATCAGTTATTCCCCCGAGGAGGATCTAGTTTGTCTACCATTCGCGCAATCTTCTGGGACGTCGGCGGCGTTTTGCTCACCAATGCCTGGGATCACACCCAGCGCTCTGCGACTCTCGAGCATTTTGGACTGGACAAGGAAGAGTTCCACGACCGCCATGAAATGTTGGTCTCGTCGTTTGAGCGCGGCAAGATTACGCTCGACGAATACCTCGACCGCACCGTGTTCTATCGCACGCGTCCGTTCACCCGCGAGGCGTTTCGCGACTTCCTGTTTTCCCTTTCGCAGGCTCTTCCTGGGGTTCTCGAATTCGCGCAGTCTCTGACTGATTCGGGCAAGTATTTTATGGGCACCATCAACAACGAATCCCGTGAGCTCAACGACTATCGCATCGAAAAGTTTGGCCTGCGCAAAGTTTTTCGGATTTTTTTCAGTTCCTGTTTTGTGGGACTGCGCAAGCCGGAGCGCGACATCTACCGGTTGGGGCTCGAAACCACGCAGATTCCCGCCGATGAATGTTGTTTCATCGACGATCGCGCCCTGAATCTGGAATGCGCCGCCCAGCTGGGAATGCGAACGATCGAAATGCAGGCGCTGGCACAACTGCGCGAGAACCTCGCCAAATTGGGAGTGAGCCCATAGGTGCCTGAGAAAACAAGCTCCGCGGAAAACGGTAGGCCGAAAGTCACCGGGATCCAGCCGCGTAGCGGCGGCATAATTTAGCCCCGGACGTAAGTCCGGGTCGGTGGTCAAAAAAGGAATCGAGTCCCGGAGGGACGGCACCGGTTCTCACGCACTCCCTCCCAAGCCAGCGTCGTTGGGCGAAACTCCGCTGAACGCAAAACCTGATCACGGAGTCTTGCGGGCGTCCCGGACCTTGATCACAGCGCCGGGTGGAATGTCGGATTCCAGCATCGTGAGCGAGAGGTCGCTCGACCAGCAGTCGGCGGTTAACTTCCATTCCCCGCCACTCTGCCGCGCACACACCCACAGATACTTGCCGCGCTCTTCGCGCCGCTTGCCGGTTGCGCCCGGGATCAAGGCTTTGCAGCGTCCCGCCTCGTACGCCAGGTCGCCCATAATTTCCGCCCGCAACGGTTCGACTTCCACTTCTCCCAGTCCCGCCTCGAGCGCACCAAAGAAAAACTCTCGGATCGCGGCCGCTCCCCGCACCGGAGGATAGTTCGACCGCAGCACCAGCGCATCCGCCGCGTAGAGTTCGAGCAGGTCGTCCAGATGCTTGGTATTGCAGGCCAGCACCCACTCCTGAGTGACGCGCCGCACCGCGGCTTCCGCCCGACTCATATCTCCGCGCTGCGCCGCGTTCGGGCGCATCTTGTCTTCCCGGACGGCATCAGCCCGCATGGGCTCGGCCCCACGGGGGGGAACACCACCCTCGTAGCCGCCCGGAAAATAATGATGGTGATAGTGATGGTGGTAGTGATGCGTTTCGCGGGTGACCTCGCGATTCCCGCTCGCACTGGTTAGCGCATCGTTTGGAAAAGGATTCGGAGGGAGCGCGAGCCCATGCCCCGGCTGATGTTCCTCGGGCGGGTAGCCGGTGTCGATTCGGTCCGAGGCCCCCATCGGGGTTCCGCACATGCCGCAGAACTTGCTCACCGCGCCATTGTTGTGTCCGCACACGCCACACACGCCGGCACTCAGTCCATTGGCAGGAAATCGTTCGGTGGTCAAGGCGGGCGCCACATCCACGGAAGCCTGTTCGGCATCGTTTTCCGTCGCCAGCCGCTGAACGGCTTCGAGCGCCGCCGCGATGGCTTCTGGATTGGGCCGCGAGCGGCGCAATTCCGGCTCCAGCTTGCGGTAGATTTCCCGCATCTCAGCGCTGCGCTCGGGACCGCGCGCCGGCTGCGACTCCTCAGCAAAACCGGGATGTCTGGGAAGCTTGTTGTCTTTGTCCACGGATCCGAATCAGTCCCTGTTGGGGACATTCTAGCCGCTCGCCCTACCGGATGGAAAACTCGATTTTGCCTTCGGTCTCGGTTGGCACGCCGTTGCAGGTAGCAGGACGGTATCTCCAGCGGCGCACCGTTTCTAGAACGTGCCGGTCGCCAGCCATTCCCGCGCTCTCCAGGATCAGCGGGCTGTCCACGTGGCCGTCGGTACCGATGATGAAACTAACGCGCACGCTCTTGCCGCGTCCGGCGGGGGTGAGTAGCGGATCCGGCGTAGCCAGGGCGACGGGAGCCTGCACCTGCTCGCAAGACGAGCGCCAGTTGGTGTGGGGCACATCGATGAACTGCGAGCCGCGGCTCAGCGTCCGGGAGAGATGGCTCTCCCGCTGCTCCAGATTCGCCGATTGTCCGCGGGGCGCCTCAGTGGTCGCGGCCAGAGCAGAAAGGGGCGTCAACAGCAGAATTGCGGCAGCGCATAATTGATGAAACATTCCGTCTTTCATTCACCCTCCATCGACGAACCAATAAGGGGCAACTCCCGGGCCACACGGTTGCAATATATCTGCTTTGTTTACAATAGATTACAAGGGTAACTTCGGGAGGAACTGCGGCCATGTGAAAGCTGTTGCATATGAAACGGAGATGGCTTGCCGAGATGCTCGCGGCGTGTGCCCGCTGAAGTTTGGGTTGGAGCTGCCGACAACAACTCCGCCTGACGATTTACTCATCCCGCCGAGCGACGCAAGGTCAACAAAGTGATCTCCGGAGGGCAGTTCAAGCGGATTGGAAGTCCGATGGTCCCCAGGCCGGGATTCGTGTAGAGGGTCAGCGGGCCAATCTTGTACAAGCCCATGTAGTACTTCCTGGCCATATAAGGCAAGTAGAGTGGCGGGAGAAATGGAATCCGCACTTGCCCGCCATGAGAATGTCCGGAGAGTTGAAGGTCTATCGGATAATTCGCCGCATAATCGGCGAAGTCCGGTTCGTGCGCGAGCAGGACAGTCGCCTCATCGCGCGGAACATCTGCCAGGGTCGCATCCAGATCAGAGGTTCTGCTCAGGATGTCACTGACGCCGCTCAGCCAGAATCGGGCTCCCTTGAACTCAATCGGTACCGATCGATTGCCCAGCACTGGAATCCCCTGGGAGAGCAGCGCATTGGTGACTCGGTTGGCATCCGTGTCGCAGTCATGATTCCCCAGCACCGCCCACAAACCGTGAGTCGCGCGCATTTGCTCGAGCAGCACAGCGCAAGGCTCGGCGTCGGCAGCCGCCTTTTCCTCGTCTCCGCCGAAGGACGGCACAGTCACGAAGTCTCCCGTCAGCACAATCAGATTCGGACGCAAAGCATTGACCATGCCGATTGCTGCCTTCAGTGGGTGCGCGGAAAAGTGAGGATCGTAATGGAAGTCGCTCAAAAGGACGATGGTGAAGCCCTCCAGTTGGGCGGGCCAGCGACGAAGCTCTATCTCCAGCCGCACCACGCGCGGGTGATTGGGCTCGATAAGAAAAGAATCTCCGGCGATGGCCGCGACTCCGGCAGCCGCGGCGAGACCGATAAACCTTCGTCTGTTAGTCGGAAGAAATGCCAATCGATTCTTAGGCCCTATTTCGCTCTGCGGGATTGCTGGGCATGCCCTCACTCCAGCATATCGCGAACCCAGAGGTTCGCGAAATGCCGGGAATGAGTTTCAAGATCAGAAACTGAAAGTGGCTTGTAGATCGAGGCGCCGCGGAGCGGAGTTGGTGGAGAACGGCCCTCCCTGCAACCCGTTGGGGACATCAAAGAATCGAGATCCGAGTACGCCACTGGGGTTACTAACGTTCACTTTGTTGAAGACATTGCGCACATTGACGCCAAGAGTGAGATTGTAGCGCCGGTCAGAACTGGGACCACTCATCGTAGGACCACCGCCGAACAAGGGACCGCGCGGACCACCGCCGCCGCGTGGACCACCACCGCCCGGCCCTCCTGGTCCGCCTGGATTGCCGGTTGCGCCCTTGGTCTTCGCACCAAAGCCGAAGGTCTTGGTGAGGCGCAGATTTAAAGCGAAATGCGAAGGGCCGGTGCCGTAGTTAATCGGAGCAAGCGGGTAGCTCGCCGATGCCCCGGCCTCGTCGAAGGTTCCCAACGGCGTGCAGTAAATGGTTGAAAAGGTATTGGTTACCTTAGGGCAGCTCGTTTTCGAAACCAATCCTGGGCGATCGTTAAAGATCGAGTCCCCATTCAGGTCGTTGGGCACGGTGATGTTAAACGGCGTCCCCGAACTGGCCACCATGAATGGACTCAGGCGGATAGCGTAGGGCAAAGCAATGCTTCCGCCAAAAAAAAGCCGGTTGCGCGTGTCGAACGAGGCGCGCCCGTAGTCTTGGCTGATGTTGTTCGAATTCGAGGCGAAATTGGAGACACCGGAGGCGTCGCTGTTGGCGTAATTCAGAACATAATAGCCAAAAAGTTGGAGCTTGGAGCCGACTCGAACGTTGCTGTTGACGATAAGTTGGTTCTGGCGGAACACGGATTCGGAAACGTACTCGTACACATTTCCTTTGGCGGGATTGTAACTTGGCGCTCCCGGAGCATTGGCATTGATCGTTCCCAGTTGATCGAAGCCGCGCGAATTCAGATACGTCACCGACAAAGTGGCAGACTTGGTAACTTGGCGTTCAACGCTGAGCGCGCCTTGAAGCGTGTAGGGAGCGTGCAGCCTGGGATCAATCAGATATTTCGTCGGAGTGGCTAATTCGGGGTTCGACAGAGTGCACAGGCTAATGTCGCCAAAACAAGTTGGATTTTCAATGACGTATTGTTGTTGCACAACTCCGTTCACGCGTTCCGCCTGAAGAATCTGTGCGGATTGGAAGCGATCGTAGAAAATGCCAAAACCGCCGCGGATCACGGCTTTCGGCGGAGCGCTTCGGCCGCCGACTCCCCAGGCGAATCCCACCCGCGGCGCCCAATCCCCGTGATCGTGAATGTCGTTTTGAGTCTCGAAGCGCAGGCCATAACTCAGCGTGAGGTTGGGCCGCACGCGCCAGTCGTCCTGCAGGTAAAGCCCGGCGTCGTAGGTGGTCAGATTCGCGCTGGGGGTCCCTGCGGTTATCGACAACTGAGTCGCGTAAGGAATTCCGCTTCGTAGGTGTTGCGTCGCGTACTGATACGAAACCGGGCAGGGCGTCGTGGCGGGCAGCCGGTTTGGATCGCTCGGCGAGTGGCAATTGAGGTCGGTCGTTCCGTCTAACGACGAGAAGATAAACGTGCCGTTGAAATCCGATCTGGAGAAGTTGGCATCGCGCAGAGCGCGTACCCGGGCGCCGAATTTCAACGTGTGGTTCCCGTGAATCAATGAAGTGTAGTTCTGGACTTCGTAGTGATCCTGATGATCGGTGATTGTGCCCTGGTTGTAGCCCCCACCCTCAAAAGCTCCCCGGACGTTAATTGTCGGAGCGGTGCTGACCGGGTTTTGACTGCTGAGCTCGCGAAGATATTGAAAGCGCGTTTCGTTAACGACCTTCGCTCCAATGACCTGGGTGTCCCCAATCTGAAAAGTGTGCTCGCTCGATTGATCGTTGTAGGCCTGTGAGGCGAGCGTCAGTTGGCCCGGCCCCTCGTTGTTCTGCGTGTCGCGATAATACTGATAACGGGCAGTCAGGGTGTTGTTCTTGGAAATCGCATAGTCAAATCGCGGAGCGATATTGGTGCGGTAGCGTGGGTTCGGGATAGATTCGAAGGTCTGAATGGGCTTGAGGTTCTGATCGAGAACGAAGGCATTGATCGCATCGATATCAGCAATATTGCGGCGCTCGACGTTGAAAAAGAACGACGCCGCCTTTCCCAGCGGACCGCCAATCTGACCGTTGTATTGGGTGGAATCGTAACTCGGCTCGGCACCCGCAAAGGGGTTGTGGGAGTTGAACGCGGAGGCGTTACCCAGCACAAAAAATTGGCCATGATACTTGTCGGTTCCCGGCTTGGTGAAGATTTCGATTCGGCCGTAGCCCAACTTGTCGTACTCGGAAGAAAATGGATTCTGGTTGATGCGGATTTCGCGAATCGACGATTTGGGCGGTAGCTGGCCCGCGGTAAACCCGTCAATGTACATCTGCCCGCCGTTGGGTCCAGCGGAGGGTCCGGCGAGGGCCTCCAGGTCCGACTGCAGTTCATCAGGATCGTCGGGCAGAGCTTCGAGTTCTTTGCCGGAAATCACGATGGCGCCCGCGTTGCTCGATGGATTCACATCGATTGTGGGGGCGGTGTCGGAAACCTGTAGCTTCTGCGTCTCCACTTCGATGCTCATCGATACGTTGAGCCGCAAGGGTTGATCTGCGATCACGACGTTGTCGTTCTCGTAGAGAGTGAATCCCTGCGCCACCACAGTGAGCGAATACTTTCCCGCCGGCAGCGCTTTGAACTCGTACATGCCCTGTGCATTGGTCTGCGCAGTGATCGGAGATCCGGTGGCCGGGGTCACCACAACCGTAGCGCCAGTAATGGCCGCGCTGGAGGGATCGGTTACTTGGCCGCGCAAGGATCCGGGGTTGGTTTGCGCAACCGATGCGGCGAGCGAAAGAAATACAAATAAGAATGAAAAGATGATGAATACCAGTTTCATAAATAAACTCTGTTGCAGTTTCGGCCTTCCCTCAGCGGCTTGAGCCGCGGATCTTGAAGTTCTTGCTAGAACTTTGAGGCAAAACTACTGATTGCCGGCATCGCCGCCCGGAGCGCCGCCCAGACTCCAGGGAGTGAGCATCATGGCCTGGCTGGCGTTGGGAGCAGCCTGAAGAATTGGTTCCACTCCGCTCAGCAGCGTGATGGCCGTGCTCGCGCCAGCCGCCGAGCCTTGCGTTGCTACCATCATGACAGCGTCGCCTTTGTGCAGGTCGGCGAGCGCGACGGCTGGCATGCGACTGAGCATCTGCCCGAAGTCGGTAGCTCCCCCCCCACGCATGCCGCCACCCATAGTTGCTCCACCCATTCCTCCCGCACCCGCGCCTCCTGCATTTGGATTCATTCCGCCGGATGAGGCTGGTGCCGCCGCCCCAGCTTGTGCGTTCTGTCTCGTGGGTCCCGTGGCAGCGCCAGGCATGCCAGGAGGCATTGCCCCTGCCATGGATGCTTTCAGCCGCACGGCAATACGCTGCGCCATCTCCGCCGGGAGCTGGTGCAGTTGCGAGTCGGAAGTGATTTTCACCTGCACCGCCTTCTTGCTCAGCACGTCCTGAATGGTCAGCGTGCCCGCGCTGGCATCGACGGAGTTGACGGTTCCCGCAATGTTGCGGAAGCTGCCGCTGACGATCTCCTCGGCAGTAAGCTCGGTCCCGTCGGCGTTGCGGTCGCCACGGGCACGCAACTGGTCTCCCGGTTGAACTTGGTCCAGGGTGCTGGGCTTGGCGTCCTCAAACTTGGTCGAGTCTGGAGCGTAGCGCCGCACCACTGTGTTCTTGGACGCATGCACGGCAATGGTCTTCTTTCCGGTGAATCCGGTCAGGGAAATTGTGACCGTCCCGGTTGCCGGGTCGACCCCACTGACCAGGCCGCCCACTCCGCGCTTCTGCCAATCCTGGCGGATCTGGTCAGTCACCGCCGCGACCACTGAGCGCGTGATCACCAGGATCTCCAGCGTGGCGATTGATTTGCCATCTTCAGAGGCGAAACCACGGACACGAATCGTGTCGCCCACCTGCAAATCCTGTAACTGGATCGACGTCGCGTTCTTCAGATCCTTTTCGCCCGAGGCGAGGCGGAGGATCCGCGCCGTAGGTTGCACATTCGCAATGATCTCCGGCCCGGAGTCGGGCGTCAAAATGACTGTATTGCCATTGATGCTCTTGATGGTCCCAAGGCGCTTCGCCACAGGCGTACTACCCGGCGCAGGCTGCTGCTCGGAGGCCACGGTTGGGGATGCCGCCGAAACGCCCGCCGAGAACGCCATTCCACATCCGAGTACCACGATGGTCATGATCGATACGCGATTACTGGTCATACGCCCCACCATCTAATTTACATCGTCGCAAATGTCGCAACCCCATGATTTACAAAGTTTTACCGAGCCTCAATAAGCTTTACAAGACTTCTATCGCCCGGTCCGGAGTGGGCTATGCGCCAGCGTCCCGGTCATCCAAAGTGGCAATAGACGATCCCCTCCAGCACCGTTACGATCTGGTAAATACTTTGCGGAAATCGATCCTTGGGATGAGTGTCTCTTTCATACGCAGTTTTGTCTGCTGGGCGATGGTACTGATGGTTTCGCAGTCCTTGCCAGGACAGACTCCAGCCGCAATTCTTCACGCCCAGGGCGGGGTTTGGATCAATGGTTACGAGGCCAAGGATTCGGCGGCGGTTTTTGCTGGCGACCTGCTCGAAACCCGCCCGGGATTTTCGGCGAACCTGACTTTGGAGGGCTCCGCGGTGCTGATTCAGGCGGAGTCGGTGTCCAAGTTTCAGGGCGATTGGCTCGAACTCGACCACGGCGCAGTCTCGGTGGAGACATCGAAGAGTTTCCAGGTGCGGGTAAATTGCATCAAGGTCGTGCCCGTCGCGAACGAATGGACGCAGTACGAAGTCACCAATGTAAATGGAACCGTGCAGGTTGCGGCACACAAGAGTGACGTGAACGTGCAGGTTGAGGACGCGCACCGCAAACCATCGGGGGAGATGGCAGGATCGCAGGGAGGCAGCGTCCACGAAGGGGAACAGCGGAACTATGACGAGTCGCAACTGTGCGGGGCGCCGCCACGCCCTACCGGGGCAAGATCGGCGCTGAACCCGAAGTGGATTGCGATAGGCGCCGGAGGCACCGGCCTTTTAATCTGGATCCTGGTGCACGGAGGCGGAGGGAGCAGTCCGGTCATCAGCCCTTGGCAGCCGTAGTCCGATAGCCACGGTGAAATCGGCTGAAGAGCATGCGTGAGAACCAAATTTCAGTGTGAATGCTGCACCAAAACCCCTTTCAAGATCCAGCCCCGCAGCGGCGGCATAATTTAGCCCCGGACGTTAGTCGGGTAGGTTCGGAGAGAGTGGAACGAGTCCGGGTAGGGACGGCAGGCGTTCTCAGGCACTCTTTGGAAGCCTTTCAGGGCATGACCTACCGGTCGGCATTCCAACCGACCGCAATTACCTCAGTAACGTTTCAGGGCTTACGGTTTCGCTTTAACCTTGAGCTTCACAGTTGCGTTTCCGAGGAGTTTGCCATCTCGTTCACCAATACATCGCAAGGTGCTCGTGCCGCCTCGGCTCGCGCGTTTGTTCACAGCCTCAACATTCTGATCAAGTATGCGCGGATGTATGGCTACGATCACAAGCGCACAGAGGCTCAATTCGAAACCGCGTGGAACGAGTTGCTGCAAGGTCTCCCCACCGCCGGCGACAGCGGCTTTCTGCTGGGGGTCTCCGACAATAAACTGCTGCTCGACGGCATTCCGTTGGAAGCAGGAAACGCGGAGCGCAGCTTCGCGACCCTGTTGACGACCGCGGGATTGGCCAGCCTGCATTTTTCCAAAGAAGTGACAGTGGAAGACTTCACGCGCCTGGTGCGCGCCTTCACCGTTGCGGGATCGAAGGCCACCGACGTGGCCAAGCAGATCAAAGAGGCTTTGGGAGCCGGCAAGCAGAACAGCACCATCAAGATCAATGAAGTGAAGTTCGTCGCGGCCGATCCGCTGACCGGCGATGTCAGTATCGCGGCGCAGATCGCGGCGCAGACGCTCGGTCCTGAATTCAAGCAGTGGCTGAATGATCCCCAGAAACTCCTGCAATTGATTGCCGCAGCCGAAGGAGCCAGTTCCGGTAGTGGTGGACAAGGCGCTCCCGGAGTACCGATGGTTCCGCTCGGCAGCGTGCCCAATGGCCCGGCGGGTGGCGGAGGCGGTGGAACGGCAAGCGGAGGAACAGGCAGCGGTTCCGGGACAGGGACTGGAGGCGGAGGCGGCACCGGAACCGGCGTAGCTCCGGCATGGACCGGCGGAATGGTTCCGCTGCAGGAACAGGAAGTGATTCAGGCGATCCGGCTGCTGACGCGCTTTGGTCAGGTGCAGCAGGATCCGACGGTCAAAGAAGAAGATCTGCATCAGGAACTGACCCAGACCGATCCCAACACCAGGCTGAACCTGCAGCAACTGCTGGGAAGTTTGGCCGCCAAGGCGGCGTCGTCGCAAGAAGAAGACACGCCGCTGCTGATGAAAGCAGCCGAGCACATGGCCATCCGCTTCGCGCTGGAGCGGTATCAGAAGGGCGAAATCAAGGTCAATGCCGTGCACCAGATGATGGAGCACATGAGCCGACAGATGGACTCGTTGCGCCAGATTCTGAAGATGCAGGAAGAAAAGATGAATAAGGCCGGGCTCTTGGTGGAGTCGCACGCCGACATCCTGGACCGCATGTTCTGGGCGGAAGTGCCGGAGTCCGGTAAGAAGAGTGTGTTGCTCTCGCACGAGGCGCCGTGTGTGCCGCCGCGCAACGTGCGCCAGTTCGTGGAAGTGCTACTGGATCGCGAAGACAATCAGGCCGCGGCGGAAATTCTGAACAACTATTCGGGTTGTCTGAGCGCCAAGGAGACAGAGCCGCGGCGCAAGACAGCTATCGGATTGAGCCAGCTGGCCGACCTGTATGCGCGCCTGGGCGGGCAGCCGATGGGACAGGCAATCCGCAAACTGAGCCAACAACTGATTGCCGACAAGGACCCCGAACTGCAGAGCCTGATGAGTGCGGCGTTCGTGCGCCTGAGCCAGGAAGCCAGTGCGGCCAAGAACTACGCCGCGGTGAACGAGGTGTGCGCCGGCATCGAACTGGTGAGCGTCGAGCGCCCGGTGCTGATGAGCGATCTACGCCCCCGCGTGGGCGTGGAGAACCGGCTGCCGGAGTTTATCGAAGAAGCCTTGCATACGGATGCTGTTCCGGCAGATTTGTTGTCGGTCCTGCGCCGCACCTGTCATGCCGGCGCCGAACACTTGGCGGACCGGTTCTTCCGCTGCATGCGGCGCAACGAGTGCGACGCCATGATCGAACTGGTGAAGCAACTGGGCTCGCCGGTGCTGGTGCAGTTGCGCGAGATCCTCCGCACCGGACAGCCGCGGCAGGCTTCGAGCGCGGTGGGATTGGTGAGCCGCCTCGACGTGGGTACTCTGCTGGAACTGCTGCCGGCGCGCTTGCCGGAGTGGAACCGTTTCTATCACGATTTGGTGGTGCGCCAGATTGCCTACGGCGCCGCCCCGGACCGCGGCCGCACTCTGCTGGAACTGGCTGAAGTGCTGGATCCGCTGGTTCTGGCGGAAGCTGTCGACGAGATCGGCATGAGCGGCGATTTAGCAGCGGCGCCTCCGCTGATTGCCATGGCGCGGCCCGGCGACGCGGCTTCGCGATCGCCCTTCGTGCAGCTCAAAGCCATTGAGTCCCTGGGGCGTCTGAAGGATCTTGAGTCGGTGGCAACATTGCGGGAAATTCTGGAAACCAAGAAAACGTTTGGCTACGTCCATCACAGAGAACTGCGGATTGCCGCGGCCCAGGCCTTGTCAAAGACCGATCCGCGTTACAGTTCGCAAGTGATGTCCGACAGTGGCTTCGAAGCCGCCGAACTTGCGATCGCACCTCTGGATCTGGCGCCCGCGTGTCCCTGGGTGCGGCAGCGGCGTTACGAGCGTCTGGTGCTCGCCAAGACGGTGATGGCGACGATCGGCAGCTCGTGGGGGAAATCGAAGATTCAGATCCGTGAACTAAGCCTGGGTGGCGGCATGGGCACCAAGGAAGACAACCTGCGCATCGGCAGCGAGGCCGACCTTGAAATTTCCCTCGGCATGCGTTCGAAGATTCGGGCCCACGTGCTCCTGCGGCGGGCACGAGTCAATGAAGTCGGATTTGAGGTCGTTAACACCGACCTCGAAAGCCGCTACCGCCTGCGCCGCCTGCTGGTCGAGGCCCTGAATCACGCGCCGCAAAATAAGGGCTCGGAGTGGGGCGGCGACCGCAAGATATAGAACTAGCTTCTACCTCTGAGCCCTCCATACAAAAAGCCTCTGCCCGCGGGCCGAGGCTTTCATTTTTCTGGAAACCTACTTCACTTTCGCGAAGATGATAACCAGGGTGTACAGCGCGAGCGACTCGATCAGGGCCAGGCCCAGAATCAGCGCCAGCTGAATGCCGGGACGAGCCGCGGGATTGCGCGCCAGCCCCTCAGCCGCCGCAGCCGTGGCTTTGCCCTGCGCCAGGGCGCAAATGCCAGAAGCAAACGCCATCGAGAACCCGGCGGCGATTGCAACCCAGTTGACTTCGCCCGAGCCTCCGCCCTGGGCAAATGCCGGGACGGCGAACGAGAGTGCGGACAGTACCATGAACAGCTTACTCAGTGTGCGCATTGTGATGCTCCTTGTATGAATTGCCGCCAGTGGGTGGTTGACGTCATCCCGTGCAGACGCCCTCACGCTGAACGGCCCTGCCAGAAACTCAAAACGACTCTTGCTCGAATCAGTGCTCGTCGGCCACCGCTCCCTGCAGATAAACCGTCGTCAGCAACACAAAAATGTAGGTCTGCAGCAGCGACACGCCGATGTGCAACCCCAAAAACAAAACGGGCACGCCTATGGGTACCAGCGAAAAGAACACAAAAGTGACCATATCGCCCGCGAACATGTTGGCGTAAAGACGGATGGTCAGCGAGAGCACGCGCGCCAGGTGGCTGATGAGCTCGATGGGAATCATCAGTGGCGCCAGCGCCGGCATCGGTCCGGCAAAGTGTTTGAGGTAACCGATCCCGGCATGCTTGAATCCCTGGGTTTGGTAGTAGACGAAGGCGCAAATGGCGCAGCCCAGAGGAACGATGGGAACAGCTGTGGGCGACTCCAAGCCCGGAATCACCCCGATCAGGTTACAGAACAGGATGAAGAAGCAAAGCGTGGCCAGGAACGGTGTGTAACCTTCGGTGTGATGGCCGATGATTTCGTTGCTCTGTCCCTGGATGAATCCTTCTACGCCCTCGAACAAGTGCTGAAGTCCTCCAGGGTTGTCCACCGAGAGGCGCGAGCGCACCAAGAGAAAAAGGATCAGCAGAAACCCGAAGACGAGCACCTCCATCGCCAAAGAGTTTGGGATGGGGGCGTCGGCGTACTTCGGTGCGGTACCGAAAGCGTGTAGCAGCGCCGTGACCGGAGCGGCGAATAGATGATTCAGGATTGCGGTAAACCAGAGTTGTTCGGGCATAAAGAAGCTTTTGGCTCTTGTCTTTTAGCTCATGTCTTTTAGCTCTCGGCTTCTAGCTCTTGGCTTCTAGCTCTTGGCTTCTAGCTCTTAGCTTTGCCGGAATCGGGTCGCTTTCTTTCTAAACTCCCCGCACCAGCGCTGCGTAGACTTCATACACTGCTTCGCAGGCGATGGCCGCGACGGGTAAAAACAAGCCCGCCAGGAGGCCATTCAGGCTCGCGGGAGAAACAGTCAATATAACATAGGCCCCAACGGCCATCAAAACGTAGCGGAGCAGGAAACGCGAGACAATTCCCTGCCCCGATTGCGCTGTCGTGGCGCCCGCGGCGCGATCGACGAAACCACTGATGACGCGCTTCAGCCAGTAGAAATTGACGTACGCGATCGCGCATCCGAAGGCGAAGCCCACCGCCGGGCGTAGGCCGAACCTCCACCAGCCAGCACCAATCAGTAGCGGCGCCAGGACCGCCATGAACTGGCGAATGCGGTCAAGGGCGCCGGAATAGAAGCGCTCGGCTGCGGCTTGTTGGACAGTGGGATCGCCATTTGGCTGGTCGGGCATCGGGAACAGGCAATCAGACATCGTACGCCAACCAGGGCGCAACCCTGAGCGGCTAAAAGGGCTGCAGAAATTTCGCAAATGCGTCGAGCACCGTGGAACAGCGGCGCTCATAGCGCCACGCAAGCGGACCTCAGGCGGTGAGCTTCAGCCCCGGTGGTCGCCTTCCACTGTTGCACCGGCGCAGCTGATAGTCGGCCCCTTCAAGACAAATCGGATGGCACAATTTATTTCGTATCCCGAATTGCCGTACGGATCAACTCGATGAAGCCGGCGGCGATGCCAAGCAGAATTCCTACTAAGTACAACCACGTGGTGTGCAGCCAGCGGTCGAGCGCGGCGCCGATGAGCCATCCTACGACGAGCGCGGCAGGTAGAACAAAGGCCATCTGCCCATAGCGGGCGTATTGCAGCCAGAAGTTTCGCTTCTGCGAAGAGTTCTGATCGTCGTCCTGGCGGTCGTGCTGATCATCGGGATTGCGGGCGGCTGGCATCGAATAGCTGCCGGGCTGCGCCCGGCCGGACAGCCGCGGGCGGCTGTCCCCACAGGAGTATCGTTATCGGACTAGCTTTGCGACACTGGGATTTTGCGCAATCCCCAGCGCCCAGTTCACCAGTTCGATGAAGCGGTTGGGCATAATTCCGATGAAGAGGGTTGCGAACCCCGTAATGCCGAGCGCGGCGCGCATGGCATAGCTTACCGGCAGGTGCTCCTCACCTTTTTCGGGCTGGCGCATTAACATCGCGTTGGCGATCTTCAGGTAGTAGTAGAGACCGAAGACCGAGTAGAGCACGCCGAGCCCCGCCAGGGCGTAGTGCCCAGTTTCAATCAGACTGAGGAAGATGAAGTACTTACCCCAGAACCCGGCCAGCGGTGGAATTCCGGCCAGCGAGAGCATAAAGACCAGCATCAGCACAGCTTCGACCGGAGCGCGCGAGTAGAGTCCGTTGAGGTCGTCGAGCTCGTCGCCGACGATGTTGCGATGGCGCAGTGACGTGATCACGCCAAACGCGCCCAGATTCATAAACGTATAAACCAGTAGGTAGATCAAAATGCCCTTGATGCCGTCGGGGTTCAGTTCGGTGGCGGAGCCGGCGACCAGGCCGAGCAGCATGTATCCCACGTGAGCAATGGAGGAATATGCCAGGAGCCGCTTGGTGTTGGTCTGCGTGAGCGCGGCGAGGTTGGCGCCCGTCATGGTAGCGATGGAGACAAACACTAGCAAAGGCAGCCAGGTTGAGCGCATCGGCAGTAACCCGAAGAGCAAAATGCGCATGAGCATGGCCCATCCCGCGGCTTTGACGGCAACGGACATGAATCCGGTGATGCTGGTAGGCGCGCCTTCGTAGGCGTCGGGCGCCCACTGGTGGAAGGGGATGGCGGCGATCTTGAACAGCAGCCCGGTCATGGTTGTCAACAGAGCGATGATGGCCACTGGTTTGTATTCGCTAGTCAGAACATGCCGTGCCAACGTTTGCTGGATGACCGCGAGGTTGGTACTGCCTGTGACGCCATAAAACAGCGAGAGCCCGTAGGCGAAGATGCCGGAAGAAAACGCTCCGAGCAGCAGATATTTCAGCGCAGCTTCGTTGGAGCGCCGGTCGCGGCGCAGGAATCCGACGAGGACGTAGGTTGAAATCGCCATCAATTCCAGACCGATGAAGATAAGCACGATGTCGGACCCGGCCGCCATGCACATCATGCCCACCACTGAGAGCAACATCAGCGCGTAGTACTCGCCATGGCTTTCGTGTTCAGTTTCGAGGTACCGCACCGACATGAGAATCGCGATGCCGGTAGCTGCGAGGAAAAGATAGAAAAAGTAGAGCGCGAAATGGTCGACCAGCATGGTTTTCATCAGGCCGTAGGCGCCCGGAGCATTGCTCTGGTCGAGCCAGCGCTGGATGTTATAAACCGCCTTCGCCGAAAACAGCAGCCCGATGAATGCCGTGACGGCGTTCGCCCACTTCTGCTCTTTCGGCAGCATGAGGTCGATCAGGAGTATGCCAAGCGCGAAAAGCGTCAGCAGAGTGATGGGCAGGGCCAGCAGGTAATCCGTCGAAGTGAATCCGAGTGCGGGCACTAGTGTTGCCCCTTCTTCATCGCATTCGCAGGTGGCACAACAGGAACTGATCCGTGCGGCGGATTGATGACCGAACCTTCTGCCGCGGGCGCGACCAGCACGTGCTCCGGAACCGACGCGCTCTCAACGGCCCCAGGCTGCGGATAGCCAGGGCGCGCGATCGCGATCGTGTGATTCACCGGTTGTTCAAGAATCTGGAAAAATGGCTTGGGATAAAGCCCGATCCAGAAGGCCATGACAATGAGTGGAACGAACGTCGCCACCTCGCGCGGAGTCAGGTCGTCGAGCTTTTCGTTCTTGGGATTGGTGACCGTGCCGAAGAAAACGCGCTGGTAGAGCCACAGCAAATATGCCGCGGCGAGCACAACTCCTGGGACAGCCCACGCGCCCCACTGCCACTTCTCCATGAAAGCCCCTTGCAGAATGGTGAACTCGCCCACGAAGCCGTTGAGCAGCGGCAGTCCCATCGACGACAGGAACATGATCATGGTGATGGTGGCGTAGACCGGCATCACGTTGGAGATACCGCCGTATTCGGAAATCTCGCGCGTATGGCGGCGCTCGTAAAGGATGCCGACGATCAAGAACAGCGCGCCCGTGGAGATCCCGTGATTAATCTGCTGCAAGACAGAGCCACTTAGTCCCGCGGGATTCAGCGCGAAGATGCCGAGCGTGCAGAATCCGAGGTGGCTGACGGACGAGTAGGCCACCAACTTCTTCATGTCCTTCTGCATGAGTGAAACCAGGGCCCCATAGATGATGGCGATGATGGAGAGCCCGATCATCCACCCGCGGACAGTGACATTCAGGAATGTAGCCGGATTCGACAGGACCTGCGGAAAGAATGGCAGCGAGAAGCGGACAAAGCCGTACGTTCCCATCTTCAGCAAAACTCCCGCCAGGATGACCGAACCCGCCGTGGGCGCTTCCACGTGCGCGTCGGGCAGCCAGGTGTGGAACGGGAACATTGGCACTTTGATCGCGAACCCAACAAAAAACGCGAGGAATAGCCAAACCGCGTACTGGAATGGAATCTGCGGCGCGGTGTCGTAGAGCGCCGTAAGGCTGAAGCTGTAAATGCCGGTGACAGTGTGGTGGTGGAAATAGAGGAACAAAATGGCCAGTAGCATCAGCACCGACCCAGTCAGCGTGTACAGGAAGAATTTGATCGCAGCGTAGAGTTTGCGTGGCCCTCCCCAAATGCCGATCAGCAGGTACATCGGCACCAGCATGGCTTCCCAGAAGACGAAGAAGAGAAAGAAATCAAGCGCCATGAAGACGCCGAGCATGCCGGTCTGCAGCACCAGGAACCAGATGTAGTATTCCTTGACCCGGGTCTCAATGGCGGTCCAGGAAGAGAGGATCGAGATCCAGCCGAGCAGCGTCGTGAGCATGATGAGCAGAAACGAGATGCCGTCGATGCCCAGCACATACCCCGCGCCAATCGAGGGGATCCAGTTGTTGGCCGCGCCCTCGATGAACTTGAACTGCGCGGCATCCTGGCTCTTGACCAGCACCCAAAACCAAGGCACGAGCGGCAGCGAGATCAGGAAGCCGCCCAGCGCGAAGATATTCGCGATCCACCGAATAGCTTCCTTGTTCTCTTTGGGGACAAACAGAAGCAGGATCGCGCCCGCCAGCGGCGTGAAGAGGATGATGGACAATATGTGATTCTGCATAGTCAGCTTCTAGCTTCTAGCTGCTAGCTTCTAGCTCTTGCCACCTAGCCCTCAGCGTTTTGCTAGAAGCTAGGAGCCAGCAGCTAGAAGCTGCTTTCAGTGGTACACGTAATAGAACACAAACCCTACCAGGCCCGCCGTCATCACCAGCGCATACCATTGCACTAGTCCCCACTCGAACAGGCGCGCGGGATAACTCAGCATGCGCGCCAGAATCGCCGGACCGTTGACTCCGACGCCGTCGATAATCCACTTGTCCCACCAACTGGAAATTGTCGCGGTCAGACGGGTAATCCATCCCGCAGCGTTGACGGCGCCATCGATCACGTTGGCATCGAACCACGAACTCGCTTCGCCCAGGCCCATGACGCCGAGCCGGATGTCTCCTAGTTTGCGGCGGCCAGTGAAGAGGTAGTCATATCCCTCATCCACGTAATACTTGTTGAGCAGCGCGTCGTAAACGGGCGGAGCTTTCGCGGCGATGGGTTCGACGTAGCCCTTGCCCGCGTTGCCGTAAGCGCGTGAGGCTAGAAACCATCCGCCGAATGCGACCGCCACGGAGAGACCCATCAGCCCTAACTCAAGGCCGCGACTGCCTTCTTCGGTCGGGGCTAGAGCCACTTCTCGGTGATTGGCGAATACAGGATCAAGGAATTTCTCGAAATGATTTGACGGCCAATTCAGGTATCCAGCGGTGATCGAGAAAAATGCCAGAATAACCAGCGGTCCCGTCATCGACTTGGGCGATTCGTGGATGTGATGTTCAACCTCGTGGTCGGTTATGCGCGACGGACTCCAGAAGGTCAGGTAGATCAGCCGGAACATATAGAACGACGTCATCAGTGCGGTTGCGAAGCCGATCACCCAGAGGATCGGGCTGTATTTCCACGCCTGCCACAAAATTTCGTCTTTCGAAAAGAATCCGGCCAGGCCGGGGATTCCAGCGATCGCGAGCGTGGCAACGAACATGCTGCGGAAGGTGACAGGGATTTTTCCCGAGAGCGCGCCCATGTTGCGCATGTCTTGCTCGCCGCTCATAGCGTGAATCACCGACCCTGCCCCAAGGAAGAGCAGGGCTTTGAAGAAAGCGTGGGTGAAAACGTGGAAGACTCCGGCGGCGAAGGCTCCGACGCCGAGAGCGAGGAACATGTAGCCAAGCTGCGACACGGTCGAGTACGCGAGAACACGCTTAATATCGTTTTGCACCAGTCCGATCGATGCGGCGAAAATTGCGGTCAGCGCCCCCACGATGGCGACCACCATCATCGATTTAGGCGCCAGCACAAACAGCGCGTTCGAGCGCGCCACCATGTAGACACCCGCTGTCACCATGGTCGCGGCGTGGATGAGTGCGGACACCGGCGTTGGGCCTTCCATCGCGTCGGGAAGCCAGACGTAGAGCGGAAGCTGGGCCGACTTGCCGCAGGCTCCGACGAACAGCAGCAGCGTGGCGGCGGTGATGATCGGGTTCCCCATCAGGCCGGCGGCATGCTCGCGGGCGAACCCCGTTACGTCAACAAAGCGCAGCGAGCCGCACAACCACGCGATAAAGAACATTCCCAGGATAAATCCGGCGTCGCCAATGCGGTTGACGATAAATGCTTTATTGGCAGCATCGCTGGCCGACTTGCGCTGGAAATAGAATCCGATCAATAAGTACGAGCAAAGGCCCACGCCTTCCCAGCCGACGAACATGAGCACGTAGTTGTTGGCCAGGATCAGCGTCAGCATGGAGAACATGAAGAGGTTGAGGTATCCGAAGAAGCGGTAGTAGCCGCCTTCATGCGCCATGTAGCCGATGGAATAAATGTGGATCAGCATGCCGACGCCGGTTACGAACAACAGCCAGATGCTGGAGAGCGGGTCGAGAAGGAACCCGGCGTCCGCCTGGAAGGGGGCTTGGGACCCGTCGGATTTCACATAGGTCAAATGGCCCGTATCGGTGCCGAGCCAGGTGTAGAGGATTGTCTGATAGGGCTGGTGATCGTGCGCAGGAGCCCATGCCGTGTACTGCCAGACCGCCCCGCACGCCATGAGGAACGCCAGCACGACCACACCGACCGAGACTGCGCTCACCGTCTGCTTCTGCAGCTTGCGACCACAGAAAAACATAAGGGTCGCGCCGATGGCCGGCAGCAGCGGAATCAGCCAGATGTGGGAGAGAAACATTGGTTTTCAGTTCTTGAGTTTTTTGGCTCTTAGCTCTTGGCTCTTGGCCCTTAGCTCTTGGCCTTTAGCTCTTGGCTCAAACCTCCTAACTCTCTAGCTAAAAGCCAAGAGCTAATAGGCAAAAAGCTGCCTTTCTACCACTTCAACAAATTTACTTCGTCAATGTTGACCGTCTCCTTATTACGGAAGAAGGCGATCAGAATGCCGAGGCCGACCGCCGCTTCGGCAGCGGCGTCGGTGATAACAAAAATTGCAAAGACCTGGCCATGCAGCGCTCCGGGCCCACCCCCCAGGTGGGCAGGCATTCCCTGCCAGTAGCGCGAGAGGGCAACCAGATTCAAGTTGACCGCGTTCAAGATAAGTTCAATCGACATCAGCACGATGACCACGTTGCGCCGCGTGAGCACGCCGATCACGCCCAACAGGAACAGAGCGGCGCCCAAGACCAGGTAGTGCAGGGTCGAAATGTGGAGCATGCTTTCCATTTGAGCGCTAGCATCTAGGTTTGGCTGCTAGCTAGAAGCTAGGAGCTAGCAGCCAGAAGCTGTTTTCTTCAGATCCTCTTTTTCGCCATCACCACCGCTCCGATAATCGCTACCAACAACAGCAATGACGCGATCTCGAACGAGAACATATACATGCCTTGGTGCTGGTCGTACAGCAGGGCGGCGACGTCTTGGACGTTCTGGCCTTCCCCGTAGGTTACGCGTCCTTCGGGGAATAACGACTTTCCCTTGGTATACACAGCGATGAACAGGCCACCCAGAGCGGCTGCAGCCGCGATGCCCACCAGCCACTGCTTATTGAACTGGCGCTCTTTCACCGTGCGCTCGATCGAAATCAGCATGATCACGAACAGGAACAAGACCATAATGCCGCCCGCATAAAGAATGATTTGCACGCCGGCAACAAACGGAGCGTAGAGCATCAGGTAGATTCCGGCCTGGGCCAGCAGCGCCGTGATCAAGGCCATGGCCGAGTGCACGGCGTTTCTGCGCGTGATCACCAGGACGCCCCCGATGATCATCGTGGCCGACAACAAGTAAAAGAAAAAGGGCGTGGCGACAGGCATCATAGAACGCGTTTCAGCCACTCCTTTACAGGCTCTTCAAGAAAACCAGCCCCGGCGGTCAAAATCAGGAGCACAAGACCCGTCGGCAAAAGGATCTTCCATCCTACCTTCATGAGTTGGTCAAAGCGGTAGCGCGGGAACGTGCCACGATACCAGATATAGAGGTACATGAACGCGGCAACTTTGGCCGCGAACCAGAAGATGTCGCCCACCCGATCGCGCACGGGAGGAGCGAACAGGACCAGTCCGATCAGAGCCAACACGGCGCCGAATCCCGCCAGGCCAATCGTCTGAATCCTGAACAGCGGATGCTTGGGCATGCGGGCGGCGTTGTAAAAACACATCGCGCCCAGGAGCAAGAACGTGATTCCGGGGAAAAGCGAGAAAACGAGATCCCACGTAGGGCCGCTCAGAGCGTCCGGAAATGGCCGCAGCCATCCGCCCAGCCAGAGCGTGACGGCGATCGAAGACACTGCGATCATGGCCGAGTATTCCGCCAGGAAGAACAGAGACCAGCGGAAGCCGCTGTATTCCGTGTGGAATCCGGCGGTCAGCTCGGATTCGGCCTCGGGCAGGTCAAACGGCGCACGATTCGTCTCAGCGACCATCGCAACCGCGAAGATGAAAAACCCGACCAGCCCGAGGGGAAAGAACTTGAAGACGAACCAGGTGTGCTGCGCCTGTTGCGCCTGGACGATGCCGATCATGCTGAGCGTGCCCGTGCCTTCGGCGTTCAAGCTGGTCATCACGATGACGGAGACGACGGCGAGTCCCATCGCCACTTCATACGACACCATCTGCGCGCTGGAGCGCAGGGCGCCGATCAACGGATAGTGAGAGTTCGAGGCCCATCCAGCCGTGACGATGCCAAGCACGCTGAGCGAAGAAACTCCCAGCATGAACAAGATGCCGATGTTCATGTCGGTGATGGCGTGCGTGGGGCCGAAGGGGACGACGACGAATACCGTGAACGCCGCCAGCACAACGATAAACGGAGCGATCCAGAAGACCACCGCATCGGCCTCGGCCGGCATGATGTCTTCTTTGAGCAGCAACTTGAGGGCGTCGGCAATGGGCTGGAGCAGCCCATGCGGCCCCACGCGCATTGGCCCAAGGCGCACTTGCATGTGCGCGAGAATCTTGCGCTCGAGCCAATTCATCGCAATCACGGCGATCGAAAGCCCAACGAAAACGAGCAGGACGTACACCGTGGCCCAGAACCAATTCCCGGCCGCGCCCGGCGTTTGATCGCTGGAAAGGTAAGACTGGATGTAGTCGATGACCTCGCGCATCAGCGGTCTACCTCGCCGAGAACGATGTCGAGCGTGCCGATCACGGCGATGACGTCGGCAACGAGCTGGCCGCGGCACATCACATCAAGAGCTTGCAGGTTCACGAACGACGGCGGGCGCACGCGCACGCGGTAGGGTTGCGTGGAGCCGTCGCTGACGATGAAATATCCGAGCTCGCCTTTTGGAGCTTCGATCGAGTGGTAGACCTCGCCCACCGGCGGCTTAATCACCTTAGGGACTTTCGCCATGATCGGGCCTTCGGGGATGCCTTCCACCGCCTGCTCGATAATCCTCAGCGATTGCCGCATCTCGGCCATACGAACCAGGTACCGGTCATAAGTGTCGCCGTTGACCCCGGTGGGAATTTCGAAATCGAAATTCTTGTAGTTGGCATAGGGCTGTGCTTTGCGAATGTCCCATTTCACGCCGCTGGCGCGGAGCACCGGCCCGGTCACCCCGAGCGCGATGCAGTCCTTGCCGGAAATCACGCCGACCTTCTTGGTTCGTTCGAGCCAGATGCGATTGGTCGTAAGCAGTTCTTCGTATTCGTCGATCTTTGGCTTGACGAACGACACGAAATTCTTCACTTCTTTTTCGAAGCCGTCGTAGGTCTCATACTGCAGGCCTCCGATGCGGAACGCGTGCGTAGTGAGCCGGGCGCCGCAATACTTCTCGAAAATCTTCAGAATCTCCTCCCGGTCGCGGAACGTATAAAAAAGCGGCGTGATAGCGCCAATGTCGAGCGCATGCGTGCCCAGCCAGAGCTGGTGGCTGGCAATGCGGTTCAGTTCCGTCAGAATGACGCGGACGTATTGCGCCCGCGGCGGGGCTTCCACGCTGAGAAGTTTTTCGACCGCCTCGCAGTATCCCAAGCCGTTTGAGACCGCGGCGACGTAGTCCATACGGTCGACGTAGGGATTGAACATCGTGTAGGTGCGGTTCTCTGCAATTTTTTCGACGCCCCGATGCAGGTATCCGATAACACATTCGAGCCCAAGAACCTTTTCGCCATCAAGCCGGAGAATAACGCGCAACACGCCATGAGTCGCAGGATGCTGCGGCCCCATGTTGATGACCAGTTCGTTGGCATCAAGAAACGTCTTGTCCGGAGTTTCCAGATCGAGCGGCGAGAGTGTGTTGGGGTCAGTCATTTCTCGTTCGCCGTCAGGAATCACCTGTCTCCCGCCGCGGAGCGGGGCATATGTTAGCCCGGGGCGTAAGCCCTGGGTACGCGACCAAGACTCGAACGAGTCCCCTAGGGACGACACGAGCCAGCCAGTCGCTTCGACCTTCGAATACTCTCATTGCCCGCTCTCAATCCCCAGGTTAATCTGCACCCACTCATTATCCTGCTGCAGGATGCCGTAGTCCTTGCGTAGGGGGTGACCCTTCCATCCGTCAGGCAACAAAATGCGTTTCATATCTGGATGCCCGTCGAACTTGATCCCGAACATGTCGAACACTTCACGCTCCAGCCAATTCGTCGTCGCCCAGATGGGTACGGAACTGGGAAGCGTCTCCCCGTCTGCAATTTGGGTTTTCACGCGAATCCGCTCGTTGCGCGGGAACGAGTACAGCACCCACACCACGTCGAACTGTTTCTCGCGTTTGGGGTAGTGCACCGCGGTGACGTCCACGCAGTAGTCGAATTGCTCCTCATTGCGCAGGACCTGAAGGATCTCAGGAATCAGCGAGCGGTCCACCACCATGTAGTTCTGGCCGAGGTAGGTCAGGGGCTCGATGCCGGACCCGTATTCGCGCTTGAGTTTGGCCACCAGCGGCGAATCCCAAGGCGTAGGGACCGGCACCGCGGCCTTCGCGGCCGGTGCAGCCGGCTTGGCGGCAGCTGGAGCAGCAGGTACGGCGGCTGCCTTTGGTGGCGTTTCAGGAGCTGGCGCAGGTTTCTCGGCAGGAGTTTTGATTTCCGATGGAACCGACCCGGAAGGTGTAGTTTTCACCCCGCCCGGGGTCGCAGGCTTTTCCGCCGTCGGCTTCGGTTCACCTTCCGGCGGCGGCGACGAGGGGGATTTAGTTTCGTCCGGCATAGCTCACGAAGGCACAAACCTCCGGCGCAGTGTGCGTTCGGGAAGAACGTTAACTTTTATCAGCTTGAGCGGATGGTGTCAACGAGCGTGGCGCGCCCGTAGCGCTTCTCGTTAAGTTTCAGCGCTCGGACAATTGAATCGAATTGCCGTCCGGGTCCTTGCCATCGCAGAGACAAAACATCTCCCCCTCCCGGACCTTGCCGAAGCGTGGTCCCCGTGCCACTAACGTTTCGCGCAGGCCAGCGACGTCCTTGGTGTGGAACCCGATCTTCGGACCCTTGCGGCCAGGCGATGACGGGCCGGAATGCAGCGCGATCCGTGCGCCGCCGGCCGCAAACTCCCTCCAGCCTTTTTCGTTCGTGACCAGGTTGAGTCCAAGCACTTCTCCGTAGAATCTGCTCATGTCATCCATCTGCCCGGTAAACAGGATCACGCGCGCCATTTCCATCGAGGGGACCTCTATTTCGCACTTGCTCAGCTAATGGCGCTCAGTCTAGCAGAGGCGCACACTTGGCGCTTCGAAGAGGGAATGGAAGAACGAGGCGATACAGCAGGCTTCCGCCCAGCTACCGGGACCACTGCGCTTGGTACTGCTCGATCAGATCGCGGATGCGCTGGGCATCGGCCTTGGGGTGGCCGTGGCTGGTGATGGGGTCAGTCCCGCCGGTGGACTCGATCACGATCTCGGACCAGAAGACCCCAGTCGAAATGTGGACCGAGGCGATCTTCGACATGGCGATACTCTCTTCATTACTGCCGAACAAACGGGACTTAACGCGGCTGACCCGCTGCGGGCTGATCACGAGTTTCGTCGGGAACAAGAAGTTGCCTTGCGTCCAGCGGCTGGCGGCAAAGGTTTCTGCCGGGGAAGAATCCATCGGGTTGGTTGGGACCGTGCTCATGTCGCGAGTTTTTTCTCAATCGGTTGAAAGGTCGGAAATCAGGGTTCGGGTGAGGATATTGCCCGCATCGAAATAGCCCCAGCCCCGGAGGGGCAGCATAGGTTAGCCCAGAGCCAGCCCTGAGCTTGTCGAAGGGACGTAAGTCCTGGGTAAGGCAGAACCGAGGAACAAGCCCGGGAGGGATGACACAAGCTGTTCGTTCCCGCGTGAGCTACACCCATTCCAGCGCGCCCTTTTTCCACACCCAGATATATCCCACGATCAGGATGACGAGAAATATCAACATCTCGATCAGCCCGAACAGCCCGAAAGCCTTGAACTTCACCGCCCAAGGAAACAGAAAAATCGTTTCCACATCGAAGACAACGAACAGGATGGCGATGATGTAGTAGCGAACCGTGTAGCGTCCGCGCGCGTTATCGATGGGGTCGATGCCGCACTCATAGGGCATGAGCTTGGTCTTGCTGGGATTCTCAGGTCGCACGAGTTTGGCCAGCAGTAAGGTAACCGGCAGCAGCGTGCCGACGATAGCGACGAAGATGAAGATGGGGACGTAGTTTTGCGGCATCGGCAGCCCTCGCTCCTCAATTTGGCGGAGCAGTCATAGTAGCGCTGATGAGGGCGCGGTTCAAGCCAGATGCGCGCCGCGAGTCAGATCCTGTAGGACGGCGGCCTGATCCCCTTGTCGCGGAGATAGATTTCGGCCTGCCCGCGATGATGCGCGACATGCACATACATGGCGAGCAGAATTTCCCGCCCAGGCAGCCGGCCATCGGGCGAGTCGTGAGCTTGGCTGAGTTGCTGGTCGGTCAAGTTCGGGATCACGCCAGAACAGTAATCAAAAGAACCCGTCAGAAGCTTGACCACGGCATCTTTGTCGGTTGCGGCCGGTGACGGCGTGTCCGGAGGAGCAGAGTCCTTCAGCCCGGCGCAGAAAGCGTAGTTTGTGCCGGCAATGTGCAGCATCAATTCGCCGAAGGTCATTGATTCGGGATGGGGCCGGAACGAGTACTGATCCCCGGGCATGCTTTGGGCGACCGCAATCGAGAGCCCGCTCAGAGCGTCTAAATGCTTGGCATATTCCGCCGCGGGCTTTGCCGAAGACGCCACGCAGTTCGCGCCCAGGACTGAACCCACCATCACAGCCGCTACGGCGACGGGCAATTTCATGGAGCCTCCTCACAAGCGCTGTCTCTCAGGGTCACTGGCGCTGGAAGCTTGGACGCAGTGCTCCATGCTTTCGTTAGCAGGAACTTTCTCCTTCGCAGTTCTCAAGCGGTCAGATCGTTAGCACACACTGGCGAGGCTTACGAGAATCCATTCCTAGTCAGCGGCAACTCCCGCACCCGCTTGCCCGTGGCAGCGAAGACTGCATTGCACATTGCAGGAACAAACGGCGGCACTCCGGGCTCTCCCGCGCCTGCCGGTGGAGCTGTGCTTTCGACGATATGCACATCGACCTGGTACGGGGCGTCGTTCATGCGAGCCACCGGATAATCGAAGAAATTCGACTGATCGATAGCACCGTTGGTCGCAGTAATCTCGCCAGTGCGCGCGATGCTGGCGCCGAATACGGCGGCGCCTTCGAACTGTTGCCGCACCATCTCAGGATTGGCCACGATCCCGGCGTCGACGGCGGTGGTCACGTGCGGAATCCGAATCGCGCCCGTGTTGTCAACTTCCACCTCGACCACGGTCGCAACATACGTCAGGAAACTGCGGTGGACGGCCATGCCCATGCCGCTTCCCTTCCCTGACTTCTTTTTGCCCCAGTTTGCCTTCCCGGCCGCCAACTCCGCCACCCGGCGCAGCCGTGCCGAATCGAAGGGATACTTGTCTGCCATGCCCGGAGGCCCCTGAGTCCCCCCATCGACAATGTGCCCAGATCCAATCAGAGTGAGCAAGTAATCGTAAGGGTCGCGGTTGGCGTGGTAGGCAAGTTCGTTGGCGAACGTCTGTACGGCGAATCCGTGATAGATGTTGGCCACCGATCGCAGCCAGCCGATGCGAATATGCGCCGTCGCCTGTCCGTTCTCGGATCGGAAGTTGGGGATGTCGAAGGGTGAAACATCCCATCCCTGCGACATTTCACCTGCGCCGCTGTAGACTGCGTCTTTTTCGAACGATGAGCCGATGGGCGGAAAGACCGAGCGCTGCAGCCACGCTTTCGGCTTGCCCGCGTCGTCGAGCGCAGCCTTGATGTACATCGCGGCGACGGAGTGGAAGTAGTCGAACTTGATGTCGTCTTCCCGGCTCCACACCACTTTGACCGGCTTGCCCGTCCTCTTCGAGAGCACCGCTGCTTCGACGGCATAGTCGGGTTTGGACTTGCGCCCGAAGCCACCCCCGAGGAAGGTCACGTGGCAGGTGACATCCTCTTTCTTAAGACCAAGCGCCTTCGCCACTTGCTCCTGAACACCCTGCGGATTCTGCGTCGGCGACCACACCGTCACCTTGTCGGCTTGCACGTCGGCGACCGCAACCGGGGGTTCCATCGAGGCGTGCGCCAGGTGCGGAGCAAAATATTCGGCTTCAAAAATCTTGCCCCCCTTGGCGAATTCAGCGTCCGGGTCGCCAACGGTGTGTATGACCTTGCCCGCCTGACGCGCCGTCTCCTGCAGTTGTTTCTTGTACTCAGCCGAGGTATACGCGGCATGGCTGCCGTTGTCCCATTCGATCTTCAGTCGGTTGCGCCCTTTAAAGGCGGCAAACGTGTTGTCGGCGACCACGGCCACGCCCCCGAGCGGCTGAAAAGCATGCGGAGGAGTGAAGGGATCGATGGGGATCGTCTTCTTCACGCCTGTCACTTTGAGAGTCGCGGAGTCGTCAACCGATTTGACTTTGCCTCCCAAAACCGGCGGGTGAGCGATGGCGGCGTAGAGCATGCCGTCGACGCGAACATCCATTCCAAAAAGCGGCTTGCCCGAGCAGATATCGGAAACATCGGAGCCGGGCGCCGGCTTGCCGATGTAGCGCCACTCCTGCGGAGACTTCAGCTTCAACTCTTCTTTTTTGGGCACGGGAAGCTTTGCGGCGATCGCCGCCAGTTCTCCGTAGCCCATTTTGCGCGAAGAACTCTTGTCGGAAACGACGTGCACCGGATCCGCCACGCACTGCGACTCCGGAATCCCCCACTGCTGGGCGGCGGCGCGCACCAGCATCAGACGGGCGGTGGCGCCGGCTTCGCGCATGGCATCAAAGAATTCGCGGACCGAGTGCGAGCCGTCCGTATCCTGCGAACCGTAGCGCTCATCTCCATCGCCCTGGATTACTTTGACGCGGCTCCAGTCAGCATCGAGTTCGTCGGTAAGAATGCGCGGCAAGCTGGTGCGGACACCGTTCCCCATCTCTGAGCGGTGGGCCACAATGAGTACAGTGCCATCGCTCTGAATGCCGACAAACATGCCGGGGTGAAACGCGGTCGTGTCGATGGTTGGACTAGCGCCGGCCGCCTCTGCCCACAGCGGACGTGGCAGGATGCGGGCGCACAGCACAAAGCCGCTCGCCGACAGCATGCCTTGAAGAAAACTGCGGCGGCTGACGTTCTCAATGGTAATCATGCCCTCTCCTTTGCCGCTTCCTTAATGGCGGCCCGGATCCGCTGGTAGGTCCCGCAGCGGCAGATGTTGCCTGCCATAACCGAGTCGATATCGTCATCGGAAGGCCTGGGCGTGGAGGAAAGCAGCGACACGGCCTGCATGATCTGCCCCGGCTGGCAGTATCCGCATTGCGGCACGTTGACCTCGGCCCAAGCTTTCTGCACTGCATGTGGGCCATGGCTGGAGATAGCTTCGATGGTCGTGATCTCGAGACCGGCAACGGTGCCCATCTGTTTGGTGCAGGAACGGATAGCGGTTCCGTTTTGCAGCACGGTGCATGCCCCACACAGCGCCATGCCGCATCCGAATTTTGTGCCAGTCAGTCCGAGGATGTCGCGCAAGTACCACAGCAGCGGCATCTCAGGATCGCCATCGAACGATTGGTCGAGTCCGTTCACTTTGAAATGGATCATGGGCCACTTCCTGAATTGTGGTTGGTTGGAAATTACGCAGCTATTCTACCGCCGCCAGCGTTCGGCAGTGCAAGCCGCATTCTGCCGGCGACGCTGCGACATCAGAATCCAGCCGCGAAGCGGCGCAAGAATGCAGCCCACGACGCAAGTCCTGGGGTGGACCCGCGGGAAAAAACTAAGCCCCTAACGGACGAAGAACGGCTACGACAGACACCCGAGAAGAATGGCGCCCACACTCACCCGCATTTATCCGGGAAAAGAAAGACTGAGCGGGCGAGATCGGACTGCAGTGTGCCTTCCTGGTAGTAGCGCGACAGAATTCCGCCCTTCCAGAGCAAGAGGTCGCCATTGGCAAGGGCGAACTCGTACCACTCTGTCGCCCTGGTGCGCGCCATGCGCTCTCGGATCAGGAAAAAATACGCATGGGTGATCGTCTCGTTATACAGCTGCGACTTGCCTCGAGCCGCGGCATAACCCTTCAGCGCCGCGGCGAACCGGTCAAGAGCTTGCAGTACCGGAAATTCGGACAAATAGGCGAATGCGAGAGGACATGGTCGGCGTGGTGAAAAGCTTCCGGCAGCGCGTCCGTTTCGAAACAGTGAATGAGTTCGCGGTTGTTCATGGCAGATTCCGGCGGTCCCTTCTCGCTGGCTGCCCGTGGTCGAAGTGCGAATCGCATCAGGGCCGGAATCGCATCAGGACCCAATCACCATCAAGGCCCCAATCGTAAGAGGGCCCGAATCGTATCAGGGCATGCATCACATCAGGACACGCATTCATGCGTGCCGTGCAGGCCGCAAAATCAATGCGCCTTTAGGCGCTGGTTTTGAGGTTCCGACCTCGGCCACGAGCAGCTAGTTTCCTTTACCCATTGCGATAGCGAAAGCAGCCGCTGCATAAACGACGAGGTTGCCGATCCCATACATTCCATGCAGCAGATGGGTCAGAATCGCAAACACAAAAACAGCCACCAGCATCCACGCCCCGCGGGTAGCCGTTCGCGGAATCAGGAGAAGAATCGAGCCCATGATCTCCCCCAATCCCAGCAACAGCCGTATGAAGCCGGGCATGTGAGTCCGGGCGAAATCGCGGGCCGCACTGGGCAGGACGAACAAAACGGCTTCGATCAGAATGACGATTCCGAGGGCCCATTGCAGCACCGTCAGCGCGCATTTGGTTTGGCTCGAGCTCATGGCGATGTCCTATTTTTCTGGGTTTCGCTTGCGCGGGGATTTCGCCTTGATTTCCTTGAGCCGATGGCTCGCGCTGGAGTCCAGGTCCAGTTCGTAAAATTTCTTCAGCTCGCGAATGCGTTCGATCGAGGCAGCACTGAACGGAGTCTTGCCGTCGAAAGCGTGCAGCACAATTCCCTCAAGCACGTCCCCCAGCGTCATGTCGTGGTACTCGGCGAACGCCTTGAGAACCTTGAGAATTCTTCTTTCAATGCGCACCCCGGTCTGCACCCGCTCAATTTCGAGTCTGGGATCATCGCTCATTTGTACCAATGTACCACGGTACAGGTCGCAACGCAATACCGGCGCGAGAGCGGATCAAAAAATTGACCGGCGCCAAATATATGGTTATGGACACCGATGTGCCATTCGTCGCGTCTGGCGGCAAGAAACACTTTTTCTACGTCCACACTGTCATGCGGGCGATGAAACCAGCTGAATGATTTCGCGAATGCGTACAATGTCCACAGTAGAGAGGGGCAACCAGGCTACCCTGGAAGCGAGCGCTATCAGCGTTAACGACAGTTAGAAATCATTGATTGTCTTCCGATACGGACCCGCCAACTCCAGCGGTTCCGCGAAATCTATTCGCTGTACTCCCGATCACAACTTGACGCCGTTGTTATCGTAGACCTCCTTCGGGTTGCTCTTGAGGTGCCGGTAGGTGGGCGAGTTGAGAATCGCGTCTTTTATGGCGTCCAACCCAACAGAGTTAACCTTCTTCACGTCACAACCCATGGGCTTTGAGTCCTGCAGTATCTGCATTGCAAGACTCATCGCATTCGAGAAAACGCCGCTTTGGGCCCAAGTCGGCGTTGTATCGGAGCCGCTGGTAGGTCCAGCGTCGAGAATGAAGAACAGCGCGCCTGCCACCAACGCCGCCGCCTCATCCGACACGGCCCTGGTGACGGCGCGACCGGTGCCGGTCGGGATAGTACGCCCCATGGAGTCTCGCAAGGCGTGAACGGATTCATGGAGGATAGTCATCCTCTCGAACGGAGTGGCCCCGTAGTTGGCCCTGGGAAACCTGTACGTGTTGGTCAGCGGATCGTAGGTTGCGGCAGCATGTGGATTCATCTTTCCGATCGTGATCGACAGGCCGCTTGTGCCGCTCGGCTTGGAAACGAGAGCCAGGGCAACGTAGCTGAAGCCTGAGCCGTTAACATGGATATTGTCCAGATAGAAATCAATCTTCTGGGCCGCGTTCGACATAAGAATCTGGCCGATCGTTGATCTGAGCGCATCAGTGTTTGTAGCCATCCGAGTACTCCTGGAACGGCCTGACGATATTTAGCAGTCTCGCCAGCGCCTCGCATTTTACACCGACCGCTTGGCATGATTACCCAACAGGTGAGTTCGCAAGCTCGCGCACCCCGACCTACGCACTTACCAACCCGGAGTCAAAGCAGTTCTTCCCGGTGCTCACCTGTGATAACGCCTGACTAAAGCAGTTACCCCGAACCTGATGACAGGGCGGGTTCAGAACTCAGGGGGCTGGCGAAAAAACGCGTCACCTGGGGAGTTTATCGGTCCTGGTTTTTCTCAATCATGTCGAACAGGTACTTGATGCCGCCCAGCAGGCCGACGATTAGCAGAACAGCGCCTAGCAGTTTCCATCAGAGCAGTCGGGCAATGAATAGACTTTACGTTGTGTGGAGATCTGGCGACGGGTTACCCGACGCTGATTACAGTGGGATTACTTAAGGTCGGCCGCAATAATGAGCATGCCGTTCGGTTGACTGTCTAAGGATGTAGTGCATTTGGTTTGTATCAAAAACACATGGACCAAGCAATCGACAGCTCGGAAAGCCGACCCTGATGAAAAGTGCCCCGCTGCCGGGCCATAAACTCTTCACCCGAATGGCCCGTCGCGGAATGAGTATATCCGGGACTTACCGGGCTCTGGAAAGCCCGTACCTAACATTAATGTTAGGCGCCGAGCATCTTTGTTTGGGTTCCTGCACCCAACCGGGATTGGGACAGACCCAAACCGACCAGAAAACCCTGTTTTTCCCAACAAATCGTGCTCTCGGGCTCTCTACACGAGTATTTCCGGTTTGGAATGCGGCTTGCATCTACAAAAGCACTTGCGACGGACAAACCGAGCAAGGCTACAAAATTCCCCCCCAGGGACCCTAAGGAGCAAGACCCATGGTTCAGATCAATGCAAAGCGCGCAATCAGAATTGCGATTCTAATTGCCGGGCTGGTAGGTAGTTTCCTCGCCGCTAACGTACAGCTTGTCCCCGTCGCAGACGGCGGGCCGATTTTCGTGTGCCCCCCGGGCCATCACTGCCAAGCTAACTTGCCGCCGATCAGCTAGTCCATCGCGGGCGGAACAGAACCGAGAGATTGTCAAAGCAACCAGTGGTAAATTCGGTCCGAACACTTCGGGCTCGCTATCTTCAGGCTGGCGGACATATTACAATCCGCCAGCCATTCATTTTTTGCTCAGCGGAATTTCAAAGTAAGGCATGGGTTCAGTGTCTTTGTGCAGGAAAAATCCGTCTCTTGCCTCGACGATAAACCTGCTACGCCTATGCGGCATCTCGTTCCGGGAAGCAAAGCCAGGGCTGTAGGTCGAGTTTGTCTACTGCCGGCTTCACATTGATATGGAATGAGGCTCGGTCTCGTGCCAGCTTCGGGCCAATCACACCGGTCAATCTCTCGACGGTGGTGCTCAAGTCTTTGGCATGCATCTGCTGCAATTCAATCGTAATTGTGATGTCGAACAACGCACCTTCCCGTCCTCGTAGTGCCCTGTGCGCGACCAAACTACCTCCGAGCATCCCGGCTAGGCTCACGAGCGACCGGCTCTTGCAGGCGGCGCACTCGTCACTTCGACTGCTGCTGATGACCTCGCAATCCAGGCAGAAGACCGCATTCGAGAGCGGGAGAACTCCTGCGTCCAGATGGTTCCTTGTTCCGGCGAACATATACACCAACCTTTGCCGCTGAGACGTGGGCAGCTATATATTCAACACCAAGACCGTGCCATTCTCAATGTGTAAGCTGTCAAAACTTTCGGCTCCAGAGCCAACTGTGGTCCCAGGCACGAGTTTCCCGGAAGGACAACGGGGCAGTTTTCCCGGCTGCTCTGCTTGTGATCACGCTTTGACAACAACAGTTGACGTCCGGATGGCCCGCGATACGAGCGCTATCGGCGGTACGGAGTCTAAAGCGGTGGCTAGCCGCGGTTGCCGCTTGAAGAGCTTTGCCAGACTTGCTCGAACGGTCAGTTATCCCTTGCTGTGCGCACCTGGTCGACTACCTGCCGCACTGCTGTGACCACAGAGTCCGGCGATTCACCCATGTCGTGGTGCGAATCTACCACTACTTGCCGTCCTCGCGTCGACAACCGCACCAGGCTCGCCTGCAGTTGATGCGCCCAGATCTCGTGATATTCCGCTGCTTCCTTTTCGAAACCGTCCGGCGCCCAATACCTTCCTGCTGTCAGCACGACGAGCGGGCGATCACCCAAGCTGCCTGCCTTCCGCGCAGCGTTGTTGATATCGGGGTTTCCGCCGCCTTCTCTCCCAACGATTCTGCCCTCGTCAGTTGCTGCACAACCCGGCTCGGCATCGGTCCGAAACGCCTTCGGCTGTGCTTCGAGCTTAGCCAATACGCTGGCTTGCTCGGGCGTGAAATCGGGCGGAGGAGGGCGCCGCTCTCGGTTCGCTCGGAAACGTAGCAGGCCGAACCGCGCTATGACGGGCAAGGCCACACAGAACAGATGCCTCGTGCGGACCGACATGTGATTTGCCGACCCGAGATAGAAATCCGGCTCGTGCATGTCCGGAACCGCTGAATCGATCAAGACCAGACCGGCCACGTCCGCGGGGTAGCGCGCCGTATAGATGTGAACATATTCGCCCCCTACCGAACCACCCGCCATCACGTAGGGTGGCAGGACCCCGGCGCGGTGTAGCGCCTGGTGCAGATCGCTGGCAACAGTGGCCCTGGTTGGCGGAGAGGATGGCGGATCGCTCCACCTACACCCGCGCGGTCGTACCAGCAGGCACGAGTGAACACTGCCATTTTGGACTGTAGCAACAACCACGCATTACCGGGCGAGTTGCCTCCGGTTTCAAGAATCACCGTCGGCGCACCCTCACCAGAGCAGTACAGGTTCAGCGTACGTCCACCTAGTATCAACTGCCTGTCCGATTCGCGTAGGCAGTTGACTGGCATCCCGCGCTCCCCCGATCTGTTCGTATGTAAAGCCTCCCAGAAGAGCCAGCACCACCAGGGTCAGAAATGCGCACGAGATTCTCCGAACCCACTTTCTCATGTGCCGCCGCCCCCCCATAAGAAATGACCGAATTCACGACTCGGGGCAAGGATCAGTTAGTCATGTTCGTGCCGGGCTGTATCTTTGCCAGGCGATGAGCTCCGGTTCGTCCTAACGCAAACAGAATTCCCCAAACGAGGATGGCTGTGACGCAAGTAAAGAGAAGAGCGAGCCCCAAAAACCAAGGCAACGAGGGCCATATCGACCCGGCACCAGCCGCATATTTCACCTGTATGGTATGGGCCTTCTCCATCGCAAGGATGACGCCCGCAAAGATGATTGACATCAGGAACACTGTGGACCGCGGGAAACGAAATTCCGGACGCATATTGAACCTCGTGAATGAAATCAACTGATATCTACCGCTAATGATCGAGAGATGCTCCTGCACAGCACCGGCAAGCAGTCCCCAAGCCTCGCGGGCGCGAAAACAGATGCGCTCTCCAAAGCTTCCATCGCTGACGTCTGCTTGCGCATCGCGAAACACCGAGATCATTTCATCCCCGTACGCACGCCGATAGAGTGACGGATACAGGTAGAGCAACCATCTGTAGAAACGGGGCATTCCAGTTAGGCCTCCTTGCGTGCGATGCGGAGGGCAGCCAGTTTGGTGAGGTGCCTCATTCGTTCAACTTCTAGTTGCAGGTTGCGGCGTCCGCGTGATGTGAGTCGGTACGGCCGCCGATCGCGGGGGCTTTCGTCTTCCTCGACCCGCTCTATCCATGCGCCCTCGAGTAAGCGGCGCAGCGCCCCGTAGAGAGTGCCCGTGCTGAGCTTTACGCGGCCGCCGCTCATACGTTCCACGTCCTTCAGGATGGAGTAGCCATGACGTGGCTGCTCCGCCAGGCTCAACAACACGAGCAGTACTGGTTCGGTCAGAGGTAAAGGCTCCATATGTCATCACGCGATATATCGTACTACGCCATATTGCGCCATTGCTTGCTCGCTGTCAATAGCGCCCTTCGTCGGACTGTAAAGTTCTGGTGGGGTTCAATGTCTCGGGGTCCGTCTAAGCATCGAATGGGTTGGTCCCGGTTTGTTGAGTCAATCAGTGAATTGTGATCACTCATTGAGAAATGGCCGACTCCCATGGTCTCGCGTCCTTCCCGAATATGCACTGGCTCTCCGCCCGAAGCTGAGGGTCGCAACACTCAGCATAGAGCTGCCTTGCAGCAATGTAATCTATCTCGGACAATAAAGTTTTGTAACTCCCGCACCTTCGATGACTGAGCGAGTGGGATGTCTAGCTCAAGCACGAATAATCCGAAGGAAGATGGAAGAGTTGCTAACAGGTGATCGAGAGACTTCCGCGAGCTGATTTTTATATAATCACGCGCGTCTTCTACGTCCGCGAGCGCCCGGAACGGAGACCGTCGCGTGGCGACCATCGAGTTGAGGGCCAGGTCCAACTCAACCCTTGGACACCAAGCGTGGAACGCGCATTGAAGGCTTAAGCGGAAAAATAGGCAACGCACATGGATTTCGCATTCAGTAAGAAAGTCGAAGACCTGCAGCGCCGTTTGAGAGCCTTCATGGACGAATACATCTATCCTAACGAACAGCGTTTCCAGGATGAGATTGAGCGTAACCGGTGGTCGCCGACGGCTGTGATCGAAGAACTCAAGCCGAAAGCTCGTGCGGCGGGTCTATGGAACCTATTCCTGCCCGATGACCGGCACGGCGCTGGACTCACCAATCTCGAATACGCGCCTTTATGCGAGATTATGGGCCGCAGCATGATGGCTCCTGAAGTATTCAACTGCTCGGCGCCCGACACTGGGAACATGGAGGTGCTCGCGCGCTATGGCACGCCGGAGCAGAAGGAGCGTTGGTTGAAGCCGCTGCTCGCCGCAGAGATCCGCTCGTGCTTTGCTATGACCGAACCTGCGGTAGCTTCGTCAGACGCGACCAACATTGAGGCAAGCATCGTTCGGGACGGCGACCAGTATGTCCTTAATGGCCGCAAGTGGTGGACTTCGGGAGCGGGTGATCCACGCTGCAAGGTCGCTATCTTCATGGGCAAGACGAATGCTTCGGCTCAGCGTTATCAACAGCAGTCGATGGTCCTGGTGCCGATGTCGGCCCCAGGAGTGAAGATCGAACGACTGCTGACGGTGTTTGGGTACGATCATGCGCCCCATGGCCACGG